>Ga0209480_10000825_pt1 | contig 23900 bp, 21 predicted proteins | sample JI61114C2DNA_FD_187501 | JGI IMG/M metagenome (GOLD analysis project Ga0209480, IMG submission 187501) | Wastewater effluent complex algal communities from Wisconsin, to seasonally profile nutrient transformation and Carbon sequestration -... | ecosystem: Engineered > WWTP > Effluent > Algae... | reverse complement strand
GCGTTCCTACAAAGACATGAATGATCTCAGGCGCAGCTTCGTCGGGGCAGTCAATCGCCGCTTACGTACTGTCGTTGGTAATCGATCTGTTGTGCTGTTCAGTTCTGATCGAGATCGCCAGAAGATTCGCGTCTTGCCCTCAGCGGCATCTGCACTCCGGCAGGCAATGGGAATACCCGAGCCTGAAGGTTTCGACGCTTACGCTGGAAGTGATTTTGAAGGAGTGCTTGATGAGGAGGGGGAAGGCAGCACGATGGGGTAATGTTGTAATGCAAGACTTGGCTCCTTTTGTATTTTTTGGAAACCTTATCCTTGTTGAGCCTATGCGAAAAGTAATCAACGAAACTAGGCGACGGGTCGAAGCGAATCTCGCTGGCAGTTTGTGAGTTTGATTTTATTTCACACAACACGCGAGCATCTAAACCTCCGTTCGTTGCCGAAGCCACTTTGGAAAGAATATCGCGTGAGGATTGTACGGGGCGTAGCGATATACAATCGAAAATATACAGAATTCATTGATCCCGATACGCCCCCAACCCCACCAACCCCACCAACCATATCAACTTATCGGCAAGCGAGATGGGCGCGATGCTTGATTTGGTTTTTCTTGAAAAGAACAGGTTTCGCCAGTGAAAGTTAACTACAGAGTCCCGCGAAAGACTGTTGTAGATTGGATTCGGGAGCAGACTATCGGCCCCGGAGCAGACGATAACAAAACCCGATGGCAGGACGATTTCAGTATCAAGGTCCTCCGTCCTTCCGAAGCATTTCAGTGTGGCGTGCTGTTTCCTCTTGACCAAGAGGGCGTCGACCCGGCTGATGAAGACGATACTGCCGTCGAAATTTCGACCGATGTCGATAACTCGCCAGACGAGGCCGCCGGTAGCAAGGTGCGCTACGTTCCACCATCATCCTGCGGATTTTCGTTCTATGTGGAAGGGGAAACCGTCCGTCTGGATGTTCGTGTTTGGGCTATACGCTATGAACTTGAGGAAAGTAGCGGTCCGTATGCAAAGGAAAATACATGGCATCGTAATGTTTGTACGCCGACAGATGGATACCTATGGGATATTCAATTGCCTGTTGGCGATTTGAACCGGCAACGTATCGTCTGGGATGAGCCGTTATTTCCGTTCAAGGATGCAGAGCCAGTAGTCTACCGTGCTCGCTTGCAGTCGATTTGTCGGCCATACGGAGCGGGATGGCTGGTTACCTTGTCGCTAGCGAATACCCAGCGCACGCCAGCTTTTGATACCAGTAATGCCCGTAAGTCGGTGGAAGATCGCGAGCAACAATGCTTATTCGAGTGTGCTCTGGAGTGCCGAGTTACCGCCGGCCTTGTCGGCGACTATCCGAGTGCCGCGATGAGCCTGCTTTCCGACGAGGATCAAGAACTCGCCATCCAGTACCGGAACAAGCGGGTGTTCGCGGTTGGGCATGGTACCGGAGTTAACTGGTCTGAAGATGGAACCACCTTGTGCACGGATTTCATGCCCAGCACCGAAGTGCCCTCTGTCACTGCCGACACCGGTGACGAGAATGACCCGACCCTCAACCTCGACTTTCTTGCTGGAATTGAAGATGATCCGAGCGCAGTAACGGCACGGATGACCGACTTTGTTACCGCCTACAACACATGGATCGATGGCCAAAAGCGCGAGTCGGCGACATTCTCAGCCGACGAACAACCCGCTGCCAATCGCATCATCGGCCGTATGGCGCAAGCCATGACGCGGATGCGTAAGGGCATTGATTGCTTGGCTAACGAGCGCAATCACGATGTTCGTCAAGCCTTTGCCGTCGCCAACCGCACAATGGCCATGCAGATGCGGCAAGGGCGGAAGGTGTCCGGTTTGCCGGAGAAGACGCCGCGCTGGCGCCCGTTCCAATTGGGCTTTCTGCTCATGACGCTTGAATCCGCCATCAATGACGACCATCTTGACCGCGATCTAGTCGACCTGATCTGGTTTCCGACTGGCGGCGGAAAGACGGAGGCCTATCTGGCGCTGGTGGCCTTCCTCATTACTTGGCGACGGCTTACGTTCGGGGCCACTGGCGGCGGCACCACGGTATTGATGCGCTACACCTTGCGCCTGCTGACCGGCCAACAGTTCGAGCGCGCCAACCGCCTGATTTTTGCCATGGAGCATCTGCGGCGCACGGAACCCTCATTGGGGCTGGGCCGTGAGCCCATCACCATCGGCATGTGGGTCGGCAGCGCCACCACGCCGAATAGTTACAAGGAGGCGCTTGCGGTATTGCACAAAGGGCAGCAGCAAGACAACGTGCCGCGCAAGCTGCTGCTCACCCACTGCCCGTGGTGCGGCACAGCGTTTTCACCGCACACCAGCTTTGTCGCCGCAAATGTTCGCTTCCTCTTTCTCTGTCAGAACCCGAAGTGCGAATTTCACGCGGGGCGAAACAAAACTCCGCTGCCCTGCAACGTGGTTGACGAAGCGCTCTACGCCAATCCGCCCACACTACTGATTGGCACCATCGACAAGTTTGCACGCCTGGCCTGGGAACCGAAGACCTCGTCTTTTTTTGGCGGCAAGGATCGCCGCCCACCGGAACTCATCATCCAGGACGAATTACATCTGATCGCCGGCCCGCTGGGTTCGATTGCCGGGGTCTATGAAGCTGCGCTCGATACTGTACTCACGGCACGCGGCGTTCGCCCCAAATATATCGCATCTACTGCCACCATCCGCAATGCTCAAGAGCAGGTGGGCGCGCTGTATGCCCGCAGCGCTGCCGTGTTTCCACCGCCCGGGCTCGACGAGAGTGACTCGTGGTTTGCCCGTGCCGTCCCCGTTTCTGACGAAACCCCAGGCCGGCTCTATCTCGGTTATCTGGCACCGGGCCGCCCAAAGGTCAAGGCTATTGCGCCTCTGGCGGCCGCCTTGCTGGCCGCACCGGACAGCCTATTTGCCGAGGATGCCAACCGCGACGCGCTACGCGATGCATGGTGGACGCTTGTTTCCTATCACAGCAGCCTCAAGGGTGTTGGCATGGCCTACAGCGCGCTAGATATTGATGCGCCGAGCTATATCAACTTTCTCGACCAGAAGCGACGTCATTTCGACAACAGCCTGCCGCGTTTGCCAGCCCGACTGGAATCTGGCGACCGATTGCAGCAACTTTCCAGCGTCGTTGATGGCGCGACCAATCACCAGACATTCGCTCGACTGGCTAGGCGTTGCGACGACATACCCAGTGACTATCTCGATGTCGTGGCTGCCACCAACATCATCGCCACCGGTGTCGACATTGGCCGACTTGCAACCATGATCGTCAATGGTCAACCGCTAACGACGGCCGAATACATTCAGGCCAGCAGCCGCGTCGGTCGCGGCGACGTGCCCGGGCTGGTCTGTGTCAATTACCACCGTGATCAGGTGCGCAGCCTGTCGCACTACGAGAATTTTCGTGCTTACCATGAGTCCTTTTACCGCCATGTTGAACCGACTAGCGTGACACCTTTCGCCTATCCCTGTCGCCAGCGCGCGCTGCATGCTGCGCTGGTGATCGTCATGCGGCATGGTGCTGGTTTGCTTGGCGAACGAGAAGTCGAACGATTCAATCCACAGGATCAAGCGCAAGAATCAATCATTGAGAAACTTGCCAAGCGCTGTGGGAAGGCTGACCCTATTCGCTCGGAGGGTATTCGCGCTCATCTGGATTTGATACAAAGACAATGGCGCGATTTCGTTGAAGAACAACTTGAGGATCGCATTCCAGTACAGTATTCCGCGCCGGATGGCGATGGTATCGGCATTGCCCGTCTGCTTTGCGATTTCGACGCCAAGATTCCTGGCCTTTGGAAGACCCTGCAATCGATGCGCAATGTCGAGCATGCCGCCCTAGTGAAACTACTATGAGCGAGCACATTCCGGTCCGATTCTCCCATCTACTCGGCTTCGCAGGCATCGGTTCTATTGTGCGATCCGAGGACTGGCTCTATACCATCATTGACACCAGCAAGTGGCCGGAGCATACCTTTCTGCCCTATGTTGAGCGGGTACGCATGAGTTTGGGTATTGATGAGGAACTGCATGAGCCGCCGAAAGGCAAGCTTGACCGTGATGGCCGCGTGCAGGGCGCCACAGTTCCGGGCATCCGCTTTCCCTCATGGATGCGCTGCCGTGCCTGTGGGCTGATGCACTGGCAATGGTGGGAACCGCCGCAACAACACTGCATACACTGCCGAAAGCCGCTTGACCAATTTCCCTGGGTGATGATCGACACCGACGGGCGCATGGACGATGTGCCGTGGCATTGGTTGATGCATCACGGCGGCCCCTGCAAGGAGGACAGGCACAAACCACATTTGCACCTGATCGACAACCGATCCGCCGTCTCGCCAGCGCCGACTTCTGACAGGCCGACAAAAACAAGCAAGCGCTGGACATTGCAGTGCAAAACCTGTGGTGCGCGGCGTGATCTGGACGAGCGGGAAGCAGCGCACGACCACCCCAATTTCTTTCGTCACCAGCCATGGCGCGGAGACAACCCAGCCAAAGAAGGTAATTCGGCCGAGGTCTTAATTGTCGATGTCAGCGACCCACGTCTTTATTTGGTACCGCCTTGTTCGGCGCTGGTCATTCCGCCAGAGTCGCGCGTACAGCGTGGCAGCGTACTGGATCGGTTGTATTGCAATCGCAGCCTGCTGGAGCCAATCCTGAAAGCAAGGAATCCCGCGATTTCAGTTCAACAGGCTGCGAGAAAATTGAATTGTCAAACGCATGAAGTTCGCACTGCATTGCAGGAAATTGGCGACGGCATAAATGGCTTCCCACTTTACGGCCAAAAATTCACCCCCGGTCAATTGCTTGAAGATGAATACAAAGCCATCACGATGCCGTTTGACCCTACGGAAGATGAAGATTTCGTCACGTTTCATCGCACGGCGCAATGGCAACAACTTGCCGCGCAATGCCCTGAGCAGCGCCATTTGGTTCAACTGGTCAGTCAGTTGATTGAGGTCAAGCGACTACGAGAGGTGCGTGTATTCAAGGGTTTCAGTCGAGCAGGTGGGGCCGAAGTAGTTCAGCCGGATATCGATGGCACAGCCAGGTGGCTTCCAGCTATTGACCTTTTCGGCGAAGGCATTTTTTTCAATCTCGATGAAGCCGTTCTTAAGTCGTGGGAAGAGCAAACCTCATTCGATGATCGGCTCGTCACTTTGCAGAAACGCTATGCGCAAAGCGGATTGACTACCCACAACGAAATCTGGTTGCCCGGCGGTCGCATCACCCCACGGTTTATGCTGCTGCATACGCTTGCCCACCTGCTGATCCGCCAAGTGGAAGCTTCGGCAGGTTATCCGGCGGCTTCACTCAAAGAACGCCTCTACTGCGGCCCCGGCATGGCTGGCATCCTTATCTATGTAGCAGTACCAGACATCGCCGGATCTCTTGGCGGACTTTCCGAACTCTCGCAACCCGAACGATTCCTCTCTCTACTGGCCGCAACATTCGACAAGGCCGACTGGTGCTCGCTCGACCCGGTGTGCTCCGAGCATGAAGGCCAAGGCCCGCATCTGCTCAACTTCGCCGCCTGCCACGGTTGCACCCTGATTCCTGAACCGGCCTGCCTGTTCGGAAACGAGCTGCTCGACCGTAGCTTCGTCAAGGGTGATGAGTCATTGAAAATCGCCGGCATCGCCGAATACGCTCGGAGAAACACGAAATGAAAGTCTGCTCCGCTTGCGGCAACCGGAGCAATCGCCCCGAGGCAAAACGGTGCGACCAATGTGGCGCTGAACTTCCCGCTAAGCCGACACCTGTAAGCCAGCAGCAACCACCCGCGCCCATCACAAAAAAACTACAACAACCCGTTGATCGCACCAGAAAATTCAGGATGCCAGAAACGTTGACCAAGGAGCAGGATTTACCAAATGATCTGCCAGCGACTGGCCGACATTTATTGATCGGTGGACCGGGAACTGGAAAATCGGTAATCGCTATGATGCGTGCTGGACGAATGGCGCGTGCAAAGAAAAATCATACTTTCGTCGCCTATAACCAACTACTGATCCACTATTGCAAGGCGCTTTCACCGGTGCGTATCAATGCAAACACATGGATCAAGTGGTTCAAGCGAAACTGGCAGGAGCAGACAGGCAGCTCTTGTCCGGTACTAGCGAAAGCATGGGAAATCGACTGGACATCTATCACCAGCTTTCTTTCTCAAGCCACCCCTTTAACGCCGCCGACATCACCCTACCTAGTTATCGACGAGGGACAGGATATGCCCATAGAGTTTTATTGGGCACTTTCAGGACTTGGCTACGAGCATATTTTTGTCGCCGCTGATTTCAATCAAGTTCTAAATCCCGGGCAGAATTCCAATCGTAAAGATCTGATCCATGCGCTGGAGAAGGAACGGCGCACGGTGGTGAATGCCGACGCTCCAAAGGCGATACTGTTTGATCCAGCCGCGATCATCGAGCTTTCCACCAACCATCGAAACCCCGGTCCTGTCGCAAGATTGGCAGCCTATCTTTGCAAGCAGATCGCCAATCGACAAAGCCCATGCCCTGAATTGCGCGACGACATGCGCAGTGCCGACTTGCCGCTCTTGTTTGGTTACGACCCGAGTGACACCAAACTCGATCTAGAGTCGGTGAGCCGCAGAATCGTGCTTACGGCAGATCGCAACCCACGCTGGCTGATTGGAATTTTGTGCCGCACCAAGGCAATGAGAGACACCTACAAGCAGGCACTGGATAAAGCGATGAATGTCTTACGTCACCGTTTGGATCATGGTGACCCGCGTATCGAGATTTTCGATATGAGCCAACAGCAGGAGCCTGATTTTAGCCAGGGCGGCATCGTGTTGCTGACTGCGCAGTCCTGCAAAGGTTTGGAGTTTGATATGGTCGTTATCGCCGACATCGACGCCTATTGGAACAACGTCGCTGACCATCAACTCTTATACGTGATGGTCAGCCGCGCCATCGAGCGCGTTATCCTGCTGCGTAACTTGACCAATCCTTGCCCCATCGACGCCATCCTGCCGCATGACCCCAATCTATTGAGTCGAAACCCCTAATCATGACCACCAAGAAATCTTCCATCAAGCCTTCTGTCCAGTCGGCACTGCTGCTCGGGCCGCGCTGGCTTCTGCCGACCAACCATTACAACCTGATGTATTGGCTCTCGTCCGGGCTACTACTGCCGGAAGCAGCGATGGAGAAGTATTACGCCGACTGTCTGCGCAGTACGCCGGGCTGGTTGCCTCTATTCCGCGAGAGAGTGGCGCAGCCCGCACTGGATGCAGCCACCTCAGAGCGCGGCATGCTCGTCCTGCTGGATATCGACATGGAAGCCGTGTCAGGCACGGTACAAATGATCACCGCTACCGGCGAGTTGCGGGCATGTTACTTCCCCGATGAATTGCCGGAGGATGCGATGTGCATTCTGATCCCTGCGCCGTTGCCGGCACAGCGAATTCGGCAGGTGAGCTTCCTGACCAAGGAGGCACGCGAAGACTATCAATTGCGCCGCGAAGAATTTGCCAATGTCGCGACACTGAACCCATCGCTGGAGGTCAGTAAGTTTCCTGTAACTCTTGGCTTTATGGACCAGTCCTGGTTGCCGGCAGGCGCCTTGCCGCCGCTTCCCTCGCTACCTGTTCGAGCCGTCATGCGTGAAGGCGCGGTATTGGCAGCGCTGCATCACCTAGGTAACCGGGGTGAGCTGTCGCTCGCCGTTGCCAAAGCGGCGTTTGCTGATAGGGCAGCCCCACTGCTCAAGACTGATGTGTTCCGCGAGTCCATGAATCTGGCGCTATCGCACGGTGTCAAACGCGAAGCGGCCGACACTCGAGTTCGTTTGTACTGGGGAATCGTCGATCACCTGATGGCGCTGACAGACGATAAGGTCAGCATGGAACAGGCCGTACTCGACTACCTCGATCAGGTAGCGGCAAGTGATACGACCAGCGCTCCTCAGTTGAGCAAACTTATACAAGACTTGAGGCAATCGCTGGAGCTAGGGGGGAGCACAATCCGCGAACTGTTTGAGCGCCACCCTGGAGCACTTGCACACGCACTCCTGTTGCTTTTCTTGCGCAAACATACAGATGAACTATTCGAGTTTGACACCCCGGGTGTCTTGATTACCGAGGTGGACTGGTTGGCGGCAGCGATTTTGTTTGCGCTGCGCGAAGACTGGATGTCCGCACCACCGCGCTTACGCAACGCAACTGGTTTGTACCCGGCCATTTCGCTACGTATGGCGATGAGCATCCACCGGCTGATCGGCAGCGATATCGGAGCGGGCGCTATCCCGCCACATCCGACGCTGCGCGAATTATTCTCCAGTAGCGAGGGAGGTTGGTCGATGCGCCAGCGTAAAGCCGCACTGGATCTGGCTCGCTCAAATAAGTGGACAGATGCCATCGAAACACGAGTGCAGCTTGGCAAAGGCAGCTATTTGCTGGAAGTTACACCGGGCGGAGCGCAAATCGTTTTGCCGGGCGAAGTCAAGGCAGTCACGACTGTAGTACAACCAGAACGTCTGATGGACTATCTGGCGCATCTGCGCTGGCCCGTCGACGCCAACATCGAAGCGGGCGTGCGCGCCACGCTCGATAGCAAGCAGGGTTAACCATGCGGATGATTCCTGCCACGCCCCATGACACACGTAGCCGTGCCGAGTTGGTGGTGTTCGACTGTCTGCGCAGCCTCAGTCTGTCTGGGACAGGGCCCGAGCAGAACGTTGCGTTTCACTCCCTGAATCTGACGCAGCACCCTTACAAGCGGTTTGGCGAGATTGATTTTCTCGTCACCAGTCCGCGTGGTATTTTGGTGCTGGAGGTCAAGGGCGGCGGTGTCAAGTGCGTCGACGGCCGCTGGGTCTATATTGATCGCTCAGGTAAAGAGCACGTCCGCAACGAAAGTCCGTTCCGGCAGGCTGAATCGGCACTGCACGGACTTATTGGCCGACTTCAAGGGCACTTTCCAAAAAGAATACTGGAGCAATTTCCGTTCGGTTATGGCGTGATTTTCCCGGACTGCGATTGGCGGCACGCAGGATCGGAGTGGGATCCACACACGCTAGCAGATGCCCGCGCGTTTCGGCATTTTGACCGCTGGCTGGGGGGGCTATTCAACTACTGGCGTGACAAGTCTGCTTTGGCGGGCATGATTGGCAATCAAGACAGCAATGCTTCGGCGAGCGCACTGAAGGACATTCAAGGCTTCCTGCGCCCCGATTTTGAATCCATCCCTGCACTCGGCAGCCAAGTCAGGCAAATCGAGGATAACTTGGTCCGCCTCACCGAAGATCAGTATGCGTTGCTGGATATCGTTGAAGCCAATCCCAGAACCTTTTGCACAGGTGGAGCAGGCACGGGCAAGACTTTTCTGGCGGCAGAGCTGGCGCGACGCTGGACAGCCAACGGCGAGCAGGTTCTTTTCGTTTGCACTTCACCCTGGCTGAAGACGTGGATCCAAGGTCAGCTTGCCATCAAAGGTCTCACGATATCAACATGTGATGCCGTGCCTGCGGTGGCACAACGGGCGGGCGTCACAAGCTTCGACAGGCTGATCGTGGACGAAGCCCAGGATTTGATGCAGATCGCCAGCCTCGATATCCTTGATACATACTTGAAAGGATCGCTCACACAAGGCACCTGGTGTCTGTTTGGTGATCTTCAGAATCAGGCCGGCCTGGTGGGGCGTGTGGAGAAAGATGCACTCGATTGGATAAATCAACTCTCGCCGGTGAAACTACCTTTGCGGGTCAATTGCCGTAACACCCTTGAGGTTATCGACCTCATCAAGAATAAGCTTGGTGCCGACATGGGGGCTCGCGGAACAGGGAGTGGTCCAACTGTCAGACAGGCCACGGTCAGCGATAAGACCTTGGCCGTCGCCGCCCTTGATCATGAAATCAAAGAACTGACCGATCTTGGCTTGGCTCACTCCCAAATTACCATTCTCTCGCCGTTAGCGTATCGAAATTCCTTAGCTGCCAGACTCCCGGAAAAAACAAGAGGAATGATTCGCGAACTCGATCAGTATGGTATCCGTAATTTTCCACCAGACGCCGTCAGTTTTTCAACGATTCCCAACTTTAAGGGATTGGAAAACGATGCCGTTATCGTTGTCGACCTGCCAGAGGCAAACGATCCTTCTTATGCAGCCCTATCGTATGTGGCGATGAGTCGGGCACGGGCGATTCTTTCAATGATCAACTCTTGAGCATCTGCCGGAGGATAGTGATTTCAATGGCGCTTTCAGAGTATCTTGTGCCTTTCGTCCATAGGCAATCTTGGAATCGGTGAATCTGGGGCCAGTGGCCACCTTGGGGACGGATTTTGCCGCTAACGGACGGCGGCTTCAGGAACCGGGATCTGCCGTTCAGAGAAAGGCATTCCGCTGGTTGTCGATGGCCGGTTGTGGCCGAATGCGCGAGATCACGAGCGGCCGCTTCGTAGAAGCGAAACAGGAAAAACCGTAGCTGAGCGACGGGCCGCTTTGGAGAAACTCGACGGACGGGTTTGGGCACCTTGCTGCCGGACAGCCTGAAAACTTGAACGGCAGCAAACCGGCGTAAAGCTGACTTTGTCCGGGGTGACGATCACGATTCAGTCTCAGCGGCGGGTTCAGGCAGAAACCGGCCTGCTGACAAATGCATAGCCAGCGGCCGGTCCACTCCGTTTGCAGTCGCTCAACCTCGCTTTGGCCGGGTGGCTCTTGGGTGCCCATTGCGGTCAGCAAGTTTTCTACACAGCGGCCGTTCAGTCAAACCCAGATTCTGCGACCTTGGATGCTCCAAAGCTGCCCCTCGCGACCTGACGCTCCCGGCCACAAGCGGTCCCTCAAGAAAGAGCCACATAGCAGACATTGGCTCTATCCGTATGAATGACGATTGATACGGAGACCTGCATGGGATAATCTTTATGTCATTCGGAAACTTAGGGGCGATTCAATCGTGTCCGTATTATTAGCAATGCCCCGGACGTTTCTGCGCGTGAATAACTGTTGGGCCTCATTCAGCTCTCCTGTGCCTCGATTTCACACCAAAAAGAAAGGCTGTTGCCATGGCTGATGCATGGTTCCAAAAAGACGAGTATGCCACTCTTCGCAAGGAAGTGGAAAGTTGCATGACAGAGCTTGCGACTCTTGAAAAAGTGGTAGTGGGTGGGGTCGCCGCCATCTTCGCATGGGTAGCAAAGGATGGCATACAAACTGGTCACCTCGCCGCTGTAGCTTGGCTAGTACCAACGGTAGTGGCCCTTTACGGTGGTCTCAAGGCAAAAGCCATTGAATCCCACCTTGCAGTCTTGGGCGGGTATCTTCGCAAGATTGAGATAGCGCAGCTTCCTCCAGACTCACAGGTTCAAGGGTGGCAGGACTACTTCGAGAAGAACAGCCCGGGCAAACGAACCCAGGTCACAAGAGAAGCATGGGCAGGCCTATTAGTATTGACAGCCATTACCAGCGCAATTGGGTTTGCGAAATCAATCTGAAAATGCGGCCCAACCAATCGGTCAACCGGACCGCCCGCAAGCAGGGTTTGCGGGTGCTCTCCGCACTTCGCGCTCCGGCGGCCGGTTACCTCAAACGTTAGAAGTCAACCTCCTTCACCCACCTAGGAATTACGATGACCTGCCCGCCCGCAAAAAAGCCAGTTGTATTGCAGTTCGATAGTGACCCCGATGCGTTTTGGAGCGATTTTCAAGCCGCGAATCCAGGGAAAACTGGACTTTTACTTGAAATGCACTTTGACGGTAAGTACGCCAAATGCTTTGCATCGAACGCTAGGGTACATAGTGCAAATACATCATTTGAACTGCCAGACCAAATTAAAGCCAACATTCGTTCATGCATGTTGCTGCCATAGTTTATAACTCTCTTCGCTCCAGTCGACCGGCAGCCAGCTATCACGTTGGGCGGCACAAACCTTATGAGCTTCTTCGTTCGCAACTTCACCTTCGCACTGGTAACGCTAACAGTTGTCACAGGTATCTTTGTCGAGTCGTTCTTGTCAATTCTTGGGGCACAAATACCAAACACCACAGAACTTCGCTGTTCGTTAATACTGTCCATGCCTATTTTTCTCTTTCTGTCGTACGCATGGCTCAATCGGCAACCAGCCAAGACCATGCTTACTGTCGCAGTACAGTCATTCGGATTGCTTGCTCTGTTTATTGCCCCCTATGGGTGGGTGGTGTGCCAAGCCCAATAAATTAGCGCCCAACATCACAATCCACCCGACCTTCGGCAAACTGCGCTTGCCTTCGTCTGGTGCTTTTCAATGTTCCTGAGTGACCGCTTTCCAAGGTTGACTACTTCCGCTTTTGGTCGTGAGTATCCGGTGGCGAACGGCCGCTTTGAGGAAACAGAATTTGACTGGCTACTTTCGGGCTATGAATTCGAGGCGAGGACTATCGCAAGCCGACCCGATGCGAACGTAGCGGTTTCCCGATAGCGGCCAGCCAGCCAAATCCGGGTTCTGCAAGCTGACGCGCTATATAGCGCCCGTTGGCAAATTAGCCCAATCGGCCATGAGCTGCCGGCCGACCGAGCTATCCAATTTCAATGGTTCAAACGTCGTTCGCCCCATGCGAATGACCGGTATTCGGCTAGCAAATTGCCTCGCTCACCGCCTCGACCCGGCCATGAGCCGCCAGACGAGGTCGTCATCCAATTTAAATTGCCTGGGCCACTCACGCTCCAACTCAATGGCCGCTTTCCGGCGAGTAAGTTGCTGGTGGTACCGCCTCGACCCGGCCAAAAGCCGCCAGTGGGTGAACCTGCTTCAAAGCAGACACTCAATCCAATGGAAATTAATTTTCATGCTATTCGGAACCTAATTTGCAACTCATTGTCATCTAAGCTGTACAACTTGTATTTATGACATCTGCACTCGGCCACATTTGGATATTGCCGAACAGAAGCTCATGGCCAAATTTGTCAGCTACACGTTTGTTTAACACTAGGTTGAAAATGCTGGGATAAACCCGACGCTGGCAGTTGAACTTCGTATTCCCGACAATAGAAGGAGTATGGTATGACGTCGAAACGGTTGAAATGCTCTTTTCTCGGCCTGTCACTTCTTTCAGTTGCAGCTCCCGCTTGGTCGCAAACCAGTATCGCTGCTGAAAACATCGTTGATACTGTTAGGTTCTCGTATGTCGATGCGACGGGCACCAAGCAAGATGACGATGTCACCATCGTCCGAGATGAGCGTGAAGTCGAGCAGTGGTACTACGTGCCCAGCCGGCCTGTGCTGGTCACGACAAAGGTGGGGGACAAGTCTGTTCCTCAGTTCACGCTGCTTCGCTATGACTACCCGGACCCGGCGAACCCGCAGACGATTGTCCGGGCCGGGTTGCTCAATTTTTCCGCTCGCTTGTCCTTGCCTCCGGAAGCCCTCGGGGCGATGAAGGCGGCTGCGGTGGAGTCCGTGGCCAAGCGCAAGGGGCAGGCGGTCGCAGACAAAATACGGATTGCCGCGTTGCCCATCAATAGCGCGACCGTATCGCTGTACTCAGCGGACAAGAAGCTGGTCGGAGTGGCGGAAGGAACAGGGACGGCCCCCACGTTCGCCTCGCAAACCATGGCATTTAGCCTTCCGTTGACGCAGCTTGGTACGGCCGTCTTCGATGAACTGGTCAAGAGCCCCACGGGGGTGCGAACCGCGGTTCAATTCACCTACAACGGGTTGACCCCCAAGTGTGGGTACGAGGTGACAGCGGACTACCAGCAAGCGCGCGAGCACTACAGCAAGAACGAAAATTTTGCCGCACGCGCCAGCTACTATGGGTTGTTCAGTGCTTCGGCGTCCAAGGAAACAACCGACATCCGTGACGAATTAGTCAAGTCCGGAGCACTGAAAATCAAAATACTGGCATCCAATCAGTGCCCCGCGGAGCGGCTGGATACCCTCATGCAGCCGATGCTCAAGCGTATCAATGACCAAGTGCTAGAGACGTTCAAGCCCCCTGAGAAAATCGACCCAGCTCAAGCCGGGACGCCCTCCACAGGCGGCTATTTCGGAGGTGCCGGCTACACGGTTGCGGTGAAGAAAGTGGCGGAGCTGAGAAAACTCAACGAGACCATCAGCTTCGAGCAGGCCACGATTGTGGAGCGTACGACCGTTGCTCAAGGCTACATCGGCATTGGCAACTACTCAGACAGCATCAAGAAAGACCTGATTATGACTGTTGACGGTACCATCAACCCCGGTATTTACGTCGCGTTCCCGCAAGTTCCACAAGGGGTGGACCGAGTTGACCTTGACATCACGTTGCAGGCTCGAGGTAAATCGTTTGCGATGGGCCAGTATCAGTACGAGCGTGCACCCAGCGCCTGGAAGAACCTGCAGACGGGCACAACGCCAGACCGTATCAGCTTTTCGCTGGCGGGCATTGAACAGGCCTTCGGAAAGTCCGGACTCAAAGATGCTCAGTTGAGCATTGCCAAAGTGCTGAGTACCAAGGATGACAGCACGGATGCGCTCAGTGCCGGACCGGTCTCGCAGGGGGCGGCGGCCGTCAACCTTCAGCAAGGTTTATTCGGTGTACGGCTGTCACCATCCGCCATGCCGTTCAAGCAATTGGGAGGGGAATACGTTCGAGTGCAGGTGGTGGCGAAATCGGGTAACAAGGCCAAGTCCTACGTCTTCCAGGCCATGAACGCCAATGGCATATGGCAAGCCCCACCCGATGCGTACTTCTTCGCCCCGCAGCGCGGCTTGCCGGTAGAGCTTACCATCCGATGCGTCCACAGCGACCCCAGCAAGACTGTGACCCGGACTAAAACTCTGTCAGCAGAAGGTATGCTCGACGTGTTTCTCGACGACGCACTGATTCCCCTATGAAGCGGCTCCTGCTCGGTGTTTTGTGCACTATGCCTCTGCTAGCCCAAGCAGAGGACAACCTTCGGCCTTTCCTGCAGGGCCTGATGTTCCCTCACCCAATCTGTGGCATCAATCCGAGCTTTGACGGGCAGCCGAAGAACATCCCGCCGCCCCCCTTTGCCACTTGCCCTACCTTGGCGGTCGGATACGGCGCTGAAAAGTCCTATGCGGACCCTGGCGTCGATGCCCTGGCCAAGCTCATCGTTGCTTTGGCTCAAGCCGGTAGCTGGGAACAGCGCTTCAAACCCGTGAGTGAGCCCCCATTGAAGTGCAGACCTGCGCTGCCTCTTGGCATCGGTGGGCCAGCAATGCCAGGGGTTCCAGTCTGTACGCTGAGCATCGTGCGGTCATATCTGTCGGACTATGACAGCCAACCTATCGTGCAGGACTTCCGTCGATTCGAGAAGAACCTCCGTCGATTGAACTTGTCGGACGCGGCCACCGTCGAGAAGGTCAGGCAAGCGGTAGCCGTCATACGTGCGACCGGCTCTTCGATTACGTTCAAAGACGTTGCCGACTTGTTGGAATGACGCGGCCGGCAAACCTGTTGGGACAAAGGCCTGGCGCTGCACAGCCGGTGTGGGGCTTGATGGCCCCAGCACAAGTTCCAGTCCAGGCCCCTGCACCTGGTCAGTACGTAAGCATCGGCAAGCCCCCTCCTGCGTTCTCGAGCGGAGAAATCATCGTCATGAACCCGGTCTCGCAGGAGAGTGCCAGCGTATACAGCGCAGCAGGCTGCAAGGCGACCAAACTGCAGGTAGCCTCCCTGGGCACAGTTAAGGTCAGCTGCGCCAGCGAGGCATCCTTCACCGTACACCTGCGAACACGGCTACCCGACGGCATCGTCCTAGTCCGACAACAGACACTTGCCACGGGCGCAGCCTACTTTATTGGAGTCGACAAGGCCCACGCCTACGTCCTGAACAAGTGGACGTCTTCTCCTGCTCCGATGCCACCGCCTGCGTCACCTCTCTAGCGAAAGGCACACCTATGCTCGAAGCACAAAGGCATTTCCTGGTGAGCCTGCGGGCACTGCTGGGCAGCTTAATGTTGTGGACTTTTGCTACGATGGCTCAGCCGAACTTGCCCTTTCATTCGCTCGAGCGGTTTGACAAACCGCTGGACAACAACTCATTTGACTCCAAGGGCCGCGACACGATTGCCATCTACGGGGACGAACTGGACCTCACCAGTATCAATGTGGGCGCCATCCGAGAAAACCAACAGCGAACCCAGGATGTGGTCATCGTTGCCAAGACCCTCAAGCTAGGCGCCACCCACTTTGAGTTGACGGGACAGATAGCGGACAAGACCCTGCAGGACTTGCGCGGTGGAGACCTCTACCTAGTGGCCGATACGCTAATTGTCAACGGACTGTCGAAGGAGATGCTGACGAAGCCGCTGGAAGTGCGCCAAGAGGGCGGCTACCATCCGGCGGACCCCCAGCATTTCAGGTCACGAGACGGGCGCACTTATGTTTTGGTGAATCATCTCATTCTGGCCGAAGAGTACACGCAGGCGCGCATCAAGGCCTTGAATGTTTCAGGCCAGACCAACACTCCCGTTCCTGCAGCGGTTCTGAAGATTGTCAGTCGCGGATTTTCCCCCTCCAATTCCATACACCGGCTTGTGAAAGACGGCACTCCACTGCTGTGGGATGGGTTTGGCGACGCTTACCAGGGTTGGCTGGCTGAGGAGCCACTTGCAGAGTTGACCATGCGGGAGCTTACACTCGTTCGACAACGACCGAATCCCTACGACGGCACCAACATTCCCGACGTCGTGGCGTCGATGGCTGACGCCCCTAAGTACGTGCCGTCAGAGGTACTCATGCCATGGTATCTACTGTACGTGGAGCGCAATGCCACGCTCGCCCAAGCTGCTGTTGGGCAGAAGGACTACGAACTAGCGTTGAGTGCCATACGCAACGTTCGCCCGTTCACTGTGGCGGCCCCTACCCAGGCGCTGACGTCCGCGCGGTTCAAGAAGGCCGTCGCGGATTTGCGTGAAGCCGAAGACACCTTGGCGCAGGAAAGTGTGGTCGAAGAGCTGACCTTTCCGGTGGATGGCGGCGCGCCCATTCGCGTGACCGTGATACGAGACCTGGCAGCAGGCCGCGTCTCGGTGGTTCCCAACCAGGTGTTGCTGAGCACGGTGCAGGACAACAAACAGTTTCGGGTGGGCTTCATGAGTTTCGTTGACCCTGATATGCTGGTCAACATGCTCGGCCGCATGACGGTAGACCCCAGCGTCCTAGCACTGGTGCGCTCTAAGTTTCCGAAGGCGAGTACGGAGGTGCGCATTGCCGACGAGCTTGTGTACGACACTCTGGACCTCGGCCTGGGTGACGCCATAAAGAACGGCAACTCCCAAGTCCTGAGCGGGGCTGGTGTGCGGTTCGACCTGCTGATTAAGGGCAACCAGTTTCGACAGACCCTGCTGAGACTGTCCCAGGCCTTCGGGGTAGATGCAACCGTCAACTGGAAACACGTTCGCCTGCCACTGGGTGACCGGACCACGCGGGTCAACATATCGCTGGGCCGCACTGAGATGAGCATGATGGCTAACAACGGTGTGCTGACCAACGTGACCTCCCAGTCGGTCGATGTCGACTATCTCCTGGATGGCCAGAACCTGCTGACCAAAGGCTTTCCGCTTCGAGTTGACGCGGGGAAGTCCTTCAGCCCCGGGTGTACAAATACCCTATGCTACGCGCCAGGCTCAGCCATTCGCCGGGTGTTGGTACCAAGCGAGCTGGACACATGGCTGGTCAGCATTCCCGCTGGCTCGAGTGTGGTCTCCTACGCCTTCGAAAATCACCTGGAAAGCGATGCAAGCCGAGGAGGTCAGTTTGCGCAGCTTGTCCTCGAGGTGACCTATATATCCGCACCCGGCGCGGCCCCGCAAAAAACGGGACCCTTTACCCTCGGGCGTCGGGGCTCGACAACCGCGCGGCGCAGTTGGCCATTTATAGGCTCCCCTGCAGGAGGAGCGAAGCTAGAAATTTCGGGGCGCGCATATTGGCAAAACGGCTATCACGATATTTCGAGCAAGACAGTCGAATCGACTCTCACGACGATTGATACGGGATGGCTTAAGTCAGTCAAAGCTCCGTGAAGATGCGGGTCATCGAATCAAGTGGCCATTGTCGTTGAACATTCGTCCAAGTTTCGCATACCCTTTGAGTTCGTCGTCCCAGACCAAAGTGTAGTGATTGTTGACGGCCAGGTTCTGTCGGCGCTCAACCAATCGTCCGTCGGCGGCTTGCAAGACATGAAAGACCACTTCAACGGCACGCGCACCAGAGCATCGAATGGCCTGCGTGCTCTTGGGAGCTATTGCTAGGTTTTCTTGCTTGCAGCCCTGTGGCCTAACCTGCACATTGAATGGCGTTACCATTTCGTTGCTAATGGAGATGTCTCCGTCTTGCAACATCGGTAGGTTGGCGACATCAACAGCCAAGGCATGTGGGGCAGTCATCACGACGCCCATCAGCACGACACAAGAAGTAATGTGTTTGAAGGCTCTGGACATTTTATGCCCCTCTGTAGAGTTGAAAGGTAATTCCCGGAAATGCCAAGACAAATTTAGCATAATCGATACTGCACAAATGTGCTTTTAGCATCGACAGTTTCTCTGAATTACCTGACATTGGAACGTGAAAATAACCAACGACTGCAGCGGGTTCCGAGCTCTCGGTGATGACGGGCAGCTGCAGGGGTCTGAACCTCTTTAACAGCTTTACGGTTATGAATCCGAGGGTAGGACAATCGTTAACCTCAAATATTGACTGATATGTTGCCTGAATTATTCCAATAGATGCTGGAATCAATTAACGGAATTTTCGACCTTTGCTATCGAACTGATGCCGATGGCCGCTTGTGGCAGGGAACGTAAGGTTAGTAAGAGCAACTCAAAGAATTCCATTTTGTGAAAATTGAGTTGGGACGAAAGTCCGATACTTAGAAAGCTGAATGACCGCAATGGGTCGGCTTGCGACAGTCCCTTCTCAGAATTGCCAGCCGGAAAGCGGCCAGTGAAATTCCGATTCCCGGAAGCGGCCAGTCACGACTGAGTGCAACCGACCCTTAGCTGTCGTAGAGTTTTCGCGATAGCTGCCAGTCAGCCAAACTCAGGTTTTTGAATTGGACTGCCGCAATGCGGCCATTGGCGACCTCACCCAATCGGCCACAAGCGGTCCCTCAAGAAAGCGCCACAAAGCGGACGTCTACACTCGGTCCGTTTGATTGTTGATTGATAAAGAGGCCTGCATCGGATAATCTAATTGTCATTCAAAAGCTTAGGAGCGATTCAATCGTGTCCGTATTATTAGCAACAACCTGGACGATTTTGCTCCTCAATAACTGTTGGGCGCAGAACTATGGCTGACATAATTCTATTTCCTTTGAATGATGAGCGCGCTTTAAACCAAGCGCTCGTAACCTCTCATGCTTATTACTTAAAGGCTGGTCTCTCACAGCAGGGCGCTGATGCCGCAATTGAGGAGCTAAGACCAGCTCTTTTGCCTTTCGTCAAAGGCTACGAAGCCGTGTTCGAGTTATCAGCGGCTGCCGGACTTAACGGCGAGCAGATGCGTTTGGTCACCGAGGCTCACAACGAATGCGTTCAAGCCACGCTAGCCCATTTCACCGAGCAATTAGGTTTGGCCGTATGCACTATTGCCGGCCTTATTGGGTGCAAATATGAGTGAGCTGCCCAACATAGGCGCTCAACCTCGCTCCCTTCGGTCGCTGGACGCTGCGCGATAAAGCCGCGCAGCGCCGGTTAGCTCTACGTTAGATTTCACGAGGCTCCATGAACCAAGAGCAACTGTTTTCGTTCTATGAAAAGCTCTATTTTCAGGAACTAGAGCGGCGCGAAAAGCTTAGCGCTCGACTCAATGTGCCATTGGCCATCTTGGTCGCCGTTGTCGGCTTCCTGTCTTTCATGTTGAACAACGCCCCAATTGGCATATTGGGTTGGCCTAGTTTTCTCTTCTGGGCATTTTTTGTGTCAGCCAGCTGCGCTACTGCGGTGGGCGCATGGTTTTTTAAGGCTTCTTGGTTCGGGCATACCGACAAGCTTCTACCTACCGCAAACGAAACAGAAGCGTATCGTTCCCAGCTAATTGCCCTCTATAAAGATTTTGATGAGAAAGAGCAGTTGGTTGAAGATGCGCTGAAGCAGTACCTCTACGACTATTACAAGCAGTTCTCTAGCGAAAACACCGTCAATAACGACGCCAGGGCATACCATCTGTATCAAGCAACATATGCAATTACCGTCGCTGTATTGCTCGCTTTTTCAGCATTTATTCCCTATTTCTTTGTAAAACAGGAAGGACTGAAGAATGGCAACCAAACCACCGCCGCCGCCCCCCCCGCCACCACCGAGAAGCGTGAAGGGCAGCGTCCCGAAGTCTCCCTCCCCGCCACCTCGCCCAAGCCCGAGCAAACCACCAAGCAGGTGAAATGAAATCTAACCCTGCGCTCAACCCGACCGGCCTGACGGCCGTCGGGTTATTTTCACGTTAGATTCATCAAGGAGAAACTATGTCACCTCTACTCGAAGCCGCACTTAAATCCATCAACAGCAGAACAAACATCTCGACAGGGCTTTCGCACCCCAATGATTTGAATGCGGCAAAAGAAATGTTTGTCCATTTGCATAACGCAGGAGAAATTCTGCTTGCCGCCGAAATTCAAGCGTTTGCTGAGTCCACTGGATGGCAAACAAAAGATGCTGAGGAGCTAGGCAGCTTGGCTCAACAAATTGGGATGGGAAAGAAACCGAGAATTTCCGATGGCCCATGGTGGAAAGCTGACATTATCGAAATTCTAAAACGTGATGTTGGCGCATAAATCTAACCCTGCGCTCAAGCGGGACCGCGCAAAGGCGCGCGGCCCCTTGGCTCCACGTTAGAGCCCTATGTCATCTGCCACGGAACAATGGGAACAATTGCTGACACCTGCGGTGATGCAGGAGAAGTTGATTTCCGCGTCCTTGTACGTCACGGCCTTCGAACTCCTGAAAGAATCAATCATTGGCCGTATCCGCTCTTTCTACATGGTTGGTTTTGATGCCGATGGCTATGTCATCGACGAAAAATACGAGACGACGGTTCTTTCCAGAAACAGGAATCCCTTGCTTGCTTCGCTCGACTGGCTGTCCGAGAACGAGGTGGTTGACGAGAACGACCGTCAGGCATTTGAGCACATCAGAACCACAAGAAATTTGCTGGCCCATGAGTTGCCGGCAATGGTCATGGGCGGCAAGGATTTCCATCACATTGAGAGATTCCAAGAGTTGGTTGCCCTGCTCAAGAAAATTGAAATCTGGTGGGTTGTGAATATGGAAATCCCAGTCAATCCAGACTTCGACGGAAAGGAAATCGATGAAGAAGGCATTGTTCCCGGCCCCGTCCTTATGCTCCAGATGATGCTCGAAGTGCTCTCAGGGAACGAAGAGCTCTTGAAGCAATATCGGGCGAATAGCAATGTTGCTGCCGGGCTCTAATCCGGCAGTCGAGCTGACCTGCGCGAAAAGCCGCGCAGGCCGCTCACCTCTACGTTGAACGGCCGCTTTCCCAAGCAGCGAACTACCGCTTAGGGTCGGCTTGCGACCGTCCTCACTTCGGATTCATCGCCGGAAAGCGGTCAGTGGCGTTCTGCTTCCTGAAAGCGGCCAGTCGTCACTGAGAGCTCTCGACCCTTTCCAGACATGGACCGGTTGGAAAAAAAGACGTTCAGGAACGCTAGGTTCAGGGGCGGCCGAAAGCAAGCGAAGCTTGCTGGAGGACGGCCCCTGGTACGCATTGTTGGGTTATACAGTTCGAGTATTTATCTTTTGTTACTTGACTTTCATGACCATCCAATCAAACGATGCCACCATGGATTCTTTGTTTTCTTCGTTAATAACCTTTACCTCCATAGCCAATCGAGACCGACCCTTATTAACTAGGTTATCTCTGAATTCATTGGATTGCGCCTCATCGACAGTACAAACAGCGCGTGCCCGCTCCTTCGCAGGTTTTCCGACCTTTACGCTCATTGTGCGTATGACTGGCGACATGGAGTCGATATCAACCCCGAGGTTGTCTATAAGGTACTGCCCGCTTGCGGCTTCAGCTAAAGAAATAATCGCGCATGGATGAATATATCCAAAGAGGTTGCTCACTTCGCCACGCCCCGAAAGTTCTAGTTGTCCGTCAGACCCTCTTTGGATTCCAAGCGTTTTGTTGTAACCCGCGTCAGCCACTTCTGCCATCTTGACTCTCCTATGTCTTTGTCAGTTGAAATATCACTAAGTAAGGTTTCGCCTTGGGTTAACAACGTCGTCATCCAGTCATCACCATATATTCTTTGAAGTTTTTTCACGACAGAATGCTGAATCTTTCTGGCCATCTGCCGTCGATATAAGCCATCACTAAACAAGACAACTGTCCCCTCGAACTTGTTTGGGAAGGGGGAGCTTCCGTCCCGGAAAAACTTGCCTACCGTTATTCCATGTGTAGAGCGGTCCCCTTCTGGGATTACAAAATAGTTGCTAAATTTTGTATCAAAATCTCTTGTTGTTACTAATTCTGAAACTGAAGAAAATCCCGAATCAATGTCAGATGTTTTTGTTCGGTATGTAAAAACGTTTAGCTCATGCTGGTCGCCTTCATAAGCTATATACACAATACCGTCATTTGATATGGCATGCCCTTGGTCAAGATTGTTAGTCTTAAGATACCAGTATCCCTCTATCCAAGACTTGCCGAGAATAAAGGCCCGACCCAACCTAAAATCCATCAGAATTTCGGTGATAACATTGGCCGTATAAGTACTAATCACAAAAGAAAGTAATATCAATAACCATTGAAACCCTGGTAATAGAGGGTTTTTAACTTCATAACTCAATAGCACAAACACGGTGGTCAAAAACACACCTATGTTGGCTTTCTTCTTCCATAAGTTATTCATTCTTTGTCTTCCCTGCGTATCTGCCTTGTGAAATTTCTGGCGCCCAACAGTTATTCAACGGACTCCCCGGTCCGTAAATTGATAATCTGAAAACATGGCAATTCAAAGTAACAGCTTGATTCATTGAGGGTAGGCTCCAGAAGGCTTTCCGCATATGCAATGATAGTACGGACCGTTGAGCATTGGGTATGCAGGTTGCAAAAACGTTTAGACGAATGGCCGCAATGGAGGCATATCTTGAAGGGCTGGCTGCGGCCGGCTCGAGGCAATAGGTGCAACAATTTGCTCGCCGAAATGCAGACTCTTTTGACAGGCCGGGCGTCGCCTTAACTATTGACATTGGATGGCCTCTCGACAGGCGGGTTATGGCCGGTTTGAGGTAATCAGGGCGTCAATTTGCTCGCCGAATAGCGGACACTGAGCAAGCCTCGACGAAACCTTCGGTATTGAAATTGGATGGCTACCTCGACCGGTGCCTTTTGGCCGAGTTGCGGCAGTTCCGTCGTCAATTTGACCGCCGAAAACCGGTCACTCACCTCCATCACCTGGCATCCTACCTGCAGAAATTGAAACGTAACCTCGACCGGCGCCTATTGGCCGGCAAGAGCCAGCCACCTGCACTAAATTCTACTCGTTGGAACGGCCGGTGGACTCAGTAAGCTGTCGCTCAAAACCCCTCCGGTTGAGCCCCACCAATGGCCGCTCCCGCTGCACAGCGGCCCGTTGAACGCAAATGCAGGAACCTCACCCTCTTTGTTGTAGCGGTAGCTTCAAAGCCGCCTCCCTGACCCGCATAATTGTTTGCCGAGTTGTCTTGAACTCGCGCGCGAGCTCGGCAATGCTGGCACCAGCATCCAGTCGCGCTACAACCGCGGCACGCTCCTGGGTATTGAGCGCTGGCGGTCTGCCGAACTGTTTGCCCGCCGCCTTGGCTCGAACAATTCCCGACTGGGTACGTTCAATCAGCAGGTCGCGCTCGAACTCGGCCACCGCGGCGATCACCTGCATGGTCATTTTACCGGCCGGACTGGTCAGATCGACGCCGCCCAACGCAAGG
>Ga0209480_10000823_pt1 | contig 23911 bp, 19 predicted proteins | sample JI61114C2DNA_FD_187501 | JGI IMG/M metagenome (GOLD analysis project Ga0209480, IMG submission 187501) | Wastewater effluent complex algal communities from Wisconsin, to seasonally profile nutrient transformation and Carbon sequestration -... | ecosystem: Engineered > WWTP > Effluent > Algae... | reverse complement strand
TCAGACAGTAATTTTGTAGTAAATAACTTTAAAATTGGAAAATAATTCCAAAATCAGTACCTTTGCAATCCCTTAGAAAATCAATTCGACGCAGGAGAATTAGATTTTCTTGGTCCGCCGAGGCGGACAATGTTGAAACGGTGCGGTAGCTCAGCCGTAGAAAATCCAACCGACGCAAGGAGGATGAGATTTTCAAAGGTCCGCCGAGGCGGATTGGAGTTGAAAAAATGGTGCGGTAGCTCAGTTGGTAGAGCAAAGGACTGAAAATCCTTGTGTCGGCGGTTCGATCCCGCCCCACACCACCCTAAAACCCTTATAACCGTTGTGTTTTAAGGGTTTTTTTATTTTGTGTGGCTGAATATATGGCAATTCTTTCAATACTTTGAATAAAAAATGGCGTATCAACATGATACGCCATTACAATTTCTTAATTATTTTTTAGGCTAAATCCTTAATTTTCTCAATGTAAGCCCTTATTTGATTTAATCTAGATGGTTGATAATTTACAATGATAAGATTTGATTTTAAGGTTTTTACACCATATTTTACTATCAGTTCACCAATAGAACTATTGAGAAATGATGAAGAGAAGGTTGTTGCCTTTTCTAACGATAGCTTAACGCAGTTCCCTTCACTAAATTCTTTGTCAATAGCCAAAAATAATGCTAAACCTTCGTCATTTGTAACAGTTCCTGTTACCTCCTTCATAAGAATGATAGTTTTTAAATTTTTCATGCGTTGAGTTTTTAAGATATTTTAAAGATACGTTTCCATTTCAACAAAATCCTCATCTAACGGTAAATTTTTAGTATTTAGAGTTATAACAATCATTGTACCAAGAAAGTTTTGCTCTGTGCATAAGGTGTACTCATCTCCTTGATTATCAATCATATAGATAGCTTCATTGCTAATGATTTTTATCCCACTATTAAGGCTTTTCACACAATCTATTACAGTGGATAAGCCAAAACCCTTATTTCTGGGAGTTGATTTTGTTGAAAATCCAAGGGTTAATGCTAACCTCATTGCCTCTTTATCTGATAACCTTTGTCTTCCCGATTCAGCCTCAAAGTTATTAATTTTAGTAGGAATCCCAATACCAAAGTCACAAATTGAAATCATTAACTCCTCTTTGTTTGGATAATATTGAGTAACAGCGTAGCCAGAAACAAGTGACTCTGAATGGTCAATAATATTGTTAAAGTCTTCTGATAAACTGATATTTAAAGCATCCAAATTCTTACCAGTTAAATTATTGTTTCTAAAAAAATTTATAGTAGAACTAATGTAGGCATCAATTTGCTCGGCATCAATCTTCCAAAGTTTTACATAGGTAGCGCCTTCAAATAATACACCTGGTTGTATAAAACTAAGGTCTGCATCTTGCTCAAATAGCGACATAAATCCCACTGTAGTTAGGTAACTCCTGACGGCTGGTGTCATATTTTCGTAATAAACCACATTATTTGTTAATTTCAATTCTTCAACAAGACAAGCTAATGGTGTTATATGAAATGGCTTAACGAAGTGGTAGTTAATAAAATCCAAAGTGATAATTTTATTTTTATATACACCTCTGTAACTCGTTAAAAACTGTAATAATTGACCAACATTAATAATATGGGGTATCTCAATTTGTATCATTTTAGACTGTATCATAGCAGATTTTAAAGGTCAATTTACAAATCTATATTAAAATATGTGTGGTTTAATTGAACCCCAAATTAATTATAAAATTGAAAATCCCTTTATAACGGTTCACAATTGTAATAAATTTTATCCGACTTGCTAAATCTGAATTTTTAATTTTCAGTGCCCAATTGAAAAACTGACTACAAAAAAAGGCAGTCTAGTGACCACCCTTATGGTTAATTAAAACGACTCAAACTAAACAATTATGTGTTAAATCACTAATATAATAGCAATGTCTCGTCCTAGAATAACCTTACACATTTGGTTAATAATCCTAGTTTCACTTTACATCTAATTACTGTTAATCCTAGTAATAGTTTAGAATAAAAGAAACTAATTCTTCAATTAGTTGTTCTTATACTTCTGTAAATTTCTTTGGTCGAATTCTTTTGTTAAGATAAACTTACCCCTTGGTTACTAGGTTCTTAATGTGATTTCATAAATTCTAATATACTTATTTGGAGAATTTATCATAAATGACAATGTTTCCAGCTTGAATATGCAATTTGGGAGAATTACCCAAAATGAGATCAATTTGGGTAATTTGGTAAATTTGCAATAAATTTTTTTTATGAAGTTTTCAATCGAGGATAAACTTGTTCATGTTGGATCAGAGGCTGTCCAATACTATCCACCAATTCCTTTTATAAATTTAAGAATTGGGTTACTCCATTACTACGAAACATATTCAATTATTCGCGGAAAAGCAAACTTTCCATATTTCAAAATTAATGGTGCTGAACATGTACTTGAATCAGAAAGAACACATTCTTATATTTCAAAATATTTTATTACTATAACATCTATACATTCTTTTTATGAGCATTTATTAAATAATGTCTTGGATAGTGGTAAATTGCAGTTATCCTATATTCAAGGGCGAGAACAAGATGATTTTGTAGCACTGTTGGCGGGTAAACATGAAGTGATAAAGATAGGTGGTAAAACTTTGGACTATAATGTTAAATTGAAACGTTTGGCTTTAATGTATAAACTCGAAGAATCCATTCCATTGGAGTTACGCCTTTCTGAAGCATATAAGTTTCTATTAAATCATATTAATACCCTCGAAATGCTGGCTTTACTCCGAAATGACATTGTTCATAAAGGAGACCGGACTCTATTACGGTATGACTTCGAATGTTTTATGGTTAACAAAATAATTCCTTTATTGGTTGATACGCTTACATTATTAGCAAAGTCCAAAGTTTATATTCAAAAGGCACTTTACTGTAAGTTGAACGTTCTGGAGGAGTTGCGAAAGTTAACTCTCCCTTTTGAAGTGAAGGATATTATTTATAGTGAAATTAATGAAAAATTAAAACACATTAACCATTTAAAAGAATTAGGCCGTGCATCGTTTTCCAATCCCCTATGGATGAAAGCTGATGCAATTAGCGATGAACATTGGAAAAATATAAAATCTCAACATAACGATTCGATTGTCTTTGAAGCTATGCAGCAAGCAGAAAAACTTTTGGGTATTTCTGGTTATTTTTTTCAGAATTGTTGCCCTTGTTGCGGCGCTGAGACTTTTGTTATGTATGACTTAAATTTTTACAAGCAAACTAATATATCAAGGGTCGAAACTGGAAAATGTACTTTATGTTCGTATTCGATAAATGTTATGTTAGGCGAACCGAGTAAATACAAGATACTATTTAACTCCATTTTTATAGACCCTGAAATTTAATAAACTTAAACATTAAAACTTTATTAAAATACCTGCTTTTGAAATAAGTCATAATAAACTATTGTTTTCATAATTAAATTTACCTTAACTAAAGTTGGGCGCATTTTTACCTTAAATTATAAACAACTCAATTATACGTAATTATTTTGAAAGTTCAATGTTCTCTTTAAGCATTTCTGTGTACTGGCAAAATATATTATTACATATTAAAAATTCATAGTGCAAATAATAATTTACGACTGTATGCCATGACATCTTTTGTATTTCTTACCACTTCCACAATAGCAGGGAGCATTTTTTGCTGGAATTTTATTAGTTAATGATAGGGTTATCCCTGGTTTTAAAAAGATGTCAACCAAATTTTGTAATTCACCATCTTCTTGCCATGGTTCTTTACTAAAAACAAGTGCGTCAATTACTTTTTCACTGTTAAGTACACTTGCAATCCCAAGCCAAGTATTGGCTTTTGTTTTATATTTTCTTGCTACCGAGGTGTAATAAAGAGCGGTTTCAACACTATCGTTAAATACCGGAAAAGACATAAATGTAATTCCACTTTCCCCATTTTCAAATATCATAGATAAATCATGTCGTTTTCCGTCGCGAATTGTCATTTTTTTTACTTTATCAATTGCATCCATAAGTTTATCGGCGCCGTCACCCGATATGTCATATAAATAAAATATAGCATCTGTAAAACCCGGCACCTGTGAATCTTTCACTTGATCAAGTAATTTTTTGAATTTTTCATTTTTCCAATTTGCAAAAAGTTTTTCAGCGGCTTTAGTTTTGGGGAAATCTGATCTTGAGGCGGGAAAATTTGCATCAATAAGTTGCGCATACGAATCATCAAGAATCTCACCATCCGCATCTTTAAGTGGGAATAATTTTTGCGTTAGGTGGCTCCCGAGATAAGCCATTTCAGATCCCGCTCTTGCATATAATGTCAAATTAACTCTTTGCCTTAAATAGTATAAAAACTCAAATGGATCTTTAAGATAATACGTTACCACATCCAAGTCGAATAAATTCATTGCAACTGGAAAAGGGTCTGTTTCTTTTTTGTTTAAGTAAGAATGTAGCTGGTTAATAACTGCCGGATAGTGATCTGTAGTAACGCAAATAATATATGCATCATCAATATACTCGCCAAGAACTAACTCAACACCGTTGTTAGTTATAAGTTTATTGTTTTTATTAATTACTGCTTCCCTGCATATTAGTCCTTGGTCATATGCTTTCTGTATCGCCTCTCTGAAGTCTTCTCTAATTTTTGTTGCATTGCCAATTTTTGAAAGCTGAGTAAGTTTTTTTGACTTTGCCTGAATTATGACTGCTTTATTTCCTGCAATAGCTAAAATATCAATATCTGTAATTTGTTCTTTCTTGCTTTTAAGGACCGTTACATTTCTGTGTACATTTTCTTTCCCAAAGATATTAATTAAAAAATTGTAACTTATTTCTTCGGCAGCACCTCCTCTATTTTTGAATGCAATATTTTTATAGTTATTATCCTGAGCCATCCAATAGAATGGGCTCTCATAAATTGATTGAGCAAGTAAAAACTGAATAGGTAAAAAATAAACATCCTTAGAAAGTATGATAATTGGATGGGAATCAAATGAGTTATATTCTCCAAATAACTTAAATGTAGAATTGACTTTTCCGGGGATAAGTGAAAAGGTTTGTAAAAAAGATTCTATTTCCTTATGTTTTGAGATTGAAATATCCCATTTTGAAAAACAAAATACATCTAATGCTGCTTCGCAAATCACTGTAAAATCATTTACACTTATTGTTTTATTCCGCTTTTCCTTTTGAAATTTTTTAAGATATTTACTTATAGAAGTTATATCATCAATAGAAAAGCTTTTATTAGCGGTTAACCAATTATTATCTTCTTTATATTTTTTTGATGCAAATTCCAAATATTGAAAATCATATGCACCCGACCCTGCATAAAATATAGCCTCCGCCGTTAATGAGTCTTCGTCACTTAAATCTTGAAATTTGTTGTTGAAAAATTCATTATCATGATTAGACTCCAAATTTAGAATATTCTTTTTAAAATTATTCATAAACGGAACTTCATAGGCCAAATGTAATTCTTCAAGCAAGGAATATGTTTTTTCAATCTGCCTATCGGAATCTTCTTTAGTAGGAAATATGTTAATTTTTATTTCATTTTTAACTAAAAGGCCAATGAGTAAAGTAAACTCCTGAATTATTATTCGTTCATACCAATTTATTTCTAGTATTTTTTCAGCTTCAAAAAATTGGTCGCGAAGCAACATTCGGCAAAGAGAGTAAATATAGCCTTCTTCATGACAAACTTCTTGCAAAGAATTTATTATTTCTTCTTTTTTACGAGGTTTATGTATTATAGAATCTTTTGTTAAAATATCCCTTCTCATTTAACCTAAATACTATTTGTTGTTAATATTCACAAATGTAAATGTATTTTACAGATTAGTTTTCCACAGATTTTACCATAAATAGCAAAATTACCACATATGCCACTTAAGCCAAGAAACTGGAAGTCGACAAGAGGTTTCTTTTTTGCCAGTTCAAAAGCACAACGGGTAGTTGATTACATTTTGAATCAGCCTAAAGCTTATGTGGTGGATGAAATCAGCCCAACGGCTGACGTAAGTGCGTAACACTGACCGTTTTATTAATGAACGCATATCCCTAAATTGTATTCAACAAAGTTTGCTACTAGTCAGTGGTGCAAGCTTTTTTTATAATAATTGAGCCTTTGTTAGGATATTGTTTCATAGCTCTTTTAAGTTCCTCATATAAATAATTAGCACCTCACTTCTAGGAAACCACACTTCCCTCAATAGAAATGATATCCACCCAATTTTACACTCATTCCACCCAATTGTAGACCAAAGTATAAAAAGTTTCAATAAATTTGAATACCAAGCAAAACACTATGCAATGAAAGTGCTGAAAACTATTATTTGTTTTATGATTTCTTTGGATGCGTTTTCGCAGGTATACGAAATACCCTTCGCAGATGAACAGCCGGCTTGGGTGTTTCCTATTTGGTTTGAGGATGGAGACGGATCAAAAGATACATTATATTTTGCTTACGATGCAGATGCTCTCGACTTTGGCATTCCTTCCTCAGATGTGGTATTTGGAGAAGATTTTTTTGAAATAAATCCCGATTCATTTAATGCAGTATGGGATGATATTATTAGTGGTGAGGCTTATAAAGTAGTAGTTTTCAAAACTATCTCAACTCCGATAGTGATTTCTTTCATTAATGCACAATTACCTTTAAAAGTAACTTGGGATAATAATTTATTTTACGCAGAAAATTTGCCCACCCCAAACAATTTTCCTTTACCTAATGCATGGGGACTTATACATTGTGCATTAATAGGTTTTGAAGGTTGTCAATTAATAGATGAAGACGCTATTGTAATAACTGATACTCCTAATTACGATGTATGGGGGACATTTGCAACCGATAGTTTATGGTTTAATTCTGCTGAATATGACTATTTTGTTAATTATTTGGATTTTGAGATTCTAGAGTATGGCTATGCACATGGATGGATGACTTTAGAACATTCAATAGAAAAAAACATGAATTTTAGCCCAAATCCTTCTATAGACTACATCAAATTGAATTTGGATTTTTACACAGGGGGTACTGTTTTAATATATGATTTAGCGGGCAATACAATAGTACAGTACGCTAATATCACAAACAATGTTATTGCTGTAGATAATTTACCTAATGGAATTTATTTCTTGAATTACTCTAATGATAGAATCAATCTAACCCAAAAATTTGTAAAATTATGAAAATCTCGCTCCCACGGACTTTTTTGATGTTCTTGTTTTTATATCGCCCTGTCTCCTCCTAAAATAACCTTCCACATATAGTTAATCCAATATCTCACTTCAAGAACCTCTTCCAAACCATTACAACAAGACCCACTCAATCAACTCCCCAAATATCTACTTTACTAAAAATATCACACACTTCACATACTTAAACCTGTATTTCGCTCAAAACCATAAGCATTTCTGAGCAGGACTACCTACATTTGAAATTAAAATACAGCCCATGTTTCATTTTCCCAACTTGTTAAGATCAATAATATTATTGCCCTTATTACTTTCACTAAGTATTTATGCTCAAATTCCGCAACGATGGGAAATTGATGCTAAAACGTTCGGGGCTAATTCTGATCAGGTAGAAACTGGCGATATGGATTCAGATGGAGATTTGGATATTGTTGTTGGTGGTGGTAACTACAATTATATGATGTGGTTTGAAAATACAGGCACCACCTTTTTAACTCAGCAACATGTTCTAAATATTGTTGCAGATCGTTTCATGTTGAGCGATATAAATGGAGATAGTTATTTAGATATTGTTAGTTCACATAGTTGGAATATTGAAATTAATTATAACTTAAATATTTCAGGCACCGGACTTGACTTTGAAGAACACACCATTTATGCTCCGCTTACAGGAGCTTATAGTTTTCCATTCACTGTTGCAGATTTGGATTCTGATAATGATGATGATATCTTATATACCACAACCGGTGCACATGAATTAATCTGGGCAGAAAATGTTTATGCTGAAGGGGGTGAATTTATTCCACACAGTATTTTTGAACTTACCTATTACCCAAACCAATATGCCGTAGGAGATTTTGATAATGATGATGATATGGATATTATTACTTCAACTTTAGATGATAATGTATGTTGGATTGAAAATTTGGGTGGAGAATTTTTTTCATTTGAAACAATTATTGAAGAGATTGAAAACATGGAATGTATGACGTTTGCTGACCTTCAAGGTGATAATGATTTGGATTTATTGATAGGGGCCGGGAAATCATACATTGATGATGATAATGGATTGTTTGTTCTGTATAATGATGGCTTGGGTAATTTTTCCGGTGCTGTTAATTACTATACCTATACCGACGTAATAAATATTACAACCGGGTTTATTAATGATGATATTTATCCTGATGTTGTTTTTTTGGATAATATTTTAGGAGCAGCAGATGGATATCCTGTTAATGGACATATTCTGTACGGTACTGAAGATGCAACCTTAAGTGACATGAATAATTTGTTGAGCTTCACACCACCGCAATTTGATTTAACAGGTTTCTCAAAAGGAGATTTATCAGATATTAATGAAGATGGTTTTGATGATTTGGCAATTTCAGTAAATGGTGGTGTTATTTGGTCGACAAATGTGCCGGCTGAAGGCCATTTTTCGGGATATAAACAATTAGCACAAATGAGAGCTGAGCCAAGAGGATTGAGCTTTATTGATGAAAACGGTAGCGACGAAAATGAGATAATATTATATGATAGAAACGGTAGAATAAACAGTTATGTTTTTGATACAATAGCTAATTCTTTTGAATTCATTTCAAAACCGGACAGTGTTGCAAAATTGTTTAATGTTTCATCACTATTAACATTTGATTTTGACAATGATGGTCTTGAAGATATTTTTGCAAATAGCTATTCAGCTTGCGAGGAATGTTTATATGACGAAGAATATAAAATTTTATGGGTTTACAAGAATTTACCCGGACTAGGAGCATATACCAGCCCCTCAATTGCAGCAACGGAAAAATTGATGTATCCGATAACTTCAGACATTGATGGAGATGGATTTAAAGATATTGTTGCTAGTTATCCAAATTATTATTTCGTCGGTTATGACGATGAAGGTTTTGAAATGTATGCCTCTCAGTATAATATTTACTGGTTGAAAAATGAAAGTGGCAGCGGAATATTTACCAAACATATGATATCCTTAGAAGATACCCCAACACAAAATATCACAAAATCGGGCGACATGGATGAAGATGGTGATATGGATGTTATTTCTGTAAATTATGCTACAGGAAATTTAGGTTGGTGGGAAAATTTAGATGGTCTTGGTAGTTTTTCGGATATTCAGGACTTGATAGAAATAGACTCCATACGTGCATTCGATATTATTGATGAAGACAATGATGGAGACACTGATATACTCCTGTTCCTAAATAACGCATTATTTATTAGTCTAAATGAAACTGGTGTGTTTACCGATACTTTGTTGAGAAGCAGCATAACTGATGGTTATTACGCTGGCACCCCGTTGGTAGAAGATATAGATAGCGATGGTCGGCAAGATGTAATTTCCGGTAGTTTTCAAACGTATTACCATCATAATACGGCTTTAACCGGCATTGATTCTATTCCGGCTGTAATGCCTTTTAATTATAATTATACAATTGCTGCCGATATCAATGGTGATGGAATTGCTGAAATTGCTGGTGTGCCAGATGAAGACTATTTTCCGGGAGATTCTGCCTTTGCCATTGAAATAAATCCCGAACCGGTATATGTAGTTGTTGAACATTCCAACGACAGCCTGACTTTAGATGAAAACCTTTTTTACACAGATACCATAACAGTACATCTCAATACTATTCCTGCAGAAACCTGCTATATGAAGTTTAACGCAAAAGCTGAATTTGATCCGGAATATGAACTTACAATTGCGGGAGCCGACCCTCATGTTTTCACCATGATATTTAATCCGGATTCAACTGCTTTAATTCCCCAAACAATAGTTATTACCGCTGAGAATGATTATGAAATGGATAGTGCCGATAGAGGCAAATTATTTACAGAAGCTTATAGTGACCACAATATTTACGATTTTTTGTTTGATGGAGTTACCTATTTTGATATTTTAGATAACGATTATGAGGAAGTATCAAATCAAGATAACAATCAGGCGTTACATATACTGCCTTATTACGATGAATCCCAACAAAATTTATACATTACTTATAATGCACTTTCAGCATTAAACACTATCAATTTGTATACTATTGATGGTAAAATAATTACCGGAATTAATACAAATCAATCTTCAGGAACAGTTAGCATTAATTGTTCAGGGTTTGCTGAAGGATTATATCTGATTGAATTTATAGACAAGAAAAATAATTTGAGGGCAATAAGGAAAGTTGTTTTTTAATATTTAATTCGTATCATCGTTTATAATGATTAATCTAAGATTAGCTGTTATCTTTGTTTCGGCTAAATCATTCCATGCTCCTACTCATCTCCTCATTTATTTTCGCAGCCTTAAGCATTTTCGCTTTTTTTAAACAGAAGCAGTTGTTGGTGTATTTGATGGTTTTTGCGGCTGCTTTTAGTATAAGACTGTATTTTATTCAACAAGACCCTTATTTACACGATTGGGACGAACGATATCACGCATTAGTGGCTAAAAACATAGCGGAAGACCCGTTTACCCCAATGTTGCGCACCCAGCCGGTTATGCCCTATAACTATCAGAACTGGTGGGACAATCATATCTGGTTACATAAACAACCGGTGTTTTTATGGCAAATGGCACTTAGTATAAAAATATTTGGTGCAAATGAATTTGCAGTCCGCTTTCCAAGTGCACTCATGGGTGCTCTGTTAGCATTAATCATTTTGAGAATTGGGTATATATTAAAAAAACCAATGGCGGGACTTTCTGCAGCGTTGTTATTTTGTTTTTCCTTTTTTTCCATAGAACAAACTACAGGAGCCATTGGTATGGATCATAATGATGTTGCCATGCTATTTTATGTGTCCGCCAGTATTTGGGCATTGATGGAATATACCTTATCAGGTAAAAAACGTTTTTTGATACTCATTGGATTATTTTCCGGAATGGCAATTTTGGTGAAATGGCTTACAGGACTTTTAGTATATGCCTGCTGGGGAGCTTATTTATTTTTTACCAGCTCAAACGCTATCGCATCAAAACCGAAACAAATTATACATGCCTTATTAGCGCTGGGTCTAACCTGTATTGTGTTTCTGCCCTGGCAAATATATATTCATCAACAATTTCCTGAGGAAGCAAGTTATGAGAGAGCATTTACGAGAAATCATATTAACGAAACGATTGAAGGTTTCGACGGAAGTTACACTTATTACTTACATTATTTCCCTCTGCAATATGCATATAGTCTCATTCTACTTTTTGTTGTTGGGTTATATTTTTTCTACAAAAGCAATATATCAGCAATTCACAAAATAATCATTTTTTGCGCGGCGCTAATACCATATTTGTTTTTTTCATTACTTGTTACAACTAAAGTGTTAGGATATGTATTTGTTATTGCGCCATTTATATTAATCATTTGTGGTTTTGCCTTTCAGGGTTTATATGAGTATATAATTACACGTAAAAATCGAAAACCGGGAATAATTATTTTGGCTATTCTTTTAGCAGGTTGTTGTTTTATTAATTTAAAATATTGGCATTTACAAAAACTCCGATTTAAAGGAAAATCAAATTACAATTGGGAAAACAGGGAGGATAAAATGCACAACACTGCCATTTATAAAATACTGCAATCTGATACCTACAATGGTTATATCATATTAAATTGTAAAGCCATGGAAGACCCGGAAGCTATGTTCTATTCAGGGAGAAATGCGTATTCCTGGTATTCCGACGAAAAAACAATTGATTCATTGCAGGCAATAGGATACAAATTTGCAGCCTTCGAAAGTTTTGGCAAACAAGAATTACCAAAATATATAATAGAAGATACTTCCATTCTGATAATACACCAACAACTTAAATAATTGGTAAGTTATTAATGTTCAATTGCCACCCTTTTTACTGCAAGGTATTGTTGATGTTCGTTGCTAACAATAATAAAATACAATCCGGTAGGTAAATCAGCAGCAGGAATTTGAGTATCGCCGCTAAAACTGTCCTCCCAAAATAATTGACCGGTATTATTAATTAAACTTACATTACAATTTTCACACACTTCAGAAGCGTTTATTTGAATAATATCTGTTGCAGGATTAGGTGAAACAGAAATATCCAAAACAGGAACATTAGTATTAATTCCTGTTGGCCATGTTTGTTTTATACGCACACTATCCATTACAACCGGCACCAATGGTTTATCCAATCCATTCACTTCAACGTGACTAATTGCTTCAACAACATCAAAATGGTCGATTACAATGCCGAAAACCGGATAATTAGGGTCGAGGTAGGTATTGTCAACCATATTAATATAAAACTGACTGCCACCTGTGTTGGGACCGGCATTGGCCATTCCTAATGCTTTTTGAACATTACTTGCAAGCGGATCAAACTCATCATCAATAGTGTATCCCGGGCCACCAAAACCGGTTCCCATCGGGTCACCTCCCTGAATTACAAAACCTTCAACAACACGATGGAAAATAATTTCATCATAAAATTTTTCAACAACCAGACTAATAAAATTTCCTGCCGTTATAGGTTGCAAAGTGTCATATAATTCAACTTCAAAAACACCCATTGTGGTATAAAATATAACTTCAGTTTGGGCGCTAACTCGCTTTCCAAATAGCAAACTCATTGTAATAGCCGTATAAACCAGTAATTTTTTCATGTCGTTTGGTTTTATTTAATGCAATAATAATTGAAGCTTAAAGTCGCCCCGGTACCAAGGTAGTTAAAAGTTGTTAAGTATTGAAAATTAGCAGGAATAAACATCAAAACACCATTCGCCAAAGGGAAAGAGCCTATTTCAACAAATACAAAGGCGGCATATTTCTTATTATTACAATTCTAAAACCCCCACAACCGGTAAATGATCAGAAATCCATAAATCATTTTTCGTTTTTGTGACCGGATGTTCCAGCGATTTAACATGAATACCTTGAACAAAAATAAAATCTATACATTTTTCAGGCACTGATAATGTATTAAAACCATTAAATGTACCTTTTATACCTTCAAATGGTATTGTTGCAGCAAGTTTAGCATCCTCAAATTGAGATAAAATATATTGTATAGGTAAAAATTTTTCGGTGCAATTAAAATCACCCATTAAAATTACTGGGTATTGCGACTTATTTTCCATCGCAATTTGATTGAGAACAACTTTGGCCGACTCAGTTCTGGCAATTTCGCCCAAATGATCAAAATGCGTATTAAACACCCAAATTTTTTGTTGCGTTGATTTTATTTCAAATAAACCATAAGAACAAATTCTTGGCAATGCGGCATCCCAACCTATTGAAACAGTATCTGATGTTTCCGACAACCAAATAGTATTTGCAGACAACAATTTCACCCTTGTTGAATCATAAAAAACAGGCGCAAATTCACCTGCCAATTTACCATCATTACGTCCAACACCTAAATAGGTATAATTTTCCATTACACTATCCATAAACTGCACCTGGCGATACAACGCTTCCTGAACACCAACAAAAAGCGGTTGTTTATGAATTAAAAAATCGGTCAGCTCTACTTTTCGCTGATGCCAGTTATTAACGCCATCAGCCGGATTATCATAGCGAATATTAAATGATATAGTTGTAAATGATTGAGCGTGGGCAGCACTATACATTGTGCAACATAACAAACATACAATGAAATATATCGCTCGAAACATTTGTTGAAATTTTAATAAAATTAGCTGTTTTGAGGAATAAATTATGTTACATGCTTCCACCAATACAAGCATTATAGCATCCATTTTATTCCTTACCTTTGCCCTGTAATTCAACAACTATGACAAATCCGGTAAGAACGCTCCAACCTACAGCCCTTTGGAACCATTTTGAAGATATTAATGCAGTGCCACGTCCTTCGAAAAAAGAGGAACGTATTATCGCATTTATGAAAGCTTTTGGTGAAGGCCTTGGACTGAAAACCGTGGTTGACAGCATTGGCAATGTAATTATTTATAAAGCAGCAACTCCCGGCATGGAAGACCGCAAAACGGTTATTCTTCAGTCGCACCTGGATATGGTGCACCAAAAAAATGCGGATACCAATTTTGATTTTAGCACACAGGGAATTCAATCTTATATTGATGGTGAATGGGTTAAAGCAAGAGGAACTACTTTAGGTGCCGACAATGGTATTGGCGTTGCATCGATAATGAGTTTATTAACTACAACAGATATTCCACATCCGGCAATAGAAGCATTATTTACTATTGATGAAGAAACAGGAATGACGGGAGCATTTAAACTGGACAAAGGTTTATTGGAAGGTAAAATATTACTCAACCTCGATACGGAAGACGATGATGAATTTTCAATTGGTTGTGCAGGTGGAATAGATACTAATACAAGTTATAATTATACTCCAGAACCGGTTCCGGCAAATGCAATAGCTTATCAAATAACCGTAAACGGATTAAAAGGTGGTCACAGCGGTGTTGATATTCATTTAGAGCGCGGTAACGTAAATAAAATAATGAACCGCTTAATTTATCAATGTGAGCAGTTTGGTTTGCAGATTGCCAGTATTGATGGTGGAAGTTTGCGCAATGCCATTCCACGTGAATCGTTTGCAACGGTAATTGTAACAGATGAAAATTTTGTTGCCGAATTGGAAAGTAGAGCAACGGCAATTAAAAGTGAATTTAGTTTGCAAGATGAGGGATTAAAAATAACAATTAGTAAAACCGAAATGCCTCATGATGTGATGAGCAAATCAGATACCCAAAAAGTAACTACTGCTATTCAGGCCGTGCATAATGGTGTATTTTGTATGAGTTCTGCAATTGCTGGTTTGGTTGAAACATCATCGTCGTTTGCACGAGTGCAAATTAAAGATGGCAAATTTATTACCCAAAGTTTACAACGTTCATCTATTGAGTCTGCAAAATATAATGTTGCTTATACCGTGGGCGCGCCGTTAAAATTAATGGGTTGCACTGTTGAACATACAGGCTCATATCCAGGTTGGGCACCAAATCCTGATTCAGCAATTTTGCGCTTAATGGAAAATAAATACGCCGAATTATTTGGCGAAAAACCACATGTAATGGCTATTCATGCGGGTCTGGAATGTGGTATTTTGGGCGAACGTTATCATGGTTTAGATATGATTTCATTTGGACCAACAATTAAACACCCTCATTCACCTGATGAAAAAGTAAATATTGTTTCTGTTCAAAAATTCTGGAATTTTTTACTGGCCATTTTAAAAGATACTCCAAAAAATTAATGTCGTCACCATTAACTATTGCGAAATTATGGTTAAATGCTTTTAATGAACATAATTTAGAAGCATTACTTGATTTGTATGCAGATGATGCACAACATTTTAGTCCGAAATTAAAAATAAGACAACCCGAAACAAATGGATTAATTATCGGGAAAGATGCCATGCGCACTTGGTGGCAAGATGCGTTTGAACGTTTGCCGGATTTAGTTTATAGAGAAGAACAACTAACTGCAAATAATAACCGTGTTTTTATGGAGTATACCCGAATTGTTGGTGGTGAACCTAATATGTCGGTTGCAGAATTGTTAGAAATTAAAAACGGGAAAATAATATTTTCACGAGTTTATCATGGTTAGGTAATACTTCACATGTTTTCAATAAGTGAATCAATAAAAGATTTTCCGGTAATTTTTGCTTGTATCCATTCCGGTAAATGCAAGTGGTCAAAAGCCGTTCGTTCTTGTTCGTTGGTCTCAAAAATGGTTGTTACCTCTTCCAACATTTTAATATAAACAGCCGATTTTTCTTTTTTCCCAACTTCTTTCGACAATCGGGTAATGTATTTCATAAACACTTGCTCTGTTTCATAATAAGAGTCGTTGTTTTTTAAAAAATGTTTAGCCGTATTAATAACATGTTTAATGAGTAATAAATTGTCTTGTTCGTAATGATTAATAGTGTACAAAATACGTGCCGTCGCTTGAATATCTTTTCTAAGTTCAACTTCCTTTGAATCAAAAATGAGTTGTAACAAATCATTTGAACCTTCGTAATTTCCGTTCATGGTTTTTCCAAATGCCATACTGAAACGTATAAGCAGCAAACGTACCTTGTTAATATAAGGAGCATATTTGTCCAAATCCGCTTTTGACGATTCAATAAATTTAGTCATACCACCAAAATCCTTTTTTTGGGTATAACAAGTATTTTGCATGAGCCATAAATGCTCAAAGTAGACGGCCTCCTGAGCTATTGAATTTAAAGTTGGGGGAGTAAATTGTTCAAAATATTGAATAAATGTTTCTTTTTCTCCTAATAACATCAAATTAATCAGGTAATTATTTACAGCCGATAAATATTTTATTGGCTCCATATTTTTTAAGTCCGGATTTTCATCCCATAGTGCAACTACATTTTTTATATATAACAGCGCCTCGGTTTTGTTCCGACACAATAAGTGATAAATATTATGAATATAATTAAAGTACAATTTTCCCCAAAAAAATTTCGGCTCATTAGCAAGTGCCAGTAATGGGTCTTGCATAAAAACATCCCATTCCTTTTTCTGTTCGTCGGTTCTGAAATAAGGTTGGACTTTAATTTCATTAATGATTTTTACATATCGTTGTTGGATATGTAACATGTTGCGATAATCATCTAATAATTTAAAACTATACGCATAACTCGGCTCTACAAATGTTTGCCAGTTGCCTGCGGTCATATCAATATAATACCGGCGTTTACTCGTTTCTATATCTAGTAAAAATGGTATTTCATTATAGGCGATGGCTAAATTTTTAGCTTTATCCCATTGTTTTAAAGCCTCCTCATATAATCCCTTCTCAAACAATATTTCACCATTTTCCAAAAGGCCATTTAGCTGCATAAATTTGGAAACATCTCTTCGGTATTGACGCTGAGAGCGTAATATCAACTCCCATAAATAATTTTTGGTTACGGCTATTTGTTTGGCAAAAGCTTGCGTTTTAAATTTTTTTAATAACGCCTCTTCATCATACACCTCCTGTGCGTCGATAGCATTAAACAATAAAATATAATTACTGTTTTTCCCGTGACCTAATGCAAATTTTTTGAAATAACCTTTTTCACTTTTGTCGAGCGACTTAATTAATTTAAAAAGGTTATCGGATGGTTTCATTGTACAACAAATGTAACCAATCGCGATTAAAAACTGCGGTAAAAATTATCAGCAATTACCATCGGTATCACACATATCACCATCATTAATAATTGCAGGTGAATTTTCCATTGTCAATTTCCAGTCGCTAAACGCTGTGTCCAACACTTGCGAAAATGCCTCCACAGGCTGCGCACCGGATACCGCATACTTCCTGTTAAAAACAAAAAATGGAACTCCTCTTGCTCCAAGTGCCGCCGCCTCATGAGCATCTGCCTGCACTTCATTAACATATAAACCGCTATCAAGCATAGCTTCAATATCCAATTGGGTTAATCCCAACGAAAGGCCTATTTCAATTAAAACTGATGTGTCGTTAATATTTTTGCCTTCTGTAAAATAGGCTTTGAAAAAAGTTTCTTCTGCCAGGTCGCCTTTACCGATTGCCTTAGCCATTTGAATAATTCTATGCGCATTAAACGAATTCGCAACAACAGCCCTGTCCATATCATAAACAAGCCCTTCGCCAGCAGCCATATCGGTTACATATTTATTCATCTCTCGCGCATAATCGACAGTCCACCCTTTACGCTCAGCCAGATATTGATTAATACTCTTACCCGGCACATCCTCCTGATTAGGGTCTAACTGATAACTTTTCCAAATTATTTCAATGTCTGCACTTCCTTCAAAAGTTGCCATTGCCTTTTCAAAACGGCGTTTTCCAATATAACAAAACGGACACATGATATCCGACCAGATTTCAACTTGCATGATAATACGCTTTATTCATTTAACCGCAATATTAACAGATTTAGTTCATTATAAAAGGAGCTCCATTGGTTAGGCTGAAACTATTTGAGTTAAAAGGTGGTGTTTACTAACCATTTAATACTTTTGTATCGAAATTAAGCGCAATGACAGTATTTAGAATTTTACTTCTTACATTTTCTACAATTATTTTAGGAACAAACATATCAGCTCAGACTGGAACCTATACACCTGCAGAGGCAACTTTGGACTCGGCAGTCCATAATTATAATGCCATGCGCGATTTTGTCGGTACGCTTACTTCAACAAATATTACCGAAGCTGATCTGCAAAAGATAGCTACACAACGTGAAATAATTAACAGACAACTGGAGAGGGTAATACAAACTGGCACAGCAGATAATATAGGTGTTGCCAAATACTTTAAACTGTTTAGCGATTATGAATATGGATTTATGTTAGGTGTTGCCAATAAATTAGCCGAATCGTATCGCATTTTAGACCCTTTAAAATCTCAAATGAAGAGCTTGCAACCTTCAGATTTTAAAAAATATTACTTGTATGAAAATAAAAATTATAGTATTGGCTGGGAAAATGCAGCACCTACAATTTTAGAATATTATTCTTCAATGACAGAGTTATATAATAATCAAAGAAATTATACAGCTGCAATTGAAATGGCTCAAAGTGCGGTTAATTTAGAATATACTGCAGAAAATAATGAAAATAAATATTTCCTAAAATATATCAGTATAACTCAATATCTAGTTGCCGCAAATCAACTCTTGAAATATAATTATGAAGACGCTATGATGGCAATAAATCAGATTACCTATTTTCAGTTATTGCATGCTGACGACAAAAAAAGATTAACTGAAAATGGCTCATATGGATATGCTTCAGGGTATAATTTTATCAATACAATTAAAACATTTAACCCCGGTATATCATCAGAAGCCGAAATTTATGCCAAAGCTGCAACTGCGTTAAAAAATGGGAATGACACCGAACGTGGACCGGGAATGTATAACAAGGCTTTGACTGCCGGTTATTATAACAATTCATTTATTCAAGAAGCATTTAGTATGGCTGATTTAGCGAAAAACAATCAATTAGGACTGCTTGCTTCAGAAAAATACGAACAACAAATTAGTTCAAGCGATTGTGCGGCTTGGCGCTACATAGCCATTAAATGGGATACATATGGCAATAGCCAAAAAAGCAATGCAGCAAATGAAAAGGCTAAAACTTGCGAACAAATTGCCGCGGAAGCACAAAAAGTTTATGAAAAAGAACAAGCAAGAAGAAGCAGAATTGCAGAACGCGATTTTAGTATGTATGCAGGAATATATCCCTTGCCAATGATTATTCGTTTTAATAAATATCGCGATTATGGTGGAGTTGCCGGGTTTGGCATTCGTAAATTTTCGATGGAAGTGAGTTACAAAAAAATTAATTTAAATCATGTTATTTATGATGATTTGTATATTCAGGAAATTGATGTAAACGATTTTGATAATTATTGGAGTGGATATCGAGCGCACGTTGCATTCAAATTCGGAGAACGCGATACTTATAGCGATGGATTTTTTGTTGGCCCTCTATTTGAAATAGTACAAAGAAATTACGAACCTGTTACAAGTGCCGTTTTTGCTAATGATGCATATAGTTATTTATACGATGCCAACTTCTATCCCAAAGAAACTAGCTACAATGCGATGCTTAATTTTGGCGCCAGGATTGAAGAAAATCATATTATGTTTGAGTATTTCACTGGTATTGGTGTTGCTTATCATCAATTTGATGGCGGAGGTATAGAATATGGGAATGCAGATTTTTATTTAAGTAATCCTGTTTTACAAAACCGTAAACCTGAGCGTTTTGGTCCTGTTGTGCGAATGGGTGTTACCTTCGGGCTGTCTACAAGGGCTGATTAAAAAAACTTTAATCTATGAGCCATTAAATGATAATAAATCATAATAAAATAAGGCAAAAGTAATCGCTGCTACTAAAAATATGGTGAATAGAATAAATCCTGCAAGTGCCAGCCCTTTGCCTGTATACATACCCGGATTTTTGTTGATTTGATTAAGCGCCACAATACACATAATGTAACCAACTAAATTGCCAATAATTGGAATAACTCCGGTTAGCACAAAAACGAATCCTAAAACTGCCCAGATATTTATTTTAGGTTTTGTCTGCGTTGGCTCGTCATCTGCATTTACTTTTTTCTTTTTAAATTGTTTCGGCTGCTCTTGCTGTATTGTTGTAATTGATTTTTCCTGAAAATCTTGTTGTTGAATAATTTTTGATGTTCTCTTGGATGTCAATACTGGTATTTCATCCATAGCTTGCATTCCCGAAGGTGCTCTGTTTATTATAAATACCGAGTCTGCTATCACATTATTTTCCAACAACACTTCGGTTTGACCAACAGGATAAGCTTGTGTAACTGCTAGCGGTTTATTAAGGCCGCATCCGCCTAATATCATACTAATTATGAGGATTACTGTGTATCGCATGACAAAATTTTTTTTAATTGGTATAAGCAAATGCAAGTTGCGTTAAATATAATTATCAAATGTAAAAATTATGTTGAATACAATGATACGTTTTATTTTTCGCTGTTATTTAAATAGTTTTCTATAACGGGGTAATTTTTTATGTAGTTTATAATCTTCTTCAGAAATAAATGCTGTATGTATAAATAAACTGGAATTAGTATTATCGTATGCACACTGAATTTCCATTTTTACTACATTATATATTGTTTTTTCCGGTGGCCCGAAATAAGTTATGCTGCCTATATTACTTGATGAAATATATAAGCTGTCGTTTATTTTTTTCCAGTGACGGCTTTTGTTAGATAACAATTCACGAAGATTAACCTCAAAACACTCCGCACAATTGCTTGAAAAACTAATACTATCGCAAATGAAATAGTCATCTTCATCCATAATGAAATAATATTCGACTACAGAGCAATAGTTTGCATTGAACATAGCTGTTACCTTAAAACTATCCACCAACATCAAATGCGAACTTCCGCTGCTTGTGTCAAATCCTCCATCGAATAAGAAGTCGACAACTATTGCCTTTTCATAATAAATAAACTCCTGACAAGTAGCCTTATTGACAGTAAATGCTATAAAAAGGGCAAAAAGGTGGCTAAAACGCATTTTATAAAAGTAATTAACCTGCCTCTTTAAGGAGGAATTTATAGAAAAATATTTTTTTTAGCCTAAATGCTCAAATTTAAGGGCAAGAGATAAAAAGACCTATAAATCAATACCGTATTGCGTTACAGCGAATTTTTTCAGCAAAGTTGTTTCGCTTTAACAAAAATTTAACACCTAGAACTAGTATAAACATACTACTATGTATTGCATAGTTCAGGTTTATACCCTATGTTTGCATCATGAATGTAGAAAATGCTCAGGCTCAAATGCGAAAAGGTGTGCTGGAGTATTGTATCCTGGCCATCATTAATGAAGGGGAGATCTACCCTACAGATGTGATAAACAGGCTCAAGGAAAGTAATTTGTTAGTAGCAGAGGGAACCGTTTACCCTTTGTTGAACAGATTAAAAACAATGGAACTCTTAAGCTACAAATGGGTGGAAAGTAATTCAGGTCCGCCCCGCAAATATTATCAGTTAACTGATAATGGCCGCTTGTTTTTAACTGAATTAAATAAAACATGGCAGGAATTAGCTCATGCCGTATCAATTAACACCAAATCATTAAATACAACGCAACAATGAACAAGTTATTATATGTAAATATAGGTGGAGTTGTTTTTCAAATAGACGAAACTGCCTACCAACAATTGGATAATTATTTAAATAGCATCCGCCGCAAATATGCATCTACTCCCGATGGCGAAGAAATAATTAAAGACATTGAACATCGCATTGCCGAACTCATGTTTGAAAGAGTTGGCGAACGTGGAGCCATTACACATGCTCATGTGGAAGATATTATTGGAATAATGGGTAAACCGGAAGACTTTGATTCACAACCTGAAGCTGAGGAAAAAACAACGTATAATGAGTACACTCAACGTCCAGGTTCGACTAAGTTTTTCCGTGATAAAGAAAACAATGTACTCGGTGGTGTTTGTGCCGGATTTGGCGCAAAGTTCGATATCGACCCACTTTGGATAAGGTTGGCATTTTTAGCTTTCTTTTTTGTAGCCGGAACAGGATTCCTATTATATATCATATTATGGGCAATTATTCCTGAGGCTAAAACCACAGCAGAAAAATTAGAAATGCGTGGTGAAAAAGTGGACATCAATAATATCGAGCGAACAGTAAAAGATGGTGCCAGGCAATTCAGCAAAAGAGTAAATGAATTTGGGGAAGAGGTAAAACAAACTTTTTCGAAAGAAAATATAGATAAATCAAAACGCAACGCCGGAGATTTTATTGAAGATGCAGCGCAAACTTTGGGTCCTGTTGTGAAAACAATCGTGAAAGTTTTTGTTTTCGGAATTTTAATTGTTTCCTTAATGGTAGTGGTTGTAACAGGTGTTGAATTGTTTACCAATTGGGGTACCGATTTCCGCGAGATAGAATTTTTCGGCAATCATATTACCGAAGGCTCACAACAAGCCTGGATATTAATTGCATGCGCTGTTTCGTTAGTTATTATCCCGTTTTTAGGTATCATTTTTTCCAGTGTTAAATATTTATTAGGCATTAAACGCAAAACAAAATTTGTTGCCACTACTTTGGGATTTATCTGGATTGCCTGTTTGCTGGTGGTAATTTATCTCGGCATCAGCATTGGTCGCAATTTTAAATACGAAGCTAGCGTAAGCAACAAAATGACGATATCGCAACCGGTAAATCAGGCTATGCATATACAATTAGATGCCATTCCGGAAAATAATATGGAACATAACATAGTTAGCTGGAGTATTAAAAAAGATGACTTTGACGACAGTTTAATGTTTAAACATATCAGTGTTGAATTTGAAAAAAGTCTGGATACCACTTTTGCTGTACTGGTAAACAAAACAGCACGTGGTTACGATCGTAATAATGCTAAAAGCAATGCGCAGGAATTAAATTTTCCTGTAACACAAAATGCAGATTCCATAATTACTATTCCATCTATTATTCAATTGGCTGAGCAAGAAAAATGGCGAGGTCAAAAAGTGGACATCATAATTCGTGTTCCTGAAAATAAATATGTGTATATCGACAATCGTTTAGATTATTATCTGGATAAAAACGAATATACCTCGGGATTGAGAGATGTAGAATTATTCAATAATAAATTATTGATGACATCAACAGGGTTAAAACCGGTAAATTAAATTTGACAGGCAAACTCAAAGTTTAAATTTATTTTTTAACTTTAAGTAAAACAACAATTATGCAAGTAAGTCCCGCCCATTGGCATCTCCTGATTAACCACTTTCCAATTATTTTAAGTTTAGTTGGTACATTATTTATAGGATTGAGTTTTTTCCTCAAAAAAAACACCTTCATCAACGGAGGATTGATATTGTTGGTGATGGCTGCATTAACCGCTTTGCCTGCGAATGCTACGGGTGAAGGTGCAGAAGAGTCTGTTGAAGGCATTGCAGGTGTTACACACGATGGTATCGAAATTCATGAACATGCGGCTGCAACCGGATTAAAAATTATGATTGGCACCGGAATTTTAGCCCTGATAGCTGCATTTGCACAGGTAAAAATGCCAAAACGCGCAATGATACTGCTTATTGTCACCTTTATTGCAGGCGTAGCCAGTGCAGGTTATATGAGTTATGTAGGACTAACCGGTGGTGAAATTCGCCATAGTGAAATTCGTGGGGACTTTGGCCGAAGCACCTCCTCGGC
>Ga0209480_10000822_pt1 | contig 23914 bp, 19 predicted proteins | sample JI61114C2DNA_FD_187501 | JGI IMG/M metagenome (GOLD analysis project Ga0209480, IMG submission 187501) | Wastewater effluent complex algal communities from Wisconsin, to seasonally profile nutrient transformation and Carbon sequestration -... | ecosystem: Engineered > WWTP > Effluent > Algae... | reverse complement strand
AGACCCAAGATTATTGCGCGAAATGCGTTTAAACGCCAGCACCGTATTATTCCGCTCCAGCTGGATTGCGGACTACGCCGATGCCGAAAATTACCTCACTGTATTTTACGGAGGCAGCGAAGCACCACCCAATTACACCCGCTTTCACAACCCTCAATTCGACAGCCTCTACACCATAGCCGTAGCCGAAAGCGACGAAACCCTCCGCAAAACCCTCTACTACCAAATGGACAGCATCCTCATGCACAAGCCCCGGTAGTGCCTTTGTTTTATGATGAGGTGTATAGGTTTGTTCAAAATAACATTTCCGGCCTAAGGCCAAATGCGTTGAATATGTTGGAGTTGAAGAGGGTGAGGAAGGGGTGAGGGGGGCATATTGTACTTAGTTGGTTTTAACGGGTAAACATGGGTTTTTGATCGGTATTTTGCAATTTTGGTTTTTTGTGACATGGTAAAACAATTAATTATTTGCTTTTATTTGCTTTTATTCCCTATTTAGTAATAATTTTAGTATTTAAATTTACTTTAATTGTGACACGTATTAAATTAACACTGTATTGTGTATTTTGGTCGTATATTTTGTTCGAAACCGTTTGTAATGTATGTTTGAGAAACCGAAAATCCCAATTAAAGCAACCTTTTTTTAGAACATAACAATTTGGCTTAAGAGGCATTAAAATCAATATCTCATAAGGGACATAAGTTGAAGTTCATGTATCACAAATTAAGTTTTAAAAGAAAGAAATGAAAACCTATTCCAACGTTTATAAATCCCAGAAATTTCGCAAACTCTTTTCAGCAGCAATAGCGCTGAAAGAATCATATGATATGAAAGAAACTTTTGAAGTAATTGAGAAACAATTTGATAAATATTTAGAGTTGTTTCAATGGCTTAATGAGAATTTGCCGCTTAATTTTTTCAAAGGATCTCAATTACTGCGGCATTCGAAAGCTTTACATTTTTATATAAAGAAGAAGCAAAAGCCTGAAAAATGTTATAAAGATATTCGAGATATTTGTTATCAAGACTTGATTGAAGTTTTTCAAAAATGGATTATTTTTAAAACGCAACAGGCATAATTTACATGAAAAATGCGGACTTAAATTGCAATAAAATGATTGTAAATAATCAAAAATGAAAAAACGTTTTTTAAAATTGAAAATTTAATTAATAAAAAAAATTGACTGAAAGGTAATGGCAATAAAAAAATCTGAACTCTACTCTTCCATTTGGAAAAGTTGCGATGAATTGAGAGGTGGCATGGATGCCAGCGAATATAAAGACTATGTGCTGATTATGCTTTTTATAAAGTATATCAGTGATAAATATGCAGGTGTGCCTTACGCACCAATCACGGTTCCACCTGGTGCAAGCTTTACCGATATGGTTGCTTTAAAAGGCAAGACCACCATCGGTGACGACATTAATAAAAAAATTATTGGACCTATTGAAGAAGCTAATAAATCATTAGGTTCAATCAAAGTGGATTTTGACAATCCTGAAAAGCTAGGCACAGGAAAAGAGAAAGTAGAAAGGCTAACTAAACTGATTGCTATTTTCGAAGGACTCAATTTCAGTAAAAATAAAGCAGAAGGTGATGATTTATTGGGTGATGCTTATGAATACCTCATGCGAAATTTCGCAACTGAAAGTGGTAAAAGCAAAGGACAATTTTATACTCCTGCAGAGGTTAGCCGAATCATGGCAAAAATTATTGGTATTAATAATAATAATACTAATGCCGATACTACAATTTATGACCCGACCTGTGGTTCGGGTTCATTGTTGTTAAAAGTTGCTGACGAAGCTGAAAAAAAGATTACTATATATGGCCAGGAAAAGGAAAGTGCTACAGCCGGGTTAGCGCGCATGAATATGGTATTGCACGATTGCCCTACAGCTTTAATTAAATGCACCGGGAACAGTACACTAAGCGATCCTCAGTTTACAGAAGATAATGGTGGCTTAAAGCAATTCGATTTTATAGTGGCAAATCCTCCCTTCTCTTCTAAAAACTGGAGCAATGGGGTTTATGATACCGAAGGAGATGAAAACACCCAACTTTTTTCTAACGGCACTGATTATGGGCGATTCAAAGGCTTTGGTATACCGCCAACTAAAAATGGAGATTATGCTTTCCTATTGCACATGTTGCGTTCATTAAAGAGTAAAGGTAAAGCTGCAGTTATTTTACCACATGGTGTTTTATTTCGCGGTAATGCAGAGGCTGAAATACGTAAGAATTTAATTAAAAAAGGGTATATAAAGGGTATTATTGGTTTGCCTGCAAATCTTTTCTTTGGCACAGGTATTCCGGCTTGCCTGATTGTGATAGATAAGGAAAATGCCAACAATCGCAAAGCAGTGTTTATGATAGATGCCAGCAAAGGTTTCATGAAACCCGGACCTAAAAATCAGTTACGCTCTCAGGACATACACAAGATTGTGGATGTGTTCAACAAACAATTGGAATTACCTAAATATAGCCGCATTGTTCCAATCAATGAAATTGAAGCCAAAGAATACAACCTCAATTTACCCCGATACATCGACAGCCAGGAAGAAGAAGATATACAGGACATTGCAGCTCATTTACAAGGTGGGATTCCCAATGTGGATATTGAAAATCTTTCCCGTTACTGGACGGTTTACCCTTCGCTTAAAAATGTATTGTTTACCTCCAATGAAAAAGCCGAGTATAGCGATTTGAAAATAGAAAAATCCAACATCAAAACTACCATATTTGCGCATCCTGAATTTACCGGCTATGGTAAAAAAGTAGTGGAGGTTTTTGAAAGCTGGAAAAAGAAAACTATTCCGGTATTGAAAGCTATGGATGCAGGTGTAAAACCCAAGAAGGTGATTCATGATATTTCTGAAGATATATTGGAAACCTTTTCAAAACTGAAGTTAATAGATAATTACGACGTATACCAACACTTGATGAATTATTGGAGTGAAGTAATGCAGGATGATTGTTACATCATCAGCGATAGTGGATGGAAAGCGGAATTAGTATTAGTGAAGTCAGCAAGGAAGGAAGAAATATGGGAATGTGAATTAGTGCCAAAAAAACTAGTGATCAAACGCTTTTTTGTAGAGGAGAAAAATCTTATTATTGAAATGGAAGCTAAGCTAGAAGAAATAAAAGCTGCAATTTTGGAAATGGAAGAAGAACATGGAGCCGAAGAAGGTTTAATGGCAGATGCCAAAAATGATAAAGACAGCATTACAGCAAATAGCGTAAAGGAGCGGATGAAAAAAATTAAAGGCAGTAAAGACGATGCAGCCGAATATGAAATTTTAAGTGAATACTTGAAATTGAATGACGATAAGTTAACGCAAAGCAAAATGATAATCGTGTTACAAAATTTACTCGAAGAAAAAGTTTTGGCAAAATACAAGGTTTTAACTATTGATGAAATTAAAACCTTGGTGGTAGATGATAAATGGATGCAATACTTAGACCACTCAGTAAATACTGAAATGCAACGCATAAGTCAGGCTTTAACACAACGCATCAAAGAATTGGTAGAACGATATGAAACACCTATTCCATTGCAGTTAAAGGCAGTGAAAGCTCTTGAAGAAAAAGTAAATGCTCACCTTGTTAAAATGGGTTTTGTATGGAGTTAGTATTAGATAAATATAAACAATCCGAAGTAGGTTTAATTCCAAGTGACTGGGAGGTTTGTAAAATTCAAACACTTATTGATAAAAATATTATAGTAGGACATTTAGATGGAAACCACGGAGCCTTATACCCAAGAACAACTGAATTTGTTGATGATGGGATACCCTATATATCAGCTACAGATTTTCCGAATGGAGAAATAGATTTTAGCAGTTGTAAATATCTAACTAAAGAAAGATGTGAAAAGTTTCAAAAAGGATTTGCGAAAAATGGCGATATACTATTTGCACACAATGCTACAGTTGGTCCAGTAGCAAAATTAGAAACTACCTTAGATTATGTAATGTTAAGTACAACTGCAACATATTACAGGTGCGATAATTCAAGGCTATTAAGTAATTATCTCAAGTATGTATTGCAAGCAAACTATTTTGTAAGACAGTATACCGCGGTGATGTCTCAATCAACGAGATTTCAAGTACCAATTACGGCACAAAGAAAATTTAGTGTTGCAATACCCGCCAAAGCCGAACAAACCGCCATTGCCTCTGCACTCAGCGATATGGACGACCTCCTCAACAACCTCTCAACACTCATCGAAAAAAAGAAAGCCATCAAGCAGGGAGCTATGCAGCAATTGCTGAAACCGAAAGAGGGGTGGGTGGTGAAGAAGTTGGGGGAGGTAATTAAAGATTTTCAGAATGGCTATGGTTTTTCAGCAGCAGGTTATGTTTCTGATGGAACTCCAATTGTAACAATGGCTCAGATAGGATTAGACGGCACTTTTAACTTTGATGAAACAAAAGTCAACAAATGGGTAACAACTGATTTCGATACGCTAAAGAATTTTCATTTAAAAGATGGCGATTTAATAATTGCAATGACAGATGTTACTCCCGAGAAAAATTTAGTTGGCAGAATGGCTATTGTAAAAACCGAAAAAGTTTTGCTACTTAATCAACGTGTTGGGCTTCTAAGATTGGACATATCAAAAGTCAACCCATACTTTTTGAAAACGTTATCAAATATGAGAGACTGGCGATTATATTGTATTGGTTCAGCTTCCTTAGGGGTTCAAGCAAATCTTGGTACTAAGGATATAATGAATGGAGAAATTACACTTCCATTGATTGAAGAACAGGATAGAATAGCAAACATATTATCTGATATGGATTATGAAATTCAAACCTTAGAACTAAATCTATCCAAACATCAAATGCTAAAGCATGGCATGATGCAGGAATTACTAACGGGTAAAACAAGATTAATATAATATGGACAATACACTTTTAGCTACTATGATCTTAGGCGGTTTGGGTGCGCTTATTACTGCCTATTACTCTTGGCATACAAAAAAAATTGCTGATGAACAAATGCTCAAGCAATTGTTTACTGAATTTAATTTGCGTTATGACTTATTAAATAACTACCTTGTGCAAATAGAACGAGGATATCCGACAATCGAGCAATTAAATCAAGCAAAAAATTCTGAAAAACTAAAACAAAAAGTTATTGACTATTTTAGTTTATGTGCTGAGGAATTTTATTGGCATCATCATAAAAAAAGAATTGACCCAATAATTTGGAAAAGTTGGCAATCTGGAATGAATTATTGGTATAACAATGTCCCGGCTATTAAATCATTGTGGGAAATGGAAGTTGAGGCCAATGGAAGATTGTCCTATTATATTAACAACAAAACAGAGTTTTTTATTACAAAAAAATAGCAAAATGGCCTGTCTCCATAAATTCCATAACTATCTTAATCTTGAACGATTAAACTTTGAGCCGACTACTCTCATAGTAGGAACTTTTAATCCGGAATGGCCTGAAGGTAATTATGCAGAATGGTTTTATGGCAGAACAGATAATAACTACTTCTGGGACTTATTACCCGGAATGTTTAGGGATGAAGGTTTAAGAAATCAAAACCATGTTGAATGGAAAACCTATTGCCGAACACGAAAGGTAGCCTTAACCGATTTAATTTCCAGTATAGATGATGCTGATTTACAAATTGAAAAACATAGAAAAATATTAGGTAAATACACCGATTCTGCTATCGCTTCCAAGTTTCGGCAGCAAGTTCCAAACCCAATTGTACCTTTACTACAAGCAATTCCAACTATCAAAGCTGTATATTTAACGACTACTATAAATACCGGATTGTGGCAAAATTTGTGGAATCCTGTTGAGGAATATAGTAATGTGAATAAATTATGGTGTAGGAAATTGATGACACCTTCTAAAGGTGCTAGATTCTTTATGACAAAGGGTTTAGGCATTAAAATGCCTGTTTTTATTTATAACGATTGGGAGACAAAATGGAGATACCATACTTGATAATTAATAAGAAGATTTTTTAGTATGTTACAAGAAAAATTACAAACATCAATAATATCTGTAGGTCAACTATTGCAATATAGTCAACTTTCTATACCTGTTTATCAACGGCCCTATAAATGGACTCAAAAGCATGTTTCACAACTTATCAAAGATGTGTCCACCTTTCGGAATAAGACTGCCTATAGGTTTGGAACCATTGTTATTCATAATGATGGTTATAAATTCAATATAGTTGACGGTCAGCAGCGTATCATAACCTTATTGCTAATGGTTCAGGCCATACTAAAGCATCATAAAGCTGTTATTAAAAACCCTGAGCTAAAAAACCTACTTCATTTGCTGGAAAGAAAGATGTTTTGTCCTGATTTCAGCAATGATATTTCCATAAGTAATATCAGCAACAATTACCAATTGATAGAAAGAGAAGTAGTAAAGTTTGATGAAGAACTCATTATTTTTTTACTCAATCGTTGCGAAGTAATTCAGTTTGTGTTGAATGATGTTTCAGAAGCATTTCAGTTTTTTGATGCACAGAATGCAAGAGGCCGAGACCTAGAGCCCCATGACCTGTTAAAAGCCTTTCATCTGAGGGAGTTCTCCGAAAAAGATGAGCCACACAAGACTCAAATTGTAGATACATGGGAAAGCATGCAATCTGATGAATTATCGGGTTTGTTTGCTGATTTTCTTTTTAGGGTAAAATGCTGGAGCCGCATGCAAAGTGCGCGGTATTTTACAAAAAATGAAACCGACATCTTTAAAGGCGTAAATATTGACCGCATCGATGCATTTGCATATGCTATTCCCTTGCGCATTGCTCATCGCTTTGTTGATAATTATAACAACAATTTTGAACGCCAGGTGGATATGCAGCACATGCCTTATCCATTTCAGCTTGATCAAACGATTATTAACGGCAGGCGATTTTTTGAATTGATTGCCTATTATAAAAAAACCTTTGATACATACAGGCAAAACATAAGCGCACTTCATACAACACTTAATGAAAGAAGCAAGGATATAATAGATAAGATCAACAATTATGAGGGCCGCCATCGGATTGGTGATAGTTATGTTCGTATGCTATTTGATTGTGCATTGCTTTTTTATATTGACCGATTCGGATATACGGAAATTAATAAAGCCATTGAAAAAATATTTATCTGGGCATATAGTGTGCGACTCAATTATCAAAATGTACAGTTGGCATCGGTAGATAATTATGTATTACAAAATTTAAATCTATTCAGGTTAATTAAGGATGCCACCACCCCTCATGATTTTTTTGCTCAGAACATACCATCTGTGGTGGCTAATTATTCTACTAAAACAAAAGATATTGAAAACCTTTTTAAAACCCTGCAATTCTATGGTAACTAAAGGACACAATATTGTAACATTAAATATAGAATCGTTGCTTAATGGCGATGACCATTATGTAATACCTGTTTATCAAAGAAACTACGCGTGGAAAGAAGAGCATATATCCCAATTGATACAGGATATTATTGATTATATTCCGAAAAACGGGGAAGCACAGGATTATTACATAGGTACCTTAGTAGCTTATGAGAGAAAAGTTGGCCCCGAATTATTTTGCGAAACCATTGATGGGCAGCAACGGGTTACCACACTCACCCTACTAACATCTGTAATCAGGCATTTTTTTCCATCAGTAGCTTTGGATTGGTATAAAAAAATTAACCTTGATTTTGCGAGCCGCAAATCGTCATCCGAAACCTTGCATCAAATATTCATGTATGGAAAAGATTTTCCGCCTGACTATACCTGGAATGAAAGTATTATTTCCGGATTTGAACTTTGCAAAGAATTACTGCGAAAAAAATTGTCAGAAAACAATATAACTATTGATGTATTTTCTGGGTACTTATTCAGCCGGGTTAAAATCCTTCGGGTTACAGTGCCCGAAGACACGGATCTTAATCACTATTTTGAGATTATGAATAACCGGGGCGAACAACTGGAAAAGCATGAAATTCTAAAATCAAAATTTCTGGAAATATTAAATGAGCTTGAAGTGGAAGAAAGAGAACTTGCCCTTTCTGTTTTCAATCTTATTTGGGAAGCCTGTTCCAATATGGAGAAGTATATTCAGTATGGGTTTTTAGTACCACAACGCAATGCCTTGTTTGGACAGGATGACTGGAATACCCTGCAACCCTTGGATTTCTTTGACCTTACCCAAAAACTAAAAACAAACCTTACAACTACAAAGTCAGATGAAGGCCGATTATCTTTAACTGAAATTATACAGGGCAAGAGGTTGAAGTCATCAGATATTCAGAATGATGAAGTACCTGAAAGATTTAATTCTGTAATTAACTTTCCGAATTTTCTCCTTCATGTTTTGAGAATTTATACTAAAAAAGATATACCTCTGGATGATAAACGGCTTATATCCACTTTTGAAGCTGAAATTAAAGTAGCTGATGATAAAATCAGATTCGCTCAAGAGTTCGGCTACGAGTTATTGAGATGTAAATTCCTTTTTGACAAGTATATCATAAAGCGGGAATTTATTGGTGGCATTGACAGATGGAGTTTGAAAAGGATGAAATGGTACAAAGATAATAAGGTAAGTTATGTAAATTCTTTTGGAGCTGCGGATGATGAAGCTAATGATGAAAACCGTTCCATATTGATGCTGCTTTCTATGTTTCATGTATCAACTCCTACCTTGGTTTACAAACACTGGCTGAATGCTGCATTATTATTCGTAATGCAAAAGAACGATTTTGTAGAAGCCGCAGCATACAAAAATTATTTAGTTGCAACTGCCCGTTCTTTTGTCTTTGACAGGTTCTTAAATAATTCTTTACCTAAAGATTATTTTGATATTATTTATCGGTCAGAAGGAAGTATTAAAAGGAGTTTATCACAACTAAATTTGAAAAAACTTGTTTTTGAAGAAGGAATTGATAATATCGTTTTTAATTATCTTGATTATCTCCTTTGGGAGCAACACAAAAATAAACATAAGCAAATCAGCCAGTTTGAGTTTTCATTCAGGAGTTCGGTTGAGCATTATTATCCAAGGCATCCAATGCCGGGATACAAGCTACTAGATGAAAAAGCATTGGATTCTTTTGGTAATCTATGTCTGATAAGCCACAGCAAAAACTCAAGATTGAGCAATCAACCACCCATCGCAAAACGCAGTCATTATAAAAAGCAGAGTCTGGACAGTATCAAACAATGGGTGATGATGGAGGAATACAATGCGGATGAATGGGATGAATCAAGCATTGCGGAGCATGAAGCAAAAATGATTGAATTGCTTACAACGGATTTAACTTCAGATTATAGCAGCATAATTTCATCGAATAAGGATGGTTCGGTAGCCGATAATAAAGCATGGCGTTGGTTCAATCAGTATAAAAACGATGAGCAAAACAATGCATTACTTGCCCGAGCCATTTTATGTTTTGGAGAAATTGAACTTGAAATAGGGTCTACCAACTATTTGAATGAATGGCATCCTAAATATTTTTTGTATGACTGGGACTATATAAAAACAACTGATGCATTCAATTTATTCTGTGATTATGTAGGCATGCAAAATCCATCGGGCTTATCCAATGTAATTCAAGATAATCTAAAAAAGAACAGACAATTACAAAATGACAATTACAGGTACACATTTGTAAAACATCCAGAAATATGGGAGTATAGCGAACAGGGTTATTTTACATGGGTAGATGAAGGCAAGCAGATCCTGCTTCATGAAAAAGAAAGAAATACTGAGAACGTAAGCAGGGACCTGATTATACATTTGCTTATAACCTGGTTTGAAAACAAATATGGTATTGAAGTTTATTCATGGCGGGAGGGATTTAGAGCTGATATAAATTTTGATCAAAATCAAGGTCGATTTATTTTGTCAACAGATGATGAAACAAAAGGGGATTTAATTATTGAATGTGTTGAGGAAGGTAAAATTAAATGTCATATTAAACCAAACAGGAATGCCAGTAATTCTTCATTTGTACAAGGCCTCATTGAATTTGGCTGGCAAAATATTTACGAGAATTTTTATCAAAGAGGGGGGTCTTCAACCTTAGGTGTTTTAACTGGTGATTACGAAAGTGATTTTGTCAGGATTTCAGAAAAATTGAAAGCAGTTATTAGTAACGGATTAAAAATTTAATTATGAGCGATGTAGGTCAAATAGAGCGTCATACACAAAACCGAATAGTAAAATTATTTACCGATGAATCCGGTTTAGGGTATATCAACCTGGGCAATTGGGAAGATAACCCCAACAACAACAATATAGAAGAACTTTATTTAAAAAAGTATCTTGTAAATAAGGCATGTTATACCGAGGTAATGGCAAGCCGTGCTATTTATAAACTAAAAGCTGAAGCTAACAATGCCGATCGGAATCTCTATAACAATAATAAAGAAGTTTATAAATTATTGCGTTATGGTGTAGAAGTCTCAGAAGGTCCCGGGGAACGGTATCAACGTATTCATTTTATTAATTGGGATGAACCGGAAAAAAACCATTTTGGTATTGCGGAGGAAGTAACCTTCCATGGTTATCGGGAAAAGCGCCCTGATATCGTATTATATGTAAATGGAATTGCTTTAGTTGTATTGGAGTTAAAGAGAAGTACGGTAACTATAGGAGATGGTATCAGGCAGAGCATCGTCAACCAACAAAAACAGTTTATTGAAGAGTTTTTTCCAACTATTCAGCTTGTAATGGCGGGCAATGATACCGAAGGTTTGCGTTATGGAACCATTGGCACTCCTGAGAAATTCTTTTTGCGTTGGAAGGAAGATGAGGAAGATAGTAGCCAATTACAGCTCGATAAATACCTTGCTAAAATCTGCAATAAAAAACGGCTACTTGAAATCATCCATGATTTTGTATTATTCGATGGAGGTATAAAAAAGCTACCACGTTATCATCAGTATTTTGGCATAAAAGCAGCACAGGAACATGTTCGCCGACGAGAGGGAGGTATAATTTGGCATACACAGGGCAGTGGTAAAAGTATTGTAATGGTTATGCTGGCAAAATGGATTTTGGAAAACAATCCAAATGCAAGAGTTGCCATTCTTACAGACCGCACAGAACTTGATAAGCAAATTGAACGCGTATTTAATGATGCAGGTGAACCATTAATACGAACGTCAAGCGGCAGAGAGTTGATGGAGCAATTGAGTCAGCCTTCGCCACGATTGTTGTGTTCACTCATTCATAAATTCGGGAAAAAGGAAGTTGAAAATTTTGATAAATTCATCGAAGAATTGAGGTCAGGACCTACCCAAACGGTAGGAGAGCTTTTTGTTTTTGTAGATGAGTGTCACCGAACACAAAGCGGCAAGCTGCATAAAGTAATGAAAGCCATGCTGCACAATGCAGTGTTTATAGGTTTTACAGGTACTCCACTATTAAAATCAGATAAGCAAACAAGTTTGGAAGTATTTGGCAAATACATTCACACGTATAAGTTCAACGAAGCAGTAGCGGATGAAGTGGTATTGGATTTAATTTATGAAGCAAGAGATATAGACCAAAAACTTTCCTCACCTGAAAAAGTAGATGCCTGGTTCGCAGCAAAAACAAAAGGCTTGAACGATTTTCAGAAATCTGCATTAAAACAAAAATGGGGAACCATGCAGAAAGTGCTGAGTTCTCGTTCAAGAATGGAGAAAGTGGTTAGCGATATTGTTTTTGATTTCAGTGTAAAGCCTCGTTTAAGTTCACATACCGGTAATGCAATTTTAGTCGCAAGCAGTATTTATGAAGCCAGTAAATATTACGAATTGTTTCAACAAACGGAATTTAAAAACCGTTGTGCTATTATCACCTCTTATAATCCTTCCACCCGTGACATTAATACAGAAGATACCGGAGCTAATACCGAAACAGAAAAAGAGTTCATCTACAAAATTTATACAGAACTGTTAAAAGATGTGATTCCTTCAAACAGTAAAACCAAAACAGAAACTTATGAGGACATTGCTAAAAACAAGTTTGTAAAAGAAGCTGCCAATATGCGTCTAATGATTGTGGTGGATAAATTGCTTACAGGCTTTGATGCTCCTGCCTGCACTTATTTATACATCGACAAAAGTATGCAGGACCACGGTTTATTCCAAGCAATATGCAGAGTAAACCGTTTGGATACTGAAGACAAACAATTTGGTTACGTAGTAGATTACAAAGATCTCTTTAAGAAAGTTGAAAACGCAGTAGCGGTATATACATCAGAGTTGGATTATGACCAGTTCAAAAAAGAAGATTGCGATATTTTATTGCATGACCGTTTAAAGCAAGGCAGAGAGCGATTGGATAATGCTATTGAAGAAATTGTATTACTCTGTGAGCCGGTTGCCTCTCCTAAATCAAAGTTGGATTATCAGCATTATTTCTGTGGCAATACCGAAATACCACAACAACTTAAAAGTACTGAAGTAAGGCGCACGGCATTATACAAAGCGGCTGTGGCTTTAATAAGAGCCTATGCAAACATTAGTGCCGAAATGGATGAAGCCGGATATTCAGCTGCAGAGCAAGATGAAATTAACAGAAAGGTTGACTTTTATTTAAAACTGAGGGAGGAGATAAGAATGGCAAGTGGTGAAACACTGGACATGAAAGCCTATGAAGCCGACATGCGTCATTTGATTGATAATTATATTCAGGCAGAAGATCCCAGACAAATTTCTCCATTCGGTGATTTATCATTAATAGAATTGATAGTAAAAAGTGGTATTGCTGAAGCAATCAATAGCATGCCGGCGGGTATCCAAGGAAATCATCAAGCCGTTGCAGAAACTATTGAAAATAATGTGAGGCAGAAAATAATCAAAGACCATCTCATTGACCCTGCATTCTTTGAAGAAATGAGTACCCTACTCGATGCAGTGATAAAAGAACGAAAGGATAATGCTATCACCTACGAAGAGTATCTCAAAAAAATAGCTGCATTAGCTTCTAAAGTACAAGCGGGTAAAACGGGCACAACACCTGAAGCCATTAGAACACCGGCACAAAGAGCTTTATACAATAATTTAGGTAAAAATGAAGCACTGGCTATTGCACTTCACAATAAAATTATGTTGGTGAAACCTGATAATTGGCGTGATAATGATGGCCCAAGAGAAAAGATGGTTAAGGGTGCTATGTATGAAATACTGAAGGACTTTGCAGAAGTTGAGCGAATATTTACCATAGTAAAAAAGCAAGCAGAATACTAATGGACGAGATAACGCTTGGTGAAATAACAATAGAGGTGGAACTGAAGGATATTAAAAATATCCATCTCAGCGTTTACCCGCCAAAGGGGAGGGTTCGCATTGCTGCGCCAAGCCGTATGAATTTAGATACCATCCGAATTTATGCAATTTCAAAATTGGGTTGGATAAAAAAGCAACAGAAAAAATTTCAGGCACAGGTTCGTGAGGCTCCAAGAGAATATTTAACAAAGGAGGGACACTACTTTTTAGGTAATCGATATCTATTAAAAGTAATAGAACACGATGCCCCACCAAAAGTTGCGATCCAACACAAAACTATTCAAATGTACGTTCGGCCTGGAACTGATTTACTCAAGAAACAAACTATAATTGAATCATGGCATCGAGCTCAACTTAAAGAATTAATAATACCGTTAATTACAAAGTGGGAACAGAAAATTGGAGTATCAGTTAATGAAGTCGCCATAAAAAAGATGAAAACCAAATGGGGCACCTGCAATCGTGAGGCATCGCGTATTTGGTTGAATTTGGAATTAGCTAAGAAGCCAATTCAATGTATTGAGTATATAGTAGTACATGAAATGGTGCATCTTCTAGAGCGAAATCACAATGAAAAATTTATAACATACATGAATCATTATCTCCCGGAATGGAAAGAAGTAAGAAAGGAATTAAATAGGCTTCCAGTTAGTCATAGGGAGTGGGGATATTAATAGTGTTTTTATAGCAAATAAACTAAACTCCCTTTGTGATGAACAATTTGTTAAAATGAAAATAATATGACTGAAGCATCAAAAGTTTCACTTATTCGAATTCTAATTGAAGTTGGATTTGAACCAAAGCAACATGGTTTAATATATAATTTTGGCAAACTAAATATTTTTGCAAGCCAAGGTGTAAATGAGCGCCTTCAGGATTGTTTTCTTTTTATGGGTTCTTATATCGGTAAAAACAGTGCTATAGAATTAGAATTTTCCTTGCCACTCGAGGTTGAATCTTACGAAATTGGTTTGGCGTTAATTGCATATCATTTCAAAAGGGCAGGTTTGGAACCTATGCCGGAATGGTTGAAAACTGGTTTATCGCTGCAACATGTGCTGCCATGGGAAAAGGAGCGTATAGCCTATAATGCAGCACCCAAAGCCTTAATTGAATATGAATGGTACAGGTTACTAATTAAAAAGTTAAGAAAAAAAGCGGAAGAGGCAGAAGACAGTCATATTAGCATTTTTTCGTATGAAAAAGGAGTTCTGAAAGTTGTTTTAGGAAATGAAGTGATAGCCATTCATGGCTCTGGTAATGACTGGGAAACAGAAGCGAAAATAAAAACAAAATCATTGATTATTTTACCAAAACGGATTTCAAGTCGAGATGGATTGGTGTACATTTGGAAAGCGGAGTTGAATATTGATAGGTGTAGATTTGAAACTTTATAAATTAATTCATAAATATGTTTTTAGACTTATTATTTTCATTAAAGAAATAAACCAGATTTGATTGTTACGAAAATTGCCTTGTTTGCTGATGTGTTGATTATTGTTAAGGAATGTTAGTGCTAGTGTAAAATGGAGTGTGTTTTTCTGGCTTCAAATATTAAAAATTATGATTTGATGATATATGCCCTACGTGATATTTTATTAAAAGCCCTTAAATACGACCAATTATTAATGAATCCTATTAATAGAAAGAGATTATTTAACCTATAATTACTTAATAAATAATTACAAATCTAAACACCAAATTAACTAATGTGGATTACTGAAATAAAAAACTGGCGCAAAGATATTACTCCTCTTGAAAAGTTTCTTACAGAAAGAATAATTCAAAGGTGTGATTATAAAGAAAGTATTTCAAACCAACATCGTACAACAAATGGATACATTCAGGTTTTGGAATTATTGAATTTTTCAATTTTATCAAAATCCAGGGTGCAAACCATAAGAACTGTTCAGGTGCTTTTTGAGGAAGCTAAATCAAAAACGTCTAATAATAATTTATCAAATGATATCATTATTCAAAATTATTTCGCTGATATAAAATCATTTGTTGAATCATATGATTTTAACAATTTAAGGAAAGACAAAGTGCCAAATTTGGTAGAATTAAATAAGTTGATACATGAATTAAACAAATTTAAATTTCAATTAAATAAAGGTTATTTTTATGCATTAAGGAAGGAGTTTTTTAATATAGATTATAATGAAGTGACAAAAATTGAACGAAATGCTAAGAAATTATCAGTTTTAGTAGATTTGTTAATTCCATATTTAGTATTTAAAGGATATGCAGTATCTTCATTATCAGAAGTGCTTAGATCGTGGATCGATAAAAAATATAGGATAACGGTAAACCGCATTTTCCGTTTTTTTAATTTTGACCTTAGACCATTAAAATATATTATAAAATTTGACTCACCAGAAGGTGACATGCCAATAGATATGTTGAGTTTGCTAAAAGAAGAATTAGGAAATGATATTATTGAAGGTAATGTTAAGTGTTTAAAGAAGGAAGATTTTGCTCTTAAAATATTTTCTGATGATGATAAGTTAATAACATATCAAGCTAATGCCCTTGATCCTCATAGTCATATTAGGGGCATCTATGACACTTTACTTAAGAAGGTAGTGCAAATACGGGAAAGGCAAACACTAACTATATTTGGTAATTTGTTTGATAATTGCTATTGGCGAATGCCTAAAGAGGGCAAACTATATCATAAAATCGAGTTGATGAATGATCCAATCAACGTTAACTCAAGAGGCAGAACTTTATATAAAACATTACTTGAATGCTCAAAAGAATATAAATATCAATTTAAAAATGGTGATGGTATTCCAAGGTCTCGGAATGAGCAATTAATGAATTCGCTTTATTATTACAATTTAGCATTAGGGTCTAAATCAATCGAAAACTCTTTAGCATTATTATGGACATCACTAGAGGCATTATTGCCATATAGGTTATACAACACTGATATAGATAATGTAGCTAACTTTGTTTGTAAATCCTTATCACTTGGTTCAATTAGTAGAGACATTCATTCGTTTGCACTTCGCGTAATACTTACAAATAAAAAAAATGACGATAAATTGGTTAAATTAGCTTGCCCATTAGAAGAGCCTCCATCTACTTCCAATTTCATCCGTAAATGGTATGAATGGCTAATTGATACTACTAACAATGTAAAAAGATTTGAGGATTTAAAGAATGTTTCTGAATTGCTTGCATTTGAGTATTCGCGTATAGCTCAACCATTAATTCTAGGAACCCAAAAGGCGGTAAAATTGAGAATAGAAAGCTCTCATGAATCAATGAAATACCAATTGCAAAGAATCTATCTTCACAGGAATCGTATTATTCATGCTGGTAATTTGGTTAATGAATATTCTAACTTATGGATGCATCTTGAATGGTATATTGGCAAACTATTAGCCTATTCAATAATTAAAATTGAATTGTTAAATAGCATTGCAAACCTTGATGATTTATTTATCGAACTAGAATCAGATCATGACTTTATTACATCCTATCTATCAAAAAATTCTAGTAAAACTATGGACCATTTTTCATTACGACTAAAAGGCATATTACTTAATTATTCATGGCAAGCATTCTAATAATTATTTTTAAAACAAAGTATTATTTATTTGAATTTGAGCAACTTCTTGAAATTGTTTTGTGTTTTTATTTACTTATAACATGCCATATACTAAGGTATACAATTTATTAAAGAAAACCAATTTGATTTATGACTTTGAAAGATGCAATAATAAAAAGTTTAGATAATTTTAAAGGCGCAGCAAAATATCAGGAAGTCTTAGATATTATCAAATCAAAAAATTACTATGATTTTGGTGCTGCAAAAACACCTAGCTCAACTATTTCCGCGGCCCTTGGTGATTTTATCAGGAAGGGCGATGTGCGTGTCAGGCGAATTAAGTTGAATGGAGGTAATTATGGTTATTACCACACTAAATATGAAAAATATTTATCAAACGATTATTCCCCCGAGATTTTAACCAATCTAGCTGAAGAGAACTATATTAAAACAAAGAAAACCTACACTGAACGTGATTTGCATAAACTATTAAGCAGTCTGCTAAAAACTAAAGGCACTTTTTCAAAAACTATTTTTCATGAGCAGTCGAATGGAAAGGAATCAAATCAAATATGGACACATCCTGATATGGTTGGCATTGAATTTATTAATTTGAAATCAAATGTAAGTTTAAATTTTTTGAAGTCAATTAACAGGGTTGAAATGTTTAAACTAAGTGCCTATGAATTAAAAAGAGAGATTAATAATGACGGGGAATTAAAAAAGGCTTATTTCCAGGCAGTATCTAACTCTAGTTGGGCAAATTACGGGTATTTGGTTGCGTTTGAGTGCAGCGACAGTCTGCGTGAGGAGATGGCTCGGTTAAATCAATCATTTGGAATTGGTATAATCAAACTTGATGCGAATCCCTTTCAAAGTAAAGTTTTGTTCCCGGCTACATATCGCGATTTGGATTTTACAACACTAGATAAATTATGCAAGATGAACAAGGATTTCGAAAAATTTATCGAGCAAACTGAAAAAATTATGACTGCAAACGATAAATATATCAAAGGGGCTCAAAAAGAGCTTGAAGATTTTTGTGATGATTACTTAGAGAGTGATTATGAGGTAGAAGCTTATTGTAAAGAGAAAAATATTCCTATAGAAGACAATTAAATAAGCTACATTTTTTCTATATTTAGCTTTCAAATTACTAGTTAACTAAATGGTTTGATAAAATTTTAAAATTATACAAATATGACTAAAGAAGAGGTATATGAATTTATTGGTGAATTGGCATTATGCTTATATTCTAAGAAAATTACGTTAAGCTTATCTGCGTTAAATGTAATTTTAAAAGACCGTCATGTAATTTACAGTAGCAACAGGGGTTTAGCATCAGGTTTGGGTGGCGCCTATCGATATTGGGAAACAAAAGATCCGGTGGTTCACCATGCAATTGCTTACATATTCAATGACAAAAAAGGAAAGCCAGCATGGATGAAAACTCCTGTTGTTATTGCAAGGTTTAGCAAAGACTAGTTTTTTTTTGATAAATTAATAAATAATTTTATTTGTTTTTTATAACCATTACTTATGCCCAAAACATTTAAAAAAGTTAATCCACTAATTTCTTTTAAAGAATTTAAGAAACGAGCTGTAATAATATCTTCATTTACAAGCTCAACCGGTAAACGCTACAAAGTAAAATCAATCGTTGGTAACGAAATGTATTTTTTACGCTTGGATGCTAAATCTGACTTGGAATGGAGTATGAATTTAGAAGAGGTTTATCGTGCTTATAAGGAGTTAGATGATTTTGCCACTAACAATTTTAAACCGTATGTGCCCATTACCCATTCACCAGCGCGTGGTTTATTAATACATTTGGGTTTGTTGGAGTAAATTATAGACTTTACCTATGCCGAATTAAACTCTTACATATTAGATTATTAATTGTTCCTATATTTTCCTTAAAACTTATGGTATTCCCATTCAATAGTTTTTTCACAAAAAGTTGTAGAATAATTATAGAAAAACTAAATTTGTTTAAGCTGCCTGCCAAATTGGGGGCAATAAAAATTAACACTATGAAAAAACTCACATTTTACCTAGCACTCCTTTTTGTAGTTTCTTTATTTTCGAATTGTCAAAAAGAAGATTTAACCGGCGACCTTATTGTTAATGCTAGGGATATTTCTGGCGCTTCAATTATTGGTGAAACCGTATACCTCTACGCTAATGAGGCTGATTTTAATAACTTGTTGTATACTACTACTGAAACTACAGATAACAGCGGTCAGGTTAGATTTATTGACTTGGAACCTGGAGTTTATTATGTTGATTGTGACTTCGCCAATGCTGGTGGGGGCACTACAAACATTTGGGGAAGTGGCTCAGTTTCTGCTGGTTATGAGACGACGATTACGATTAATCCGTAATTGATTCTGATGATTGGAATAAGTTTTATAGCCTTTGACAAAACTTAAACCAGATTAAATTTTGTAATTGTTGCCTAATGTGCAACACGATTTAAGCATTTTGCAAAATGATTAGAATATTTTACTTTGTCATGCTTTAAATCTTGAGAATAATATTTAGTTAATGCAAAATTCATTTAGAAGACAGATATTGTGAGATACAGCAAATACCCCATTCTAGTAAGTAGACTCAAAAAATAGGATAGTTGAAGAATAGAAATATTTACAACATTAAATTGTTAAATGTTGTAGAAAGTTAGTTTACAGAAAGTCAAATATTCGAATTGCTTTAATCGGCACTAAACTTCGATGGAGACAAAGTTTAAACGATAATTATCCTGAATGGTGTTATTTACACCTTTGGCATAAATGATAATTATTGGCTTAAAAGCTAATTAGTTTGAAATAATGTTGTGATGAATTTCAAGTATTAAAATCATCAATATATTGCAAAACACTGCTACATTACTGAAATTTCAATATTTTAAATTTTGGATATATTAATTGTCATTAATTACATGATAATTATTTTTGAGTAATTAGTTTCATTTTTTGAAACTACCTGAATAAAATAGATACCGCTAAGCTTATTAGCAATTTCAAAATTTATTTGCTTACCTATAGTTATAAAATGATATTCTTCTGATGATATTTGACTTCCATTGTTATTAAAAACGGAAATTGAAGTAATTTCATTTTGAGAGTTAAGAGTGAAAGTGAATTTACCATTGTTGGGATTAGGATAAACTGAATCTAATATTGAGCTATCTTCTTCTTGAATGCTATTGAAAATTACATCTTCATTTCTTAAATAATAAAAATCACCATACTCATCGCCAGATAACACATCAAAATCACCATCATTATCTAAATCAGCAATGGCTGGAGAGTTTAAACCCCAACCGTCAATAGCCTCCAATGAAAAAGGATTCAATTGAGGTGCTGCAAACGAAGGTGAAATTGCAGAACCGTCGTTTCTTAAAAAATAAAAATCGCCATACTCATCTCCAGATAACACATCAAAATCACCATCATTATCTAAATCAGCAATGGCTGGAGAGTTTATACCCCAACCATTAATAGCCTCCAATGAAAATGGATTTAATTGAGGTGCTGCAAACGTTGGTGAATTTGACGTGCCGTCATTTCTTAAAAAATAGAAATCGCCATATTCATCACCACATAAAACATCAAAATCGCCATCATCATCTAAATCCGCAATAGCTGGAGAGTTTATACCCCAATTATTAAGAGCCTCTAAAGAAAATGGGTTTTGTTGTGGCGCAGCAAATGCAGGTGAATTTTCAGAACCAATATTTTTTAAGTAATAAAAATCACCATATTCATCCCCACACAACACGTCAAAATCACCGTCAGCATCCAAATCAGCAATTGCAGGAGAGTTTATGCCCCAACTATTCAGTGCCTCCAATGAAAATGGATTTAATTGTGGATTGGCGAATTCTGGTGAATTTGACGTACCGTCATTTCTTAAAAAATAGAAATCGCCATATTCATCTCCACATAACACATCAAAATCACCATCATTATCCAAATCAGCAATAGCTGGAGAATTTATACCCCAGTTATGCAAAGGCACCAATGAAAAAGGGTTTAATTGAGGTTCGCTGAAATCTTGAGCGTTAATTGAGAAGGATAATAGGCAACTATTAAGTAGGATTAAAAGTGTTTTCATTTTTCAGATGTTTAATAGGTTATTTTGTTTCATAAAAATAAGCAATAATCCTAAGATTCTTAAATACATGCTATTCTTATAATTAAATGTATAAATTTCTATTATGAAGATTTTTTTATTAAATATTGGAAAATTCTAAATTTAAATTTTTAAAGGCTTTTAAATCAAATATTTATTACGGTAACTATTTTCTTAAATTCAGGGGTAGAAATTGTGACATAATAGACCCCGTCCTGCAGCAAATCGTTAATAGAGATTGTGAAATTATTAATTCCAGAATTGCACTTTAGGTTATATATGAAGTTTTCAACTTGATGACCAAATACATCAAAAAGGCTAATATTGATGATGCTTGGTGATGACAATTCCAAGGAAACATTGAACTTTTCTGAAATAATTGTAGGATAAACTATAGCTGTAAATTGAGGAGATGACGAAGCGTTGATATTTACTGGAACATCAACACCGTAAGTGTATTTTGTAATAGTTAAAACCCCTAATAAATCTATTGAGCTGGCAGATGCTGTAATAATATCCCCATCCACGTTAAACTTCATATCAACAATTCCAGAACCTGCAGATAAATCAGATAGTTCATAACCGTCATCATCGAATGTTAAATCAGTTTCGCCAGTATTATTAAACCTAGCAATACAATTTTTCGATGATTTTGACCCTGCGACATATATTTTATCATCTCTTACCAATATTGATTTAATCGAATATCCTATGCTTGTAACTACTTGCGCCCATGTACCAAATGTATAATCAGGTTCACCATTAGGTGTAAGGCGCTCTAATGCAAATTTTCCGTCCACAGAACCACCTAAATAAATATTATTATCTGCATCTAATGCAACTGAGTAGCATTTTGCATCACCTTCAAGAAAATAGTCTGACATTCGTCCATCACTTCCAAATGTATTATCTAAACTCCCATCTGGATTATACCTTACGGCAGCAAAGTTAATATCTGCTAAATCTGCAGTATGGCCAACTGCAAGAATTTTATTGTCGGGTTGAACCACTACATCCCAGAATTTATCCTCACCTATTGTATAATCAGTTAACTGAACTCCATCCCCGCTAAATGAGGCATCTAATTCGCCAGAGGTAGTAAAACGTGCAATAGCCATATTTACATTGCCATAAATTGCAAAACCTACTGCAATAATTTTACCATCAGGCTGAATCGCTGCGCTATAAGCAAAAGCTGCTGATACTCCTAAATTGCTAACTTTTTTGCCTGTTAAATTGAAACTATTGTCTAAACTCCCATCTACATTATATCGTGCGATTGCAAAACTTGAATCGGAAAAACCAACAAGAACTACCTTCCCGTCGTCTTGAATTTTAACAGCCTGTGCTTGATCAAAACTAGAATTAAAATCTGTCGTGACAATACCATCCCCTCCCCAAGTAATATCGGGAGTTCCATCAATATTATAACGAGCTACAACAAAATCGGTATTTGTTGGGTCATAAGTCCAACCTGCAATAATTGGTTTTCCGTCGGTTTGAATCGCAATGCTTTCTACATAACAATCTAATGGAGCTAATGAAGAAGTTTGAATTCCATCATCACTAAATGAATTATCGAGAATTAATTGTTGTGCGTTAGCAGAGTTAATTGCTAAAATCAAACTGAGGGCACCAAATGTTATTAATCGTGTGGTTTTCATAGTTCATTTATTTTTAACAAATATAGCTAATTTAATGTTTATGTCAAGTATGCATCTTAACCGCATGTATAGTGTTCGAAAACCCGAACAATTTTCGAAGAATGTCGCTTCTTTATTCCCACCTTTAATTACATTTTCTTCCCTGATGGTTTGTAATTATTTAATTAATTTTGATTACTGTTTCCAAACTGATTCTTTGTTTGGGATTCATGGTAGCTTGAAAGTTATTTTTGCTAATGTTAAATTAAAGGTTAAGCTATAGTAATAGGTTCAAGTTAATAATCAGATTACTAAAATGTTTTTTTTACAAGCCAACTTCAAAAACGCTTATCAGAGGAAATGGAGTGCATATAATACTCATCAATATTAGGGTTTTAAATATGTTGGATTAGCCAACCTAGTTTGTTGATAAAAGAAATATTAGTATTATTTATATACAACAAAACTATTTTTGAAAATAATATTAGCTAAGAAGCCATGAATCAGTGATTCTTAATTTTTTTGGATAAACATTTATATATACAAAACTCCTAATTGTTAAACGAATTTTCAGTTTGGTTCAGTTCCTTCCTTAAATTATAGCGATTATAGCTAAAATACTGCTAACAACGTGTAATCCATGAAAATTAAGTTAATGAAAAAAACCTGCAGGAAAGTTTGACGAATTTTTAATTATAATCTTCAAATGCTTTTTGGAAACTGATAAATTAATAAAAATTAATATGTAAACTAAGACGTTTAAACTCTTATTCCTATTTAAGGGATAATACTGGTAAATAAAAAAACCTCCCAAAGGGAGGCTTTCTAGCGGAGCGGACGGGACTCGAACCCGCGACCCCGTGCGTGACAGTGCTGACGAAACTTGCGGGCAAGTTTGTCAGCATCCTGACAAATCGCCTTGCGATTTCGTCAGGAGCACATTCGAAACTAAATGCTTAGCTTCATTAGACGCAAATCCATCACTAAATTTCAACATAAATTGAACTGTTCGGTCTCTAGAAAGATTTTTTAACTTCTTCTCCAAAATCATTGCCTCTGACCGATTAGGCTTTTCTACAGTCCACAATAACTTCCATGGAACGCCATGTTTAGTAGATTGATTCAATCCCGCGTTGTGCCGAATTAATCGTTGTTCAATATCATCTGTTTGACCTTTATAAAAAATGTCAAATTTTTCAGAATACAAAATGTATACGAAATTCATAAAGAGGAATTAGGATAAACAAAAAAACCTCCTAAAAGGAGGCTTAATTTTGCGGAGCGGACGGGACTCGAACCCGCGACCCCGTGCGTGACAG
>Ga0209480_10000821_pt1 | contig 23919 bp, 20 predicted proteins | sample JI61114C2DNA_FD_187501 | JGI IMG/M metagenome (GOLD analysis project Ga0209480, IMG submission 187501) | Wastewater effluent complex algal communities from Wisconsin, to seasonally profile nutrient transformation and Carbon sequestration -... | ecosystem: Engineered > WWTP > Effluent > Algae... | reverse complement strand
GTAACGTTGAATTGGGCGTCCAAAGGCACGTTGAGGTCAACGCGGACAAGGGCTTTGTGCCCTTTGAAATTGAAGGAATCCATGGTGTGCATGGCGCAAAAATACCAGTGCCGGGCCGATCGCGTCAACGCACTCAGGGAAGACCGACGCGGTTGAGGTCCTCCTCCGTGTCGATGTCGGTCAATTCAGGCAGTACGTTCCAACTGCGACCCAGTCGCTTTAAATCTCCCGTGGTGCGTGTAAAAACCGAGTCCGTGCTCCAGCTTTTTCCTTGGAAGATTTCCGGACATGGTTTCTTTAGTCCAAGCAAATAGTAGCCGCCGTCATTGGCCGGACCGATCACTGCATCGTGTGTTTCCAGCGCTTTCAACGCTTCGCGGAGCAGCGCTTCCGAAAGCTGTGGAAGGTCCGTGCCGATGATGATAATTGGGGAGTGCCCGCTGGCGAAACCGCCATCGAACGCGCGTTGCATGCGTTCGCCGAGATCAGCACCAGCTTGTTGATGCACGGAGTAGCCCAATGCAGCGCATGGTTCCTCCGCCGGAAGTTCATCAGCATACCAAGCCTGCCGGTCCACACCGAGCTGTGCGCCTTGTTCAATGGTGTGCTGAAGCAAAAGCGAGTAGATCTCCAACACACGTTCCTTTCCGAGGGTGGCCGCCAAACGTGTCTTCACTTTCCCCAATACGGGAGCACGCAGAAAAACCAGAAGTAAGGGATTGCTCATGCCACTGTTCCGCCGCAACTGCTTCCCGCGCCAGCGGTGCATCCGTAGCAATGCCTGCCCGTAACGATCGCGCGACCGGCCACGTTCGATTTGGCGAGATCACGGATGTGGTGCGGCATTCCAGCGCTCAGCGGCAATTCCAGCATCTGGTTGAAGTCGCAATCATAGATGCTGCCGTCGTGTGATACGGAGATCATGTTGCGGCACATTACGCCTTGCACAGCGGCGGGGTTGAAGGCGTTCACCAAGCGCTCCATGTATTCCGCGTAATGTTCGGAGCGCACCAAGTATTCCAAGAAGCGACTGATCGGCAGGTTGGTGATGGCGAAGAGCTTGTGGAACTGGATGCCGTGATCGGCCATCAGACTTTTCTTGAACTGCTTCTCCAATTCATCCTGTGAGCCGGGTAAAAATGCACCTGCGGGATTGTACACGAGGTTGAGCTCGAGTTCGCTGTCCGGCAAGCCGTAGCCCACGGCATTCAGCATCTTCAAGGCTTCGATGGAATGCTCGAACACACCCTTTCCGCGCTGGCGGTCGGTGCGGTCGGCGGTATAAAATGGCAGCGAGCTCACCACTTCCATCTTGTGCTTCCGGTAGAATTCCGGCAGGTCGTAATACTTCTTATTGGCCCTGATGATCGTAAGGTTGCAACGCACGATGATGTGGCAACCTTTCTCGTTGAGCTGCTCTACGAACCAACGGAAGTCGGGATGCATTTCCGGCGCGCCGCCAGTGAGGTCCACCGTGTGTACGGGGTGTGCATCGAGCGCCCGGAGGCAATCCTCCATCACCTCGCGGCTCATGCGCTCCTTGCGGTCCGGACCGGCATCTACGTGGCAGTGGGTGCAGGTCTGGTTGCACATGCGGCCGAGGTTGAGCTGTAGCACTTCCAAGTTGGTCGCATGCAGCACGGGCAAGCCGCTCTCGGCAAGTTTGTCGGCGAAGAACGGCAGTGCCGAGCCTGGATCCTCGAGCACGAGGCGTTGCTCGGAAGGCGCGCTCAATAAGGCGTGTTGTGCCAAAAGGCTCTTCATGCTCCGGTCAGGTCCTTTACGTGGTCCATCATCTGTGTGGCATGCACAAGTGTTGCACCGCCACGGATCGCGGCCGCGACATGGACCGCCTCCATCATTTGGGCTTCGCTGCAACCTTTCTCAAGTGCATCCGTGCTGTAAGCGTCAATGCAATACGGGCATTGCACGCCATGGGCCACCGCCAATGCGATCAAGGATTTCTCGCGGGCAGTCAACGCGCCTTCCTTGAAGACCTCGCCATAGTAGGCGAAGAATTTATCCGCCATCGGCTTTTGGAATTCGGCAATGTTGCCGAATTTGCCGAGGCCTGCGGGGTCGTAATACTTCTTTGCCATTTGCTTCAGGTGCGTTTCGGTGGTTCAGTTCTTGTCGTCGATGGCAGCGATGATGCGTTGTTCCACCGGCGCGGTCGACACGGCATCAACACCATTGCCCCGTTGTTCGAGGAGTGTGTCGATCACTTCGCTTTGATGCTGGAACGCCTTGCAACCTGCACATATACGAGTATGCATCCACAATTGGACCGATTCCACAGCAGGAAGCGGCGCGAAGGACCGGCGTTCAATGAGCTCTGCGGCCTTCCGGCAGGAGAGCAGTAGGGTGTGCATAAGCCCCATATCAGTGGTGGGTTTTCGTCATTTTCGAGCTGATACATTCACGGAGCTGCACTTTGGCCCTATGTACCTGTTGCCAGTAATTCGTCGCGGTAATGCCCAGCTCCTGACAGATGGCCTCGGCATTTTTTTCTTTGAGGTATTTCATTTCGACTGCGGCGCGCCAGTGGGTCGGCAATTTTTCAAGACAATCCGTGAGGAAGCGCTGCATTTGCTCCTCCCGGTCCGGCCCGTCCAAGCCCCATTCCACAGGGATGTGCCCCGGCGCCCAACGATCATCTCCGGTGAAAAAAGCTGCATCAACCGGCTCCAAACCATGCACTACGGGGTCCCTATAGGCCTTGCGCCAGTGGTCGGCGATCTTGTTCTTCAGGATGGAGAAAAGCCACGTGCGCGGGCTGCTTTGCTGCGCGAATTTTTTGCGCCCTTCCCAAGCGGCGATGAACGCCAATTGCACCAGGTCCTCGGCAACATCCTCCTCCCGCACGCGCGACTTGGCGTAGCGGAGCAGGTCGCCGGTGTGGGCATGCACCCAATCGTTGAATTCGCGTTTGTCCACGGTGGGCAAGGCACTTGGCATGCGGGCAAAGCTATTCGGAGATGTTCGGGGCCATTGTGAAAATTCTGAAAGCGCGTCAGGAACAAGAAGTAGCCCGACCTTGTTCTTGTAGCGCCATGCCGTGAATGAAGTCTACCTTACTCCGGGTTCTCTGCGATAGACTTGGAATGGGTGAATTGCTCCGAAAAAACTCCTGCGCACCATCCCAATCACCGGTCACCAGCCACTGATCACCTTATCATGAAAAGCACTCCCATTTCCTTCCCCAACGCCCAAGGCACCACCCTCAGCGCGCGCATAGACCTTCCCGCAAACCGCAAGCCGGTCCATTTTGCGCTGTTCGCCCATTGCTTCACCTGCAGCAAAGACCTCGGCGCGGTCCGCAACATCAGTCGCGCACTTACAAGTGCCGGGTTCGGCGTAATGCGCTTCGATTTTACCGGGTTGGGAAACAGCGAAGGCGAATTCAGTGAGACCAATTTCAGCAGTAACGTAGGCGATCTCCACGCGGCGATGGAATACTTGGAAAAGGAGCACACTGCACCTACTTTGCTCATCGGGCATTCGCTTGGCGGTGCGGCGGCGATCGTGGCCGGGGCTGAAGCGGACAACATCATGGCCGTGGCCACCATCGGGGCGCCGGGTGATGTGGGGCACATCAAAAAGCTCTTCCGCGGCGACCTCGAGCAGATCAAGGCGGAAGGCCATGCGGAGGTCAGTATCGGTGGAAGACCGTTCACCATTTCGAAGACTTTTTTGGACGATCTGGAGAAACGCAACCTCCCGGATATTCTCAGCGATCTGCGCAAGCCCATCCTAATAGCGCACAGCCCGCAGGATGCGGTGGTGGGCATCGCCAACGCGGCCGAACTGTTCCATGCAGCGCGACATCCGAAGAGCTTCCTCAGCCTCGACGGCGCAGACCATCTCCTGAGCGATCGCAATGATTCGAACTATGCAGGGCGCATGATCGCCGAATGGTCACGGCGCTACTTGCCGATGGAACAGCCGGAGGTGGAACTGCAAAGCGACATGCCGGTGGTGGTCCACATTGCGAACGAAAAATTCACCACGCAGGTTCTTGCCACCGGACACCACCTCACAGCCGACGAACCCGCTAGCGTGGGCGGCAACAACTACGGACCTTCACCCTATGACCTGCTGAGTGCGGCATTGGGCGCCTGCACCGCTATGACGATGAAGATGTACGCCGAGCGGAAGAAGTGGGATCTGCAAGAAGCCTTCGTACACCTGAAGCACGGCAAGGTCCACGCGGCCGATTGCGAAAGTTGTGCGGAAGGCACTACCGGCAAGATCGATCGCTTCGAGCGCATGGTTGAACTGCACGGGGACTTGGATGGAACACAACGCAAACGGCTGCTGGAGATCGCTGACCGATGTCCCGTACACCGCACCTTGCACGAGACTGTTGAGGTGGTGACGTGGTTGAAGAAGGCGGGAGAGGCAGAGAAACCACAGGGACACGGAGGCACTGAGTAGCACGGGGAGGTGTGATCGCTTCGATAGCGATGTATCGTCAAGGAGTAAACTTCAGTTTCCTCACCTTCGCGCCATGCAACCATCGAACACTCCTGACTGGAAAGCAATCCGCTCGGAATATCCCGGACTGGAAGGCAAGACCTTCGTGGACACATCATCCTGTGGGCTGGTAGCGCGCTCCACTGCGGCAGCGGCGAACGCGGAACAAGAACGTTTGATGCGAGAAGGTTCCGAACGGTACTTCCATTGGCATGTAAATGGCCGCGCTGAAACAGGAGGCATAGTCGCCGCGCACATCGGTGGAGCTACAGCGAACACGGTATTGCTACAAAGTTTCACGTCGGGCATGACGCGTTTAGCGCCGATGCTGAAGCATCGTAAAAAGGTGCTGCTCGTTGACGGTGATTACCCCACGTTGCACGCGCCTTTCAAGTGGCACGGGTTTGAGGTTGTAACGATAAAGCCAGCTGTGGACGGATCAACACCAATGGACTTGCTGGCGGCGGCGATCGAGCGCGAAAAGCCACAGCTCGTAGCCATCAGTCATGTGCAATGGCAGTCGGGATTTATGGTCGATCTGCATGCGCTTACGGAGTTATGCCGCTCGCACAGCGCATGGTCCGTTGTGGACATCACACAGTCTTGGTGCAGCACGCCGATCGATCTGCGCAACGCGCCTGTCGACATCCTCGGTGCCAGCGGTTACAAATGGCCTTTGGCGGGCTTCGGGAACGGCTTTTTCCACCTGTCGGAAACCGTGCGTGCGGAACTGACGGAACGCAACCACTTCGATCCCATAGCCGCACTTGCCGAAGGACATTTGGACCCTGTTGCTTTAGTACGTTTGAGCGATGCGTTGCAGCGGTCCACGAGCATCGGAGTTGAAGCCATCGCTCAACGTGTGCGGCATCTGTGCGACTATGCCGTGGAGCGGCTTCAGAAGGCGGACGTCCGCATCCTCAACGGCACTGATCCGACAACACGCTCCGGCATCCTCATCCTTGAAGGCGACGAAAAGCGCTTGGCGAAAATGAAAGAGGCTGGCGTGCAGGCGCAGTTGCGTGGCGCGGGCATCCGCATCGGGATCCACTTCTACAATAACGAGGAAGATGTGGAGCGGTTAGTGGAGGGGATGTGCCGCAAGTGACGGCCCTTCGGTTACGGGTTCTCGTGTTACCTGCTACGCGTTGCGTTCCCGTAGCGTCGTTGCGCCGTTGCGGTTGGGGTTATTCAACCACCTCCACTCCCTTCCCAAAAGCCACGAGCCCCTTGATCTCCTTGGCAGCATCTTTCGGCTCCGGGTAGTACCAAGCGGCATCCGCATTCTTTTTGCCGTCCACGTCCAACGAGGAGTAGCTCGCCTCGCCTTTCCATGGGCAGCGCGTGTGCGTTTCCGATGGCTTGAAGTATTCCTTCTTGATCGCGTCGGCAGGGAAGTAGTGGTTGCCTTCTACAACGACAGTCTTGTCGCTTTCGGCAATTGTCTTTCCGTTCCAAATGGCTTTCATGTGCGTGCGTTTTGTGGAGCGAAAACAACATCGGTGAAGTAGCCCTTGCTGTCGGTGAACCGCTCGGTGATGCGCAGTCCAGCATGCGTGGCGAGGTCCTCGATCATCGCATCATCGTACTTCTGGCTGATCTCCGTATGCAATGCTTCCCATGCTTTGAAATGGATGGGCTTATCCGCGCCTGGGATGTGGACTTCTTGATCGCAAGTACTCACGATGTAGCTGAGCGCTCGGCCCGTGCACGGGTCGTAAACGGGCGTGTGGATGAATTTCTCCACGTTGAAATCCGCGCCCAGCTCGCGGTTGATGCGGTGCAGCAGGTTAAGGTTGAACGCGCTGGTATGTCCTTCGCGATCGTTGTAAGCCTGACGGATAGTAGCGGGGTCTTTCTTGCGATCGAAACCTACTAAAAAGCGGTGGTTGGGACCGAGGTATTCCGCCACGCCTTTCAACAATGCGATGGCGCGTTCGCGATCGAGGTTACCGATGTTGGAGCCGAGAAAGAGCACGGCCTTGGGTTCCGATGTATCTGAAAATCCGCGCTTGATCGCCTCGAAATATTCGCCCTGTTCGGCGTGGTAGCGTAGCGCGGGAAGCTCCTTTTTCAAACGTCGCCCCAACTGCTCCAGCACATTCTGCGAGATGTCGATCGGCCGATACAATGGATCCCGGCCTTGCTCCAGCGCACGACGCAGCAGATGTCGCGTCTTTGCACCGTCGCCCGCGCCAAGCTCGAATAGCGAGAACTGTTTATGCCCGTTCGCCAATGCTTGCAATACGTCATCGGTCTGTTCGCGCAAGATCTCATCCTCAGCCCTTGTGACGTAATAATCTTCCGAGGCCATGATGCGCTGGAAGAGCCGGTCGCCTTCCGCATCATAGAAAAAGCGCGAGCTGAGTTTCTTCGGCGTGCCGGTGAGACCCGCAAGGACATGCGTGCGGAAGTCGTCTGTCGACGGATCCCGATGTTGCTTCGGACTTGCGACGGTGGCGGTGCTGATCGAGGGTGCGTCCTTCATTTTCTGATCATCTGATTTTCTGATCGTCTGATCCTCATTTCGCCAATCGTAAACCCGTGTACTGCCACCGTAATTCCGGCTGAAAGAAATTTCGGTACGAGGCCCGTGAATGGTCCGGTGCGGTGGCAACCGACGCGCCGCGCAACACCATCTGGTTCACCATGAACTTGCCGTTGTACTCACCTAATGCACCGGGTACGCGCTTGTAGCCCGGATAGGCCAAGTACGCGCTGTTCGTCCACTCCCAACGCTGGCCCCATTGAAAGCGGTCGCTGGCCACTTCCCATTCCGCCTCCGTGGGCAGGCGCATGCCTTTCCATTCCGCGAAGGCGAAAGCCTCATAGTAAGAAATGTGGCACAATGGCATCTCCGGCTCCACAACCGTCAAGCCCTTCAGCGTGTAATAGTGCCACGTGCCGTCCACCTTGTGCCAGTACATTGGTGCTTGCACCTTGTTGTCCTGCACCCACTGCCAGCCGTCGCTGTGCCAATGCTTGAAATCTTCGTAGCCAACATCGTCCATGAAGGTTAGGAAATCGCCGTTGGTCACCAAGCGGTCGCTGATCGCGAAGTCGTTCAGGTACACCTGATGCCGCGCATGCTCGTTGTCGAAGCTGAATCCAGGACCTTTAAAACCGATGGAATGCAAGCCGCCTGCGATCTCGATGAACTGACCTTTTGTTTTTTCCGTGTGGCCTTCCTCGAAGTCATCGTACTTCGGGAAAAGCGGATTGTTGCCAAGGATGAACTTCAGGTCGGTCATCAGCAGTTCTTGGTGCTGTTCCTCATGGTTCAACCCAAGCTCTAAAATGCGCAACACTTCCTCCGATGCTTTCCCGCCGGACAGGTAGGTTTCCATCGCCTTGTCCACATGTGCGCGGTACGCATGAACCTCATCCAGCGTGGGCCGGGTCATGTTGCCGCGGTCCGCGCGCAGCATGCGCTTGCCCACGGTCTCGTAGTAGCTGTTGAACATGAAAGCCATGTCATCATTGAACAGCTTGTAGCCGGGCGTTCCCTTCAGGATGAATTGCTCGAAGAACCACGTGGTGTGGCCGAGGTGCCACTTCGGCGGCGAGACATCTACTACTGGTTGCACCACATGGTCCTCCACGCGAAGTGGGGCGCAGATGGCAACGGTGCGGTCGCGCACCGTATGAAAGCGCGTTGCCGGGTCGGAAGCGATCAACGCCGTTTCTTCCACGATGCCATCTGGGGCATTTTCGGTTTTGGATGAGGCTTGCATGAACAAATGACGCGCTTAGACCTTGGATTGTTCGGAATTGACTCAAACAGTAGTCTCCGCAACGAGTACTACCTGTCAAGCTGAAAAAGTGGAACGACCACGAAGGGCACGAAGCACACCAAGAAAGAATTAAGGATCCTTGTCCTCAACAACTCGCCCTGAAGCGTTGCGCACACGTTGCGTCCCGCGATGTGTATCGGGGGTGTCGTTGCGGTTCAATGTATTCGCATTTCGCTGCGCCCCTGCACTCCTCTGTGCTCTCTGTGCCTCTGTGGTGAAAATCTTACCTCCCGAACTTCACGATGAACGACCCTGCCACAAGCACTGCCTGATCGACATTCCGTCCGCTAAGCACATAGCTCGCCTCGCCGACCACGCCAAAGCGCGTACCGATGGGCTTGTAGTATTTCCCACCGGCCTTCACGAAGTCCACGCCAAGCTGGGTGAAGCTCATCGGTGCCAATTCGCCAGTGCCACGGTAGTTTTTACCGCCGTCGGCTTGCTGGCCTTGCACGTAAAGCTCCCAATAATGTGTGGCATTGAAATGGCCGAAACGCAAGGTGCCGATGAGCGCATCGGGCGTCGGGTCCGAGGCGAACACCTCACCGCCAACGAGGCTTACGAAGCAGCCCGCATCCCAGGTGTATTGGACCACGCCCATGGGAATTACGCTGGTGGCGTGTTGACCGATCGCGTTCACGCCTTCGGTCTGGTAATCCGTTAGCGGCAAACTATATCCCAAAGCAGCCCCGAAAGTGAGCTTCCCTTTTCCCAACGCGGTTTTCACGGGCAACCATTTCAGGAAAGCCGAAGCATCCTGAAAGCCCGCCTCCGTGCTGTTGCTGATGAACGGGATGCTGAGCTGCAGGTCCAGATCATCAGTGATGCCCCCTGCGGCAAAGAGCGTAGCAGCGATCCGGGAACGCTTGATGGCTGCAGTGCCTTCTGCAAGGTAATAAGCCGAACCTTTCTCATAACTGAACGAGGCCACCACGTCCACGTTGCCTGCGCCTTTGTTGAAGCCGTCCACCTGCGCGAAAGCCGCTGGGGAAAAGAGGAAAGCCAGAATTGCGTAAATCGATTTATTCGGCAATTGGATTTTCATGCGCATGAAGAACGGGATTAATCACCTGAAATTTGCATTGGGACAACAAACCTTACATCAGCCTGACTCACAACTCACGACTCAAGTCTAACCGCATTCGCTGTGCCGTCTGTGCCCTCGCATGGACGTAGCCGCTTCGGCGAAGCATGGTCTGTGGTGAACCTTTCAGGACTCCGATTCCCGACTAATAAACCTTCACCCCCTTCAGCACCCAGCGCGACCAGCTCTTGTTGTAGGCATGAATGCGATCGGTCGTTTGTCCGGAATCGTCCACAACAATTTGGCCCGTGTTCACCCATTCAAAGATTCCGCCGTAAAGGTTCTTCACGTTGGTGAAGCCGGCCTTCAGGAGTTTCTCGGTGACTTTTTCACTGCGGTAGCCCACGGAACAATACACAACGATCGCCGTGTCTTTCGGTAGGTCTTTCACACGTTCGAGGTCGAAATCGCCGTAGCCTACGCGGCGCGCGCTGGCGATGTGGCTCACGTCATACTCTTCGGCGGGGCGGGCGTCCAGCAATATTGGAGGGTGCTCCTTGGCCAACTGGGACACATCGATCACGGGTGTTTTATCCGAGAGCAGGTGTTGCAACTTCTCTTGGTACGCCGGTTCTTGAACGTGTTGGGCATGCACTCCGATAACGCCGAATAGCAGGAAAAATAGTACGCCAATGGCCCGGATGGAAGAGTGGGAGTGGCGCATCTGTGAAGAAGTGATCAGGTGATGGGTTGCTTGCGCATCAACCGCAAAATACCGAGCCTCATCAGCAGAAGGATGGGAAAACCGTGCCACAGCATGTCCAGCCAGTCCATCGCCTGCATGCCGTGTGCACCACCGGCCACCCAACGTAGTTTGCCCCAGAGGTGCGGCTCCGGGAAGAATGGCATCAGGCCCAACAAGATCGCCATGGGCAACAAGACTTTCCAATCGTTGATGAAGTTCATTTTTTGCCGGGGGGGAAGGCGAGTTGCTTGATGAGTGTTTTCGGAAAAGATTCGTCACCAGGGAAGCCGAGCTCGATGTCGCGACCGTTGGAAGGGATCACGGCGGTGCCGAAAAGATAGTCCCACAGGCTGAGGCTGATGCCGTAGTTGATGCCGTATTTCCGACCTTCAGGAAGCTCCTTCACATGGTGCCAGATGTGCATCCGTGGATTGTTCAGCACGTACTTCAGCGGACCATAGCTGAGGTTGAGGTTGCTGTGGTTGAGGTGGCCGATGGCGGTGGCGAAAATGTGAACGATGAAAAAATCCTTCAACCCGAAACCGATCATGGCGAGCGGGATGTACTGCGCGCTTTTGTAGAACACGTTCTCCATCCAGTGAAAACGCAAGTGCGCGGCGAAGCCCATCTGTTTCACGCTGTGATGCACTTGGTGGAATTTCCACATCCACGGCACGCGGTGCAACATGCGGTGGACGTTCCAATGGATAAAGTCCGCCACGAAAAAGAGCAGGAGCAATTGAGCCCAATGGGGCCACGACTGGATCTGGAAAGCCACGATGTTGGTGATGCCCAACCATGCGAGCGCACTGTTGAAGAAGTCCACCGCCACGTTGCTCACCGCGTTGTAGGCGATCAATGAAAAGAGGAAGTAGTTGAAGAACATGTAGAATCCGTCCAGCCAAAAATCCTGGCGGATGCGCGGTTGGTCCTGGCGCCATGGAAAGAGGATCTCCGCAGTCCACGCGAAGAGCGAGAGCCCTACGAGCCACCAGAAGTAGTTGTGCCAACTTAGGTGTGAGATCTCCCCAACGAGGTAGTTCCAATAACCCGTGTAGGAGCTGACGATGATGTCCCAATAGTGCTGCATGATATGCGCCGCGAAGCTACCGGGTGGGAGCGGGAGGCTTGGTGAGATGTGTCACGGTTGCTGGAACCGCGGAGGGCACGGAGAGCGCTGAGCGCGCAAACTCGTCATGTTCGTTGTGACACTCCTCCTCTGCGGTTAACCTGCGAATTTCGTTGCATTCGTTGCGAACGTTGCGGTAGAAACCATTCCCGACCTTTGTACCATGAAACGCACATGGCCCTTAGCGATCGGTGTCGGTGCCATTACCGTATTGCTGGCGACCTGTTCAGCAGGCCATTCGAAAACGCACAGCCCTGAAAAAAAGTCCTTAGGAGTCGCACCTTCCGCGGAATTCAACGCCTACTGGCACCAAGGCAAGGCGGAGTTGGGCCACTACGCGCTCACCCAGGCGCGCTACGGCGAGCTGCGCAACGGAAATGCAGTGCTTGTCTTTGTTACTGAGGATGTTCTCGATAGCGCCCAAGTGAAGTATGAAGGCCAAGGGGATGCACCACATACCAGCGTACTGAAGTTGAACCGCATCGACCGCTTCGTCACCGGCATCTATGACTACTCGCTGATGACAAGCACGTTCAGCCCCGTGGACGGCGCGCCGCCGATGAAGGTGAGCTGCAGCACGCAGGACTGGTGCGGACAGATGTTCATGCAACTGAACCGACAGGCAGATGGCTATCGCTATGAGTTGCGCAGCTACTTCCAAGCCGATGGCGATAAGAACGGCACTATCGATCATACCACACTGGAGGACGACATCATGAATCAGATCCGCATCGACCCGACGAAGCTGCCCACAGGCACGGTGGACATGCTGCCCACACTGAGCTACCTGCGCCTGATGCACAAGCCCGTGCAACCCATGAAGGTGGATGCAGCGCTCACCGCACAAGGCGACACCAGCACATACAGCATGCGCTTCACCTCATTGGACCGCACGGTGTCAGTCCACTTCGGCACCGCCTTCCCGCATGTGATCTTCGGCTGGGAGGAAACACGCCCAGACGGGTTCGACGTAAAGGCGCATACACTTACCACCACCGCACGACTGAAAAAACAGGTGATGGAACCGTACTGGGGACAGCACGCCGTGGCGGATTCGACTTACCGCAGGGCGTTGGGGTTGCCAGAGTGAGTTGTCAGTTGCTCGTTGTCAGTTGTCAGGCTGCCGACCGCACTCGTTGTAGAGTCAAGGGGAGTATTGAGTGCGATCGGCAAAGAGCACAGATCGCGAAGCTTCTGCAAACAAGCAAGGCGAGTCACCCTTCTCCTTGGGAGAAGGGGCGGGGATGAGGGCTTTGCGTTGCGTCGTTGCGGTTGAAATCCTATTGCATTTCTCCGCGCCTCCGCGCCTCTGCGTCCAACTCCAACAACCACAAACCCTCAATAAGCCCGCACGTTCTTCCCCTGCCGCCAATTGATGTATGCCCGGTTCACTACGCGGTTGCCGCCCGGTGTGGGGTAGTCGCCGGTGAAGTACCAGTCGCCGGTATGGTCGGGACACGCAGCATGCAGGCCTTCGATGCTCTGGTACACGATGTTCACCTCCGCCTTGATCTCCGGAGAGGTCAACAGCTCACCGATGCGTTTGCTGATCTGCTCCGCTGTGAACGGCCGGTAGATGTCTTTCACCACGTTGGTCTGTTCCGTGATCGGCCTGTCCACAATGGCAAGGCAGCGGTCGTACACATCGTCTATGATGTTCTCCTGCTTGGTCTCTTTCAAAAGAGAAATAGCTGCTTGGAAGGCTGCGAGGTCGCCCATTTTCGCCATGTCGATGCCGTAGCAATCGGGGTAGCGGATCTGCGGAGCGCTGCTCACCACCACGATCTTCTTCGGTTCGAGGCGGTCCAACATTTTCAGGATGCTCTGCTTCAGCGTGGTGCCGCGCACGATGCTGTCGTCGATCACCACAAGCGAATCCACGCCGGCGCGCACGGTGCCGTAGGTGATGTCGTAAACGTGCGCCACGAGGTCGGCGCGTGAGTTCTCGTTGGTGATGAAGGTGCGCAGTTTCGCATCCTTGATCGCCACTTTTTCCATGCGCGGACGCAGCGAAAGGATGGCACGCAGCTTCGCCGGATCGGGCTTCGGGCCTAGCTCCAATATGCGGCGCTCCTTCACACGGTCCAGCTCGTCCTCCATTTGCTTCAGCATACCGTACCACGCCACTTCCGCAGTGTTGGGGATGAACGAGAACACTGTGTTCTCCAAGTCGTGATCGATCATTTCCAGGATCGCAGGGCATACGGAACGACCCAATGCGATGCGCTCCCGGTACACGTCCATGTCGCTGCCACGGCTGAAATAGATGCGCTCGAAACTGCACGAGCGTTTTTCCAACGGTGGCAGAATTTCTTCCGTAGTGTACGAACCGTCCTTCTTCACGATCAACGCCTTTCCAGGTTCCAGTTCATGCACTTGGTCGACTTTCAACCCGAAGGCGGTCTGGATCGCGGGGCGTTCGCTGGCCGCCACCACCACTTCATCATCGGCGTACCAGAAGCACGGGCGTATGCCGGCGGGATCGCGCAGCACAAACGCATCGCCATGGCCAATGAGGCCCGCCAGCGCATAGCCGCCGTCGAAGTCTATGGCGCTTTGTTGAAGGATGCTCTTCACGTCCAGTTTCTCCTCGATCATCTTGGTGATCTGCCGGTCGTTGTAGCCGAGCTGGTGGTAAATACCGCGCAGCCGCTCGTTCTCCATGTCCAAAAAGTGCCCGATCTTCTCCAGCACCGTCATGGTATCGCTGCGCTCTTTCGGCGTTTGGCCAATGCTCACCAACAGGTTGAAGAGCTCGTCCACGTTGGTCATGTTGAAGTTGCCCGCCACAACGAGATTGCGCGTGATCCAATTGCTCAGGCGACGGCGTGGGTGGCAATTCTCCAGCTCGTCACGGCCGAAAGTGGCATAGCGCAGGTGGCCCAGCAGCAGCTCGCCCGCGTAGGGTGCGACCTGCTTCATCAGTTCGGCATCGTTCTCCGCTTTTGGGTTTTCCGCCAGCGCGGCACCAATACCGCGGTGGATGCGGTCGAAGATCAGCTGGATGGCGTCCTTGGAAGTGCTGCGGTCGCGATCGATGAAGTTGGCACCCGGCGGTGGGTCCAGCTTGATGGTCGCCACGCCCGCACCGTCCTGGCCGCGGTTGTGCTGCTTCTCCATCAGCAGGTACAACTTGGTGAGACCGTAAAGCGAGCTACCGTAGCGCTCCTGGTAGTGTGCCAATGGTTTCCGCAAGCGGATGAAGGCCAGACCGCATTCGTGCTTGATCGCGTCGCTCATGGGATGTCCGTTGCGCCTTTCGGGGATGGGTGGCAAAGGTACGGACTCGCACTCCGGGGTCTTCCGCAGGAAACCCGCAGCATTGATGCCTTCTTCTGAGTGCTCAAGGTCCGCTTCGCGAGACCTTGAGAGGAAGGCAACCTCCCGCTAACCGCGCGTGTCTTAGCTTGGGGCTTCCTTTCAAGTTTGCCCCTGGAACAGTTTGCGCCACCTTCTCAGCATATTCCTCGGCATTTCTTTCGCAGCGCTTTGGGCCTCGGAACCGCCCGTGGCGCGCTTTACGCAGAACAAGGGCCAATGGCCGGCACAAGTGGCCTACCGCACGCTGGTCCCCGGCGGTGCGCTCTTCGTGGAACGTAACGCGCTCACGTACACCTTGCATTCCGGCGGAGCGATGGAACAGCACGGACATGAACACCCCGGACCCGTGGAAGCTGAACATGCGCACGCATTCCGTGTTTCGTTCGAAGGTACGTTACAAGCCATGCCGGAAGGTGTGGCCAAGCAAAACTTTTACGAGAACTTTTTCCTGGGGAATGATCCCGCGAAGTGGGGTACAGGCTGCGCAGTGTTCGGCGCGGTTAAATTGAAAGAGTTGTACCCAGGTATCGACTTGCACATGGATGGAAGCGCGGGCTTGAAATACGACTTCATCGTAGCGCCAGGGGCGGATCCCGCGCAAGTGCGCTTACGTTTTGAAGGACAAGATGCTTTGCAATTGAAGGATGGAAGGCTCTTCGTGAAGACGACGGCCGGAACGGTGATAGAGGAAGCTCCAGTGGCTTACCAAGAAACAGAAGCGGGAAGAACAAGCGTGCGTTGCAAGTACAAGTTGAAAGGAACCAAGATCACCTTCGACTTGCCCGATGGTTTTGATCCATCACTTCCCTTGGTGATCGACCCCGTGCTCACTTTCGCTAGCTACAGTGGTAGCACGGCTGACAATTTTGGCTTCACCGCCAGCTACGATGAAGGCGGCCACCTCTACGGCGGCGGCATTGTGTTCGGAAGCGGATACCCCAGCACCACCGGCGTACTTGATCCCTCCTTCAACGGTGGCGACATCGACATCGGCCTTACCAAATTCGCGCCCGACGGAACCTCGTTGATCTGGAGCACTTACATCGGCGGCTCCGGTAATGAATGCCCGCACAGCTTGGTGGTGAATTCCAACAATGAGCTCTACATGTTCGGGTCCTCCGGCTCCACTAATTTCCCTACTACGGCCGGTGCTTACGATGGCTCCTTTAATGGCGGCACGGACATCGGTTTTGCCGCCCCCATTTGGCAGGGCATGACAGGCGGCTATGGTTATGATCAAGCCAACGGCACCGACATCGTGTTGGCGCATTTCAACGCATCCGCAACAGCATTGATCGCTTCCACATACATCGGCGGTTCCGGCAACGATGGCGTAAACAACATCCTGCCGCTGGCGCACAATTACGGCGACCACTTCCGTGGTGAAGTGGCCCTCGATGCCTCGGAATGGCCGGTTGTGAACACTTCCACGCAAAGTGCCGACATCCCCGTGAGCCCGAACGCCCCGCAAACCACCTATGGAGACGGGGGCCAGGACGCTTACCTCTTCCGTATGAACCCCGCACTTTCTTCGCTGCAAGCCACGTATTACGGCGGCAGCGGCGCCGACAGCGGCTACGGCGTGCAGTTCGATTCCAATGGCCAGGTCTTCACCACCGGCGGCACTGTCAGCACCGATCTGGCCATGCCCGGTGCACCTTTCCAGGGCGCGAACAGCGGCGATGCCGATGGCTACGTTGCCCGGTGGAACTCGGATATCAGCTCGCTGCTTTCGTCCACATACCTCGGTACAGCAGCTTTCGACCAAAGCTATTTCGTGCAGGTGGACGTGTTCGACAAGGTGTTCGTCGTAGGGCAAACGCACGGCGTTTGGCCGGTATCCCCGGGCGTATATGCCAATCCCGGCAGTTCGCAGTTCATCCAAAAACTCAGCAACGACCTCACCTCTTCGGAATGGTCCACGGTGATCGGCAGCGGGCAGGGCAATGAGGACATTTCGCCTTCAGCATTTCTCGTAAGCGACTGCGGACAGATCTACTTCAGCGGTTGGGGCGGCTTTGTGAATGCATACGGCCAAGCCGATAATAGTTCCACCAACGGATTGACCGTGACGGCAGATGCTTTCCAACCCAGCACCGATGGCAATGATTTCTACCTTATGCTGCTGAACCCGGATGCCGTGTCCTTGAGCTACGCCACTTTTTTTGGTGGAAGCAGCGGCGAACACGTGGATGGCGGCACTTCCCGCTTTGACAAAAACGGCACCGTGTACCAAGCGGTGTGCGCTGGCTGCGGCAACAGCGACAACTTCCCGACCACCCCGGGCGCATGGAGCAATACGAACAACTCACTCAACTGCAACCTCGGCGTGTTCAAGTTCGAACTGGCGGTCCCCGTTGCAGACATCAGTATCGACGGACCCAACACCATTTGCATTCCAGGCACCATCCAATTCGCCAACAACAGCACCGGCGGCGATACGTTCCAATGGGATTTCGGCGATGGAACCACCAGCACGGATTTTGCCCCCGTCCATCTTTATACCGACACCGGCGCATTTACGGTGAGCATGGTAATGAGCGATAGCTACGGTTGCACCACCGGCGATTCCACCGATATTATCGTCTACAGCATCGCGCCGCCCGTGGCCAGCATTGCCCCTGTGTTGCCGATCTGCCCGGGCTCCGGCGTGCAAGTGCAGGCTTCGGAAGGTGTTGCGTGGGCATGGAACCCGGTGATCGGCGTAAGTGATGTCACCGTTGCAAACCCGGTAATTACCCCAACAAGCCCAACCACGTACACCGTGGTGATCACCGGGGCATGCGGTGAAGACTCCGCCTCGGTGAGCATTGAATGGTTGACCCCAATGGGATCCGCCGGTTTGGACACCTCCACCTGTATCGGTACTGGAATCGCCTTGGCGGCCACGGGTGGTGGCACTTACGTGTGGTCGCCGAACAACACGCTTTCCGGTTTGAATGTGCCCGACCCCATCGCCACGCCGACGGATTCCACCGTATATCATGTGGCTATCACCACGCCGGACGGATGCTTGGTAAACGACTCGGTACTCGTTACCGTGTTCTATTCCCCGCCGCTGCCCGCACTCACGGATACGGCGATCTGCTCCGGCGGTTCCGCCACCATTACCACAGGTGTTGCAGCTTGGTACCAGTGGCAAGATCTTCCCGGCATTTCCGCCACCAACACGCAATCCGTTACTGTTTCGCCCACGGTGCCCACCACGTATATCGTGCAGCTGAACAACGCGTGCGGAACGGTTTTAGATAGTGCATACGTGGGCATCAATGTGGTACAGGCGATCGCTTGGCCGGACACGTTGGTGTGCCCGGGTGAACCTGTTGTGCTGCATGCGAGCGGTGGCGTTGCGTACAACTGGGCCGCTGGTTCTTCAACGGATGAGCTGGTGCTGGACCCTGCGCAAGCAGGCACTTTTACCGTTGTGGTCACCGATGCCCTCGGTTGTTTCGCCAGCGCGAACGCCGTAGTGCAGCTTTATCCCGAAGGCGAAGTGTTTGCTGGCCCGGACGTCTTCATCGATTGGGGCGAAAGTGCCGTGCTCTCTGCTTCCGGAACCGGTACATTCATTTGGTCGCCCGATTCCGCATTGAGCTGTACCGAATGTGCGCAAACGCACGCGTCGCCCTTGGAAACAACGAACTACATAGTGAGCGCGATCGATACCAACGGATGCATCGCTACCGACCAGGTCACGGTGTTTTTCCGCGGTTCGCTCTTCGTTCCGAACACCTTCACGCCCGATGGCGATGGCATCAACGAACTCTTCCACGCCATAACCCGCGAGGTGAAAACGTTCCGCATGGAAGTCTTCAACCGCTGGGGCCAGTTGATCTTTAGCACCGACGACCCCAATGGTGCGTGGAACGGCACCTACAAAGGAGAGCCTTCGCCAGTCGGCGTTTACGTATGGCAAGTGGACATGCTGGAAATCGGTGGAACATCGCGCCATGCGCGCGGCCACGTTACGCTGCTCAGGTAAACGCTTCCCGCTTCAAGTCCAGCCACGCCAAGGCCGATCCACTTAGCAATTGCTCTTTCTGCTTGTCGTCCCAAGGCATGGAATGGATCAACGAGCCGGGTTCCAATTCGCCTAGCGGGAACGGATAGTCCGTGCCCAAGGCCACTTTGTCCGCGCCGCAGAGGTCCACGATGTGCTGTAGGAGAACAGGGTCATGCACCAAGGAATCCAGCCAGAACTTGCCGAGATGCTCGCGCGGCGGCACGGGGTTGTCCACTGCGCACAAGTCTGGGCGTACATCAAAGCCGTGCTGAATGCGCGGAAATGTGCCGGGGAATGAGCCGCCGCCATGTGCAAATGCAACACGCAACTTCGGCAGCTTTTGGAACAGCCCGCTGAACATCATGCTCGTGAGGGCGATGGTGGTTTCCACGGGCATCGCCACCAGCCATGGCATCCAATACTTGTCCATGCGCTCTTTGCCGAGCATGTCCCAGGGATGCACGAACACGGCCATGCCCAGTTCTTCGCACGCTTGGAAAATGGGCAGCAGCCGCGGTTCGCCGAGGTTCACGTTTTCTATGTGCGTGCCGATCTGAATGCCCTTCAGGCCGATCTTTTTGCAACGCTCCAATTCCTGTATGGCCAGTTCGGTATCCTGCATGGGCAATGTGCCCAGCCCGATAAAACGCTTGGGGTGCTTCTCCACGATCCCAGCGATGTGGTCGTTCAAGAACATCGCCAAATTCAACGTGTCCTTCGGCTTGGCCCAGTAGCTGAACATCACCGGCACCGTGCTCAGTACTTGCACATGCACACGGAACGCATCGTTCTCGCGCATGCGCACTGCGGGGTCCCAAACATTGGCTTCCACCTCGCGGAAGAAGCGGTCGTCCATCATCATTCGCGCGCAGCCGGGGCGGTGGTGGTCCAAATGGATGAAGCCGCCGTAGCCGAATTTCCGGCCGAAATCCGGAATGTCCTGCGGAAGGATGTGCGTGTGGATGTCCACCGTGAACAGCTCGGCCATGGCGGGGCTAAACGAAGCGCGGATCGGATTCCATCACGGTGCCGCACTTGGTGCAGGTGCGCAATTTTTCACTGGAATAGAATTTCTTGAACCGCGGCAAAAAGTCCTTCTCAATGTCGTGCAGCACGAAAAATTCCTCGTACAATTTGTGGTTGCAATTTTCGCAGAACCACATCAACCCGTCCTTCATCTCCCGGTCGTCGCGCTTGGCTTCCACCACCAAGCCCACGGTGTTCGCGGGGCGGCGCGGCTGATGCGGCGTGCGCGCCGGCAACAGGAACATCTCGCCTTCTTTGATCGTGATCGTTACCGCCTTGCCGTTCTCCTGCACGCCCACTTCTATGTCGCCTTCGATCTGTAAGAAGATCTCCTCGGTCTCGTTCCAGTGGTAGTCCTTCCGCGCGTTGGGGCCACCCACCACCATCACGATGAAGTCGCCGGCATCAGCATACAAATTCTTGTTGCCCACCGGGGGCTTCAGCAGGTCGCGGTGTTCGTTCACCCAGCGCCGCAGGTCGAAGGGTCGTTTAATGCTCATGGTTCCGTCTTGGATGCCGAAAGTACGGAGAGCGGGCGTGACAGATCTTCCTTTTCGCGAGCTTTACCTGCCGTAGGCATGGGAGGAACGACGAAGCAGACCGGTAGAACTGCCAACGGCCACTCCCTACCGCACTGTGAAACGCGCAATACTCGTTCCTTCAGCAGAAGCGATCCGCAGGAAATAGCTGCCGGGATGTAACGTTCCCACCAGGTCCATGGCATGGCCGGTACCTTGCAGCAGTTGCGCCGTTTCAGCATGGACGATCCGCCCGCTCAGGTCCAGCACAGTGACCTGTGCATCCTTCGCGGAAACTGCGGGAACCAGTGTGAAGGCGCCATTGCCGGGGTTGGGATAGATCATCGCTGAAGACGCGATAGTTGGGCGCATAATTCCGATGGTGATGTCACCAACCGCGCACAGGCTGAAAGAGCCCGGCGTGCCCGTGCTGTCCGTGAACACACGGACCAGATACGTGCTGTCAGCGTCCACGTCCAAGAGCAAGGTGTCGCTTCCCGTGGCGCACATAAGGCTTGTGTCGCCGCACGCGGCAATCACTTCCATGCCCGCGCCCGCGATGGTGCCCGGTGTCAACACGAGCTGCACTTGCTCATACGTTCCGGCAGCAAAGCTGAACCACACATCACTGTAGCTGCTGTCAGTTGCACAAGCGGGCATTGCGCCGCCGCTCGTTGCGCCATTGTTGTCGCCGGCAACGGCATAGGTGCCGCAGGAATCCGGCGTGGAAACCGTGAGCGCAATGGCTTGCGCGCAATCATCGTTCACCGGGGGAACGATCAACGGTCCGCAAGCAGTGGCCGTGAGGGTGATCACGTAGATCCCCATCGCACTGTCCGGCTGCATCAGCACCGGGATCCAATAGGTCCCGGCAACCAGATCGGTAAATGTTTCCGTGAAACTGCCGTCAGCGCAAGTGTCCGTGCTGAAGGGTGCGATGACCACGGTGTCAGCACAATCTGCATAAAGTCCCGTGGCATAAGCCGCGAAACCGGTGCCGCAATAATCCAACGAAACAGTGGCGCAGGTGTCCAGCGTGAACGCCTCCCAGGCGCTCGCAAAACCCAAGCCTTCGGTATCCGTTGCGCCGGTGTTATTGTCGGACAATACCACCGTTTGGCCCGGTGAAAGGAGCCACTGCACGGCGTTGACGCAACTGTCGTTCACCAAGGGTGCAACGCCGCATGCGGCCGCGCTCAGGTGGATGGTGTAAACGCCCATGGCGCTGTCCGGCTGCATCAGCACGGGGATCCAATAGGTGCCGGCGGGAAGCCCCGTGAAGGTCTGGCTCAGTGCACCATCAAGGCAAGTGTCCGTGGCGGTAGGCGCGACCAACGTAGTAGCCGGACAGTTGGTGTAGAGGCCGGTGGCAAAAGCGCTGAACGCCGTGCCGCAATAGTCCAAGGTCATGTTGGTACAGGTGGCCACGCTGAAATTCTCCCACACCAGCGTGTCGGGCAGCCCGTCATTGGCGGTGGCGCCCGTGTTGTCCCCGGTAAATGTCAACGTCCCTCCAACGCCAATGCCGTGCGGCGTGGCGTTCGCGCAGCCGTCGTTGGCCGGCGGACCACTGCACGCCGTCGCGCTGACGTTGATGGTGTACGCGCCCAGGGCATAGTCCGTCTGCATCAATACGGGTATCCAGTAGGTGCCCGCCGAAAGTCCGGTGAAGCGCTGCAACAAAGCACCAGCAGCACAGGTGTCCGCGCTGTCCGCGACGATGAGCGCAGATGGCGGGCAGTCGCTGTAAAGACCTGTGGCATAATCCGCGAAGGTGGTTCCGCAGTAGTCCAGTACCACATCAGCACAACTCGCCAGGGTAAAGCTTTCCCACACCGAGGCATAGCCCAAGCCCTCGTCATCGGTGGCTCCCGTGTTGTCGCCGGAGATCACCAACGTGTCTCCGTTGGCCAATGCATGTGCCGCAGCGCCGCTGCACAGGTCGTTGGCCGGGCCGCTTCCCGCACAGGCCGTGGCTGAAACAGTCAGCTCATAATCACCGATCGGGCCGGTCTGGTCGGCCCAAATGGGGTAGTACCACGTGCCTGCGGGCAGGTCGTAATGGTGGATCGTCGGCTCTCCGTCCACGCATTCGGTGCTGTTGTAGTCGCTGCTCACCACCAACTGGTCAGCTGGGCATTGCGCCGTTAATACTTCCCAGAAGTATTGGTTGCCGAATGCCGTTGGTGAGCCACAGAACGAAAGTGCCACGTTTGCGCACTGCGTGGTCGTGAAGGCCGCCCACACCACGGGTATGCCGTAGTTGTCCAAGCCGGAACCGGGTACGTTGTCGCCAGCGATGGTGGCACCCACGGTGTTGCCGGTGAACACCACCGAGCCGCCGACCGACAACAATTCAGGCGTTACCGAACTGCACAAGTCGTTCACCGGCTGGGCCAGTACCGTGAAGGCGTTCAACAAAGAGGCGGAGAGCAGCGCGAGCGTAAGGGTTCTTGACATGAGTTGATCTTGCGTGGCAACAGCGGAACCCGCTCCGTAGGCATGGCCTTCAGGACGGGTTCGTTGCATTTTTTGAAGCCGTGCAAAGATAGCCCAACCTACTTTAGCGGCCATGGATACCAGGCTTGACGGGCTTCGCGCCCTCATTGGCGGAGGCACCCAGGGCATCGGCCTGGCCACCGCGCAGGAAATGGCCCGTTCGGGCGCACAGGTCACCCTTTTGGCGCGTGATGAAAACAAACTCCGCCAAGCACTGAAAACATTGGACACGACCAAGGGTCAGGCACACGCCATGCTCGTGGCCGACATGGCCGATACGGCCGCGCTGAACACGGCGATCAAGAAACATTTGAGCGAAAGCGGTCCCGTGGACATCCTGCTGAACAACACCGGCGGTCCGCCTCCGGGACCGGCGCACACCGCGCCCGTGGATGCCTATGACCAGGCGTTCCGCCTGCACCTGATGGCCTTTCAGACCTTGGTACTCGCCATTGTGCCCGGCATGAAGGAGCGCCGCCGCGGCCGCATCATCAACGTGATCAGTACCAGCGTAAAAGCACCTTTGCACAACTTGGGCGTAAGCAACACCGTGCGCGGTGCCGTGGCGCAATGGGCCAAAACGCTGGCCAACGAGCTCGGGCCATTTTCCATCACCGTGAACAATGTGTTACCCGGCGCCACCGCCACCGGAAGGCTGGAGGCCATCATCGCCAACAAGAGCGCAAAGACCGGCGTTTCCACCGAAGCAGCCCAGCAGGAAATGCTGAGCGAGATCCCCTTGGGGCGCTTCGCCGAACCGTGGGAAACCGCTGCCGCGATCTGCTTCCTCGCAGGGCCGTCCGGAGCCTACATTAACGGAGTGAACTTGCCAGTGGACGGCGGGCGCACCGGTTGTCTGTGATCTCTGGCCTCTTAAGTCAAGAATTCGTGCAGGCTCCGCAAGGGTGCCGTCCTGAACTTCACTATTCCACCACTAGCAATCGCGTGGTGCTGCCCCGCTCGGTAGAGAGCCGCAACGCATAAGTGCCTGCCGCCAATTTCCCCGCTAGGGAAACAGTGTGGCCGCTGCCTATCATCATTGCCTGTTCAGCGTAGACCGTACGACCGGAGAGGTCCAACAGTTCCAATGTGGTATTGCCGCTCATGTTTCCACGGATGATGAAATCGCCATTGCTCGGGTTCGGTGCTACGGTGAAGGTTGGGCCAAGCTCTTCCTTCACACCTACGGTGGATTCAACCACTATGGTATAATCCTCGGTCTCTCCGAAAACATAGTCCGTGCAGGGATCCATGTTGGCGCCGGGGCCCAACGTGCTGTCGTTTGAATCATAGATGTCCCGTGCCCGCAACCGGTGCGGGCCCAGCGGAGCAAGCTGTGGTACAGTGAAGGTGATGTGGACCAATTCGAACGGATCGATGATGG
>Ga0209480_10000819_pt1 | contig 23929 bp, 38 predicted proteins | sample JI61114C2DNA_FD_187501 | JGI IMG/M metagenome (GOLD analysis project Ga0209480, IMG submission 187501) | Wastewater effluent complex algal communities from Wisconsin, to seasonally profile nutrient transformation and Carbon sequestration -... | ecosystem: Engineered > WWTP > Effluent > Algae... | reverse complement strand
TGGTGACAACTTCGCCAACTTCGAGTTCCTTAAGTCGGGAATCTCTAATAATTTCCTCTTCCAAATCTGGGGAACTCAAATGGTCGGAGACGACATCTGTGGTTTTGGAGGGAACACTAACTAAGAGCTATGTGCACGATGGTTCCAGTTCGGGTCCTTCTCGCCTTTCACCCGTGACCATAATATCTTTGAAGGGATTTCCCAATAGCCATATGCGCTTGGTCCCAAGGTCCTGGCCTCTGCGAAGACAAACCTCCGCCTCAGATACTCTCTGCTGAAGTTCTACTATCGGCACTTTATCATCAGGAAGGGACTCGGAGTTATCTACAAACCTCTCTTCATCGACTTTCCGACGGACGAAGAGGTCTTCGTCGACGAAATCATAGAAACTGAATTCATTATTGGGCATGAGCTATTGGTGACCCCCATTCTCGTTGAACGAACCACAACTCGCACAGTGTACTTCCCCAAGGACTCGAACTGGTACGACTTCTTTTCGGGCAAGCGTTACCAAGGAAAGAACGTGGCATAAATAACCAACAGCATGACTGATGCTGTACCGATGTTCATTCGCGAAGGCACAGGAGTGGTCGTGCAGGATGTCAGCAAAATCAGAAAGACCAAGGAAATGAACAATGTGTTTACGATTAAGGCTGGCCTTGCGAAATCGGATTCTGGAACTTATTGCGCCACTGTCGGGCTGTTGTCGATCATCGACTTCAACAATGATACCCAGATCGATCAATGCTTGGCTGATGGATGTGACTACAACATCAGTCTGGAGGTGACCATAACGAAGGATGCTAAGTCCATCAGCATGAGCGTTGATTATCTCGGAGGGACTGGTCTCAATCAAGAGCAGATAATCAATAGCTTGGTGCTGTTCCATGAAACTGAGGGAACTATTACCGTAAACCTTACAGAGCCCATCAAAATTCAAGGGAAATTGGCCTTGACAGTCAAGCAGTTCAACGATGGGAAGCAGGCATAGGTATTTACTACTGCTTCCGACATGCTAGAGAAACGGGAAGAGGTTCAATAAGCATCACAAGACCATTTGAACACACAAGACGAAGGAGGTTCGCCAAAAGATGGCCCACCGACAACAGATAATATTACGACCACAACAACCCAAGGCCAATCCACAGCATCATAAGCTCCAGAATTACAAGGCATTACCAAGGAAGAAATGGAAATTCTTCAAAGGGAATAGCTTGAAGCCGATATAGCCGAGAAAGCAGAGAAGGAAAAGCTACGAGCAGAACAGGAGGAGAAGGATAAGCTAGAAAAAGAGAAAGCATAATATGAACAAGAAAAGTTAAGAAAAGCAGCTCTCCTCAAGGCCGAGGATGAAGCGAAATAAAAAGCTAAACTCAAAGCCAAATAAGATGCTGAAAAACTCGAGGCAGAAATGAAGCTACGAGAGTAAGCCAAGAAAGCGGAAATGGCTGAGAATGAAAGACTTCGAAAAGAAGAGGAAAAAGCCAAGCAATAGAAAGAGATAGCATAGCGCGCCCAGGAAGAAGCGGAAAAGAAAAAGAAATAGCAAGAAGAACGAGAGAAGATTAAAGCAGAGATGGAATAAGCAGCCAAATAATAGGCAGCCAAGGAGCAAGCTGAAAGAGAGAAAGCAGCAACAGAGAAAGCAAACAGAGACAAATAGGAGAAAGACAAAGCAGAGAAGTTGAGAGCAGAAAAAGAGAAAGCGGATCAAGCCATACTCAATTTGAAAAAGGAGAAAACTGACCAGGAAAGTTAGAATACAGAAATCGAGGAGACTCCGAGTGAAACACAACAGATTGATGACTCGATTCAGTAATCTGAGCAAACATTTGACGAGGGTGAGTAATAGAGCTCCTCTGAAATTCCTTCTGGCTAAAAGCCATAAGCAACAGGAGAAGAATCAACAGTAGAGGAAACAAGCGAATCCGATGATTAGCAACCCGGGCAGGTTAGTGAACCAGATTCTGAGAACAGTCGAACATAAGAGGGGACTTGGATTTCTTCAACCTACAACAAAGCCAAAGAATTCTATGAAGAACAAAGGATGGGCTTGCTGATCGGAGGAGGAGTATTCCTGCTACTCATCATTTTGTGGGTCGGCATCCGCGTTTGCAGAAGGTGGCTGTATCAAAGGCATAACCCATCGAGGATACACGTCCAGGACACTGAAACGAAGGAGTCGAAGACTGGCCAAAGCATAGTGGCCTTCGAAGATGAGCAGAGTTGATGTTTTACAGTGTCTTAATAGCCGATGTATTAATAGGGAGCAAGTTCGGGTAATATGAGCAGGAAATATCAGCTAATTTTGGCTTCATTAACACTATCTTTTCGAGAGTTCAAAAGATCCTTTTGGCTGAGCTGTTTACGATGGCTCATGATTGCGAGAAAGGTGATGGTCCCAGTGCGTGTTTGAACATGATCGGAAGTGCGGAATGTAAGTTGGGGTGGTGAGCTTTCGGTATATTTAATTGCCCGATTCAATAACATACCAGTTTAATATTTGTCAATGAGAATTGGTCACTTAGCCAGTCGGACTTCGTAACGGTTCAGGACCTTTCCCTTCTCGCCCGCGTAGATCATGACACTCGAAGATCGCTCGTCGTAGAATATGTCATCGGCCTTGTGCAGCCTAATCTTCACGTCCAGCTTCACTGGTCCACTCGTCGAGCCGCTCTTCTACACGATCATGTACTGAGTATTCAAGTAGGCCATTTTGTCCCAGATCTCGAATATCACGAATATCTTGTCCTGCAGCCTCGTTGCCTTGAGTCTCGACACATTTTATTCTCCGTTGAACTTCGTGAGCCACTGTATGCCCTTGTTTGAGAGTACATTCCATTTCCCATTAAAGCAGAAAAAGCCCCCCTTTTCGGCAGGACCCTGGCTAAGAATGCAGCTATCATCAGCCACCAGTTTCTTGCTTACTTTCACAAAACCGACGTTTCGAGCGCAGTTACAGTAGTCTTTCGTGCGTCCATTGTCGAAGGGATGTGGCAAATTCTAACCGCAGAAGAAGACCATAACACCGTCTTCCTGCTCGATCAGGCCAGGAGCCGCCAGCTATGTGTAGGTTCGATTATCGTTGCTCCACTTATAAAACTTTTCACCGTTCTTCGAGATCTCGTCGTAAGGTGGATACTTTACTCCGGCTGGGCTCTGAGGCTCTTTTCCATGTTGGGTTTTGAAGCTATATACTGTCCTATCCTCAATGCGCTTATCGTCGAAGTTCCAACAATGCACACCTCTGGGGTAATTATCTCCCAAGTCCATCCCCATGAAGAATCCGTCAGATCGAAGCATCAGAGAGCTGCCGAAGGAGTGTCCTGAAGTCTGGCCGTGATTCTTGACCATTTGAAGGGTTTCGGTATTGAACAGTGCTGCCAGCCCACCCTGATGATTGAGTCCATCAGTATGCTTCGTCATTCTCCTTGTGACTATCATTCCGATGAAGGTTGAATTGAGCACGAGCATACAAGTGTCGAATTGCCAAACGTTAAGGTTATCCTTATCTGTTGGTAGTTTCATCTCCTTCACGACCTTACCAGTCATAACGTTGGCCTTGATTAGGTACATCGGAATGCCTTTTGTCTTGTCAGCTCCCTCGCCTTTCTGGACAATGATATAATAGACGTACTCTCCATTACCAGTTGCAGCACCGATTATGTGGTTTTTCTTAGTCTCCAGCTTTACAGACTGCTGGTCTAGGTTTAACCGGTCGATGTGCGTCATAAAGATGTTATCGCTGGGCCCAGACCACACCACGACCTCCTTGTTGGGGATGGTGAAACGGTAGTTATCACGGTTGGGGCTGTATTGGTTTCCGTGGGTGTTAGGTCCATGGTTGAAGTTATCAGGTGTCTTCGGTTCCTCAGGTAGGGGAAGCTTGATGACTTCAATAGAAATCTGCTTATCCTTGTATATCGTTGCTCCTTAGATGTTGTTCTTCAGAATCGTGTAAGGCGATATCCTCGTGGTTGACTTTTCCACGAGATAGATAATCGGTGCTCCCAGCTCCGATACCATCGCTTCAGAGAAGACATTGAACTGGCCTGCCTTAACCTGACCTTCGGGCTTTTCAGCAACAAGCGTAAGACAGTTGTTCTGGAAACTGAAGAGCTTGTAAGCAGCTTTTTCTGGAAGCATGAAGCATACAGCATGGTGGCTGCCCAAGAAATTCTGAAATTTCGATGCCGGTGGATAGACCCTGTAAGCAAGGCTGGTCCCCAAATTTCCGGCCTAAACCTTCCAATCGTTCATGTTGTATCGGCCATCGGTGTAGGCTGAATTTTGATACCAGAGAGCTGCCAATCCGAAGGTGTCGACACAATCTTGAGGGTCAATTGCTGAAGTGGCAGCATCTTTACTCGTCTTTTCCTTGGAGTACTTGCCTGTGATGAGCTTTTATGATTTGGGGTTGAACTCCAGCTTCTTGATCGAAGGGAGCTCATTTGGGAGGGTCTTAAACTTATCTTCCGCGGGTTTTGGTGGCAGCACTGGTTGGTTTGGTGGTGTGTTCTCCTGCTTGGGTGGAGGTGGGATATACTCTTGTTTAGGTGGTTGCTTTGTCATCGTCGTGGGCTCATTTTCAGATTTCCTCTCCTAAATCACCCGCTTGACTGGGGCTCGGATTCGAGGTACTTCTGCAATTCCTTCCGTATCAACAACCTCTGAAGTACCGTTGCGTTCTTGAATTATCACGACCGGTGGTGGTCTTTCGATTACGATCGTCATAGCCTCACTATTGTTCTTTGATCTTGACTGGTTGGACTGGTTGTTCAGTTTTTTGGTATTAATGGTTGTAACAGTTACCTCTCCACCTTTCCTTGTGGTTGTCTTCGTGGAGTTCTGGCAGATATCGTTTAGCTCGTCCATGCGGATCTCTATGTCTCCGTCCATTTAGTTCTTGAACATGGCCATCATCTTATTGATGTCCATGGGAGCATTGCCGTTACCTTTCATGACTATCGTCTTGCCACCGTTGGTGTATGTTGTTGTTGTTGTACCTGTTATGTCCACACCGCCATAGGACCCATTGGGACCTTGGAGCAATGTGAGAGGATTAAAATTCGGGGCCATTTACCCTTCAACAGTGTAGGTAACTTCATAGGCGCGGGTCCGATTACCGAGACTGTTGGCAGCCACCTTCTTAAAGATGCCTCCTTGATTCATTAAGTATAGTAATTAATGGGAGATCTCTGGATGCGGCCATTTGAGCCATAAATTTAGCAGATTCTGTTAGGTGCAATATTCCATCAATAGTAGTGTAGCTTAAAGGGAAAGAACTCAATTCTGGGCTTCAGCAGGGGTGGTTAAGACGATGAGTATAACCTGGTAATAGTCACCTGCAACTTATGCTTACCCAACTGTCCATAATATCCTGGATATGATATTTATATTATTGGGAGACGCTCTCTCCTTCAACTGGAGAGTTCGAACCGATTTGAATTTTTGATTCGACATGAACAAACTTTCGCTGGCTTCGGAGGTACGACAATTGGCAATTAGAAGGGCAACCCAGCAGAAACCATTCGGCAGCTTGTTCTAGAGAACGATACGCTGAAGTATGAACATAAAAAGGCTATGGGTGAAGCCACCTCGCGAATCAAGCATCTTGAGGATCAAAATTGCGCGCTATCGAGCTAGTTGGTATCATCCATCCTTACTGAAGTCGAAGCTCAGAGCGGAGATGGAGCGAAGCCGGCAGACTCATGAGAACTTCGGTAAGCGAACTGCCGAGGAACTTCGTGAACTCAAGATTATGCTCAAGGCAAGGGAGAACGATAACTACAGCAAGGACGTTAGTCTGGCAAGTCTAGACCGGGAAATGGCCAACCTCATTGGCAGAAACAATGAGTTGGAGAAGGAGCTTCGTCAATCCCACCTTACTTGCCAAAGGTAGCCGTTCATAACTAATCAAGGCTCAGCCAAGCCTTCAAATAGCAGCAGGAGGAGATCACAACCAGCCAGTCCTTGAGTGAGGAAGTACTGGAACTAGTTGAGCAGTACTGCTACGATAACGACGCTTACCTGGAGCAGAGAACTCTAATGACCTAGTACCAGCACTAGCTGTAACACCAAATCGAGGAGATCGAACAGACTAACATCAAACTCTTGGACCGCCTGACCTCCTGCCGTGGCATCGAGGAGGAACTTCGGCTTCAGAACACTCAAAACAACGATTTTGCAGGCCTAAACGAACGGATGTTGGAGGAGCTGTAGGCGCGACTGCCATGATCTACTGCAATGGTAAATAGCAACTATATGGTTGGGCAGACTATTTTACCAATTTATAAGTGCTCAAACTTAGAATGCAGCGCGCTTTGAGGCTCCCTTCGGTCCAGATCTGCGAGGACGTGTCCCCGGTGAGGTCCCTTCAGTTCCATCCCAAGTGCTACACCGCGCTCATCACAACGTAGAAGCAGCTCGTGCTCTACGACATGCTCAGCCTCAGACTCATCTGGGCCGTTGATTTCACATCGATTCACCCCCATCTCAACAGTCAGACCAAGCTTTGCATTGCTTTCACACTGGACTTCAACGAAGCTATTATCCTTTTCCAGGACAACGTGTACAAGTTAAACTTCAAGTAGAAGAATGAAGAGCAAAGCCCGCCGTCTCAACTGAGTATATCAAGCTTCAAACTGTACCTTCACAGTACCTTCATGACGAATCCCACTCCCCTGCTGCTACAGTTCTGCGAGGACACCGCCATCCTCGTCTATCGGGAGGTTATCTTTATCCAGGAATTGAAGCAATCAAACAGACTATCGACGATCCACCATAACCTTTCTCTCACAACAGTGCATGCACTCACCTAGCTGCAGACCTCCAACAGCATGGTAGCGCTGGCTTGCACCGATAGGATACTTGCATTATGGAGAATCAACTTCGTAACCTATTCTTATTCTGAAATCAACAAAAGCATCTGTTCGTACCCCATAGCGTTGATTGCCTTGGACGAAAGGGCGAGAAGGTTCGCAACACTGAGCGAGGATCGGCGAGAAGTGGAGATATTCTCATATTGCAGTGCTATAAGTCCGTTGGACCAAACTCTCCCGGCGATTCAGATTTTGAGGATTAACAACATCAATCTATATAAGCCTATCGCTTCTATGGCGTTCTTCAGCTACGCAGAGAACACTGATACTGTAGGCCGTCGCTACCGGCAATTACACTTGGCTTGCAGTAAGCCGTTAATTTATTTAGCAAGGACATCTTCTAGCTAATTCGAAGTGTTCCTCTTCAATGCCGAGTCTACTGAGTCGCCAGCGCCGGAGTAACAAATTGCCATGTCCTGCACGAGTCCCTCCATCTACTTTAACCCTCTTTTCAACAATTGCATCATCAATAGAAGCTCCACAGGTCAACTCCTGCTGACTAACCTTTACGGGTACGACAAGGAATGGGTCACTCTGGGCTTCCGGTTTGTTTCGCTGGACCGCAACGAGCTCTACTTTGAGAAGGAAGACGACTTTGAGTACTAAACCCAGAGTAGCAATGTTATGCTATTTAGAAAAGCGTAATCTCATAGTTCGGGAGGATCTCGACGACTACCGGTATAGCCTGTTCGGTGACAACGAGTTACAGCACAACTTATCCAAACCGGCAAGGGTAAAGCGCATTAGATTTGAGATTGATTGAGGAGTGTGTTTAATATTATTTAGGCGGGATTACTATGACTGAACAACTTGCTTCTGTCGGACAAGAGGGATTGTGCAAGCTCACTGAACTCACAACCAACATCAAGTAGTCATAGAAGGGATGCATCAACGGGACATCAACTGATAGTGTGACTCCCGTTAAGCGACCGGCTGAACAGCTTCTCCACACCGAAACAGAGCCCTCTAAGAGGGTCAAGACTGATGCAAATTCATTCAAAAATCCATGCAAGGCTCCTGGAGGTCAGGCTGCCAAGAGTCTGTCGCATCTGCTGCAATGGAAAGAGGAAATGCAGCAACCCCAGCGACCGTTCCCGATTGATTCCTACAAGTACCTTCTTTCCCTATTCAGGAATGTTCAGGTCGAAAGACTCACAGACTGCAAGCTAGATGAGCACGGCCAGAATCTACAGGCGGTACTAATCAACGCTTGCTGGCAACCTGACGAACCCAATGGTTTGTCCCTCGAGGAATTCGTAATTTTGGTTATAATGCTAGAATCGCCTCCAACTATCGGACACCCTGCTATCAAATGGGATTGTGTTTGTCTGGGCTGAGAAGGAGAACATGAGTCCAGTCATGAGTCACCTTGAGAGCATGGGCTATGTGTATGTATAGATATTTTCGTTCATCCTTATCAGCACCAACAAGCTCTAGCAGTACCAACCACCCAAACCTGTCAAAAAGAATATGAGCATCCTCGACTTCTTCCAACGCAAACAACCTCTCAAGGAATAGACTAAAGTTTCGTTGCCCGAGGAGAAAAAGGACTTTTTCAAGGTCAAAGCAGAAGACATGCCGGAGGCAGACCCCGTAGATCTTCTGGCCAACCATCCGTATGAGTCCTTTAAAAAGACGAAAAAAAATTTGCTGTTAATGCGCAAGGTAACTTCATAGGCCAATTAGATCAATAAGAAGGAGCAACTGGAGTTGAGGCATCAGCGCACCAGCGACGTCTACTTCGTACTGTACGATGAAGAAAAGAGAAGAAGTACTTGGTTTAGTAACGCAGTGGACCCGAAGAGCAGCGAATGCATCTACCGCATGATCGAGACTCTGCTAATTAAGGCCAACTACCAGTCCAGCGAGCCTCTGAAGATGATGGAACTGTGGGCGGAACCCGGAACAAGCCGCCCTGGGTGGATCAGCGTCAGCGAGACCAAAAAGTGATATGTAGCGATGACTGAGTCATCGTGGTCAAACACTTCGATTTATTATTTCGTTGATGGAAGATTGTACGGAGACGCAGCCTACACCAACGAACCTTCGTCAGAAAGGGAGGAACTGTATGAATGGTAAAATAGTCAAGGGTTGTGTTCAGGATGCGGGTTCCAAAGTTTCTATTGGGAGCATCCCATCTACCTATGAAGCCATCATCTATCGTAACAACAGCACGCAGGCCTTCGGCAGTAGCAGCTTCCGCTTCAACCAGACCAGTGAGTTTATCAACATTGCCCCAAACCACTACAAAAAGGAAGAAGCCGCAGCATACCGATGGAAGAACCAAGAGGGATTCAATAAGAAGGGAACCGGGCCGTTTTTATCGAAGGAGAAGCGAGTGTTCAAAGTGATGCCACCCACACCAGGCCCAGGTAACTACCAGATTAGCACGAGCATGTCAACCATTGACACTGAGTCATCGAGCGTAAAAGCTGCCAAACAGCAGGAAGCATTGACTCGTCAGCTCAAACGTTTCGAGGATAAAGAAAACAATAATCCTGGACCGTGTGATTACGACCCCAAACCCACATATTCAAAGCCTCCCGGCTGGAAATCATCTTTCGAATCGAAGGTGAGTAGGGATTAATATTTGGAGCTAAGCCAGACACCGGGGCCAGGCACCTACCAACCTCAACCCCTGACAAAAAAGAATCATAAATCTCCCAACAAGAAACCCTCAGAGCCTACCGCCAACATTGAAAAGACCATCCTCAAATTGATGAACAACAATGATTCTTTGCCAAGATAGTATAGCTATGCGGTGCCTGACTTCCAGCCGAAGTACTCCAAGATCAAGAACTCGCCTATTTTTATATAAGGTAGCAAAGACAGGTTCGGGGATATCAAACAGTAAATAGTTGAATCTTCAGTCCTATTGAGGGGCCAACTTCCAGGCCCAGGCAGCTACAACCTCTCCTCAGAATTTTGCGTACCAAAGGAAGACATTAGCAGCTCGAACTTCGTTTCCTAGACGGTGAGGAACGTGTTCGATAAGGTCGCAGAGAAGCTTGGACCGAATGTTCAGGAGGTGTTTCTGCTGGGCAAGAAGCGGTTTCATCTAAATATGGAGGGCAAGTGGATTTGATAATTGAATGATGACTTTAGAGTAGTGGCGAGTAGTTTCAGTAAGAATGGTAATAAAAAATACAATGTTTGAACCCGATGTCAACATCAGAAGCGTCAAGAGCAGCATGCTGTCGATCAAAGAACTCGTAGATATGTTTACAATGGCCTCCGACGAGAACGGCACGGAGGTGTAGGAAAATCACCTCTTTGGTAATCCCGAGTCTCCAAGAAACAACAGAGAAGCACTGGGTTTGGAGTTTTTCGTGCCTGTCACAACAGTGCTAGCCTAAGACTAATTCTGGAAGGAGCCTCCGGTGCGCAACCACTCACCCGACGCAGCTATCGAAGAAAACGAATTCTACCACAGTGACGGCGAGGCCTCACGAAGAAAAGATAAATCGAAGTCAAATTTCAAGAAAGGTTCAGCAAGGTCGCCACTTGAGAACAAATCTGTGCATTGGGGCGACAACGTTGTTTGTGAATTCGAAAGAAATAGCATTCTGACGGAGCAAAAACAGCTCGCAGATGAGCCCAAACGAAAGCGCAGTAGTTCAGACTCCGCGATGCTATCCAGCAAACAGCCTCAGCTCAGCATTCCTGGGGACGGTCAACCAAAAAAGAAGCGGTAGAAACCAACTGCAAATGAAAGGGTTTGCCAGTGCGCGCTTTTTTGATCACTTATTGGTGCCTCACTTCTCTGCTAAGCTGCAGTAGGCGTTGCCCTTCGCAAACTTACTGCAGTTTTTGATGCGTCTATTCCTTGGAAGTTTGAAGAATTCATTGTATGTGGACTTGTACTGCTATTTGATGTCGCGAGGCGACATTGGGTTTCCTAGCTGCAAAGTGTCTGCACGGGCGTTGATAGTTTGCACCGAAGACGTGTACACCATTCTGGAACGGCTGTGGGACGGGTCGTAGCGTACCAGCGGTTTATTTTTCATTGCAAAGTTGCATAGTGGCTTCGGGCGGAAAGAATAGCTGGGTTATATGCAGTTGGGTACCTGTACCAGCTTTCCTTGTACGCAGAACGCTCGGGTTCCACTATCTTATCCCTCACGTAGTAAGGATGTGCGGTATGGCCTTCTGGGTTGTCCTCAACGAATTTACAGCTGCGAATTCTTTCTTAGCATTGAAGGTACTTACTACTCTGGAAATAGGGACAGGAATGGGCCTTCCCCAACTGCTTTGAGAGTCTCAACTCCCCAAGCTCTTGCTTGCTGCTGCAATTCATTTTTATTTCGAAAGTCAATGCACTACTACTTGAGTATAATATTTGTCGCGTGTTTCGAATCAGCAGAACCCATGGTTGACAAGCCTATATCTGCCCCAAAGAAGGTAGAAGAGTCTGCCTTTCGAAAGATCTTCAAGCTGTGGATCATCGTTGTGTTTGTGCTGTCTTGCGGAGTTGCCTACATCAGCGAACCTCATGGAATGCAGTTGAAGACCGTGCACGTCAACAATAGCCCCGGCAACCTTCCTCAGCTAGCGAAAGATGCTGCCAGTGGAAGCATAGGTTGGACTACGCAACATATCTACAACAATTATAGGTCGAGCAACCCTTTGGGCAGGCTCATTGCCAAACGATGGGATAGCTATGTCTTCGTCGCCTTCAATTATCATGTCGTGGAAGTGACTCTAGCCGACCTCACCTATGCCAGTCAAATCACCATCACCCTGACAAGCTTTAAGCACACGGACCAGATCATCTCGTAGCACCTTGTTTCTTTCAATCTTGGAGAAAACATGTGGAGTGATAATATTACGATCAACAAGGGTGGGCTGAACTTCAACCTAACGAGGTTCGACACACCTGACCAGTTGATAACTTGGATTCAGTTCAAGACAATGAGTGGCAACAAAACCGTAACTGGCAATCTTACACACTATATGAATCGAACCCAATGTATGTACTTCCTGAGGCCATTCACCAGTGTGAAGTGCCTTCAGGGAAAGTCAGAGGGCTTTGTAAGGAACACCTGGCACCACTACAATAAAGAATATCGGGTCGAGCAGAGTCATGATGATGTATGGGTCATGAGCAAGGAGGTGGCTACCACAATGTTCGATGGTTTTAGGGGTGAAGGCATCGAGTGGTACTGGGTATGGGCTATGGGAATCGGTTGGACTGAGAACATCGAATGGGGGCATCCAATCAAACAAGACAGGATCCAAACTGTTGCCCTTTCGTTCGGAGTGATGTACGGAATGTAGGAAGACTTCTTACTAGTCGAGGGAAAACTTATCAAGCTCGAAGGCGTCAACTATACTCTGGACGAAACAAAGAAATGGCAGTTATTGCACTTCACGTAAATTCGATATTCTATTTAGATCGGAATCTCCGAAGGGATGGTACGAGTTCAATGTAACTGGCGACCACCACTACAGTGAAAACTTGGTGGTGATTCAGAAGAATATGCGCAAGGCCTATGGAATATGGCGAGGGGAAGTCGAGCTAGAGGACGGCAAGCTTGAATTCGAAAAGGTGTTCGGTTTGGTCGAGGTTTCGAAATCGCGCTTCTGATTCGGCACAACATCCCTAGTTCTATAAATCCATGATGAAAACTCATATCATTCTACTGGCAGTGCTGCTTCTTGCCACATCCAAGTTATGCACACAGCCTCAGCGGGTCGGGCTCATGTCCTTCGCAGCACTCAGCCAACGCGATCACATCACCATTCTGTTTGAGAAGCTCACTCCGAAGATCAGCAAGTATAATGCTACGACCACTGTCGACGGTATCAACTACACGGTCACGAATATGCAGCCCGGCTTCTACTACAACGACAACTCTGAAAAGAACGAATTTGTGGATAGCCTGACGGCCAATGTGACAGCCGGGAAATTGGTGATGGGATGTATGATGAATTACTCCTACGGGTCAACTTCTGTGACTCGAGGTGCTGCATTCATCAAGGGGTCACTGGATTCTTTCTACTTCACCAAGGAAATCAAGTCGATAGGGAACTACGTCGAGTGGGATCCAGTCTTCGTGGAGAACATTACTATGTCGGCAGACATGCTCATTGAACGCAGCGACCCACAGCTGCCAGCGACGGTGAAGCGCAACTTCGAGAAGCTACTGAATGACCAACTTTAGCAAAAGAACGGACTAAAAGCAGCCATGTTAGCCGAACTAAATTCTCTCTATGCAGCTTCACTGAAGCAACAACTCAACTCTGAGGATATCATCAACAGCAACAATGTGGTGTACAAGTACAATCGGACAGTCAACCTGACATACCTCAACGAGGTGTATTACCTGTCACTGTATGACGACGGCGGAAGTGAGTCCGGGCTCAAGTACCAGTACCTATTCGAGCTGGATGGCTATATGCAGGGCTGTAATGTACTACCACTTCATCCCGACCCCGCCTACGGTGGGGTCCAGGAACTTATCAGTTTGGAGGTCTTCCGAGCTACATTCCTGTATGGCCTCAAGGCTGGTATCTACAACACTGTGCTGGATCAACGTTGGGAGAACAGCATCTTCCAGTTCTACACTGGCGACATTGCCAATACGATGGATGACCTGACTGCGTAACTCGCCAACAAGCCAGTAACTGGAGCATGCGTCTATGATTCTTCTCTATCCGGAATGGGAATGAACTACCAGTCCTCCAACTCAATAGTGTTCAGGGTTCCCTACCGATGCAACTTAACCTTCGATAACAAATTGATCAAGTAGTTCACGTTTAACGCAACGTATGACATCCAGTTCGTAAGAAACTAGTAATGCAGCAAGCTAGAAACGACAGTCTGAGAGCCTTCATTGACGGTGTCTACATCGATTCGGTGAGGTACCAGCCAAATGGCTACAACATTACTGACTCAGTACTTGCCTCCTACTATATCCTCAAGACCTTCCGAGCTATGGAGGGCAGATAAACCTTTGGGACAGGCTTCCCGATTCTCCCGCGAGGCTATCCCATGATCAAGGTCACGCCCAACTATACCCTGATCTACGATGCATCTCAGTCGTGATAAACAGCATAGCAAGCAAAATATCAGAGTGGAGGTTGGAAATCGGCTCCACAAAGTGCTTCTATGATTTTCTGGATGATGGGTTAGGGATGCTCCGCAAAGGTATCGAATGGAAGTCCACCCCTTTTTCTGAAGATGTCCTTTTCCATGTTAATCTTAATTTCCTCTGCACGATGTTTGAGCATTCGAATGTCCTCGTTGTGCTCAGTCACTAGGAAAGTGTGCTCATAGCCAGTGAATTTCTTGATGTTGCTCTCCAGGAATGGACGATGCTGCTCATCTAGCACCTGGTTCATCTCCGATAGGGTGAGGTTATGATTCAAAGTCAAATATTCCAAGAGGCTTTGACCCTTGGCTATTCCGGGATTGCTACCAACGCGCCCTACCAGTTCCGTCAAGCGGTAGATCTAAGCCTGCATGGTCTCCTTCTCGGTGACATCCCCCAGTAGCTCCATAATCTTAAACAAGTCTTCACAGCTTATAACTCCATCGGAGTCGTAGTCGTATATCTGAAACATGATGAACCGCTGGATGTTGATATTGCTCTTCGCTATGCTTTCCACGAAGTCGTTGTAGCGGAAGTAGACTCCTTCGAAGGCAGGCTAAAAGAATCTGATGATGCTGTTGCAGATGTGCTCGCCGAACTTCCCGCCAATGTATTTCACAAATAGCTCCTTCTTTAGCTTATTACCCACACTGATATGCTTCCACAGGCTGCGGTTGATGCTGATGGTTGACATCCGAAGAGGCGGTAGGTTTAGGCTTATCGGCCGTTCCTTCTTGGATGTGATGCTACCCTGTCTTGACACATCCACAGCACTAATAAAACTTGTGTGGTAATCCTCTCGACCAAGGTTGCTACCAATGGATCGCTATCTTTGGTGGTTAGCACATCTGCTTCCTTCCCGAGGGATTCGCATTGGCGTTGTCCTCTCGATTCTCTTTAATGGCGATTCCCGTTGGCGATAGGTCTGTGTGTCTTCACCCTTTTCGAGCACTTCTTCGTTCATGAGGCAGCCGATCATCCTCTCACGGATAAGCCCCTTGAGAATCATGTTCAGTTGTGTAGCTCGTTCTTTTTGCATTTTTCTTTGTGTCTGCACAGCTGGTAGCCCATTAGTATGTGCATCCTCATTGCGTGAGATGTAGTAATCCTCCCTTCTGTAGAGTTTCGAGTCTTTCGGGATGGTCAGCATCGCTTAATATTATTTATCGCTCGGTAGATCTCAGCTAGTAGTAGTGCTTACTATGGATAGCTCATGCACTGTTAATGGCAGCAGTGTTCATTGTATAAATATAAAGTAGCATGGAGGCCGAACAGCTTGGCGCCAAGCTTAGTGGCGACTTGGCGGGATTACCGGACACACTACGAGCCACCTACACTGAAGTCATAAATGAAAGCCGCCAGAAGCACGAGGCGAAGTTAAAGGCGCTAAGATAGCAGCATGGGCCAGAAACTTTCATGTCATTGTATGAGATCATGAATGCGAGCGAGAAATACGATGGTACTTGGAGACTGATGTAGACAACCTTCGGAATGCTGCGGGGGTGCAGCTGAAGTCGGTGAGCTATGATCTGACTGTGGAGATACTTCCATCAAATACATCAGAGTATCTCGGTTGGCTATACAAACTAATCACGAAACAGGCAGGCATGACAAGGCTACAGCGAGAGTACGTGGGCACTGCCATCGAGTACTTCCTCAATAAGGACGATCGTAAGCCTATAGCTAAATTAGTGAACCTATACCGAGGTGAGGTGTTGGCGCAGTTGGCCAAGGAAATCCCGGAGACTTTGCTCCCGGGGACCATGCTCGGGTTGCTGGAGGTCTACAAGGCCTTTATCGACGGTCTATCATAAATTAGCGACTTGGAGATAGCTTTCGAACAGACTTTTCATTTACTGAAGGGCATTGGTCAAAAGTACTTGGCTATTCTGAAATCGCAAAGCAAGCATCCGGTGGTCCTAACCAACGATCAATCGCTTCGTGAACAGCCAATCTACACCTAACTGCTGGGCATGTAAGTACTGCATGTAATGCAGATTCCACACGACTGCAAGGCTGTTCTAGATAATCGAGATCATATTGGGAAGACTGATGGACGAGTACTAAGACGTCATGTAAACCATCGATAGGTTTCGAGTAGACGCAGAATTCCGACGTCTTATGTATGACTACCTGATGTACCCGTTTTAGGAGAACAACGCACGAGGAATACTCACCACCATCGGAGTCCTCAAAGAAAACATCAATGAAGTCAAATAATTCATTATGCGACTGCTCGTGATAGCCTACGACGATTTGCCACTGGAAATGCTGTTCTTGTGCATCCAAACATTCGTCGTCGAGAACGGCCGTCACCACAACTAGAGCAAGCCAGCCGAGGAGGTGATGATGGCTGTGATTGATATCCTCGAAATGCAGCTCAAACGACCTCTCTACTACCAGCTATTTTCCAAGGTGTGCATCGATATGATCATCAAGAGCATGTCCTACCTGAAGCACACCGGAGAGGACCAAGAGTTGCTGGAGAGTACCCCGCAGGAGTATCTGGAGATCTTCAACGATTCGTGCCTGTCCTTCAATAAGCGGTTCGTGAGGACAAAGGTTTGTAGCCTGCTCACGGGGCTTGCTGGGCATGTCGATGGTATGCTGAATTTCGTCGCATCAATGATGAATCTTCTGCTGAGGTTTTCACTGCAGGATGAAGTGGCACCAGAGATACAGTACTTAATGTAAGCAGAAGTTAATGCAGCGAATCAATCAAGCAGTACGAAATCTATAACGATGCTATTCCCTCCAAAATCGATGTTGGGTTGTACCTCGTGTGTATGATGCAATTGCTTGTCGGCAAAAATGAGGTACTCTCGAGCAACGTGCGGCACCTTATCGTGATGTGCATTCACAATGAGGAGGTCAATGCCAGTCCGCATATGGTGATCAAGTGCATGTACGCCATTGGGGGGTATCGGATGCACGGCTCTGCCCCCTGGGTACTCGCGAAAATGCGTCAAACCAAACTATACGAGGAGCAGGGGGTGTATGCATTTTCGCAGCTGTTGAGGGGTAAGCTTGACCAGGCGAGCATGACGCAATCATTTGTGGACTGCCTAGTGGAGGTTGTAGATATGATAGATCCAGCAACCCCACTGTTTGAGACCTTGGTGCTCAACAATTACCATGAGTTGCTGGGCCATTCCAACAACCTACACCAGAAGTGCATTCGCAAGGTGGTGCATTACTTGTCTGAAGCCATCTCCTCCCAGGATGAGGGCCAAGCTCAGACCCAGAAAGACATTGCGATCTTCAACATGCTGGAGGGGATTATATAGAAGGAACTGGATATGATGCGATTGTTGGAACTTGAAAGAGAATTTTCATCGGTAAGGTAAGAGTAACACAGGTGGCTCTTATCAAGTCATCGAGGAGCGAGCACAACGAACATATTCTGGCAATCATGAGCACAATCCTCAAACGAACAGCAAACCTTACAGAATACCAGCGTAAGTTCGTGGCAGGATGCTTCCAATTGGGCTGCCATATCACCGGCGATCTGCTGCTTTACTTGAATCGAATTGTGTGCTTTGAGCAGAACTCACTCAACTTAACTTCAATCGTAGACGTGATATGTCCCATGATGGAAAGGCTACAGGAGAATGGGGAATAGAATCTGATAGGACAGGCAGCCATCGTGCTCGGGCAGTCACTTATTCGAATCAGGGAAACCACTCCGGCAGTCATCAATATTGTAAAAGAACTCGTGCCAGTAGTGAAGTTTGATATCACCAAAGTGAGGTTACTAGGGCTGTTGATGACGTCATTGGAAGTCAGTCCGGAACATGCACTTCACCTGCTCACCGAGACCCCCGGATGGACTGGCGATGGAACTTCTCTATACGAAGAGGCTATTATTAGGTGCCCTCTAGCCGGGGTATGTTTGGAATCCAACCTGCATCTGGATCGAAAGATCTATGTGGCAGGGCTATGCAAGGCCATCGATTGCGAGAAACTGAAAGGTCGTAACCCCCGGTCCTTGATCATAAGTGTTGCTCGTATGCTCCAGACTTTCATCGAGAAGTCAAAGATCAAACCAAAGTCTCACAACAACGAACGCGGAAAGAGAAAGTAGCCAGAAACGAAAAATAGAAGGTTTGAATCTGATGATGAGGAGCATATGACCAATGATGTGGGTCGCTAAGTCGCAATCAATAATTGCTCGATCATGGACCTCCAGACCAACCATCTGCTGAAGTTCCAGCACCCACTTTCAGATTTAAACGATTTGGAGATGTTCCAGCACAAACTACTCGAGTTGCGAGACTTCTTGCAGCGGGAGCTATCGCCGTAGTAGCTCTCGCTCATCCGGGAGCTGCTGTGCATCTACGAGGACAAACAAGGCAGAACGCGCAAAATTGCGCGACTGGGTCGCACTTGAGACGCTTTATTAATTAAAAATATTCATTATTTTCTGTAATATTCGGTAGCCACACACAGCCATTGGCTGAATTTGATCGGCAAAAGTCACATTGTTGCACGTTTGACGGTACGGGCCGGTGCCTGTACCTCCTCCTATAAGCTGTCCTCGTTCTAGTCTATCATTCTCCACTCGATATCGGCCGTTATTTCAGGCAGAAAGGCTTTCGGGACGTGATGGAAGGCTATCGATGGGCGTATCTCTGATTCGCGTAAATGCTCGGTTACCTTTTTCACTATATCGTTCAGGTATTCCTTGGTGTTCATGTTTTCTTTCCCTGTCTCGATATCGAAGTGAAGTTTGTGGTTGTCAGCCTCGTACAATTCGTAGAAGGCATCGTCAGCAGGGATGTCGTTACTGACCTCTTGACCAAGCACCACCCCCGTTTCATAAGCCCAGCATCTTGACACGTTTTAAATTGTGTACCCACCACCACCAAGAAGCACAAGTGGCGTATTGAACGTCATCATGTACTTGATACACTCCGCATGACCTCGGATGGACATGTTAAAGTGACCAAGTTTGTCCCTCGCTAGGGAATCGGCTCCGCACTGAACTACAACGGCATCTGGCCGATAGCTGCACATGATTCTATCCATGACCTTCGTGAAGAGTTCGTGATAGCTCACGTCATCCATTCCACGCTTCAGTGGAACATTTACTGCAAAGTACTTACCCACACCGTCACCGACTTCCTCGATGCTACCAGTACCGGGGAAGAAGTCTTCTTCATACTCATGGAAGCTCACGGTCATGACACGGTTGGTGCTGAAAAAGGCTTACTCCACTCCATCACCGTGGTGCACGTCAATGTCGAGGTAAAGGACACGCGGGTAGTTCTTCAAGAGCTCGAGGATGCAAATTACGATGTCATTTACGTAGCAAAAGCCGCTCGCCTCAGTTTTCTTTGCATGATGGAACCCTCCCGCCCAGTTTATAGCTATATCAGCGCAACCAGAAACGATGAGATCGGCAGCGTCCAAACTACTACCCACTGCAAGCTGGCAGAAGTTGTATAGTCCTTCGAACCCCGGGCAGTCAAATGATTGGTTGACCTTATACATATTCTTGCTTCGGGGGTCTTCTCTAAGCCTTCTCTTTTCCTCTTCGCTGTAGATCTTCACAACGTCCTCCTTCTTGGCAGTGACCCAATTGTAGAGGTAATCAAGGTACCCCTTGTCATGAAAGAGCTCCAATTCCTGTCTAGTAGCCTCTTTTGATTCGTAATGGTCCATTTGTGAGTAGAGATCGTAGTTGACGATGAGACTATTGGCCATAGCAATGCGCTTGGTCTTCATCGGATGGTCCTTGCTGAAGTGGTAGTTAGCAACGTCTTCGTTGTATAGGTAGCTCACGCGGCGTTTCATAGGCAGCCCCACAGTCGAAATTCTGAGAGTTTTTAATTATTATAATCGTCAGGAACCGGTTGGCTTTCTAGCGACTCCGGTCGATCTTATGCAAATCGGGGTCAACGGGAACGAAGAAGGCTGGTTTGAGTGTTTCAGGATGCGACTGTGTGTTTGGTGGCAATTAGCACCCCTGACTATCATACGACAATGGCTAGGGAGTTCACCGAATGGTTCATTCAACTAGCAGAATTCTTGAGAGTTATTTGAAAACCTTCGGAAAAGAACTTCTTCACTAAGATCACGAAAACTTGAAATATTTGTGCACATGTCGGTCCAATGTATGTGCTGTTATGGCGATAGTCTTTGGTTGTCTCCCCAACCTGTATTTAGCAATATCAAATTGGGTGAACACAGTACCAGTAAGAAGATGTGTAAGTAAGCTGGTCGACACAATAGAGCCTTTTGGACCAGTTCGGTGCATTACCGATAGGGTCATTCTGAAATTGCTTCCAAATTATTATCTGTTCAATAGTCCAGTTTAAGTTTATTTTGCCGATGGGGCTATAGTCGTCGAAGTCTCTCACCACCAACAATCAGCTTACTCGCACGCTCAGCCGGAGCAACTTCAACGCACCTGAGTATCCAGTCGATCACGAGAATGTGCTCAAGCTCAGGACAGTGCCCTTCAGGAATTGCATGCGGGTGTCCCAGTCACCCGCCTTGTTCCTTGAGAGTGCCGATTATACGTTGTTGGAGATACTGCAGCAGCGCCACAATACCACCAAGCTGCTCACGGAAGAGGATATACTGAAGTTGCTGGAAGCAATACTCTATGCGTTGGCTTATCTTCAATCCAAGGGAGTGGTATATAAGGATCTAGTGCCTGAGAACATCTACTACCAAGCAGAAGAGCGAGTCTTCAAGCTGTTGCCGCCAGAGCTAATTGACAAGTCAGCTTTCCGGATGATCAGGTAGGGCAGTAGGTTTAGCATGGCATCACCCGAAATGATTGTGGCTTTACGCAGCCAATCGCTATGGATTACCAACGAAATGTACCACCGCAGCAACGTCTTTACGCTGGGAATGATCATGCTGGAGGTGGCAACGCTACGGACTTCCAGTGACTGTTACGAACCCGGTTCGATGGATATTCTGGATAGGGTGGTGAGGGAACGACTCGCCATGGTTGATAGGTTCTACCCTGCAATGTTCCGCCAGCTGTTGGAAGCTATGCTATGCTACGACTATGAACAGCGGAGGAACCCACAACAGATGTCGGTTTATCTGTTTGACATGATGAAAGCAGGGAGTACCGCCATTTCAAAGGTCTTACACTAAGTCAACGAAATTCCCAATTAGGTTCTTCAAAGGTCATCGGTAGCCACAAGTCGCACTCACGAACCCAACACTGCACAGACAAAGACAAGCCACCAGAAGCCTAGGTTAAATATGTCGCTGGTGCGAGATACAAGCCCAAGGCAACAGGTAGCCCCACAGACTGCTAAAGCAAGATACTCTGAAATGCCTTTCGCTTCTCCTCGAGGAATCGCTATAACCCAGGTTAACTTCTCACCTGAAAGGTAAGACCAACATTACTAGCCGCCATCGAACAACTCCCGAGTATCCAAGAGCATTGTAGTCCGAACGTCATACCCAAAAGAAAACCCCTAGACGTAATACGTTAACCATGATAGCACTCCCATTAAGCAGATAATTGTCAGCAGAACACCACCAAAACGGCAGTCTGTAGTATCTCAAAATCCACTCGACATCATCGAAGAAAAAGCCGAGTTGCCGGAAGGTATTTGCGCTCAAAGACAAGACACGTTTGAGGCGTCGGAAATTCCAACTGCGCGAAGCAATGAAGCAGAAAGCTCCTTCAACGTAACCTTCGATCAGCAGGCTCGGGATCCTATCCATAAAAAAACAATGAGATTGGTCAAGCAAATGGTGGAACCGAATAGTTTCCGACAAACCCTACCAGTCAGGTTCCACAGCCGTTCGCCAGAGACCCAGAGGAATGGACATCAAAAACTTAATGACCATTACCAGACTTTCGGTAGGCAGCAATCCCGTGTTCGATAGGAGTCGTCTGGCCACCGAAGCATATAAAGTGGAGGTATGGAAATTGACGATATTGACGACGAAATCGCAAGGGTCAAGGAGCAACTGAAAGAATCAAAACGACTTCTGGAAAGCTATCAGGCTCGAGGATCTGCAACAAGAAGAACTGCCGTCTGATTCTCTCTATATATTTTAATGCAGCAGGTTGATAGGACCAAGCAGTTCGAGTGTCTTCTCGAACCCAACTGGAGGCAGCTCTTTCCAAAACAACATCTTCTGAAGTGTGCCATAGTACCAGTCAATAAGTAGTTCTACGACTACCTTCTTGAGGACGGCACTTTCATCCACCCCAAGTACACCAGGGACTACGATCCCAAGACGGACCTGTATAGTGAGGCTGAGAAACCCGATCAGACGCAACAACCCCCCGAAGTGCCTGACAAACAGCCGGAAGTTGAGGATATTGATATACGACGGATCCCATAATTCCCATTGTTGGCTGCTCCAATAGACCAAGCCCTAAAGGAATTCGAGGGTCAGGTCTTTATGAAGGTGGGTTGGAAGAGTCCAAAGGATTGCAAGTCGTGGCTGCCTGAGATGAAATGCACACACATTGAAGACGTTTTCATGGCTTTAAAATGCTCAGAGTACATGTCAGAGATTTTGGTGGACTACTAACCCTTCTGGTGGCCTGGACAACCAACACAGGCTCGGCTTTTCCTCGTTCTCAAGGAATTCATAGATGTCAACAAGGCAATGGAGTTTAGATGTTTTGTCAGGGGCAACAAGCTGGTCGGATTATGCCAAAGAAATCCAGAAACTGTCTTTCCGGAATTATTGCAGCAAGAACCCAGCACAAAATCGAAGCTGCTAGACTTCATAAACACTGAGCTGCTCCCAAAGATAGCGAGTCTCCAGCATTTGCCTGATTATGTTGCGGACCTCTACATTCCTTCTGACTCCCAACCAATAGTCATAGACATCAACCCCTGGAGATAGTTCACGAACCCCCTAATGTTCAGCTGGGAGGAACTGGAGGCTGTAACTTCCTCAGAGCCGCTCTTTAAACTAGTACGTTTACCCTCCGAGATTATCTGTGAAGACCTACGCGACTATAACATCCCCAGTTAGTTTGCAGAAGGCGATAAGGGTGAACTACTCCAGATGATGCAGCTGATGAAGACCAACCCAGAACTGTTCTATTGACTGTCCTTGCTGTATAAAGTATAATGAACACACGCGTGATCCTTGTGCTTCTTGTCATTCTGCTCGCTGAGAGTTCAGAAGAGAGTGCCGTTCAGCAGTGCCATCGCAACCTCGATGAAGTATTACTCCCCAACTTCCACCAGTGCTATGGGGAGCTGTTATAGCAGTTTTCCTCGCTCAGCGAAGATGACCTCGGAAGTATGGTGTGCCTCACAGGGAAGATGCACTTATTCGGAGTACAGCCTGACCAACCCAGAGTCGACTATCTGCTGGCCAACTACTTCATCAAGTTAGCAGCCGAGGTGTTCGAGATCGCGGAATGCCGCTACTACCTGGGCATAATGTACAACTACAAGATGACACCACACTTTACAATCCAGCGCAACTTGGCAGCTCGTAGCAACAAAACTTCCAGCGAGGTGGCATTGGGACGGTTCGTTGCCCAAATGCATTTGACTCATAGTGAGTTGAGCCTCTACCTCGCTTCTTTGGATAAATAGCCGCAGTCTATGATGGTGCTCGCCAACCAGAACCGTCGGGGAATCAGCACAAGTAGGAACTGCACAGCTGCTGCCCTATACTACATCGAGCTGGTCAAGCAAGTTTATGTCGAAGATTTCCTGGAACACTCTTTCTACAAGGACAGGTAGAACTTCGAGCAGGAACTGTACTTGCGAAAGCGAATCAACACCGACACTCTGGTCGAAAATGAAGCTTACATCGTGGAAGAAACTGTGAGTATCGGCATGGAAAGCTACATGGCAAGTTCAGAAATTGCTCAAAACTATTACTACGGACGTAATGGCTTCCGCAGAAACTATACCAAGGCTGTGGAGATGTTCGAGAAACTCACCAGCAGTAACAGTCACGAATCCTCTCTGCTAGGCATATGCTACTTCAAGGGAC
>Ga0209480_10000818_pt1 | contig 23939 bp, 22 predicted proteins | sample JI61114C2DNA_FD_187501 | JGI IMG/M metagenome (GOLD analysis project Ga0209480, IMG submission 187501) | Wastewater effluent complex algal communities from Wisconsin, to seasonally profile nutrient transformation and Carbon sequestration -... | ecosystem: Engineered > WWTP > Effluent > Algae... | reverse complement strand
GGCCTGATTGGGGGCGCTTCATTGGTCGCCCAAGATTTTTTGGCAATCATTTCTGCAGCCGCGCAGTAAATGCTTGATTTAAGGTTGATTTGAATATGCTGGATATATTTTTGAAAGTGTTGTTCGTACTTGCCGCATTGACCATGATCGTCATGATCCTGATGCAGCAGGGAACTGGTGCGCAGGCGGGTAGCGGGTTTGGCGCAGGTGCGTCTTCTACCGTTTTCGGTTCGAAAGGTTCTTCCAATTTCCTTTCCAAGTCCACTCGCAATCTGGCTATCGTGTTTTTTGCTCTCAGCCTTTTCATGTCATGGAAAATCAGCCATGAAAATAAAGTGCCGACGACCGGCGCTGGCGTAATCTCGGCAGAACAGGCTGCGCAAAAAGCACCGGTGTCCGAAGTTCCGCAAGCTCCTTCATTGTCGCCTGCTAATGCAAAACCTGCTGCAGTGCTGCCATCGAGTACAGTTCCAGTTGCACCCGCTGCAGTTCAGCCTGCTGCTCCCGAGGCAGCACCAGAAAATAATAAAGATTCTGCAAAACCTGTCGAACAGGGAAGCAAAGCAGCCTAAGCGCTGATATAATTTGCCGGCTTTGTTACCTGATGGTGATAAAGCCAACCATGCCCAGATGGCGGAATTGGTAGACGCACTACCTTGAGGTGGTAGCGACTTAGGTCGTGGGGGTTCGAGTCCCCCTTTGGGCACCATATTGGCTTCACAACGAAATTGTTATTGTTACGGACGCATCGCCGTTCAAACGAACGGCGGCATAAACGCGCTCTAGGGCGCAAAGCAGGGGACGCGAGTGCTAAGCGAATATTGGCCCATACTTCTGTTCTTGGCGGTCTCATCCGTCATTGGTATTTCATTGATGGTGCTGGGCAGTTTGCTCGGACCACAACGCCCCAGCAGCGAGAAACTTTCTCCCTATGAATGCGGCTTCGAAGCCTTCGAAGATGCCCGCATGCAATTCGATATTCGCTACTACCTGATAGCCATTCTCTTCATCGCTTTCGATCTGGAAATCGCATTCGTATTTCCCTGGGCGATCATCTTTAGAAGTCTCGGAATGGTCGGCCTCGTTGAAATGGGTATTTTCATGGGCCTGCTGGTGCTCGGCTTCGTCTATATCTGGAAAAAAGGAGCGCTCGAATGGGAGTGATTCAAACTTTCTCGCGCGTGATGAACAACCCGGAGCCGATTGCTTCGGTCGACGACATCCTGCGTCCGGAAGGCGACAATCCCCTGCTGGAACACGGATTCGTCACCACCAATATCGACACACTGGTGAACTGGGCGCGTACCGGTTCCATGTGGCCGATGACATTCGGGCTGGCTTGCTGTGCGGTGGAAATGATGCACGCTGGTGCATCGCGCCTTGATCTTGATCGTTTCGGCGTCGTGTTTCGCCCTTCGCCGCGCCAATCGGACGTCATGATTGTTGCCGGCACATTGGTAAATAAAATGGCGCCTGCGCTTCGCAAGGTCTATGACCAGATGCCGGAGCCGAAATGGGTTATCTCGATGGGTAGCTGCGCCAACGGTGGCGGCTACTACCACTACTCCTATTCGGTAGTGCGCGGTTGTGATCGCGTCGTGCCTGTGGATGTCTATGTTCCTGGCTGCCCGCCAACGGCTGAAGCGCTCGTCTACGGCATCCTGCAGTTGATGAAAAAAATTCGTCGCACCAACACGATCGCCCGATAAGACAGGACGAACAAAAATCATGGTGGAACCTACCTTATCTTTGGCAGAAAAACTGAAGGCCCGCTTCGGCGAAAAAGCCCTGCGCGTGATTGAAGCACGCGACGAGGTCACGCTTGAAGTGGCGGCTGCCGATTTCGGCATCGTCGCGAAAGCATTGCGAGACGAAGAAGAGTATTCATTCGACTGCCTGATCGATGTTTGCGGCGTTGATTACCTGAGCTACGGCGATGACGAATGGGAAACCACCGATGTTTCGTCGGAAGGTTTTTCCCGAGGCGTCGATGCCGAAGGTCCTGGCCGTTTTACCTGGGCAAATCGCCCGCAAGGTCTTGGCCCGGAAAATCGTTTTGCCGCCGTCGCGCATCTGTTGTCGATCAAGAAAAACGCCCGCTTACGCTTGCGCTGCTTTGCGCCGGACAACAGCCTGCCGATCGTGCCATCGCTGACGGATTTGTATCCGGTCGCGAACTGGTTCGAGCGCGAAGCATTCGATCTGTTCGGTATCGTATTCGAAGGCCATCCGGACTTGCGCCGCATTCTCACCGATTACGGTTTTGTCGGCCATCCGTTCCGCAAGGATTTTCCGTTGATCGGCAACGTCGAAGTGCGTTACGACGAAGAGAAAAAACGCGTCGTGTACGAACCGGTATCGATTGACCCTCGCGTCGGTGTGCCGCGCGTGATTCGCGAAGACTCGCGCTGGCAGCAAGCGGCAACCGAACAAACCGCACAGGTGAAGAAATGAGCGGACTGCAGGAAATTCGTAACTACACGCTGAACTTCGGCCCGCAGCATCCGGCCGCCCATGGCGTTTTGCGCCTGGTGCTGGAAATGGACGGCGAAGTCGTGCAACGTGCCGATCCGCATGTCGGCTTATTGCATCGCGGTACCGAAAAACTGGCGGAGTCCAAACCGTTCAATCAGTCGATCGGTTACATGGATCGCCTCGATTACGTGTCGATGATGTGCAACGAACATGCCTATGTGCGTGCGATCGAAACCCTGATGGGTTTGGAAGTGCCAGTGCGTGCGCAATACATTCGCACGATGTTCGACGAAATCACCCGCATCCTGAATCACCTGATGTGGATCGGCTCGAACGGCCTTGATCTCGGCGCGATGGCCGTGTTTTTGTACGCCTTCCGTGAGCGCGAAGAATTGATGGACTGCTACGAAGCGGTCTCTGGTGCGCGCTTGCACGCCACCTATTACCGTCCGGGCGGCGTTTATCGCGATTTGCCAGACACCATGCCGCAATACAAGGAATCCCCTTGGCGCAAGGGCGAAGAACTCAAGCGAGCAAATGCCTGGCGTGAAGGTTCTCTGCTGGATTTCCTCGAATCGTTTACCGATGATTTTCCGCGCCGAGTCGATGAATACGAAACACTGCTGACCGATAACCGCATCTGGAAACAGCGTACCGTTGGTATCGGTGTCGTTTCACCGGAAATGGCGAAAGCCTGGGGCATGAGTGGCCCGATGTTACGCGGTTCCGGCGTTGCCTGGGATCTGCGCAAGAAACAACCTTATGCCGCTTACGACAAAGTAGATTTCGATATTCCGGTCGGTGTGCAAGGTGACTGCTATGACCGTTATCTGGTTCGCGTCGAGGAAATGCGCCAATCCAATCGCATCATCAAGCAATGCGTCGAATGGTTGAAGCGCAATCCTGGCCCGGTGATGACGAAAAATTTCAAGGTGTCGCCACCATCACGCGAAGAAATGAAAGATGACATGGAAGCACTCATCCATCATTTCAAATTATTCACCGAAGGTTATTCGGTTCCGGCCGGCGAAGTGTATAGCGCCGTCGAAGCGCCGAAAGGCGAGTTCGGCGTATATATGATTTCGGACGGAGCGAACAAACCGTTCCGCCTTAAAGTCCGTGCACCGGGCTTTGCCCATCTTTCTTCGATGGACGCGATCGTACGCGGTCATATGTTGCCCGACGTGGTGGCAATGATCGGAACCTACGACATCGTGTTCGGCGAAATTGATCGTTAAGGAAACAGATTAATGAAGGCTACCGGTAATTTTGCAGCATGTCTGGATGTCGACCCGCTGGTCGCGTTGACTGCGCATACGCGTGAACACATTGATCATTGGGTGGCGAAGTTTCCACCTGATCGCAAACGTTCGGCTGTGATCCAGGGGTTAATGGCTGCGCAGGAACAAAACGGTGGCTGGCTGACCGACGAGTTGATGGCGGCCGTTGCCAAATATCTTGATATCCCGGCGGTTTGGGCCTACGAAGTGTCGACGTTCTATTCGATGTTCGATCTGGAGCCGGTTGGCAAACATAAAGTTGCCATCTGCACGAATATCAGCTGCTGGTTGAATGGCGCCGAAGATTTGGTGAAACACGCCGAGAAAAAACTGGGTTGCAAAAACGGCAGCACCACCGCCGATGGCCGCATCACATTGAAAATTGAAGAAGAGTGCCTGGCCGCTTGCGCCGGTGCGCCGATGATGGTCATCGATGGCCATTATCACGAGCGCCTGACGCCTGCGAAAATGGATGAACTCTTCGACGGACTGAAGTAAGGACGAAACGATGGCTCATAACGAACATCTCGGCCCGGTTGGCCCTGCGCCGCAAGAACATAGCGTGGTTTATACGACGCTGCATTTCGACAAGCCATGGTCTTACGAGAACTATCTCAAGACCGGCGGTTATTCGGCCTTGAAGAAAATTCTCAGCGAGAAAATTCCGCCTGAACAAGTGGTGGATATGGTCAAGCAAAGCGGCCTGCGTGGCCGCGGTGGAGCGGGGTTCCCGACAGGATTGAAGTGGAGTTTCATGCCGCGTTCCGCACCGGGTCAAAAGTATATTCTCTGCAATTCGGATGAATCCGAGCCCGGTACATGCAAAGATCGCGACATTCTCCGCTACAACCCGCATGCCGTTATCGAAGGCATGGCGATTGCCTGTTACGCGACCGGATGCACCAAAGCCTACAACTACATGCGTGGAGAGTTTCATCACGAACCGTATGAGCATTTCGAAGAAGCATTGAAAGATGCCTACGCGAACGGTTGGCTGGGTAGCAATGTCTTGGGTTCCGGTGTCGATATCGATATATGGAGCGCGCTCGGTGCCGGCGCCTACATCTGCGGCGAAGAAACCGCGATGATGGAATCGCTGGAAGGCAAGAAAGGCCAGCCGCGCTACAAGCCGCCGTTTCCCGCGAACTATGGTTTGTTTGGCAAGCCCACTACGATCAATAACACCGAAACGTATGCATCCGTGCCCGCAATTATTCGTAACGGTGCAGAGTGGTTTTTGAATCTGGGCAAACCCAATAATGGCGGCCCGAAAGTATTTTCGGTTTCCGGCCATGTAAATAATCCGGGCAATTTCGAAGTTCGCCTTGGCACATCGTTCGCAGACTTGCTGGCATTGGCCGGTGGTGTTCGCGGCGGTCGTAAATTGAAAGCGGTCATTCCCGGCGGCTCGTCGATGCCTGTATTGCCTGCCGACACGATGATGGCTTGCACGATGGATTACGACTCGATCCAGAAAGCCGGTTCCGGCCTGGGTTCTGGCGCAGTCATCGTGATGGACGAAACCACTTGCATGGTACGTGCATGCCAACGCATCGCACGTTTCTATTACAAGGAAAGTTGTGGTCAATGCACGCCATGCCGCGAAGGTACCGGCTGGATGTATCGCATCCTGACCCGTATCGTCGAAGGCAAAGCCACGATGGATGACCTGCATATGCTGAAAGGTGCCGCCGGTCAGATCGAAGGTCACACGATTTGTGCATTTGGCGAAGCCGCCGCATGGCCAGTGCAAGGTTTCCTGCGGCATTACTGGAATGAATTCGAATACGCGATTGTCAACAAGCGTTTCCTCGTTGACGATGAACAGGCCGGTGTTGTGGAGAAGGCAGCATGAGCGCACAACCCACCGCTCCGAATACGCCACCCGATAGCGTAAATATCGAAATAAACGGCGTACCCATGGTCGCACCGAAAGGTTCGATGATTATTCATGCCGCCGACAAGGCCGGCATGGCGATTCCGCGTTTCTGCTATCACGAAAAATTGCCGATCGCCGCAAATTGCCGCATGTGTCTGGTTGATGTCGAAAAAATGCCGAAACCGGCGCCCGCCTGTGCCACGCCGGTGATGGAAGGCATGAAAGTTTACACACAGACCAAGCGTGCGCTCGACGCGCAACGCAACGTGATGGAATTTTTGTTGATCAACCATCCGCTCGATTGCCCTATTTGCGATCAGGGCGGCGAATGCGAGCTGCAGGACGTTTCGATGGGCTACGGCCGGTCGGTATCGCGTTATGTCGATCGCAAGCGCGTTGTCAGCGACGAAGATATGGGGCCATTGGTGGCTACCGATATGACACGCTGCATCCAGTGCACGCGTTGTGTTCGTTTTACCGCCGACATTGCCGGCACCTATGAATTGGGCGGCATGAATCGCGGCGAACGTCTTGAAATCGGTACCTACGACGGCAAGCCCTTGATGACCGAATTGTCGGGCAACGTGATTGACGTTTGTCCGGTTGGTGCGCTTACCAATAAAGTTTACCGTTACAAAGCCCGAGCCTGGGAATTGACTGCTCGCGACAGCGTCGGTTACCACGATGCGCTGGGTTCGAACATGTTCTTGCACGTGCATCGCAACGAAGTGGTTCGTGGCGTGCCGCGCGACAACGAAGCGGTCAATGAATGCTGGTTGTCGGATCGTGATCGTTATTCACATGAAGGTTTGTATGCGGCTGATCGTGCGACGCAACCGATGTTGCGTGACGGCGATGCATGGCGCACTGCCACATGGGACGAAGCCCTGAACGCAGCGGTAGAAATCCTGAAAGCAACGCCAGCCAATGATGTTGGCGTACTGGTGCATCCGGCAACCTCGAACGAAGAGGGTGCTGCACTGGCCAACTTCAGCTTTGCCAATATCGATCATCGTCTCAAACAACTTGATTTCGCCGATGACGCTGTCGCCGAAAAATTCGAAATGCCGGTTACCGACATCGAGAAAGCAAAAGTTGTTCTGCTCGTTGGCAGCAATATCCGCCATGAAATTCCCTTGCTGCACCAGCGCATGCACAAGGCAAGCAAGCGTGGCCAGAAAGTGTTCGCCATCAATCCGGTCGATTTTGAATTCACGTTCGCTCTGGCAGGCAAACAAATCGTCAAGCCATCGTTGATGGCGAAAGCCGTCGCTAACGTTGCTGTCGAAAATGCCGCGCTGTTTGAAGCCTTGAAATCCGCCGAAGGCAATGCCGTGATCCTGCTTGGCGAGCTGGCCGAAAATCACGCGCAAGCTTCGCAAATTCATGCGGCGGTACGTGAGCTTGCCTCTACAACGGGCGCGAAGATCAACCGCATTCCACAAGGCGCCAATGCAGTTGGTCTAAAGCAATTGGGTGTGCTGCCGGCTGCTGGTGCAAAAAATGCCGCCGCGATGCTGGAATCTAGCCTCGCTGCCTACGTACTCTATGGCGTTGAACCTCAATATGATTTCGCCAATAACGCGCGGGCCCTGAAGGCTCTGGCAAACTCGAAGGTAATCGCTTTCACTGCATACGCTTCAGAACATCTCAAATCCGTAGCGCATGTCATATTGCCGATTGGTTTGCTGCCGGAACTGGAAGCTTCGCTGACCAATCTGGATGGCATGACGCAGTTCACCTCTGCTGCAGGCAAACTGCCGGGCGAAGCTCGCGCCGGTTGGCGCGTATTGCGTGCGCTGGCGGAAAAAATGAATCTGAAAGGATTCGATTTCACCGATTTGAACGGTTTGCGCACACAGATGAAACCCGTCGCACGTCAATCCGGCAGCGGAGTTTCAGCCCAGGTCGCTTCATCCGCTTCCGGCGAGTTGGAACGTATCGTCAGTACGCCGATATATCGTGGCGATGCCGTCTTACGACGTGCAAAAGCATTGAACGAGCACTTGCTAACCCACGGTGCTTTCGCCGTATTGCATCCGGAAGAAGCACTGGCTCGCGGCGTCTCCGACGGCGTGATGGTGAAAGTCGGTGACGGTGTCGGTACGTTGGCATTGCCTGTCAAAGTATCGACACGCGTACCACAAGGTGCCGTCTGGATTGAATCGGGTTATGAAGCCACCGCGCCGCTATCGGCGACCGCCGGCCTGACATTGGTGAGGGCATAAGCGTGCTAGAACTTATCGCAACGATGCGCGAATTTTTCCTGACCTTCGGTTCGCTCGGTCTGGTCGTCTGGACCTTGATCAAGATTCTTGTCGTCACCCTGCCACTGATTATTTCAGTCGCGTTCTACACCTTGCTTGAACGTAAAGTGATTGGCTGGATGCATGTCCGCCAAGGACCGCAGTTTATCGGTGGAATCTTCGGCATCGGTTTCATCCAGGCTTTCGCGGACGTATTCAAGATGCTGTTCAAGGAATTGATTCTTCCGAGCAGCGCAAGTCCGTTCCTGTATCGTTTGGCGCCTTTGATTGCGTTGGCTCCGGCGTTCGCCGCATGGGCAGTCATACCCTTCAGCGATGGAATGGTGCTGGCAAACGTCAATGCCGGTTTGTTGATGTTGCTGGCTCTTACTTCGATGAGCGTTTACGGCATCATTCTGGCCGGCTGGGCTTCGAACTCCAAATACGCCATGCTCGGCGCTCTGCGTTCGGCAGCGCAGGTGGTCAGTTACGAAATCGCGATGGGCTTTGCGCTTGTGGGCGTGCTAGTTGCGGCCGGTAGCATGAACCTGACCGAAATCGTGAATGCCCAAGCGGGTGATGCCGGTGCGCTGGAATGGTTTGCGGTTCCGTTGTTCCCGCTTTTCATCATCTATTTTATTTCCGGTGTTGCGGAAACCAATCGCGCACCTTTCGACGTCGCAGAAGGCGAATCCGAAATTGTCGCCGGCTTCCACGTGGAATATTCCGGTTCGGCATTCGCGATTTTCTTCCTGGCCGAATACGCCAACATGATCCTGGTCAGCTTTCTGGCCTCGCTGTTGTTCCTGGGCGGCTGGTTATCGCCATTCCCGAGTTCGATGGGTTGGCTGAGTCATCCCTGGTTCGGCTGGCTATTCATCAAGGCTTTCCTGTTCGCATTCTCTTTCGTCTGGTTCCGCGCCAGTTTCCCGCGCTATCGCTACGATCAAATCATGCGTCTGGGCTGGAAAGTATTCATTCCGCTGACGATCTTCTGGATTTTCGTGACGGCACTCATGGCCTACAACAATATTTTCGTGATTGGGAGCTAAGGCAATGTCTCGCATCATTAGCTACCTCAAAAGCCTGTTGCTGATTGAATTCATCAAGGGTATGTGGCTGACCTTGAAATACATGTTCAAGCCGACCTACACGGTGAACTATCCGTTCGAAAAATTTCCGCAGTCGCCGCGCTTCCGCGGCCTGCATGCCTTGCGCCGCTACCCGAATGGCGAAGAGCGCTGCATTGCCTGCAAACTTTGCGAAGCGGTTTGCCCGGCATTGGCGATCACGATTGATTCCGAACCGCGTGCCGATGGGCAACGCCGCACCACGCGTTACGAAATCGATCTGTTCAAATGCATTTACTGCGGTTTTTGCGAAGAAAGCTGCCCGGTGGATTCGATCGTGGAAACCCACATCCACGAATACCATTTTGAAAAACGCGGCGAAAACATTGTCACCAAGGATAAATTACTGGCCATTGGTGATCGCTTTGAATCCGAAATCGCCGCGCGCCGCGCTGCCGATGCGGCATATCGCTGAGGAATGCCATGAGTCCTGAACTAATCTTCTTTTGGGCTTTTTTCACCGTTGCCGTGCTGGCTGCAGTGGGTGTAATCAGTCTGAAAAATCCCGTGCATGCAGCTTTGAGTCTGGTGCTGACTTTTTTCACGGCGGCATGCCTCTGGTTGTTGCTGCAGGCCGAATTTCTGGGTATCACGTTGATACTCGTCTATGTCGGTGCCGTGATGGTCCTGTTCCTGTTCGTGGTGATGATGCTCGACATCAATACCACGCCATTGCGCGAAGGCTTCGCGAAATACTTTCCGATCGGCATGCTGGTTGCAGGCGTCATGTTGCTGGAAATACTGGGATTGCTCGGCTTGAAAGAATCGGCCGGATGGCCAGAACTTTCCGCCAGCGATCCAGCCACAGCACTGGGCAAAAGCAATATCCAGTGGATCGGGGAGGCATTGTTCACCCGGTTCATGCTGCCGTTTGAAATTGCCGCGGTTATCCTGACGGTCGCCATCGTGGTTGCTGTCATGCTGACCTTACGCCGCCGTACCGGCACCAAAACGCAGGATCCTTCGCGGCAGGTGATGGTGCGTCGCGAAGATCGCGTGCGCCTGGTCAAAATGAAAGCGGAAACCAAACAGGAGTCCTCACCATGATCGGCCTGAATCATTATTTATTACTGGGCGCCGTTCTGTTTTGTCTCAGCATTGCGGGCATCATTATCAATCGCAAGAACGTAATTGTGCTTTTGATGTGCATCGAGTTGATGCTATTGGCCGTTAACGTGAATTTCATTGCTTTCTCGCGTTTCAATGCCGAAGTGTCCGGTCAGGTCTTCGTATTTTTCATTCTTACCGTGGCTGCCGCCGAAGCTGCAATCGGCCTGGCAATCCTGGTCACTCTGTTCCGTAATCGCCGCACGATCAATGTGGCCGAGTTGGATTCTCTGAAGGGCTGATGCTGATGGATTCTTCGCAACTCTCCACTCTGTTATTGCTGATTATCGCGCTGGCGCCACTGGCCGGTGCAGCGATCGCAGGCTTGTTCGGCAAACAGATTGGCCGTACCGGCGCACACGCAGTCACCATCCTGGGAGTGGCAGTCAGCTGCGCGCTTTCCTGTCAGGTTTTGTACCATCTCTATACCGGCCAGGCTGACCCATACAACCAAAACGTCTATACGTTTTACGAAATTGGCAATTACTCCGCCCATGTCGGTTTCATGATCGATAACCTCACGGCGATGATGATGGTGGTGGTGACTTTCGTGTCCTTGCTGGTACATGTCTACACCATCGGCTACATGGAAGAAGATCCCGGCTACCAGCGTTTCTTCAGCTACATCTCGCTTTTCACCTTCTCGATGCTGATGCTCGTGATGAGCAACAACTTCCTGCAACTTTTCTTTGGTTGGGAAGCGGTCGGTCTGGTGTCCTATCTGTTGATTGGTTTCTGGTACAAGCGTCCTACCGCCATTTTCGCGAATCTGAAAGCCTTTCTGGTCAACAGGGTAGGCGACTTTGGCTTCCTCTTGGGTATCGCCGCCATCCTTTACGCCTATGGAACGCTGGACTATGCGGAAGTATTCGCGAAGTTGAGTGTCAGTGCGCAGGCTGCCTTCACTTATATTCCTGCGTGGCATCCCACTTTGTTTGGCCATACCTTCAATATTCTGGATGGCAACACGACCACCATTATTACCTTCATCTGCATCTGTCTTTTCATCGGCGCGATGGGTAAATCGGCGCAAGTGCCCTTGCATGTCTGGTTGCCGGATTCGATGGAAGGCCCGACGCCGATATCCGCACTGATCCATGCTGCAACGATGGTGACTGCAGGTATCTTCATGGTCGCCCGCATGTCACCCATGTTTGAACTCAGCGAAACGGCCCTGCAGTTCGTATTGTTCGTCGGCGCGACGACCGCTTTCTTTACGGGCTTGATGGGTATCGTGCAAAACGACATCAAACGCGTGGTGGCTTATTCAACGCTTTCGCAATTGGGTTACATGACTGTCGCCTTGGGTGTGTCGGCCTACAGCGGGGCGGTCTTCCACTTGATGACACATGCATTCTTCAAAGCCTTGCTGTTCCTCGCTGCCGGTTCCGTGATCATCGGCATGCATCACGAACAGGACATGCGCAAAATGGGCGGCCTGAAAAAATACATGCCGATTACCTACTGGACCAGTTTGATCGGTACGCTTGCATTGACCGGCTTCCCGTTCTTCGCCGGTTACTATTCGAAAGATATGATCATCGATGCGACCCATCTCGCGGCAGAAGAGGGCGGCTGGGTGAATCAGTATGCCTATTGGTCGGTGTTGCTCGGCGTGTTTATCACCAGTTTCTATAGCTTCCGCTTGTTCTATCTGACCTTCCATGGTGAAGAACGCTTCCGTGACAATGCTCATGCTGAAGATACGCACGCAGATTCAAAACCGGCGCACGCCGAAGTTGCCGGCGACGATCACCATCATGATGATGAGCACGCTCATGACGACCATGCGCACGACCATCATCATGGTCCGCATATTCCACATGAATCTCCGCTCGTAGTGACTATTCCTCTGATTCTTCTGGCGATTCCGTCGGTCGTTATCGGTTTCCTGACGGTCGGGACCATGCTGTTTGGGGATTTCTTTTCCGGCCCGATTACTGTCACCCATGATCATCGCTGGTTCCAGACGATTGCCGAGGAATTCGGCGGAGCCGACGGCATCGCATGGCATATGGGCCTGCATTTCTTCATGGCACCGGCATTCTGGCTGGCTTTCTCGGGCTTTGCGCTGGCGACCTATATCTACCTGTTCAATATTGAAGTCGCGAAGAAATGCCAGAAGATTTTCGCATTGCCGATCCGTATCCTTGAAAACAAATATGGCTTCGATGATCTCTGGATCAAGGGCTTTGCCGGCGGTGGTATTGCGCTCGGAAAGCTTGCCTCGAAATGGATTGATACAAAAATTATCGACGGACTGTTTGTTGACGGTACTGCCATATTGATTGATAGAACCGCAGGTTTGGTGCGCCAGATCCAAAGCGGCCGTTTGTATATTTACGCCTTCGCCATGATTCTGGGTCTCATCGCCTTGTTGGCGTTGCTGGCCAGAAACCTTGGCATGTAAGCACTGGGGAAGTTCGGATGGATCTTAAGTCGTCACTGCTAAGCCTTTTGATTTGGCTGCCAATTATTGGCGGCGGGCTGACGCTGTTTTTCAGTGAAAAAAATGCCGTGCAGGCGAAGTGGTTTGCTTTGCTGGTAGCGCTGGCCACTCTTGCTTTGGGCGTTCCGCTTTATCGTGAATTCGACCTCGTGACACCAGGCATGCAGTTTGTCGAGTCGCATCCGTGGATTCCCAGTTTCGACATTTTCTATAATCTCGGTGCCGATGGTATTTCGATAGCGCTGATATTGTTGACGGTATTCACTTCCGTGCTGGTGTTGATTGGCGCCTGGAATTCGATTGAAAAACGTGTGCCGCAATACTTCGCCGCTTTCCTGATTCTTGAAGGTTTGATGGTCGGCGTGTTCTGCGCGATGGATGCGGTGCTTTTCTACGTATTCTTCGAAGGCATGCTGATCCCGATGTTCATTATCATCGGTGTCTGGGGCGGCCCGCGTCGTGTTTACGCCAGCATCAAATTCTTCCTGTTCACCTTCCTTGGTTCGGTGTTCATGTTGATTGGCCTGGTGTTCCTGTACATCAAATCCGGTAGCTTCCAGCTGTCCGACTGGTATGCCTTGTCCCTGACTGCCGATGAACAAATGTGGCTGTTCTTTGCTTTTCTGGCCGCATTCGCGGTGAAAATTCCGATGTTTCCGGTTCACACCTGGTTGCCGGATGCTCACGTGGAGGCGCCAACGGCGGGCTCGGTGGTGCTGGCTGCAATCATGCTGAAAATCGGCGGTTACGGTTTTATCCGTTTTACCTTGCCGATCGTGCCTGATGCCGGTCAGGAATATGCCTGGCTGATTATTCTGCTGTCCCTGATTGCCGTGGTTTATATCGGCCTGGTTGCGCTGGTGCAGCAGGACATGAAGAAGCTGATTGCCTATTCCTCGATTGCGCACATGGGCTTTGTCACGCTCGGTACTTTCATTGCCTTCAGTCTGATCAAGGATAGTGGCAATACCGATGCGGCCGAGCTCGGTCTGCAGGGTGCCATGGTGCAGATGATTTCGCATGGTTTCATCTCGGGCGCGATGTTCAGTTGCGTCGGCGTGCTTTATGACCGCATGCATAGCCGGATGATCAAAGACTACGGCGGCGTGATCAACACCATGCCCTGGTTTGCGGGTTTGTTTGTCTTCTTCGCGATGTCGAATGCCGGTTTGCCGGGAACCTCAGGCTTCGTGGGTGAGTTCATGGTGATCCTGGCAGCATTCCAGCAATCTCCGGTAACTGCATTCTTTGCGGCGATGACACTTATCCTCGGTGCGGCCTACACACTGTGGATGGTCAAGCGCGTCATTTTCGGCGAGGTGAGCAATAGTCACGTTGCCGAATTGAAAGATATCAACGGACGCGAAGCATTGATGCTGTTGTTGTTCGCTGCGGGTGTATTGGCGCTCGGCATTTATCCAAAACCACTTACCGATTTAATGGATAGCTCGGTCACTCAACTGGTTGCCCAGTTGAGTTCTACCAAGCTGTAAGGAAACACGATGCTACCCTCAACATTTGTCATGGCCGACCTGCACACCATTACCCCGGAACTTTTCATGTGCGGGGCGGCGTTTGCAATATTGATGATCGATTTGTTTATCTCGCCGCAGCGTCGTGGCTTGATTCATTTTCTATCAATCCTGGTGCTGGTAGCGGCTGCCGTATTGACCGCACGCGACATGGCCAGTGTCCAGACGTTTGCTTTCACTAATATGTTCGTCCGTGATATAGCCAGCGATGTGCTGAAAATGTCGGTATATCTGGTAACTGCATTCAGCCTGGTATATGCCAAACCCTATCTTCAGGATCGTGATCTGTTCAAGGGCGAGTTCTATGCGCTAGCCCTGTTTTCGGTGCTGGGAATGATGCTGATGATTTCAGCCGCCAGCATGGTGACCTTGTATCTCGGCCTGGAATTGCTTGCCCTCAGTACCTATGGTCTGGTCGCGATGGATCGCGACAATCGCCTGGCATCTGAAGCTGCGATGAAATACTTTGTTCTGGGTTCGATGGCTTCCGGCCTGCTTCTGTACGGCATGTCGATGATTTATGGCGCGACCGGCAGTCTTCAGCTGGACGAAATTTATGCGGCCTCGGGTATCGCTTCCAACCAGAATATGCTCCTGCTGGGCGTGGTTTTCATGCTGGTCGGCATTGCCTTCAAATTTGGTGCAGCGCCATTCCATATGTGGTTGCCGGATGTTTATCAGGGCGCCCCAACTGCCGTTACCTTGCTGATTGCAGCTGCGCCCAAACTGGCGGCCTTCGGTATGGCTTATCGCCTGCTTGAAACCGGTGTCGGCACAGCAGATGTGCAGTGGGGCGATATGGTGGCTTATCTTGCCGCAATATCACTGGTTATCGGCAATCTCGCGGCGCTGGTGCAAACCAACCTGAAACGACTGCTGGCATATTCGACGATTTCACATGTCGGCTTTCTTTTCATGGGTCTTGTCTGTGCCGATAACACCGGTTACAGCGCAGCGATGTTTTACGCAATTTCCTATTCCCTGATGTCGGCTGCAGCCTTTGCTGCGATCATTACCTTGTCGCGCAAGGGTTTTGAAGCCGAAGAAGTTTCCGATTTCAGGGGGCTGTGGCAGCACAATCCGTTTCATGCACTGATGGTCTTGTTCGTGATGGCTTCGCTGGCCGGCGTGCCGCCATTCCTGGGGTTCTGGGCCAAGCTTGAAGTTATCAATGCGGCTCTTGTTAGCGGCTATACCTGGCTCGCTATTCTCAGCGTCGTGGCAGCGGTCGTGGGCGCGTTTTATTACCTGCGCATCATCCGCGCGATGTTCTTTGAGGAACCCAAGGGAGAGGCGCCGCGCCTTCATTCCGATCTGCATCTGCGCATTGCATTTACGATCAATGCGCTGGCGCTACTGATCATGGGTGTTTTTGCGGAACCGATTCTATCGTGGTGCCGTCAAGCTTTCCCGGTCTGATTTCCAGCAGGTTCATCCGAATCGGCATAGTGATCCATGAGCATCCAGGCTGCCTACAATAGCTGGTCATCCAGTTACGATCAGGATAGAAACCTGACGCGAGATCTTGATTGCTCGATCATGAAATCGGCACTGTCCCGGCTTAAATTCAAAAGCAGCCTGGAATTGGGCTGCGGTACCGGGAAAAATACCCTACTGTTGTCGGAAATCTCCGAATCCGTGACCGCACTGGATTTCTCCGAGGGCATGATCGAACAGGCTCGGCAAAAACTGAATGTAAACAACGTCGAGTTTCGTATCGCCGATCTGTCAAATGCATGGCCGAGTCAAAACAGTGCTTACGATCTGCTTGTCTGTAACCTGGTGTTGGAACATATCGAAGATCTATCCCATATATTCAAGGAAGCTTTCCGCAGCCTGCAATCGGGTGGATGTTTCCATGTTTCCGAGTTGCATCCATTCCGGCAATATCAGGGCGGAAAGGCCCGCTTCCAGCGCGGCGAAGAAGTCACTGAAGTTCAGGCACACGTTCATCACATCTCTGATTTTTTGAAGGCCGCCGCCGATAGTGGCCTCAATCTGAAAACCTTCAATGAATATTGGCATCCGGATGATCAAGGCAAACCACCGCGTCTCGCCGTTTTCATGTTCGAAAAACCATAAAACAGGCGCAACGGCTTTCTTATTGCCGAGATCGCTTGTGCGTAGATCCGCATAAAAGCCCGTTATTGCAAGCGAATTTAACTTTTACTTGCGTGAATTTCAGGCAAGCCGCTATAATCGCGGTTCACTGCTGCGGGGTGGAGCAGTCTGGCAGCTCGTCGGGCTCATAACCCGAAGGTCGTAGGTTCAAATCCTACCCCCGCTACCAGTTTCTAAGTAATCGAGCGTATGCGAAATTACTCGGGCTTGTTCCTGATGAGATTTTTTGCATCGGTAACACCGGAACCTGGATGTACCGGAAAAGGGCCTTATGGCCCTTTTTTGTTTTCGTAATTTGGCTGAGATGGGATATATGAGCAAGGCTGACGAACTGATCGAAATGCTGACACCGACGGTGGAAGCGCTGAAATTGGAACTGCTGGGTATCGAGTTTGCCCAGTCGGGCAGTCGTGCCCTGTTGCGTCTTTATATCGATGTCGAAGGCCGTCTGGTCAATATCGAAGATTGTGAAGCGGTCAGCCGCGAAGTTGCCGCCATCCTGGACGTGAATGATCCCATCAGTAGCAATTACACGCTGGAAGTCTCTTCACCCGGCATTGATCGCCCTCTGTTCAAGCCGGAACACTTCGCGCGTTTCATCGGTGAGCAGGCCAAGGTGAATTTGCGTCTGCCACAGAATACCCGTCGCCGCGTTCAAGGAAAGATTGTCAAAGTCGAAGGTGAAATAATCACCATCGCCGAAGACAAGGCCGAATTTGAAATCGCGTTCGACAATATCGAAAAAGCCCGACTAGTCCCGGATTACGCTGCAATGGGCCTGGGCGAGTCGAAAGAAAAGAAACCTGAGCGCGGTTCACGCCGTCGTAAAGACCCACAACCTGACTAAGTTCAAGGCCTAAAGCCTGTGATGGAGCGGTTACATGAGTAAGGAATTATTGCTGGTAATGGAAGCGGTCGCCAATGAAAAAGGCGTCGCGCGTTCGGTCATTATCGAAGCTATGGAAGCAGCCTTGGCATCGGCGGCTAAAAAACGTTATCACGACGAAGATGTCTCCGTGCGCGTTTCCATCAATCCTAAAGATGGTACTTATGAGACCTTCCGTCGCTGGGAAGTCGTGGCCGACGACGTCGTCATGGAATCGCCCGACCGCATGATCCGCATGATGGATGCCGTCGACGAAAAAGAAGACGCTGAAATCGGCGAATTCATCGAACAGCAAATCGAAAACCCGGAATTCGGCCGCATCTCGGCTCAAGCCGCGAAGCAAGTCATCGTTCAGCGCGTGCGTGAAGCAGAACGCGCTCAAGTTCTGGAAGCCTGGGCCGATCGCGTTGGCGAATTGATCAACGGCATCGTCAAGCGCACCGAACGCGGCAATGTTTATGTTGACCTCGGCGGCAATGCCGAAGCTGTCATCCCGAAAGATAAATCGATCCCGCGCGACGTGCTGCGTCCGGGTGATCGCGTACGTGGCTACTTGCTGGAAGTGCGCCCGGAAACCCGTGGCCCTCAGCTGTTTATCTCGCGTAGCGCCCCTGAATTCATGATTGAATTGTTCAAACTCGAAGTGCCGGAAGTGGGCCAGGGTTTGGTCGAAATTAAAGCAGCTGCACGTGATCCAGGCGATCGCGCCAAGATTGCAGTTCTGGCACATGATCACCGCACCGATCCAATCGGCGCCTGCATTGGTATGCGCGGTTCGCGTGTACAGGCAGTATCGAACGAACTCAACGGCGAACGCGTCGATATCGTGTTGTGGTCGGATAATCCGGCGCAATTCGTGATCAATGCAATGGCGCCAGCGGAAGTGCAGTCGATCATCGTCGATGAAGAAAAGCATTCGATGGACATCGCCGTTGCCGAAGACAAATTGGCGCAAGCCATCGGTAAAGGCGGCCAGAACGTCCGTTTGGCGAGCCGTTTGACCGGCTGGCAATTGAATGTAATGACGCAAGACCAGGTCAGCGCGAAGAGCGATGCCGAACAGGCAACCGCTCGCCAGTTGTTCATGGCCAAGCTTGAGGTCGACGAAGAAATCGCCGGCATCCTGGTCGCGGAAGGCTTCAGTACCGTTGAAGAAATTGCCTATGTCCCCGCGGCTGAATTGCTGGCGGTAGAAGGCTTCGACGAAGACATCGTGGAAGAGCTCCGTGCCCGTGCACGTGACGCACTGCTGAATGATGCGCTGGCTGTCGAAGAAGAAATGGAAGACCACAAACCGGCGGAAGATTTGCTGGCCGTTGAGGGCATGGATGAAGCAACGGCGTACGCCATTGCCGGACATGGCGTCATCACCAAGCAGGATCTCGCTGATTTGGCGACTTTTGAATTGCTCGACATGGTGGACATGGATGAAGCGCAGGCCGCGGCTTTGATCATGGCTGCCCGTCAGGATTGATTGCTTCAAACGCGTTATAGATTTAGTACCGTAACAGAACGGGCTCCGGCCCCCATCAGGATACAAAAAACATGTCTGAAGTCACCGTAGGTTCACTGGCCAAAGTGCTTGGAATGCCCACCGAGAAGTTGCTCGAGCAACTGGCAGGTGCGGGCATGACATTCAGTGGGCCAGATCAGGTGGTCAGTAGTACCGAGAAGATGAAGTTGTTGGGTTTCCTGCGCCGCACCCATGGCAAAGATGAAAAGGCTGCCGAAGGCGAAGCACCCAAACAAATCACGCTCAAGCGCCGCAAGGTCGAAGAACTGACGGTAAGCGCCGGCAAGGCGAAAACCACCGTTTCGATTGAAGTCCGTCAAAAGCGCACTTATGTCAAACGCGATCAGGTGGAAACCCCGCAAAATGACGAACGCGAAGATGCATTGCGCAAGCTCGAAGAGTCCAAATCCCGCAATCAGGCAGAAAATGATGCATTGAATGCGCAGGATCGTGCTCGTCGTGAAGAAGAAGCGCAGCGTCGTGCCGTCATCGAAGCTGCGGCCCAGGCTGCCCGCGCCGAGGCTGAAAAAGTCGTTGCCGCCGTCGTCGTCAAACCGGATGAAGATGCCGGTGCCAAAGCGCCGAAGCCCGTCGACAAGCACGCACCACGTCCGCACAAAGTGGATATGCCACGTCGCGATGACAAAGTCGCGGCTCCGAAAACTCCGGTCAAGACGGCAGTGAAACACAAGCCACGCGGTTCGCACGCGATGGTCGACAATGAAGGTGAAGATGATGCAGCAGCCCGTTTTGCGGCCGGTCAATTACATCTGACCGCTGATGAGCGTGCGCGTCGTTCCGCAGGGAATCGTCGCAAGCCCAAAGTTAAAATCGTGGAAGCTTCACGCACTGCGACAGGTCAGCATGGTTTCTCGAAACCGACAGCGCCCATCCTGCGTGAAATTTTTATCGGTGACAGCATTGTCGTGAGCGAACTCGCCAACAAATTGGCATTGAAAGGCGGCGAAGTCGTACGGGCACTTTTCAAAATGGGCGTAATGGCGACCATCAATCAAGTCATCGATCATGACACTGCAGTCCTGGTCGTTGAAGAACTCGGTCACAAGGCGACGAAAGTTGAAGACAATGATGCCGAAAGCGCATTGGAAGCAGTAAAAGTGGAAGTGCAGGGCGAACAAAGAACGCGTCCGCCAGTCGTTACCATCATGGGCCACGTTGACCACGGCAAAACCTCTTTGCTCGATTACATTCGCCGCACCAAAGTGGCGACAGGCGAAGCGGGTGGCATTACCCAGCATATCGGCGCCTATCATGTTGAAACCGAGAAGGGCGTTATTTCCTTCCTCGACACCCCCGGTCACTCGGCCTTTACCTCGATGCGTGCCCGCGGTGCAAAACTCACCGATATCGTTGTGCTTGTGGTTGCTGCCGATGACGGTGTGATGCCGCAAACGATTGAAGCCGTGAATCATGCGCGTGCGGCCAAAGTGCCGTTGCTGATCGCGGTAAACAAGATGGATAAACCCGAAGCCAATCCCGACAACGTCAAACAAGGTTTGGTTGCGCTGGAAGTGGTGCCGGAAGAGTGGGGCGGCGACGTGCAATTTGTTCCGGTATCGGCAAAAACCGGTATGGGCATCGATGCATTGCTCGACGCCATTTCGGTCCAGGCCGAAGTGATGGAATTGAAAGCGGTTTATGACGCACTGGCTACCGGTGTGGTGATTGAGTCGGCGCTGGATAAAGGCCGTGGCCCGGTCGCCACCGTACTCGTGCAACAAGGCACCTTGAAGAAAGGTGATTATCTGGTTTGCGGCGTGCATTACGGTCGCGTTCGTGCCCTGTTTGATGAAAACGGCAAACAAACCGATTCCGCCGGACCTTCGATTCCGGTGCAGGTATTGGGTCTTTCCGGCGTACCGGATGCCGGCGATGATTTCGTCGTGGTATCCGATGAACGTCTGGCAAAAGACGTTGCCCAGCAACGTGACGCCAAACGCCGTGAATCGCGTCTGGTTACCTCTGCCGGCAGCCGTATGGAAGACATCATGGCTTCCATGGGTCAGGACAATGGCATGCAAACCATGAACATTCTGGTGAAAGCCGATGTACAAGGCTCGGTCGAAGCCTTGCGTCAATCGCTTACCGGTCTTTCAAACGAATTGATCCGCATCAATGTAATCAGTTCGGGCGTGGGTGGCATCACCGAGTCCGACGCGACACTCGCTGCAGCATCGAAAGCGGTCATCATCGGCTTCAATGTCCGTGCCGATGCCACTGCCCGCAGAATCATAGAAAGCAATGGTCTGGACTTGCGTTACTTCTCGATCATTTACGATGTTATCGACCAGGTCAAACAAGTCGCTTCCGGTTTGCTTGGCAAGGAAATCCGCGAGGAAATCATCGGTATCGCCGAGGTTCGCGACGTGTTCCGCAGCTCGAAATTCGGCGCCGTCGCCGGTTGTCTGGTAATCGAAGGCTCGGTCAAGAAGAACAAGCCTATCCGCGTGCTTCGCAACAGCGTGGTCGTGTTCGAAGGCGAACTCGAATCCCTGCGCCGGTTCAAGGATTTGGTCGAAGAAGTCAAAAGCGGTACCGAATGCGGTATTGCGGTCAAGGCTTACAACGACGTGCAACCCGGCGATCAAATCGAATGCTTTGAACGCATCGAATTTGCGCGGACGCTCTAAGACCAATGGCAAAAAAGAGCTTTCATCGTACCGATCGCGTCGCATCGCAATTGCGCCGCGATCTCGGGTTGATCGTGCATGCCGCCGTGCGTGAGCATGGATTGCCGTCGGTCAGCGTTTCCGATGTCGAAATCACCCGGGACATGGCGCATGCCAATGTTTACGTTACTGCGCTCTTGGGGGACAAAGGCCCGGTTGCCGTGAAGGCACTCAAGGAACTGGCACCACAGCTTCGTTACAAACTCGCACATGCCGTGCGCATGCGGCATGTGCCGGAATTGCATTTCATGTATGACGACTCCGTGGACAAGGGCGAGAAGATAGATGCCTTGCTGCGCGAACTGCCCGAGTCCGATCGAGTCGCACCGAAAGAAGCGGATGCTCCGGATATTGAATCCGAGTCCTGAATCTGATTGATGGGCGGGTGAAAAACTTACCGCCATCAAATCTATCCTAGTAAACTCTTGCATCGGATTTTCCACTTGCTGCAAGAATTCCAGATGCAAAATAAGATAAAAAAAATATTCGGGCTTTCATCTGAAAGCGAAGTGGTTGCTTCGCGTGTCAATGGCCTGGACACACTGAGATCCATCGCGATCCTGTTCGTGTTCATGTATCACTATCAGGTATTCGTGAGCCATGAAGCGACTTTCGGCTGGGCGAGTACCGTGGGCTGGGTCGGCGTTGATTTATTTTTCGTGCTAAGTGGCTATTTGATCGGTAACCAGATATTTTCCGGCATATCCAAAGGGCAGCAGCTTTCGATCAAGTCCTTTTACATGCGGCGGTTTCTCAGAACCTTGCCCAACTACTATTTCATACTGGCCTTGTACTTCCTGTTTCCGGCCGTCATGGGTGGGAACGAACCGCCACCTTTATGGAAGTTTGTGCTGTTTGTACAGAACATGTGGTTGACGCCGGGAACTGCGTTTTCACACGCCTGGTCGCTGTGTATTGAAGAACAGTTTTACCTGCTGTTTCCGCTGGTGATGGTTTTTGGTTTTCGTTTTGCAAGGACGGTGCGAAACGGCTGGCTTTTTCTATTGATGCTTGTCGTCATCGGAATTGCGGTGCGCAGCATTCTGTGGCTTGAGTATGGCCTCGAGTCGAACGATATCAACGGCTATTACCCGAATGTCTATTACTCCTCGTTTTGCCGTTTTGATGAATTCCTGCCAGGTATTGCCGTCGCCATGCTGAAGAATTTTCACCCTACCATATGGGCTGCAATCATCAGGAAGGGAGTGCAGACTTTCCTGTTCGGGTTGCTGGCCACGGCTTTGATGCTTTACGGTGTAAACGAGTATTACTACATCGACAATTATGGTTATGGCTATTTCATGAGCGGTTTTGGCTATTCCTTGTTGGCGATCGCATTCGCCATCCTGGTGATGTCGGCACTGAGTCCGGCTTCCATCCTGCACCGCTTGCGAATTCCCGGTGCTGCCGCGCTTGCGGCTTATTCCTACGCAATCTATCTGTCGCACAAGCCACTTGCATTCATCCTGAAAGGTTTGCTGGAGCCATATAAAATCGCGTCGTCGATGCAGGTGATCATTATTTCGATGGCATGTGTGCTGGCAGGCTGGCTGATGTATCGTTTTATCGAGACACCCTTTATGGACTATCGCGCAAAACGGTTCCCGACAAGTTTCAAGAGGCCGGCTTCCGATTCCATGCGCAATGTGAGCCAGCCGGCATCATGAATAAGCGTCCACGCACGATATTCCGCAGCATCGATGGCATCGTGCTGCTCGATAAACCGCAAGGCCTGAGTTCCAATCAGGCACTGCAACGTGTTCGCCATATCTTTCGGGCCGAAAAAGCTGGCCACACCGGTAGTCTTGATCCGCTTGCGACCGGCTTGCTGCCGATTTGCCTCGGCGAAGCCACCAAAATCGCCGGAGTCTTGCTGGGCAAAAACAAGGCTTATGAAACCGTCGCAAAACTTGGCGTCACCACCGACACCGATGACGCCGATGGACAGGTTTTGGTTGAACGCGTCGTGCCTGAATTGGCGCCGGAAAAAGTCCGGGCTTTGTTGCAAGGTTTTATCGGCAAAATACAGCAGCGCCCGCCGATCTATTCTGCCCTGAAACAGGGCGGTGAACCGATGTATGCGAAAGCCCGACGTGGCGAAATCATCGAAATGCCGCTGCGTGAAGTGAATGTTGACAGTATCGACATCCTTGATATCGGCAAAGACGAAATTTCCTTGCGTATAGTTTGCGGGTCAGGAACCTATATTCGCAGCATCGTGCGCGACCTGGGCGAACTTCTCGGTTGTGGTGCGCATGTAAAAGTTTTACGACGTCTTTGGGTCGCGCCGTTTCAACAATCCGAAATGCACACTCTGGAAGAGCTGCAAGCCATCGCCGAGCTGGGTGAAGATGGATTGCTGCCGTTGGTTCTGCCTATCGAGGCAGGTTTGTCCGGCTGGCCCGAGGTTTATCTGGACGAATCGCAAATCAGGCGATTTGGTCAGGGGCAAAGACTGGTAATACCCGATAGCGGCATTCTCGGTGATGTTAATGTTTGTGATCAATCCGGCCGATCACTTGGCTTGGCCAGCCTGGATCAACATGGTGTATTGCAGGCCAAGCGGCTGTTTCGATGGGCCGCACTCAGCTAGTCTGTGAATCGATAGACAAAATGAGCTGGCTGACGTGC
>Ga0209480_10000815_pt1 | contig 23951 bp, 17 predicted proteins | sample JI61114C2DNA_FD_187501 | JGI IMG/M metagenome (GOLD analysis project Ga0209480, IMG submission 187501) | Wastewater effluent complex algal communities from Wisconsin, to seasonally profile nutrient transformation and Carbon sequestration -... | ecosystem: Engineered > WWTP > Effluent > Algae... | reverse complement strand
ATGAAGTTTCCCTCCATCTGAATCTTTTGGTTTATACATATAGGTACTTAACCTATACCCATCCACATTTTTACTTACCTCATTAGCTATGTAGAAATCAATAAACGAATTTGCATCAGCATATTTTGCGTATCCGTTAACCGGATCATTGAAGTTTGTTGCTGCCAGTGAGGTTTCAAAACTTGCCATGAAATCTTTAATGTAAGTCTGTTGCTGTGGGGCAATGTCTGCTGCTTTGGGATAATCGTATTGAAAGAAAATAGTTTGGGAACCACTACGATTAAGTGGTGTAAATGTAGAATTCCAACCTCCATTGCCACTACCGGTGTCTTTGTCAATCTTTAGAATATAACCACCCGTTACGTCATCGCCCGAAATTTCGTCAGGGTTTAGCTTATTAACATCAACTCTGTTTTTATCGCGTTTTATTTTTTCAATCAGCACATATACTCCCAGATATTCGCCATTTAAAACTACTTCACAAAAACGAGTGCGTGGAGCATACCAACCAAGCTCGCGACCTAACTTATAAGCCAGTGCATCGCGCATTAAACTTTTATCGTTGTAAGGAGCAAATAATACCCAATCTTCTTCTGATGGCATACCAAGTAGTGAAGCCTTGATGCCTTCTCCTGCATCATCCCGAAGTTCAACACTATATTGCTTTTTGGGGAATGATTGTGAAGATGATCCTCTGATCTCAATTCCTATTTTACCATTATAATTATTAAACGGATCCGTTACATTGTTCCTAACGCCCAACCCATTGTCAATAATCCCCATAGAAGCTGTAATCTTGGGTTCATCAACAATGGGTTGACCATCCGTATTAATAATAATAAGAGGAAGGTTTGAAGAAGTTAACGTTGGTATCTGGGCACTTGCGGTGCTCCAGCCGATCACGGTTATTAAAACTATAAAGGAAAATCTCTTTTGTAAAAATCTCATCCAGTAAAGATCGTTAAAAGAGTTATTACCAGCAATTTTATAAAAGTAGAATAAGAAGCAAAATGATAATAATTAATCCGCCCACCGAAATGTAAACGCCTCCATTATTCATTGTCTTCATTTCCTTTTCTATAGCTTTAACTTCTTTTCGCAAGGTTTTCTTTTCAGTTCGAGACATCGACTTTATATCCATTGACTTAATCTCATTAAGCCTGGTTTCAAGTTCAACTACTCGCGCAGATGAAGATTCGGTTTTAGCTCCTTCTTTTACTGTAGGATTTTCTGCTGAAAAGCCAGGGATAGAAATGAACATTAAAAATGCAAGTACTGATAAAATTTGGTTGGGTTTCATAATGTTTAGTTTTAGTAATAGAAATTACATGACAAACGCAATGCCGAAGACAAAAGCTGATGGAATGGATTTATACCTGTGTATTTTGGTTAAATCGCCTACTACTCTGTAGACTTTATTACTCATTCTTTGAGACTTATATCCCCATTAAAATTTTTAATTTTGTTAATCATGAAAAACACTCCTCATTTACTTACCATTCTTTTCTTTACAATAGTATTTGCTTGCAACCCCACAGAGAAAAAATACACAGGTTGGCAAGCTTATAATGGAGGAAAAGAAAGTTTAAAATATTCATCACTAACTCAAATCAATGCTACCAATGTAAATCAACTGCAGGTAGCATGGACTTATAATACAGGCGATGCCGATTCGGAACATCATTCACAAATACAATGCAACCCAATTATAATAGATGGGGTTTTGTTTGGGGTTAGTCCGCAAATGAAATTATTTGCCGTTGATGCCGCTACAGGAATTCAGAAATGGGTTTATGATGTAAATGCGCAAACACAATTTGACTCCAACCGCGCGGCCTTTCATAATATGATTAACAGCAGAGGCGTTGCTTATTGGACCGATGGAAAGGATGATAAGCGGATATTTTTTACAGCCGGATCTAACACATTTGCTATTGATGCTGAAACAGGAAAACCGATTTTATCCTTTGGCAATAACGGATCAATTGACTTGCATGAAAATCTTGACCGCGATGTTAGCGATTTGTTTATTGTAAATTCCTCGCCAGGTATCATCTATAAAAATTTATTGATTCTTGGTTCGCGTGTGGATGAAGCACCCCCATCTGCTCCGGGCCATATTCGTGCCTACGATGTTGTGACCGGAAAACTACAATGGATTTTTCATACCATTCCCCACCCAGGCGAAGCTGGTTATGAAACGTGGGAAGATAAAGATGCTTGGAAATATATTGGTGGTGGCAATGTGTGGAGTGGTTTTTCATTGGATGAAACACGTGGAATTTTATTTGCGCCAACAGGTTCTGCCGCTTACGATTTTTATGGCGGCAAACGCAAAGGTGCTAACCTCTATGCAAACTGTTTGCTCGCCTTGGATGCTGCAACCGGAAAACGAATCTGGCATTTTCAATTTATGCATCACGATTTGTGGGATAAGGATCTTCCAGCACCTCCAGCCTTAATAACTGTAACCCGAAATGGAAAGAAAATCGATGCGGTAGCACAGACAACAAAAAACGGAATGATCTATACGTTTGAACGTGAAACTGGAAAACCTCTTTTCGATATTGAAGAAATTAAAGTACCTCAAGAAACAGATCTTGAGGGCGAACAGGTTTGGCCAACACAACCTATTCCGGTTTTGCCGAAACCATTTGTACGCCAAACACTAACCGAAAATGATATTAATCCTTACCTGGATTCAAGCGAGCTAGTTGCTATTAAAGAAAAAATGAAAGGCTATCGATATGGAAATATGTTTCTGCCTCCAGGCAAAGTACCTTCTCTTATTTTTCCAGGTTTTGATGGCGGTGGCGAATGGGGTGGCCCGGCCTTCGATCCGGAAACAGAAATTCTATATGTAAATGCCAATGAAATGGCTTGGGTAATGAAGATGAATGAAAATAAAATTCCAACGCCTAAAAAGGAATCGCTACTTGAAGCGGGGCAACGCTTGTATGCACAAAACTGTTTGGCTTGCCATGGAGCTGATCGCAAAGGCACGGGCAATAATCCAACTTTGATTGGTATAAATACAAAATATAAGTCTGCCGATTTTATTGACTTGATTAACAATGGCCGAAGAATGATGCCGGCATTTAAACCTTTGGCCGAAGTGGAAAAAAATGCATTAGCAGCATTTATTCTTAATCTTAAATTGGAACAGAAGAAAGAATTTTTTTTAGAAGCTAAACCCATCGACACGGTAAATCACATGCCCTATAAAATTTCTGGTTACAACAAATTTTTAAGTGCCGATGGATATCCCGCTATTAGTCCGCCTTGGGGAACATTGAATGCAATAAATATGAACACCGGAGAATTCAAATGGAAAATTGCGTTAGGAGAATATGAAGAATTGAAAGCAAAAGGAATCCCGCCCACGGGAACAGAAAATTATGGTGGTCCAGTTGTTACCGCTGGTGGCCTCGTGTTCATTGCTGCTTCGCGCGATAATATGTTTAGAGTATTTGATAAGGTCACTGGTAAATTACTTTGGGAATACACCTTGCCTGCCTCAGGGTTTGCCTCTCCTGCTGTTTATGAACTCAATGGAAAACAATATGTGGTGATTGCGTGTGGTGGTGGTAAGTTGAATACAAAATCAAGCGATGCTTATATAGCCTTTGCCTTGCCTGATTGATTACTTAGCCTACGGAATTTTTACAAAGGTTACATGTTCACCTTTATGGGCCGGGTCGTAAAAGTTTTCAATAAATATTTTTTCTCCAGACCTTAAAAAAGTGTAATCGTTGAAGCAATAGCAACTGGATAAGGTGTTGTGTATAGGAAATCATCAATCAAAATAGTTGGATTGACTCTTCAAATTTCAGGTTAAAGACTTCAAACAATAAGAACTTATTGTAGTTTTGTGCCAGCCATTTAAAGGTACGTCCTATCTTTAATTAGCAATAGTAGCGCAATATAAAAAGTCAATTTCCCTCTCAATAAATCTTTCAAGCCTTCAAAATTTTATGACTAGAACTCTGTGGCTTCTCTTCTTTGTTGGATCGGCATTAACGTTGGGTGCCCAAACACAAACGCGAAAATCTGATTCGCGATTTTCAAAACGCAAAGGAAAAATTTTTCTTTATTATGGTTGGAATCGTTCTGCCTACTCTACGTCCGATATTTATTTTACAGGCAGCGGCTATAACTTTAAACTTAATAATGTAGTCGCCCACGATAGACCTACGCACTTTGATCCAAAAGTTTATTTTAATCCCGGAAAAATTACCATCCCCCAATATCAATATCGTTTTGGTTATTATCTGTCAGATAAATATTCCGTTTCGTGGGGATTTAATCACATGAAATATGTGATGCAGCCCAATCAGACAGTAAAAATTACGGGTACTATCAATACACCTGAAGCTGGAAGTTATAATGGAACCTATCAAAATCAAGACATTGTAGTGGCACCAGATTTTCTACAATTTGAACACACCAATGGATTAAATTATCTCGATTTTAATTTCGACCGTACCGAAACACTTTGGGTAGGAAGGAAAGACCGCTTTAGTCTCAATGCAATTGGCGGTTTTGGTGCCGGCATCTTGTACCCCAAAAGTGACGTAACCTTATTTGGAAAACGACAAGACAAATGGCATTTAGCCGGCTTTGGGATGTCATCGCACATTGCTTTAAGATTCGAGTTTTTTAGAAACATGTTTATTCAAGCACAATTTGAAGGCGGCTTTATTGATATGCCGGACATCCTTACAACGGGTGACTTTCAAGCTCGTGCCAGGCAACATTTCTTTTATACAGAAGAAACCGTTGTGATCGGTGGCTATTTAAAAATGTTTCAGAAAAAATAAAATCATTTCAATTCGATCACCTTACCAATAGAAAGTGTAAGGTAATCTGAAATTCCTCCGTGCGCTTTCAATGTAACGCCACCATACCATTGATTACTCAAGTGATACTCTAATGTGTAGAGTTGGTAAATCTTTTTAGCAGAATTTGGATTGGGTGGCACTAAATAATATGCCAGCTGTTGACCAAATAGTAATTTGCCAAGAAAGAAATAATGCTGTACGCTAAGGGAAGCAAGTAAAGAATTGTAATGCACATTCCTTCGTTCTTCCAATACTTTATAGATAAGATCATAAGTTACTTCACCACCAAGACCAATGCCATTAACCAGGCTCAACGGCTTAATGAGCCCTGTATTAATTCCCGTAACAATTCTTTTCGATCCATCCTCTAAATGCCTACCGCCATAAGCATGCATGATTAGCTTCAAACGATGTGAGGTCAGCTTTAAATGAATTCTCGGTATTAATTTCTGCTGATTGAGCTGATAGCCTGCGCCTAGTGATAGCATTGGAAAATTAATTCCCCAATTCGGATACCGGGTGCCGCCATTGGAGATGTGATTGAATTGACCTGCCAGATTTATAGAAATACGTTGATTAACCTGATATGAAGCCGTTGCACGCAACATTAGTATGAAACTTAACGGACTACTGTAAAATAAATTCTCCGGATTACTTTGCACATCAAACACTTTATTCAAATAACTGAGTCCCGCACCCCCGCGAATTAACAATTGAAATTTTGGCGAATAATAAATAATTGGCTCTGTAAAAACGGCCAGGTTAATGGCTTGTCCAAGGTTTTTGGGATTATTAAAATCCGTATAGCTGACACTTAAACCAGTCTTATTGTAGCAATTGCAATAATTCCAACTTTGTTGGGTGTTCTTAATAAAACTAAAATCGAATTGCAGCATTACCGGGTGAGTGAATGACAATGACCTAACCCGCTGAGAAGCAGTGACAATGCTGCCGGCAGAAGCTGTTAAACCAATAAATTGTAATTTAGTTGAGTCACTAATTGAAAAAACCGGTTGGGCTATTGCTTTTATTGGTAGCAATAGGATAATCAGCAGTAAATCTCTTGATCTAAAAAATCTCATTCTAGCGTTAAATTACAACCAAATAGGATTTATCTCCCCAAGAGAAACAAAACTTACAAAGGCTGTCCGATTTATTATACTCTGTTCGTCATAGAGGAAATTTGTTTAACTTAAAATTCAAAATCTATGGAAAAGTTCATGTTAATTTTTCATGGCGGCAGCGACATTGCCCCTGAAATGAAATCGCCCGAGGCAATGCAAAAACACATGCAAAAGTGGTTTGCCTGGATAGAAAAATTAAATAAAGAAGGTCGCTATGCCGGAGGCGAAGCGCTGCTGCCAACCGGTAAGTTTATTGGTGGTAAAAAACGAGTAGTTACCGATGGACCTTTTGCGGAGACAAAGGAATTGGTTGGAGGTTATTTTATTGTAAATGCGAAGGATATTGATGAGGCAATCGCATTATGCGATGGATACCCTGATTTTATTTTCGATGGAAAAGTTCAGGTACGCCCTGTTCAAAAAATGGATATGTAACACTAAACTTTTACCTATGAAACCTATTAAATTACTGTTCATTGTTGCCGCGTTGATGCTTGGCAGTAGCTTTCGCTCTATTAATGGCAGCCTGACAGATAGTGAACGCAAAGCCGCGATTGATTATCTTAAAGAAACCAGAGGGCGGTTGTTAAAAGATGTAAAAGGACTTACTGACGAACAATTAAACTTTAAAGCCACCCCTGAGTCATGGTCAGTGGCGGAGTGCGTGGAGCACATCGCTTTTTCTGAGGCAGCGTTGTTTGGAATGGTGGAAGGAGCTTTGAAGGAGCCAGCTAATCCTGACAAGCGCAGTGAATTAAAAATGAGCGATGATGAACTCAAAAGCATGATAACAAACCGAACACAAAAGGTAAAAACGCAGGATATGTTTGAACCAAAAAATCAGTTCGGGAATTATGCAGGTTCACTCAAAGCCTATACAACAAAACGCGATGCGAACATCAATTATCTCAAAACCACGCAGGACGACCTTAGAAATCATTTTGCTACACTTCCATTCGGTGCCATTGACGCCTATCAGGCAATAATCTTTTTAGCTGGTCATTCCGCGCGGCATACTGCTCAAATTGAAGAAGTAATAGCCAATGCCAATTTCCCAAAAAAGAAATAAATATTGGTGTCCCATTCCAAGGAAAATGTGCAACAAGTAATCGGCCATCTTTTTCGCCACGAGGCGGGAAGGATGGCCGCTGTGCTTACTCGATTTCTTGGAGCTGATAATATAGACACAGCAGAAGATCTTGTTCAAGATACATTGCTTAAAGCGATGGAGACCTGGCGCATTGGTGGAGTACCCGAAAATCCACCAGCGTGGTTATATAGAGTAGCACACAACAAGGCTATCGATTGGATTCGAGCCAATCAACGAAAAATAAAACTCCTTGCTACAGAAAATGAACTGATTCGAACTACCTGGAATTTATCAGCGGCCAGAGAAGATATCTTCAATGAACACGAAATCCAGGATAGTGTATTGCGAGTGATGTTCGCATGCTGCCATCCCTCAATTCAACAGGAATCTCAGGTTGCATTAACGTTAAAGACATTGGGTGGTTTGAGCGCGGGCGAAATAGCAAATGCATTCCTAACTACAGAGGATACCATAGCTAAACGAATTTATAGAGCTAAAGAAAAAATTAAGCAAGAAAATATAAAACTAGATCCGCCTAGCCTATTTGAATTACCCCATAGATTGGATAGTGTGTTACAGGTTTTGTACTTGCTATTCAATGAAGGATATAATTCCAGTCATGGTAATACCTTGATTCGGGAAGATCTTTGCGAGGAAGCCATGCGGCTCAATTATCTTCTCATTCATCACAAAGCTACAAGCTTTCCAAAAGTAAAAGCGTTGATGGCGCTTATGTGTCTCCAATCTTCACGCTTTGCTGCGCGAACTGGTGAACTAGGGCAAATTATTTTACTCGAAGACCAAGATCGCTCCACTTGGAATAAACCACTCATTCAGCAAGGCGTTTATTTTCTTGAACAAGCATCTGAAGGAAATGCGTTGAGCGAATATCATATTGAAGCATCTATCGCCTCCGTACATGCGCTAGCTCTAACTTTTAAAGAAACTCGGTGGGACAAACTTGTCACCCTTTATCGCACGCTGTTGGAATATAAACCAGGTTCAATAACCAACCTGAACTATGCAATTGCTATCGGGTATGCTTCCTCTCCAGAAATCGGAATAGCAGAACTTGATAAAATCGAAAACTTGAAAGATCACTACCTCTATATATGTGCACGTGCAAATTTTTACTTTCTCATGGGAGAATTGCAACAAGCTAAAATCCATTTCGAAGACGCTTTAACCAAAGCGTCTTCGACTTATGAAATAGATTTGATAAAACGGTATTTAAAAAAAATATCCGGTAAATAGATTTGTATGCGATTAAATAAATACAATCACATACTGGCAACTAGAGTCCAGTAACCAGTATCAATTTCATTCATACTTCAATGTCTCTGCAGGATTTATCAAGGCCGCTTTTATAGCATGATAACTTACCGTGACCAACGCCAGTAAAAGTCCAGCACCCATGCTTAGCGCGAACAATTCCCAGGTCATGGCAACTTTGTAAGTAAAATCTTTCAGATACCAGGTTGTAATGAACCACCACGAAAGTGGGGCGGCTAAACAAAACGCTACAAACGCTAACAAGATAAACTGGCGGTTGAGTAAAATAAATATAGCGCGTAAGTCGGCACCCATTACTTTTCGTATTCCTATTTCCTTTGTACGATTCACAGCATTGATGCCAGCAAGACCAAACAATCCCAAACAAGAAATTAAAATAGCGAAGCCAGTTGCTAGTCCCATGATACTCATCCAACGCTGATAACTCTTGTATTGCTTAGCCACATCTTCATCTAAAAAAGTATAATCAAAAGGTTTATCTGGGAACAACTCCATCCATATAGATTTAACTTTTCCAAGTCCGCCCGCTAAATCTTTCGATTTAAGTCGAACCATTAATGTTGTCAGATAACCAATATTCTTTTTATCCATAGACAGAAACATAGGTTCAAACTTTTGCTCCAGTGATAAGAAGTGATAATCCTTTACCACACCAATAATTGGGGAGCCTAAACCAACAGAATCTTCACGCCAATTTAAATATTCATTTAATGGATCTGTCCATTTCATATCGCGCACAAGGGCTTCATTCACAATGACACCCATGGTATCGCTTGCAATAGCTGAGTCAAAATTCCTACCCGCAACCATTTGGATATCCAGCGTGGGTATATAAGACGGATCAACCGCATACACGTAAGCTGATTTTTGTTCGCCCTTAATTTTATACCCATATCGGGAATAGCCTTGGTTAAAGGAAGAACTCGTGCCCGTTACAGAGGCAATGGCTGGCTCTGAACTGGTGCGGGCTCTAACTTGTTCAACTGCTCGATTAGCTTGTTCATTCCATCCGGTTTGTGTGGGTATAACCAACACCTGTTCTTTGCTATAGCCTAAATCCTTAGTAGTGATATATTGCATCTGCCGATACATCATGACCGAACTGATAATAAGGAAAGCTGATAAGGCAAATTGTAACACAACCAGTGGCTTTGTAAAGCCAGCTTGCAGGCGTGAAGTAAAACCTCCTTTTAAAACAGCTGCTGGTTTAAACCGCGAAAGAAAAAGGGAAGGATAACTTCCGGCTAACAGTCCAACAATTGAACTAAGAATAAAGCCAACAGAAACTAACTGAATTGACTTCGACATTGTTAAGGCTATTCCTTTTTCGGTGTACTCATTGAAGGCCGGTAAAAACAATACTACGAGACCAAATCCTATAACCATTGATGCGAGTGAAAGCATAAGTGATTCAAAACTAAACTGATAGACTAATTGATTGCGTTGCGCCCCAACTACCTTGCGCACTCCAACTTCTATTCTTCGCGAAGCGGAAGTGGTTAGTGATAATGAAATGTAGTTAATACAGGCAATCAGCATAATCAAAAAAGCAATACCGCCTAAAATAATTGAATATTGTGGGTCGCTAACTTTCTCCCAGCTAATTTCCTTTTTCAAATGCCAATCGGGCAAAGCCGTAAATTCATACTCAAACATTTTAACATCCATGGGTATTTGTACGGTAGCCTCTTTTCTCCACTTTTCTAATTTATCCCGCATGTATTTATCAATGACCTTATCTAAATTCGTTTTGAAAGTGGTTAGATCAGCATCTGAATTTAATTGCACAAAGGTTGGGGTATTAAAATTTCCCCAATTATTCATATTGCGTTCGTAGTAGCTTCGGTTTTCTTGCGAAATCAATATGTCATAATGAATACTTGAATTAGCTGGAGCTGGCTCAATCACACCCGTTACAGTATATGATTTTTCACCCTCGTCATCAATGCGAATCGTTTTACCAATTGGATCAACATCTCCAAAATACTTTGCGACAATAGCGGGAGTTAATACGATTTCAGATTTGTCAAGAAAGATTCGATCAGCATTTCCCTTTATCAATGGAAATGAAAACATCTTAAAGAAGTCTGCATCTACATAGGTAAGGCTTTCTGTAAAAACTTTCTCTTCGTACCTGAAAATACCCCTGTTATCACTGTTATACCGAGTCGCATATTTTACTTCAGGAAGTTCATCCTTTAAAGTAGGCGCTAAACCAGTCTGTATCCAGGCTGAGCGATTGTAAGGATCAACAGAATCATGTCTCCAGGTATCAAAACTTTTTTCTTCAATCCGATAGATTGAACTTTTGTTTTCATGAAACTGGTCAAACTCTTTTTCATCTTGAATATAGAGTGCAATGAGCATGCAAAATGCAAGACCAATGCTAAGTCCAAATGCATTGATAAAGGAATAAAATTTTCGTTTAAGAATGTTGCGCGTAGCAACCTTAAAATAATTTCCGATCATAATGGTATTAATTATTGATAGTGAAAATCGATTTCTTAAAATGATACCCGGTCTTAAAAACTTTATGAGAGTCCAGATAAATTTTCTTTTTGCTTTTCTTTCACCAATGGTTAGTACATCTAATTCATATTGTTCAAGCAAATCACCTTCAATGCCTTCATATAAAGCAGAAGGACAAGCCCATTCTAAAAAGCGTAGCCATCTGTCTAAACTACGATTAGACTGATTTTTTGATTGACTATGATTAAGATTGTAATCCATGTCTTATCCTATCTTTTTTCCCGGCTTCATAATAAATCATAGTTAAGACGAGGCACCAACTTCCACAAATCAGTTCTTGCTTCTTTCATTGTGCGTAGCATAGCAAGGCCAGCATTAGTAATAGAGAAAATTCGTTTCCGTCTCCCGCCCCTCGTGTTCGTTGCACCACCCATACTCGACTTCACATAGCCCTTATCTTCCAATCGATAAAGTGTTACATGCACGGCACTCAGGTTGGATTCCCGCCCCAATCGTTCTTTTATTTCATTGACAATGGCGTTTCCATACGCCTCCTCCTGCAGGATGCCTACCATGGTTAACACCAATTCTTCAAACTCTCCTAAATAGTCTTTGTTCATTACTATACGTTTTGTCAAACATATATACTCATAAATTCCCGATTTGTTACAATTTTGTCAAAGAAATAGGATAATTTAATTCAACAAGGAAGATACTGGATACTGGTCACTAGCTATCTTGTATCCAGCAACCAGTATCGATTTTCACTCATACTTCAATGTTTCAGCCGGTCTGGTCCACGCAGTTTTAATGACTTGATAACTAATGGTAAGCAAGGCAATCAGTAATGACAATCCACCAGCAGCAACAAATACCTGCCAGCTTACCCCTACCCGATATTCGAAGGACTGTAGCCAATTATTCATCAAATACCAGGTGATTGGTACCGATAAAAATAATGATCCAGCAATCAGATACACATAGTCCTTTGAAAGCAATACTAACAATGATTGTTCCGTGGCGCCCATTACTTTACGGATGGAAATTTCTTTGGTGCGATTTTGCATCGCCAAAGAAGCTAACGCATACAACCCTAAACTTCCAATGATCATAGCGAGTAATGTTGCTACACTCACAATCTTACCTAAGTTTTGATCACTGCGATATTGATTATCCATAGCCTGATCTACAAACGTAAAAGCAAACTCTTCACCACCAGTCAGGCGAGCCCACAACGCTTTAACTTGATTTAAAGTAGCAGCCATATTATCAGGCTTTAATCGCACAAATAATTTGGGCATAGGATTATTCTCAAAGTTTATATTCTCCGAACCGGTTAGAATAATAACCGGATCCTGCACCAGCACTAATGGAGTAACCGGTGTATAGAGCGATGTGTAATTGAAGTCTTTTACTATTCCAATCACTTCATGATCGCCAAAACCTTTTCCAGGAATGCGTTTACCATTTACATCTATCCAGCCATATTCTTTGGCAAAAGCCTCGTTCACAATAACACCTCTGCGATCAGCCGCAGCATCAGTAAAATTTCTGCCCGCAATGATTTCCATTTTCATTGCGGTAATGTATTCATCATCCACAACGTTCATATTGAAATTCCTATAGGTACCCTGATCATCGGTAAACCCAATGGCTGTCCAACTGCCATCACCAAAATCGTGCGAAGCCGCAGCCGAAGCCTCTACCCCTGAAAGTTTGTTGAGCTCTGTCTTAAATTGTTCAGCCATTTCAAATCCTTTATTTATGCGTTCACCCAATCTGCCCACCCGAGGAACATTTAACTGAACAACGGCCAATTGCTCTTTATTGAATCCCAGATTCTTGTTTTGTAAAAAACTTAATTGTTGTTGCATAATAAGTGTACTGGAAATAAGAAAAATTGAAAGTACCAACTGCACTCCTACCAATACCTGTCGCATGCGTTGCTTAGTGCTTCCGGTTTGCAAAGAACCTTTCAATACTTCGATAGGCTTAAAGGCCGATAATACAAATGCCGGGTAACTGCCGGCCATCAATCCGATTATCGCTAGCAGACAGCCGACCAAAATAAATAAAAATCCATTCCACGAAAACACAAGTTGCTTACCTGCTAGTTCATTAAACAGCGGCAAACCCAAAACCGAAAGCAACACACCGAGCACCAATGCAATACCCGTTATTAAAATAGCCTCACCAACAAACTGTGCAATTAATTGTTTCCGTTGGGCACCAACTACTTTACGAATACCCACTTCGCGGGCACGTTTTAATGAACGCCCTATTGAAAGCGTAACAAAATTGATACAGGCAACAAATAAGATAAGGATGGCAACGGCACTCAGAATGTAGCTGTATTTCACATCGCTTATCGGTGAATCTCCTATCGGATAATTAGTATCGAGATGAATGGAGGTAAGCGGCTGTAGTCCGGGAGCATATTTGCTCTGCTTAAAATCTTCTTCGCCAAGTAACCTGCGAAACAAATCTGGAAATTTACTTTCTACCTGCGATGCCGTTACACCTTTAGGCAACATTACATACGTTGAAGGATAAATATTAAACCAACCGTTGTTGAGTTGTTGTTCAGAAAATATTTTGCTGTAATTATGATCCGGGATGAGCAGGTTGAACCGGATGCTTGAGTTGGTGGGGATTTGCACCACACCTGTTACGGCAAACTCTTCGAAGTTGTCGCCTACTTGAATAGAAATATTTTGACCTACAGGATCAGTTTGTCCAAAATACTTTTCGGCCATGTTTTTATTAATGACGATGTTGTGCTGGTCGTTCAGCAATGCATCACGTTCGCCCCGCAACAATTCAAAATCAAAGATAGAAAACACGGAACGGTCGGCCACCATCACGCCTTCGCTGAATTGCTTCGCGCCTACTTTTACCAGTGTATTAATAGCCACAAACCTCACAAAACTTTCTACATCGGGAAGGTTATTTTTTAAAGCTGGCCCCATTGGCATAGGCGTTGCGATATTAAAGAACTGTTTGTTTTCACCCCAATCTTCTTTTACATAAACGCGATGGATGCGATCGGCTTTGGTGTGAAACGTATCAAACGTCCATTCATCCTTAACAAATAAAGCAATGAGTACACAACAGGCAATACCCAGACTTAAGCCCAATACATTAATAAAAGAATGCACTTTACTCCGCCAAAGCGAACGAAAGGCAATTTTAAGGTAGTTGTGTAGCATACTGATTGGCTTTGAACAAAAGTGGTGAAAATTGGGAATTCAATAAACTTTCTTGACCTTATCTGGGGATGAGATGTACTGAACCGTAAAATAGTTGTAGTGGGTATTATTTTGAATAAGTAATTTCTGCCGCTTCATGTTACTTCGTGACTTAGCGTCTTTGTGGCTTAAAAAATAATCTGAACCACAAAGTCACCAAGAACACAAAAGTTCACAAAGAAAATTGCAACTAGTTTTTCAATCAAATCCTGCTACCTTAGACTACTCATTCTAAATCACAATCTATGAAACTAAGAATTCTCGCACTCTTTATTTTAATCTCAACCAGCAGCTTTTGTAATGTAACACTCCCAAAAGTATTGGGCGACAACATGGTGCTGCAGCGAAACAAACCCATCAATCTTTGGGGGTGGGCCGATAAAGGTGAAAAGGTGAGTATACAATTCAATAAGCAAAGTGCTTCCGCGAAAGCTGATAAAAATGGTAAATGGTTGATTACATTAAAACCCGAAGCAGCGGGCGGACCGTATCAAATAACTATTAAAGGAAAAAATTCTATTACGCTTTCCAATATTCTTATTGGTGAAGTATGGGTGTGTTCCGGACAAAGTAACATGGAGTTTCAGTTGCGCAACGTCAATAATTCTAAAGAAGAAATTAAAGAAGCTAACTATCCCATGATCCGGCATTTTACAGTTCAAAAATCCGTCTCAAGCAACTTACAAGATGATGTTAAAGGTGGCGAATGGGAAATATGTACACCTGAAAACGCTGGTGACTTCACAGCCGTTGGGTATTTTTTCGCGCGCGAACTTTACAATGAATTAAAAATTCCCATTGGTCTTGTGCATACCTCCTGGGGCGGCACACACTCCGAAACGTGGACCAGTCGTGAAGCCTTTGAACAAAGTGCTGAGTTTAAAGATATGATTGTTGGCATGCCAACATTAGACCTTGATAAATTAGCAAAGGAAAAAAGTGAGACTCTTGTAAAGAAACTTTCAGCATTAGGATTGGCACTGCCAAAAGCGGGAGAAACTAAAAATTGGAATCAGTCTTCATTTAATGATAGCAACTGGCCCGCAATGGAGTTGCCCGGATTATGGGAAGACAAAGCGTTAGGAGATTTAGATGGAATTGTTTGGTTTCGAAAAACAATAACTATTAAAAAAGAAGATGCAGGCAAAGCGGCAAGTATTTCATTAGGTGCTATTGACGACTCGGATGAAAGTTTTGTAAACGGAACTTCAGTGGGTGGATTAAAAAATCAATACAATGCACCCCGCATATATTCTATTCCTGCCGGAATTCTTAAAGAAGGCACGAACGTAATTGCCATTCGTGTAGAAGATACTGGTGGTGGTGGCGGTGTTCAAGGCAAACCCGAAGAGTTAATTTTAACAATTGGTAATTCTAAAATCTCCTTAGCGGGAGCTTGGAAATATCAAGTAGAGAAAGTACAGGGAACCGGTTCATCAATAGGCCCTAACAGCTACCCTACTCTGCTTTATAATGCGATGTTAAATCCATTATTGAATCTTAGTATTGAAGGTGCCATCTGGTATCAAGGTGAATCGAATGCTGGTCGGGCGTATCAATATCGCACAGCTTTTCCATTAATGATTACCGATTGGCGCAATCATTGGAAGCAAGGCAACTTTCCTTTCTACTTTGTGCAACTGGCAAGTTTTAATTCTGCCAATGGTGATAGCGAACATGGAAGCACGTGGGCCGAATTACGCGAAGCACAAACTATGACTTTATCATTGCCGCACACCGGTATGGCTGTAACGACTGATATCGGTGAAGCCAATGACATTCACCCACGCAACAAACAAGATGTAGGCAAGCGACTCGCTGCTATTGCGTTACACGATGTATATGGTAAGTCGAACGAGTTTAGTGGTCCGGTATATGAATCGATGAAAACGGAAGGAAATAAAATCCGAATTTCATTTACACATGTTGGCAGTGGCTTGTTTATAAAGGATAAGTATGGATACTTAAAAGGCTTCGAGATTGCCGGCAGCGATCAAAAGTTTACTTATGCCAAAGCGTGGATTGAAGGCAACACGATTGTTGTTTCATCCGATCAGGTTTCGAATCCTGTAGCCGTTCATTTTGCGTGGGCGGATAATCCTGAAGATGCAAACCTGTTTAACAAAGATGGATTTCCGGCTGTGCCGTTTAGGACGGATACCTGGAAAGGAATTACCGAGGCGAATAAGTTTAAGTTTGATTAAAAAGGATACTGGTCTCTGGATGATAATCATATAATCAGGCGCAAGCGTCAAGCTTGTGCCTGCATCAGTAAAAACTATAGAAAGCACAAGCGTGACGCTTGCGCTAGGCCAGGGAATTACCGAGGCAAATAAGTTCAAGTTTGATTGAGCTGACGAGAGTTACTATTCTTTATTTTGGTTATTCTATTTAAAACAATACAAAAATCATTATTCCGTTTATATAAAAACCGATTGTCTATTATGAAAAGGATCCTAATAATTTTTCTGGTCTTTGGCCTTTTAGGCTTTACCAAGGAATCTGTTAGTTATGAAAAGATAGCATTTGACTATTTCATTTCTGATATTTTACCTAATGATTTTGATAATATTTCCGCAGTTAGGTTTAAAGGAGAAACCGAAGATAGATTTTCAACCTTGGGAAAATATAAATTTTGCCTTGAGCCTCAAGAAAAACTTGACTATATTATTAACCAAGTTACAAGAGGATCAAGAAGAAAGGTGAAACAAATCCAGCTTCAAAAAAATGATGAAATTGAAATAGTTGACTATCAGAGTAAAGGAAAAATTTCAAAACTTCTCCTATATCCTTCTCTACACATCGCTGGCAAATACTATGTTTTTTTATTGTTTCAAATGCCGGACAACAAAAAGATTAAGTATGTTTTTGAACTAACTCCAGAAGGTGAAATCTCAAGGACTTGTAAGATGGAGTAATACCTCTATCTATTTTACAAGCTTAATCGAAGCTGAGTTAATGCAAAACCGTAAACCTGTAGGTGGTGGGCCATCTGGAAACACATGACCGAGGTGGCAATCACACACACTGCATTCAACTTCAACGCGGGTCATTCCGTAACTGGTGTCTTTGGTGTACTTAATTACATTAGGCTCAACCGAAGAGTTAAAGCTGGGCCAACCGGTTCCTGAATCAAATTTTTTACGGGAATCAAAAAGAACGGTTCCACAACAGCGACACGCATACAAACCCGCTTCATGGGCTTCGCAATACTCGCCACTAAAAGCGCGCTCAGTTCCTTTCTTTCTGGTAACCTGATATTCCTCAGGTGTTAAAATTTTTTTCCATTCTTCATCGGTTTTTTCTACACGTGTTGGCGGAGTCAAATTTCCTTTGGAGGCATATTGCAATACATCAGGCCATTTCATAAAAAAAGTAGTTTATATAGAAGTACACTCTAATAAACCACTTTTCAGTCAATTAGTTCACATGATTTTCTGTTTGCTTGGTGCGAATGCGTTTTCCAAATCCACCAAACTTAACGGTGACATTGTACGACCAGTCGCTTAGTTGACTATCATTCAATCCAGCAGCACTGCTATGCGAAACATTGCGATACGAAATACCTGGGCTTAATCGCATCCAACGAAACAAATTCATTTCCAATTGGGCACCGGGTTCAACTACATAAAACCAATTCTCGTCATGCTTGGTCTGAAAGTCATGATAACTATAGTCATTCCAATTGTAGCGATCATATTGAGCCGTGAAACCCACGCCTGTAAATAAATTTACGACTAAGTGAATTGGTTTATTAGAACCAATTACGCGCTCAAGTTTTAAACCACCTTGTCCGTATTGATACGTCATAGGCGTTTGTGGATCAACACTGTATTGTGTCGGCACTTGAATATCATTAGTAGAACCTGCAAAGGCTAGACCCAGCATCCATCTGCGATTAATGAATACACCACCATAGAATTCACTGATGTTGGCAAATTCGCCACCAATAGTTGTGAATTTATTGGAGATGGCTCCGTAGCCACCGGTGGCGCGACCAGATCCGAAAAGTGTTTGCACTTCCTGCGCGAATAAAGATGTGGTTAATGTTAAAAATAAAGCGGTGATTAAAATTCGAGGTGTCATAATTATCAATTTTTATACATGACAACCATGCTAAAAGATACCCCTATTGCAGGATCAATATTTTTCTATTCGTGGCGGATGGCATCCACAGGATTTAATCGCGAAGCCCGAATAGCGGGATAGGTTCCAAAAATAATTCCTACCAAAACAGAAATAATAGAAATCAGGATGAAGGTATTGACTGTATAGGCTGCCTGGAAAGGAACTTCGGTAACGGCCCGCACAATAGGTATGATGGCCATGGTTCCTAAAACACCAAGCACCAAACCGAGAAAACTACCAAAGGCAGACACAGTGATAGACTCAGCCAAAAACAAAAGGATAATATCTTTTCGATTGGCACCTGTTGCTTTGCGAATACCAATTTCAGCAGTGCGTTCAGTCACTGAAATCAAGAGCACATTCATTACCCCAATGCCACCCACAATTACTGAGATGCCCACAATTAACCCCATTACTATCCGAAAGACTAAAAAAGCTTTAGTTGTTTGATCGATTCGAAAATCATTTGTTTGAATAATAAAATTTTCGTCAGATTGTTTATAATTTTTAGTCAGCCACGTAGTAATTTCCTCTTTAAGCGCAGGAATATCTTCCGTTTTCTCCACATCAAAATAAACCGTGGGTGTATGCGATTCTAAGTCTGCAAGCGACAACAAAGAAATTGGAAAATAAATTTGTGGCGTTTTTATTTTTGGTTCTGGTACAATACCTATAATCTCAAGTTCCCACTCAAGAAAATTAATTTTCTTACCAATCAATTGCGATTCATTTTCATACCTGGTTGCTTTAAAAAATGCCTTATTAACAACCACAACATTTCTTCTTTGATCAACATCAGTTGATTGAAAAATAGCGCCACTAACCTTTGCGGTATCATCTTGAATAGCCCCTGCACTTGTCCAGGCATAAACACCAATGCTAAGGCTATCTGTTAACTTCGCCTCGCCTGCCAACGAGGTTCTGAAAACACCTTTAGCCGGTTTGGTTAGCATACTTTTTAGTTTTTGGTAGTGATCGTAATCAATTATTTGGATGGTATCGCGTTTTATGCGAACGTCATTTACATTTTTGTAAAGATTGGTTTGCAAAATAATTGCATTGAGTGAAGTAGTGCTTGAAATCTGTTCGCGTGCCAATTTCTCCATGCCGTCAATCAAAGAAAGTATTGATACAAGCGAGGCTACACCAATTACAATACCCAGCACGGAAAGAAATGTGTGGAATAAATTTGAACGAATATTGGCAAATGCCAGCGTAAAGGAATTGAAGATTTTTTGTAACATAATGCTCTGTAACAATGCAAAGACTTAATACTCGTAAATTTGTTACACGGCAACCCTACTTATTGCAGATAACTCGATAAATTTACAAGAATGTCAATCTCTTTTTGATAGAAATTGGCTCTTATCTCATTATATAAGCTTAGGAATATTTAAAAAGTAATTTGTTCCATAAACAGTGCGATGAAACGGTTTACCTACTCCATTGCGGGATTTATTTTTTCATTGTTGATTTTGATTGCCACGGCAACCCAAGCCACTCATTTAAGAGCAGCCGATATTAAAGTTGAACCTGTTTGCGGCAGTCCACGCACCTATACCATTACTATACTTGCCTATTTAAACACGCAATCCAACACCCGTTTTGGAACTAACAGTGAAGTATTCTTTGGCGATGGCTCATCGGTAAGAATTCCCCTTACGGTTGCAACTGTTCGCCCTGATCTAGGGCCAAATATTGCCGTGGCTACTTTTACCGCAACACATACTTACCAGAACTTTGGTAATTATACAATCACTTATATCGAGCACGACCGAAGCAGTGGAATTCTAAACATTGAAAAATCGGATGATGTACCCTATGTTACGTTTGTAAATATTACACTAGATCCGCTTGATGGATGCAACCACATTCCCTATTTATCCGTGCCACCACTCGATCGCGCTTGCTTTAAGTCGGCTTTCTTTCACACACCAGGCGCTTACGATGTGGATGGTGATAGTCTTTCCTACGAGCTCTCAGTTCCTGCAAGCAGTGTAGCCACTTTTGCCAACTACACACCGCCAAATAATATCAAGTTCTACACAAATTTTAATCAGGGCAATGAAACAGCAACCAGTCAACCTATTTTTTTCATTAATACTATAACCGGGCTTTTAACGTGGGATGCACCCGGATCTATCGGTGAATACAATATTGCATTCAAGATTATTGAATGGCGAAAAGATTCTGTTACCAACGTATATCGAAAGTTAAGTACCACCACGCGCGATATGCAGATTGTTGTTGAAGAGTGCATGAACATAAGACCTGAACTACAAATCCCTCTTGATATCTGTGTTGAAGCTGGAACAAAGATTGAAGAAATAATACGAGGTACTGATGGTGATAATCATCCGGTAAAAATTGAAGTGTTCTCTGAACTTATCGATTTTATACCGGCTAAAATTCCTGCCACCTACTCACCAAATCCACCTATATTCTCTCCTTCCGATCCCGCAGCAGAGTTAGCCTTTAGTTGGCAAACGGATTGTTTACATGTGCGTCAGCAACCGTATCAGGTGGTTTTTAAAATTACCGACAACCCACCAAAAGGACCCAAGTTGGTAAACTTTAAAATCTGGAACATAAAAGTTGTGGCCCCAGCACCTACGTGGAATAATACCGGATTGGATTTGGTAAACCGAACAGCCAACTTGGAATGGAACTCCTATGCTTGCAGTAATGCCGATAAAATTCAGATCTGGCGAAAAGTAGACTCCTACCCTTATGCTCCGGGCTTGTGCAATCCAGGCTTACCAAAGTTTTTAGGATACAATCTCATTGCTGAAGTACCTGTAACACAAACAACGTTTACAGATACAAATGTGGGTCGTGGCTTGGTAGTCGGTGCTAAATATTGCTATCGCATAATAGCGTACTTCAATTCGCCCGCGAGCACACCAAGTATTGTTTCTACAGAAAAATGTATTGGCCCCATTGAAGCCGATGCTCCTGTAATCACACACGTTAGCGTTGAAAAGACAGATTCTATTCAGGGAAAAATAAGCGTGAGTTGGCGAAGTCCGTTTGCCATTAACGAAGTTCAGTTTCCAAAACCCTATGAGTACGAAGTGTACCGAGCAAGTGGTTTTGCTGAGAGCACTAACATTACCCGCGCAGGTCGGGTAACTGATACTACGTTTGTTGATACCAATATCAATACTGAGAAAAATATTTTCAATTATAGAATTGTGTTATACGCTAAGCCACAAAATGCACAACAAATTATTGCTGTGGATACATCTGCAATTGCTTCATCGGTGCGGCTTAGTGCAACCATTGGAATTAAAAAGATAGAACTTGCGTGGCGCGATAGTGTTCCTTGGTCGAATGTTGCGCAAAGTAAACCCTATCATTTAATTTATCGGGCGATTGAAAGTACTGATCTACAAGATATGACCTTGATTGATAGCGTTTATGTTGCTTCGGATGGCTTTACCTATTTGGATCAAGGTCAGTTTAATAATGAACCCTTACAAGATGACAAACGATACTCCTATCGCGTGTTAACGCGAGGCACGTATGGAAATCCCAAAATCAAACTTCAAGAGAATTACTCACAGGTGATAGCAACCTATCCTGAAAATAATTTATTACCCTGTTCACAAGGGTTGGAACTCAACCTCGTAAACTGCGATGAATATCTCAACGCTAATAATTGCGGCCAAACAGAATTTTCAAACACACTTCGGTGGGAGTTGAAGGATCAGTCCGGTTGCCGCAGGGACATTGTATCCTACAACATTTATGGTTCTGCTTCCGCAGAAGCTGAGTTTCAATTAATTGCTTCCGGTGTGCGCGATAATTTCTTCATCCACGAAGGCTTATCCTCCTTTGCCTATTGCTACCAAGTTTCGGCAGTAGATGCACTTGGACAAGAAGGGCCACTAAGCGATTCTATTTGCAATGATAATTGTCCTTACTATTTACTGCCTAATGTTTTTACACCTAATGATGATGGTTACAATGACGTATTAAGCGCCAACTTTGATGTGAACACAAACCCCGATGCAGGTTCATCAGTTTCTATTCGGTGTCCACGATTTGTTAATAGCATTGTTTTTCATGTTTATAATCGGTGGGGCAATGAAGTTTATCGCTTTCAATCCGCCAACACTACTGACACCAGCATTGAATGGGATGGAAAATCAACGCAAGGCAATGAATTGACGGGGGGCGTTTATTTCTATCGGGCTGAAGTAACGTTCAATAGATTATATGAGCGTGATCGCCATAAAGAACTTACAGGTTGGGTACATTTGGTTAGATAATCTTAAAATGAAATTGATCTTACTGGTTTGTTTAACTTTTAGTTGTAGCCATACACTTGATGCGCAACGATTGGCGTTATCTACCCAATCTGACTCAGCAATTTATTATTACTATGAAGGTTGGCGACAAGTGATGGATGAAGGCGATTATACAGCATCTGAAAAAATGTATCGCAAGATGATGAGCTTTGATCCTGACTTTTTAGTCGGCTTGAGTTTATTAGGAAGGATAACACACGATTTAAATGAGCGACAACACATTGAACAAACACTTGAAAAACGAAAGCAGGAAGTCACTGGCAACGAACGACTGTTGCTTGACGATTACTTTGAGTTAGTAAAACTTACAAACCTGCGTGAGGTTGATCCTGAAAAAGCAAAAGAACAACTTCAAATAGCCTTCGCTACAAGTGAACAAAATTTGAAAACAATTGTCCATCAATATCCAGACGAAATTTATTACCGGGCAGAATACATTGAAGTATTGCAACATAACTATGGCCCAAGACAAGCATTAGACACCCTCTATCATTTGCTAACTACTAAGCAACAAAACGAACCCTTCCTACTCGGGTATGCTGCAAACATGGAAGCTGAGGTTGGAAATTTTAAAAGAGCTTTACTGAAAGCAGATTTGTTAGCGACAAAGTTTAAAGGCAAGCAGTCACCAAAACCTTATGTAGTCTATGGCGATATTTATGTTAAAATGAAAAAGTATAAGAAGGCTGACAAATTTATTCAACAAGCATTAAAACTTGACCCTGGAAATCATGATGCGCAACGATTGGAGAAGAAGATTAAGGAAGTGAAGAATTTTAGATAAATAGTTGCTACTATTTGGGTTGAGGGTTTTCAACCCGTATTATGCAAAGGCTGAGGATTGAAAACCCATAGGTTGTGAAACGATAATCTGAATTACCCGGAAGCTACTCTTTCAAAACAATCTCCACCCTTCTATTCTTCATGCGACCTTCCTCAAAGGTATTGTCGGCAATAGGCTCGGCACTTCCCCGGCCTTCAAAATGAATGCGACCATAGGCAATGCCATGATCTATTAAATAATCACCAACCGCTTCCGCCCTACTAGTTGATAACCGAACGTTGTACGCTTCGCGACCAGTATTATCGGTATGGCCAATGATAGTTACGCTTGTGTTCGGACTCTTCTTCAAAATATCCACCAGCGTATCTAAGCGCGAACTAACTTCCTTTTTAATTTCCGGGCTATTCTTATCAAACAGCACTTCACTAAGCGTAAACCTTCTTTCCTTGGCTGCCTCCTTTTGAATCATTGGTTCAATTAATTTCTTTATTGCTGCGGTATCTGGTTTAGGGGTCGATGGCTCTGTGGTATGAATCAACGTTTCTGTTTCTTGTTTCTTCACTTTTTTTGAATGCCTAACCTGGGGCACATCCTTAAAGTCATTGAATCGTCTTTCCTTTTGCGACTTCTGCCAACCGGCTTCTCTACGACAGTTAACTTG
>Ga0209480_10000814_pt1 | contig 23961 bp, 19 predicted proteins | sample JI61114C2DNA_FD_187501 | JGI IMG/M metagenome (GOLD analysis project Ga0209480, IMG submission 187501) | Wastewater effluent complex algal communities from Wisconsin, to seasonally profile nutrient transformation and Carbon sequestration -... | ecosystem: Engineered > WWTP > Effluent > Algae... | reverse complement strand
GACTGACATCCGCAACATCGTGATCCTGACCGGCGCCGGGGTTTCCGCCGAAAGCGGGATCGACACCTTTCGTGGCGGCGGCGGTTTGTGGGAGAACCACCAGGTTGAGGATGTCGCCACTCCAGAAGCCTTCGCCCGTGATCCCAACCTGGTTCTGCGGTTCTACGACGCGCGCCGCGCGGCCATTCAGACCAAAGAACCGAACGCAGCGCATATCGCATTGGCCCGGCTGGAGGCGGAATGGGGCGGCAAGCTGCTGCTGGTCACCCAGAATGTCGATGATCTGCACGAGCGTGGCGGTTCGGCGCGGGTGCTGCACATGCACGGCACCCACCTCAATGCCTGGTGCACCAGCTGCGATGTCCGCAGCCGCTGGACCGCGCCGCTGATCGAACGTCCGCCCTGCCCGGTCTGCGCTGCACCGACCCTGCGCCCCGATATCGTCTGGTTCGGTGAGATGCCCTACCGGATGGGCGAAATCTATGCCGCGCTGCGTGAGGCCGATCTATTCGTGTCGATCGGCACTTCGGGTGCGGTCTATCCCGCCGCAGGCTTTGTCCAGAACGCGGTGGAACTGGGTGCGCGGACGCTGGAGCTCAATCTTGAGACCAGCCAAGGCTCGCACCACTTCCACGAATCGCGATTGGGACCGGCAAGTGAGGTGGTGCCGGCCTGGGTGGACGAGATGCTAGGCGGCTGAACAGCCCCGGCACTCCGGATCGCGCGCAATTCGCATGGTCCGCAGGCTTGGTACCAGCCCTTCCAACAGATGGAGCTGCCCCCACTGCGGATCGCCCAGCGCGGTCTTGCCCTGCAAGATCACGCGAATCGCCTGCATCGCCGCAAAGGCCCCGACCATCCCGACCATCGCGCCCAGCACGCCGTCTGCCGCGCAGCTATCGCAATCATCCGAATCGAACGCATCGCCAACAAAGCAGCGATAGCAGGACTGCCCTTCGAGATGCCCGGCGAAGTTGGCCACTTGCCCCTGAAATCGCCCGATTGCCGCGGTTGTCAGAGGAATTCCCAACGCAACGCAAGTATCTGAAACCAGCAATCGAGTCCTGAAATTGTCACAGCCATCGAGCACAACGGTGGCGTCTTCGAGTTCCCGCGCGGCTGGAATCCCCTCCCCCAATCGCCCAACCACCGCGCGGGACCGGAGCGCCGGATCGAACCGCGCCACCCAATCTGCCGCAACTTCAGCTTTGGGCCGTCCGACATCGGCGGGCGTGAAGATCGTCTGGCGTTGCAGGTTGCTGATTTCCACCACGTCGCTGTCGATCAGGGTCAGCCGCCCCACGCCTGCACCGACGAGATACTGCAAAGCCGGGCTGCCGATCCCGCCGCAGCCGACCAGCACAACGTGCGCCTCTGCCAATGCCACTTGGCCCACGCCGCCCACTTCGGGCAGCACGATATGACGGGCAAAGCGATCAAGACGGCTGGGCGAAAGCGACATGGCATGCGCCTTAAGGCGAATCCCGGCCTGCCGCAAAGGAAGTCTCTTGCCGCAGCCTCAGCAATGCGGCACTTAATCGGACAATTAACAAAAATGGGATGAGCGATGCACTTTGCCGAACTGCGCGCCGTGCGCGAAGAATTGACCGGGCCGGGCGGCCAGTTTGAAATTGCCGAGGCCGATGTACTGGGCCAGCGGCTGCGCGTGTTCAAGAACGCCCCGCCATCGGTTCGCGAATTCTGGCTTTCGACCGTCGCCTGGGGGGACCGTCCCTATCTGATCTACGAGGGTGAGGTGCTGACTTATGCGCAGGCCCACGCCCACGCCGCGGCGATCGCCGCATGGTTGTGGGATCAGGGCATCCGCCCCGGCGACCGGGTAGCGATCGCGATGCGCAACTATCCCGAATGGATGGTGATCTATTGGGCCTGCGCCTCCATTGGAGTCGCTGCAGCCGGGCTCAATGCCTGGTGGACCGCCGAGGAAATGGAAGCCGCACTGAAAGATGCGGAGCCCAAGGCGATGTTCATCGATGCCGAACGGCTGGCGCGCTACCGCGAGATCACTTCACTGCAAGGCACGATCCCACTGGTCGGTGTGCGGCTGGCGGACTGTCCGGGCGATGTTACACCCTATGGCGATGTCTTGGCCAGCGGCGGGTCCATGCCTGAGGTGGCGGTTGATCCTGACAGCGACGCCTGCATTTTCTACACCAGCGGCACCACCGGCTTTCCCAAGGGTGCACAGCTGACCCATCGCGGCTGCATCGCCAACCTGATGAACATGCTCTATTCCACCACGGCGCAGGCTCTGGCGGTTGAGCGCGCCACAGGTGAGGCGCCGCCAGCAGACCCGCCGGTACCAGTTACCCTGCTGACCACGCCGCTGTTCCACGTAACCGCCAACAATTGCGGGGCCTACCTGACCAGCGCAGCGGGCGGGGCAATTGTGCTGATGTACAAGTGGGAAGCCGGTGCGGCGCTGAAACTGGTCGAGCAATACCGCATCACCGGGATCAGCGGAGTTCCGGTGATGAGCCGCGAGATCATCAACCACCCTGATTTCGCGAGCACCGACACCTCAAGCCTGACTGGCCTGTCCGGCGGCGGTGCCCAATTGCCGCCCGATCTGGTGCTCAAAATCGACGAGGTGGTTAAAACTGCCCGCCCGACCACTGGCTATGGCATGACCGAAACCTGCGGGATCATCACGTCGGTCAGCGGCGATTTCTTTGTCGCGAGGCCTGACAGTGCAGGACCCTACATGCCCAGCTTTGAGGTCAAGGTGGTCGACGATGATGGCAACGAATTGCCGCAGGGTGAAGTGGGCGAACTATGGGTCAAGGGATCGCCGGTTATCAAGGGTTATATCAATCGCCCCGATGCCACCGCGCAGACCATTACCGATGGCTGGCTGCACACTGGCGATATCGCGCGGATCGACGAGGATGGTTTCATCTTCATCGTCGACCGCAAAAAGGATCTGGTGATCCGCGGTGGAGAGAACATCTCCTGCACCGAGGTTGAAGCCTGTATCTACCGGGTGCCGGGAGTGGCCGAATGCTGTGTGTTCGGCGTTCCCGACCAGCGGCTTGGCGAAGAAATCGGCGTGGCTGTAGTGATGAAGCCGGGTGAGACCAGCAGCGCCGAGGCGGTGATCGCGCACTGCGCCGCGCATATGAGCAAGCACAAAGTGCCGCGCTATGTCTGGTTCCTCGACCAGCCGCTTCCACGCAATGCCAGCGGCAAGTTCCTGCGGCGCGAGCTGAAAGATGAACTGAGCAAACTAGCGGCGGAGGCCTGAGCCATGAGTGACCTCGACGGACGGATTGCCCTCGTAACCGGTGCAGCCAAAGGGCTTGGCGCTTGCACGGCGCGCGCCCTGGCGGCAGCGGGTGCCAAAGTGGCAGTGACCGATATGGCCGCACCTGAAGACCTTGCCGCCGAAATCGGCGGGATCGCTCGGGCGCAGGACGTCACCAGCGAGGCTGACTGGGCCGCGACGATGGACTGGCTCCGCGCCGAGGCGGGGGGACTCGATATTCTGGTCAACAACGCCGGCCTGTGGCTGTTCAAGCCGATCACCGAGACCACGCTGGACGACTGGCGGCGGCTGCACGCGGTCAATGTCGAAGGGGTGTTCATGGGCACCCGTGCGGCGATCCCCTTGCTAGCCGAACGCGCCCATCTGTGGCGGGGCGGCACGGCGATTGTGAACCTGTCCTCCGTCGCCGGAATCGAAGGTGCGGCGGGTGGAACCTGCTATAACAGCACCAAGGGCGCGGTCCGACTGTTCACCAAAGGCTGCGCCAAGGAACTGGCAGCGGCGCGGATTCGCGTCAATTCGGTCCACCCCGGCGTGATCGACACCGACATGGGCCGCAAGCTGGTCGATGATTTTGCCGAGGCCCAAGGCCTTGGGAATAACGAGATGCTGGCCGGGGTGTCGGCGATGCATCCGCTGGGACATCTTGGCGAGCCGCAGAACGTGGCCGACGCCGTGGTTTTCCTGGCGAGTGACCGCGCGGCGTTTACCACCGGGAGCGAATTGATCGTGGATGGTGGGCTGTCGGCCTGAGGCCTAGCAGCTCAGCCGTTCAAGCCATGCCTTGGCCTGCTTGGGTTCGCCCGGCGCGTTCGATGCGACTGGCCCGCGCGATCCAAGAAATTCGCCAAACAGAGCGAACGGTTCCAGGCCCAGAACCATGCGGGCAGCGTCAATCTGCTCGCCCAGTTCGACCAGCTCGGCAACTGCGGGCTCCCAGGCCTTGCGACTGAACTTATCCGTATTGTGCTGAAACAATCCCCAAGAGCCGCCGGCTGCGCGCTCTAACGCGGCAATCAGCAGGTCCTTGAACTGCACTTCCAGCGCCAGCCGTTGGTTATCCAGCCGCTCGAGACGGTCAGCTCGGCTCACGCAGTAGCCACCCGATCAGCTCTCCAGCTGTCGCAACAGGCTCCGCACGTCGCCGTCCATATCAGCATCGCGGGTCCGCAGGTCTTCGATCAGACGAACAGCGTGGATCACGGTCGAGTGATCGCGACCACCGAACTTTCGGCCGATCTCCGGATAGCTGCGCGGGGTCAGTACCTTCGCAAGGTACATCGCGACCTGACGCGGGCGGACCACGGCGCGGGCGCGGCGCTTTGATGCCATCTCGGTCCGGTCAACCCGGTAGAACTGGCAGACGGTGCGCTGGATTTCGTCAATCGTGATCCGGCGGCGGTTGGCCGAGAGGATATCGGTCAGCTGTTCTTCGGCCAGCTGGAGCGAAACGGCCTGCCCTGTCAGCTGGGCATAGGCGATCAGCTTGTTGAGACCGCCGACCAGCTCGCGGACGTTGCGGTTGATCGTGCGCGCAAGGAATTCGATCACATCGGCTGGAACGTGGGTCGGGCTGAAGCGCTGGAGTCGGTGCTCGAGGATCGTGCGGCGCAGCTCGATATCAGCAGGCTGGATATCTGCGACGAGGCCCATGCTGAGCCGCGAAAGCAGCCGCTGTTCTACGCCGTCCAGAGCCTGCGGGGCGCGATCCGCAGCAAAGACCAGCCGCTTGCCTTCGGCCAGCAGCGCGTCGATCGTATAGAGCAGTTCTTCCTGCGCGCTCGCCTTGCCGATGATGAACTGGATGTCATCAACCAGCAGCAAGTCAAACCCGCGCAACCGGGTCTTGAACTCGATCGTCTGGTTCTGGCGCAGCGCCTGAACGAACTCGACCATGAAGCGTTCAGCCGAGCAATAGAAGATCCGCGCCCGTGGGTGCGCCGCAAGATAGGCATGACCGATCGCGTGGAGCAGGTGCGTCTTGCCCTGCCCGGTCGCGGCCTTGAGATAGAGTGGCGCGAATTGCGGGGTCTCGGTCGCAGCCATCCGCTGCGCGGCGTTGCTGGCGAGCACGTTGGCGCTACCGGTAACGAAAGTGGTAAACGTCAGCGACGGATCGAGACCGATCGAGCCCTGCCCGAGCGAGCCGAGTTCCGCCGCGCCCATGCCCAAAGCGTCACCGGGTTGCGATTGTACTGCTGATTCGCCGCCGCCGCGCCGAGCTCCGTCAAACCGCAGGCCTTGCGGTGCACGGCGCCCCGGCAAGACCGAGATGCGAACATGGCGGACATCGGGCCGGGCGATCTTCCAAGCCAGCGAAAGCCGGTCGGCAAACCGGTCGGCAACCCAGTTCGCGGAAAATTCGGTGGGCAGAAACAGATCGAGCGTGCCGGTTTCCTTGCAAAAGCTGCCCGGCTGGACTGGCTTGATCCACTGGCTGTGCAACTGCTGCCCCAGATCCTTGCGCAGACCCTGGCTGATATCAGCCCAGTCGGCGGCCAGATCGAGCGCTTCCTGCTCAGCCCGCAGCCGAGCCCCTTCGGCGGCCTGACGTTCTTCGTCCGTCAATTCAACGGCGGACAGCTTATCCTGCGTTCCGCCCATACTCGTTCCCGTCACTACGCAACGCCCCCGCACGAATTTCCCATTGATGGCGCGCAGACCTGCGCACCACACTTCGCACCGGCCGCCCGAAAGCCGTTGCTGGAATCTGATGTTTGATGTGATGCCCGGTGAGCTGGAAGGCCTCGGGCGGTCAGGAGTTTTTATGGACGGTTCCACGCGCAGAGCAAGGCAGTCATGGTAAAAAAACTGAAATAAATGCCCTTGACTCTATGGGACCCCCGGAAAACCCCGGATCGCCACCCTACCCCCTGAAATCTCACGATTTTACCCTAGGGAACGCTGCGAATCGCGGGAATCCATGGCCTTAGTGCGGCGCAGCAAATTTTCCGCGCCGCACAAGCAAAAGGGCCCGCCGGATTGCCGGGGGCCCTCTTCTCATTTCGTTCTGTTTTCGGTCCCGCGAATCACCCGCGAGGAAGCGAATCAGAGCGAAGCGACTCGCTTGGTCAGGCGCGACAGTTTGCGCGCTGCGGTGTTCTTGTGCAGCACGCCGCGGGCAACGCCCCGAGCCAATTCAGGCTGTGCAGCCTTCAGCGCTTCGGCCGCAGCCGCCTTGTCGCCGCCTTCCAGCGCCGCTTCGACCTTCTTCACGAAAGTACGGATGCGGCTGATGCGGTTGCCGTTGATCTCCGCGCGGCGATCGTTGCGGCGGATGCGCTTTTTGGCTTGCGGCGTATTGGCCATGTTCGTCCTTAGAATTCTCGTGCAAAACGGGGCGCCGAAATCAATTCGGGCCCGCAGGAAGCGCGGCCCTTAACTGCGGCTACCCGAATCGTCAAGCATTCCCCTTACTTTTGGCATTTCGCACAGTGCCAGGTGCTGCGCCCACCCTGGGCAAAGCGCTGGATCGGTGCGCCGCAGACAGTGCAGCCCTGCCCGTGCCGGTCATAGACCTCAAACTGTTTGGAGAAATAGCCCAGTTCCCCGTCGGGCTGGGCATAGTCACGCAGAGTCGATCCGCCCGCCTCGATCGCTTCGGCAATCACCGCCTTGATCTGGGGCACCAGCCGGGTCAGCGCCGGACCTGACACCTGTCCTGCCTCCTTGCGCGGGTCGATCCGCGCCCGGAACAGTGCCTCGCAGACGTAGATATTGCCGAGCCCGGCCACGATTCGCTGATCGAGCAGCATCAGCTTGATCGCCGCACTGCGCCCGGCCAGCGCGGATTTGAGGTGGGCCGCCGTCAGCACGTCGCCAACCGGCTCCGGCCCCAGCGCAGCAAAGGCCGGCCATTCATCCAGCCGCTCGGTCTCGACCAGGTCGACCGAGCCGAATCGCCGCGGATCGCACAGCGCCAATGAGTGGCCGCTGCTGGTTTCCAACACCAGATGATCGTGCTTGCCCAGCTCCTCCGGCTCGATCCGCCAGCGGCCCGACATGCCGAGGTGGAACACCATCGACTGGCCGCGATCGGTATGAATCAGGCCGTACTTGGCCCGCCGCGAGAGGCCAGTGACTGTGGCGCCGGTCAGGACCTGGACCAGTTCGGGCGGGAATGGACGGCGCAGCCCGGCCCGGCGGGGGGTTACCCGGTCCAGGCGCTCGCCATCGAGATAGCGCGCGAGGCCTCGCACGGTGGTTTCAACTTCGGGTAGCTCTGGCATCGCCGCTGGGTAAGCAAGCCCCGGCAGTGCAGCAATACGTTTCTCATTGAAACTGAAATTGCACTGGCTTATGGGGCCACGAACAACAAATCCGCTTCGGGAGAATCAGCCATGTCGTCTTCGCTCCACCAGTCGTCCGTGCCCGGCTTCATCGCCATGCTCAAGAACATCAAGGGCTGGCTCGACAAGGCTGCCACGAAGAAGGACGAAGCGGTGCTGATCGAAGCGCGGCTGGCGCCTGACATGGCGCCACTGGCCCGCCAGATCCAGATCGCCTCGGATGGTGCCAAAGGTGCTGCGGCGCGGCTGACCGGGAGCGAACCCCCGGCGATGCCCGATGAAGAAGCCAGCTTTGCCGATCTGAAGGCACGCTGCGACAAGACCATCGCCTATCTCGAATCGGTCGATCCGGCGGTGTTCGATGCTGGTGCGGACCGCGAGATCGTAGTGACCTTCCCCAACGGCGGCGGAATGCGGATGGATGGCACCACGTTTGTGACCGGCTTTGCTGTCCCCAACTTCTATTTCCATGCCACCACAACCTACGCGATCCTGCGCGCGCAAGGCGTCGAGATTGGCAAGGCTGACTATCTGACCCACCTCGCCCCGCACATGTTTGCACCGCCAGCTTGAGCCGCTTTGTGCTGATCGCCTTCGCGATCAGCTAGGCCCAGCCAACCCGCTCCCCCGGCCCAACCACCCACAGGGTATCCTCATCGGGTAGTTGGGCCGGGGGGAGCGGGCTGGCTAGGCTAGGGAAAGCCGTACGGCTTTCCCGCACCGTCGTAAGACGGACAAGGATTCTCCACACGCTTTCGCTAGCGGTTTCGCGCGCTTGTCGCTAAGGCGCGGGCCATGAGCGATACAGTTTCCTTTGGCTATGAAGAGGTCTCTCCCGAGGAGAAGACCGAGCGCGTTGGCGCGGTGTTTTCGTCGGTCGCCAAGAACTACGACCGGATGAACGACGCCATGTCGGGCGGAATGCACCGGTTGTGGAAGGACAAGTTCGTGCGGCGGGTCAAACCCCAACCGGGCGAGCAGATCCTCGACATGGCGGGCGGAACTGGCGACATCGCGTTCCGGATGGCTGCCCATGGTGCGACAATCACCGTCTCAGACATCAATCAGGACATGCTCGACGTCGGGATCGAGCGGGCGATGGACAAGGGACTGGATGACCTCGTCTGGTCGCGCCAGAACGCCGAAACGCTGACTTTCCCGGACCGGTTCTTTGATGGCTACACCATCGCTTTCGGGATCCGCAACGTCACCCGGATCGACAAGGCCTTGGCCGAAGCCTACCGCGTACTCAAGCATGGCGGGCGGTTCTATTGCCTCGAGTTCTCGACCACCGAATGGCCCGGCTTCAAGGAAGCCTATGACTTCTATTCGCACAACCTGGTCCCCCGGATCGGTGAAGCAATCGCAGGCGATGCTGACAGCTATCGCTATCTGATCGAATCGATCCGCCGGTTCCCGCCGATGCCCGAATTTGAGAGCATGATCCGCACCGCCGGGTTCGTGAACACCCGGGTCGAACCGATTCTGGGCGGACTGGTGGCCATTCACTCCGGCTGGAAAATTTGACCCGCCCAAGCACTCATATTCTGCGGTTGCTGCGCTGGGGCCGAACCCTGGCAAAGCATGGCGCGCTGCGAGGGATCGAAAATGATCCCAACACCCCGCCGCAGGTCCGCCGCCTAATCCGCATTGCCCGCCTAGGCACATTCCAGCCCAAAGTGCCGGACTATGCTGGCGCGTTTCAGGCGATTGGCCCCGCCGCGATCAAGCTAGGTCAGACGCTGGCGACCCGCCCTGACATTGTCGGTGAGGAAGCTGCGACAAACCTGCTGCTGCTGCAAGACAGTCTGCCGCCGGTGCCCTTTGCAGCAATCAAGCGCGAGATCGAAACCAGCTTTGGCAAACCGATTGAGGCGCTGTTCGCTTCCATCGAGGAAGTTGCAGTTGGCGCGGCCTCTATCGCGCAGGTTCACCGCGCGGTGACGCTGGATGGCCGGGATGTTGCGGTCAAGGTGCTGCGCCCGGGCATTCGCGAGAAGTTCGGTGATGACATCCAGACCTATGAATGGGCCGCCGCCCATCTCGAGGCCCTCGGCGGCGAACCGGCGCGGCTCCGTCCGCGGCTGGTGATCGCCAATTTCAAGCGCTGGACCCTGCGTGAGCTCGACCTGCGGCGCGAGGCGGCTTCGGCATCGGAACTCGCCGAAAAAATGCAGGGCACCGAAGGTTACCGGGTACCGGGGATCGACTGGGACCGGACCAACGGCCGAGTGATGACGATCGACTGGATCGACGGGATCAAGATCAACGAAACCGATGCCCTGCGCGCCGCCGGGCACGATCTGCCGGCGCTGGCCGAGCAGCTGGTGCTGACCTTCCTGCGTCAGGCGATCAGCAACGGATTCTTCCACGCCGATATGCACCAGGGCAATCTGTTCGTGCAGGCCGATGGCACAATCGCCGCGATTGATTTCGGGATCATGGGCCGGATCGACCGGCGCGCGCGACTGTGGCTGGCCGAAATCCTCTATGGCCTGACCACCGGCAATTACCGCCGCGTTGCCGAGATCCATTTCGAAGCGCAGTACGTGCCGAGCTACCATTCGGTCGATGAATTCGCGACCGCGCTGCGCGCCGTGGGCGAGCCGACCCGTGGCCGCCCGGTCAGCGAGTTGTCGGTCGGGCAGATGCTCGACAGCCTGTTCGCGATCACCCGCGAATTTGACATGGCAACCCAGCCGCACCTGCTGCTGCTGCAAAAGACCATGGTGATGGTCGAAGGCCTCGCCACCCAGCTTAACCCTGGGATCAATATGTGGGATGTCGCGGCGCCCTATGTGCGTGACTGGATCCGCGACGAGCTGGGGCCAGAAGCGGCGATTGCCGACAAGCTGCGCAAGGATGCCGAGACGCTACTGCGCCTGCCCGACCTGATCCGCCGGATCGAAGACAAGTTCCCAGCCAAGGGCGGTGCGCCGGAACCCGCACCTCTGCCCGAGATCGAGCTGATCTGGGCCAAGCGTCAGCGCGGCGGCGGTGGCTGGCTGGGCTATCTGGCTGCTGCTGCGGTTGGCGGCGGGGCATTGTGGGCGGCACAGGCGCTGGGCTGGCTTTAGGCCATGGACCTTGAGGCATTACTGCTGCATTTTTTTGAGACGGACGATCCCGCGACACTGACCGAGGACGAGTTTGAGCTTGCGATAGAACGGCTTAAAATCGGCTTCGGGGTCGAACGCGATGCTGGCCGCAAGTTTGCGCTGTGGACCCTGCTCCACACCTTCGATGCTGCGCCCTATCCAGCCGACGCCTTTCCCAAGGACCCGCAACTCAAAGCGGCAGCCGAAGAGTACCTCAGCGCCGCGTTCCGGCTAGAGCGGTTCGGAGATGTCTGAACGGCTCGTCTATTTTCATGGAATGCCGGGCGGTCCCGATGAATGGGCGCTTTGCGCACCCGGCGGCGTATCGGCCATTGTGCTGGATCGAAACCCCGCGATCACCGCATCGGAACTGGCGGCGCTACTGCGCGCACAGATAGGCGCTGAACCGGTGGTACTGATCGGCTTTTCACTCGGCGTACCTCCGGCGCTGGCTGTGGCTGCAGATTTGGGCGATCAGGTCACTGGCCTGCATTTGATCTCACCCGCTGCGCCCCTGCAACTTGGTGACTTTCTGGATCGTATGGCCGGAGGGCCGTTGTTCCGACTGGCGCTTTCCCAACCTTGGGTGTTCCGACAAATAGTCCGGATCGAGGCGGTGCTGGCGCGATTGGCGGCAGACTTCCTGTTTGGGCGGCTGTTCGCCAGCGCTGAAGGGAAAGATCTGGCGCTCCGCGCTGACCCGGAATTCCGCCGCGGAATGAGTGAAGTCTTGCGCAAGGGACTGGGTCGAAGCTGGAGCGGATTTGCCGCCGAAGTCACCGCCTATGGTAACGACTGGCGGCCAGTGCTGACCGAGGTAAATTGCCCAGTGACGATCTGGCAGGGAGGCGCTGACAATTGGACCCCGCCAGAAATGGGTGCCGCGCTCGCCGCCGGCTTGCCTGGATCACGTCTCGAAGTTCTCGACGGCTGCTCGCACTACTCCGCACTGAAGGCAGCGCTTCGACAAATCTGCCTCTAAAGCAAAACGCCCCGGACTCAGCCTAGTCCGGGGCGTTTTGTACTCCTACATTCGCGCTGGATCAGAAATCGTAACCCAGCCGCAGGCCGATGGTGCGCGGATTAATCGTCACAACATAGGGCCGCGTGCCGCACTGGCCGCACTGGAGATAGCGCGAAAGCTGGCCGCGTTCGTCGAACAGGTTCGAAACGAACAGTTCCAGGTTGAGCTTATCGAAATCCACCCCGAAGGCTAGATTGACCGTCGCGAAGGCTGGCAGCTCGCCAATCGTCGCTGCAGGTCCAGCGCGTACTTCACTGGCCGCAGAGCTTTGATAGGACGCGTTGACTTGCCCGTAAGCCTTGGTCGCACCGCCCAGTTCGGCAGTATAGCGGGCAGTGCCGGCAACCTTGAACTGCGGCGTGATCGGCAGGCGGGTGCCTGCGGGTGACGCGATGAAGTTGGGATCGCCGTTCGCCAACAGGTTGGTGCAGGTAAAGGTCAGGTCCTCCCCTTCGCACAGGTTCTTGGTGATCTTGGCGTCGGTATAGGCTGCCGCGACCTGGAAGCTGAACGGCCCACGATTATAGGCGATATCGACGTCAATCCCGCGAATTCGGGCATCGGGGCCATTGTGGATTTCGGTGAAGCTGTTTTCACCGAGGAACGAGAACTGGAACTTCTTCCAGTTTTGCTGATAGATCGCGCCGTTGATCCGCAGACCCGGTGCCAGCGTGACCTTCCAGCCCAGCTCATAATTGGTGAGGAAGTCCGGCTCATACGGCGGAATGGAACCGCGCCGGTTGATCCCGCCGGGACGGAAGCCCTTCGATGCGGTGGCGTAGAACAGCATGTCGTTGTTCGGCTTGTAATTCAGGTTGAAGCGCCAGGTGAACCCGTCCCCCTTAGCCTTGACCGGATCAACCGAGGTGCCGTTCCAGACCCCCAGATTGGTGCACGGCGTACCAGCAATAGCCGCCGGGAAGAGCGTGACACCCGGCGTGCCCGCGACCGGGCGCAGGCGCGATCCGGTGGTGGTAAAGCATTGCGCCACCCCGGTCCGCGATGAACCAGATGCGTTGTATGGCGTGTTGGTGAAGTCACCGCCCGGATCACGGCCAAACCCGAAGAACCCGATCAGGCTGTTGTCGAACTTGTAGTACCGTCCCCCGGCGGTGAGGGTCAGTTGGTCGGTGATGTCAAAGCTGGCTTCGCCGAACGCAGCATAGTCCTTGTCGATCCGGTGCTGCTTGGTCAGCCACAATGTGCCGGGCGATCCATTTACCGAGGCCAACGGGGCGAGACCCGCAACCTGATAGTCTTGGAAAATGTCGTTCGACTGGTACTGATAAAACACACCGCCGACTACACGGAAGCGGTTTTCCTGCGGCGAGGCGATCCGCAGTTCCTGGCTAAACTTCTTGAAGTGATCGCTGCCGATCACCTTCTGGCGCGGGTCGATGGTGTTGCCCAGCGAATCGGTGAAATAGAGATAGCCGGCGATCCCGCCATAGTATGAATAGATCTGGTCGTAGGCTTCGGAATAGTCGGTGTAATCGCTTGAGCTGTTGGTCTTGCGATCAAGATAGGCACCGGCATAGGTTACGTCCCAATTGCCGATCTTGCCTTCGATCGTCAGCGAAGCCTGGGTGAACTTGTCAGAGCGGAATTCTGGCGCAAAATGCTGAACCTGCAGATCGCCAACCGACGGATCAAAGGAAAAATTGCCCTCAGAGTCAGTGCTCTGGTACATCACCGCCGGGGTGATGGTCCAGTTGTCGTTCAGCTCAATCCCCAGAGCTGCGCGGCCACCAATCGTTTCGGAAGTGTTATAGTTTTCTTCCACAAAGGTTGCGTTGTTGATCCGGATGCCGCCGTTGGTCGATGGCGGGCAACCGAGCGGGTTCGGTTCGGGCAGGAACGCCCGGCAGCCGGGCACGTTGTCGATCCAGCCGGCGTCACGCTTGTAGAATCCGACCGCCCGGATGGCCATCCGATCGCTCAACGGTGCATTGACGAAGAATTCAAACTTGCCGCCAATGCCCCCGCCCGTGATCGAGTTGACCTCGGCATCCATGCCGCCGTCGAACTTGGTAGGATCGGGTTTGTTGGTGATGATCCGGATCGTCCCGGCCTGCGACGAAGCGCCATAAAGCGTACCCTGCGGGCCCGAAAGGCTTTCGATCCGGGCGATGTCGTAGATGTGGACATCAAGGTTGCCGCCGATCGTGGTGACCGGCTGTTCATCGAGGTAAACCCCGACCGAAGGCAGCGAGCCTGAGTGGTTGCCATCCCCGCCCGAAGCAACCCCGCGCATGTAGATCACGTTGACGCCGGGAGTGCCTGACCCCTGGAAGGTGACCGACGGCAGCTGCTGGGCATAGCCGCTGAAGTTCGAAATGTTGAGCTGTTCCAGCTTGGCCGTGCCGATCGCCTGGATCGAAATCGGAACCTTTTGCAGGCTTTCCGAGCGCTTCTGCGCAGTCACAACGATTTCGGTCGCGTCGATACTGTCCTCTTCCGCAGCCTGGGCGAAAGCCGGCGTAGCGATCATTGCGGTGGAGGTAAGAAGCGCAGCAAAGGCGGCGCGGCGGGTGGCAATATGCATGGATAACCCCTTGTTGGCTTAGCAACTGGAAGGAACCTGATTCCTGCCACGCCCTGCGTCAACCTGCGCTGTTAAGAAATTGCCAATCAGACCGCCGAGAGTGACACTTTTACAACGTTTCTGGCACGGCCGGATAATATTCCAGCACATCGCCCAGCGCATCGCGCAGTGGGCCCATATGAGCGGCAAACGGCTTCCACGCTTCGGTCCCTTCGCGGAAGATCGGCTGGCGAACCTGCTCGGAACTCGGCGTGCGGACCGCTCTGTCATTGTTATAGAACGACAAACAGGCGTCCTCGAACTCCACTCCGCAATAGTCCAGCAAGCGGCGGACTTCGGCCTCGGTATCGTCGACCATGCTTTCATAGGTGACCCGGTGCACCATCCCGGGCTGAACCCGATCGAGATGCGCCATCAGCCGGACATAGTCGCGGTAATAGCGCCCCATATCCTCAAGGCTGTAGCTGAACGCCTGCCCCTTGGCGAAGTGCTGCTTGAAGTTGGAAAAGCAGCAACCAAGCGGATGGCGCCGCGCATCGACGATCTTCGCGTTGGGCAGGATCAGCCGGATATAGGCGACATGCATCCAGTTGTTGGGCAGCTTGTCGATAAACAGCGGCCGTTCAGTCTTGCGCTGGATCCGGGTGCGTTCAAGGAACTCCTCCCCGTGGCGCGCCAGTTGCTGCGCGGTCAGGTCAAGCAGATTCGCGGGATAGTCCCCGCCGCGCCGCGCCATCGCGGGAATATCGGGCAATTCGGTGGTGCCTTCGATCAGGCTGTGGCTGCTCAATATCTGTTCGACCAGGGTCGAGCCCGCGCGCGGCATCCCCAGCACGAACACCGGATCAGGCGCATCGCAGCCCTGCCCGGCACGTGCAGCAAAGAAATTCGCGTCGCACATATCGATTAGCCGATCCACCAACCGCGTGGTTTCATCTGCGTCGTAATCCAGCTCGGTCTTGCGCAGGGCGTTGCCCGCCGCATAGTGGGCAAAGGCCGCATCGGCCTCTCCCCGATCCTCCAGCGCCTTGCCCAGCGCAAAGTCGAGGTGGAAGCGGTCTTCCTTGGCAACAGCGCCGCTCGCCAATGCGGCCTTCATTGCTGCGATGTCTGCATCAGAAAACTTGACCGTTTTCAGATTGGCGAGACTCCACCAGACTTCTCCCAGCACGGGCAACAGCTCAATCGCCTTGCGGTAGGCGGCAACCCCTTCGTCAAGCCGCCCGACGGTTTTGAGCATATGGCCAAAGCTCATCCAGACACGCGGCTGGTTGGGGGCTTGCTGCAATACCCGTTCGTAAAATCCGATCGCTTCGTCGAATTCGCCAATCCGGCCCAGCGCGGCGGCCTGCAGGTTAGCGTGGCCGGGGTTGTCTGGCTCTTCGGCCAGGACTTGTCCAAGCTGTTCGATCGCTTCGGTCGGGCGGTTCTGGCGGTAGAGCACCAGCGCCAGATTGGCCCGCGCGGCGGTGAAGCCGGGGCTCAGTTCCAGTGCGCGGCGCAGCAGGGTTTCGGAATCCCGATAGCGGCCAATCCGCCCGGCTACTTCGGCCAGCATCCGGATCGCGGCGACTTCAAACGGCCGTTCTTTGAGGTGGTTACGGAGCAGGAATTCGGCGCGCGGAATGTCATTTTCATTCATCGCCACTGCCGCCTCCACCAGCCGAGGAGGATACTGCCCAAGTCGAGATAGCCAGGATTGCGTGGTGATGTTTGCCATAGCCGCCCAAGAAACATGGTGACGCGCCGCGATCAAGCGTTAGTCTCAAACCGCAGGGGGATTGCGATGACAAGCGACAGTGAAAAGCCGTTCGGCTTCTGGACCGCAACCGCTCTGGTGGTTGGCAGCATGATTGCGGCCGGCATATTTATTCTGCCCGCGCAAATGGCCCCTTATGGGATCTGGTCGATCGTTGCATGGGTGCTGGCGATTGGCGGGTCGCTGTTGCTCGCGCTTGTGTTCATCGCGTTGCACAAACAGATGCCGGAGGCTCGCGGCGGGATCGAACTCGTGGAAACCGGACTTGGCCCATTGCCGGGGATGCTGGTTGGCTGGGCCTATTGGGTGTCGATCCTATGCGCCAATGCCGTCATTTCGCTGACCGCAGCGGGCTATCTGGCGAGCTTCGTGCCGGGGCTCAGTGGTCCCCGTACCAGCCTGCTGGCTTGCGGACTTATCGCCGCGCTGACCTTGCTCAACATCGCCGGCGCGAAGATCGCCGGGTGGTTTCAGGTTGGCGCGACGGCGGCCAAAGTCGTGCCGCTGCTGGGGGCAGCAATCCTGCTTGGCTGGATCGCGGTTCAAGGCAAGATGACGGCAGGCCCTTTGCCCGTTCCGTCCCTGGGGGCAGGCGTGTTCGATCCACTGACCGCCGCCATGTTCGCCCTGCTGGGGTTTGAAGTTGCCAGCATTGCCGCAGCACGGGTCCACGATCCTGAACGCAATGTCGCCCGCGCGACCATGGCCGGATTGGCGATAGCAGGCGGAATTTATATGCTGATCACCACCGGTATGGCGCTAACCATTCCGGCGGAGGAACTGGCCAAGTCCGCAGCACCGTTTGCGCTGCTGTTCGATCGGACAATTGGATCTGGCAGCGGCACGCTGATCGCCGCCGCCGCCGCGCTGGCCGCGTTCGGGGCGCTCAACGGCTGGATCCTGATGCAAGGCGAAGTGCCGCGCGCAATGGCCCTGACCGGAACGATTCCAGCCTGGTTTGCCAAGAGCAACAGTGCGGGCGTGCCCATCTACACCCAGCTGCTATCCAGCGCGATCGGGATCGGGCTGGTGCTGACCCAGCTGGGCGACGGCCTGCGTGAAGTGCTGACCTTTATGGTCACGCTGACTACGGCCACCAGTCTGTGGCTGTACATGGCCGTCGCCATCAGCGGCATTCGCCTGAAAGCTGCGCCATGGGCGGCGTGGGGCGGGTTGATATTCGCGCTGCTGGTCCTGTGGGGCATCGGTCTGGGGATCAGCTTGCTGAGCCTGGTTCTGATGCTGTCCGGCCTGCCGTTCTATCGGCGGGTCAAGACCGCAAAATCTTCCTGAGCAAAGGCCGATCCGCCAGAATGGCATGGGCCGCATTGTGCCCCGGCGCGCCGGTTACGCCGCCGCCCGGATGGGTCCCTGCACCGCACATATAGAGCCCTTTGATCGGTCCGCGATAATCGCCATGGCCCAGCACCGGACGCGCCGCCCACAGCTGATCGAGCCCCATCGTGCCGTGCATGATGTCGCCACCGATCAGACCAAACTTGCGCTCCAGATCAAGCGGTGAGTGGATCTGCGTGGCGATCACGCTGGCTTTGAAATTGGGGGCGTGATCGTTGACCGTGTTGATGATCAGATCGGCCACTTCGCCGCGGTGCTTGTCCCAATCGACCGCCGGATCGAACTGCTGGCAGAACAGGCTCGCGACGTGCTGACCCGGAGGGGCGAGACTGTCATCGACGGTTGACGGAATCTTGATCTCGACAATCGGCTTCTTTGACCAGCCGTGCTGTTGCGCGTCGATGAAGGCCTGATCCATATAGTCCATGCCCGGCGCGATGATGATCCCGGCGGTGTGGTGTTCGGCCTGCTGCCTGCCCGGAAGCACGCTGAAATCAGGCAATTCGGACAGCGCGACATTCATCCGGAAGGTGCCCGAACAGGTCTTGAAGCCCTTGATCCGCTTTTTGAAGTTGTCATCGAGATCGCTGGGATCGACCAACTGGCGATAGAGCAGCGCCGGCCCGGCGTTCGAGGCGACAATGCTCGCCGCGATTTCCTCACCGCTTTCCAGCTTTACGCCGGTGACTTTGCCCCCATCGACCAACACCTGCGCGACCGGCGCCTCAAGGCTGATTTCGACCCCGGCCAGCTCGCAAGCCTTGGCCATCGCCTGCGTAATTGCGCCCATCCCGCCGACCGCGTGACCCCACGCGCCCAGTTTTCCGTTCACTTCGCCAAACACGTGGTGGAGCAAAACATAGGCCGAACCCGGCGTCGACACCCCAGCGTAGTTGCCGACCACTGCGTCAAAGGCAAAGGCGCTCTGCACCCGGTCATCCTCAAACCAGCCGTCGAGGAAGCCGCGAGCCGACTTGGTGAAGATGTCGAGCAAATCGCGCTGGACCTCCAGATCGAGCTTGGCCATCGGCCAGCCCTGCTGGGCGGCGGCGATCATCGACGACAATCCGCCACCGACATTGGGCGGGATTTGCAGGCTGAGGTCGCGCAGCACATTGGCGACTTTTTCCAGCGCCGCGTCGTACTTCGGATAAGCTTCGGCGTCCTTTTTGGAGAACCGCGCAAATTCCGCTTCGGTCCGCCCTGCCCCGCCGCCGAGCTTCACATAGTCGTTTTCGAACGGGAAGAAGTTGCTGATCGTCCGTTCAATCACGCGGTAGCCGTGATCGTGCAGCTTCATGTCGGCGATCACCTTGGGCCGTAGCAGGCTGACGGTGTAGCTGGCGGTGGAGTTGCGAAAGCCGGGATGAAACTCCTCGGTCACCGCCGCGCCGCCAACAATGTGCCGCCGTTCCAGCACCCGCACCCGCATCCCCGTCTTGGCGAGATAGAACGCGCAGGTCAGGCCATTGTGGCCCCCGCCGATGATCAGGGCGTCATAGGTTTTGGTCATGATTTGCTCCAGCCCGGTGCGGGCGCAAAGGGTTGGCGGGCCTCGGGAATCAAGGCGCGGATTTTCTTGGCGAAGCTGCGCAGGCAGACCTCGCTGGTCGCGATCGGGCCGGTGCCATAGCTCTTGCTGGCCATGCCCTGTTGCACCTGGCTGATCAGCCAGGTGTCCTCGGCATTGACCACGCGGTTGATCCGCCAGTTGGCATACCGCACCAACTTCATCTCGCGGCGGCTGTCGGGCAGGGCATAGGCCACTTCGCGCAGCAGGCAGGTGCTCGGGCTGATCGGCAACCACTGCATGAAATCGATCTGATCGGCGTAGATATCGAACGCCATGTTGGGCCACAGCTTGTAATAGAGCCAACGGCCATGGGCTTCTCCGGGCAGATGCTCCACGCGCGGCATATGGGCGCCGTAGAACTTCTCCCAGTAGTTCTGCTTTTCGTTCTTCACCACATCGCCCGTGAGCCGGTCAGCCCAGCCGTGGGCCTCAATCCGATAGCTCTTGCCGACCAGCCGCGAGAGGCCATCGTGCGCCACCGGGATGTGCAGATTGTCCGAATAGTTATCGCCGACGTTCTTCCAATTCACATCGCGCGGCCGGTGGCGGATCGCGCCCATCGGTTGCATGTCCTCAAACCGATATTGCGAAACCTCAGCCTCAAACGGGGACATCATCTCGGTCACCGAAGGGAACCCGGCCGGGGCCAGGTTCACGAAGATGAAGCCGTGCCAAATCTCCAGCGCGACCGGCACCAGTCCGTTTTCTTCGAGTTTGAGCGAGGGATACTCGCTCTTCATCGGCACCCCGGTCAGCCGTCCATCGTTGTCATAGGTCCAGGCGTGATACGGGCAGACCAGCTTTTTCGCGCAGCCGCCAGATCCGTCAACCAAACGCATCGCGCGGTGACGACAGACATTGGTGAAGGCTCGAACCACGCCATCATCACCCCGGATCACCACCACGCTTTCGCCGCAATATTCGATCGTGCGGTAATCACCGGGGCCAGGCACTTCGTTGACATGGCAAACGATCTGCCAGCTTGGCCGGATCACCCGTTCCATTTCCAGATCGAAGAATTCGCGGTCGTGGTAGATCCAGCCCGGCAGGCTGAAATCGGCGTCGGGATCGACGTCGACGCTGTCAATCTCGGCAAAGGCGTGATCGAATTTGGTCATGAGGGTCCCGGCGATTCCATTCCTTGTTGGACGAACGTATAACAAGTGCTAGAACCCCGCAAGTGAAACCCGCACCCGCCTTTAAACGCGCCGAGCCCGACGCCCGCCGTGCCAGTCTGATCGCGGCTTGCACCCGAGTACTGGCCCGCGAAGGCGCGGCTGGCACGAGTGTGCGAGCGATTGCGCTCGAGGCCGGGGTCTCACCGGGGCTGATCGGGCACTATTTCGGCAGCATCGATGCGCTGATTGCAGCCAGCTATGCCCATGTCGAAGAACAGGTTCAGGCCGCGCTCGATGCGGCAGTGGCCGCAGCCGGACCCGATCCACGCGCCCGGCTGGAGGCCTATGTCACCGCCAGCCTGCTCCCGCCAATTGCGGACAGTGCCCTGCTCGCCACCTGGATTGCGTTCTGGAGCCTGGTCGGGGCCAATCCCGGCATTGCCCGCCAGCATGACGAACAGTACGCCGGTTTCCGCCAGCGGCTTGAGCAGTTGCTGGTGCAGACCGGCCTGCCCGCAGCATCTCTGCGCCCCGCCGCCATCGCGATCACCGCACTGGTCGACGGGCTCTGGCTCGAACTGTGCCTCTCCCCCCAGACTTTCGCCGAGGGGGAGGCCGCAGAGATTGCCCGTCAGGCGCTGGCCGCGCTTATTTCGACAGATCGGTAAACAGGCTCAGGAAATAGTTCACTCCCGGCTTGATGTTCGACAACCGCACCCGTTCATTGAGGCCGTGCGAGAAGTCTTCGGAATCCTTGCTGAACGTCGGGCTGGCGGCATAGCTGGGCACGCCCAGCGCGCGGTACCACATCGAATCGGTTGCGCCCGATGACTGGCTGGGAATGATCGCCACTCCTGGATAGGTCTGGCCGATCGCCTTGCCGACCGCCGCGATGAAATCGGGCCGCATCGGTGAGGCCGGACTTTCCGTTGAATCCTCGCCCGTCACATCGGTTATCTTGACCAGGTCACTGCCCGCGACTTGCGCCAGTTCGCTGCGGATTTCCTCGCGGCTGTGGCCGGGGAAAATCCGGCAGTTGACGTTAGCGGTAACCCGCTGCGGCAAGGCGTTCTGGGCGTGACCGCCGTGGATCATTGTGACCACGCAGGTTGTGCCGATCTTGCCGACCGTTGCCGGGTTGGCCCGCAACACGGCCAGCGCCGCCTCGTCACCCGGATTGGCGGCAAAGGCGCGCATCGCCGAGGCCAGTTTGGGATCGGTTTCAAACTGCGCGGCCTTTTCAAAATAGGCCTTGGTCAGCGGGCTCAGCTCCGGCTTGAAGCGATAGGCGCCGATCTTGCCGAGCGCGTCCGAAAGCTGGACAATGGCGTTTTCGGGACGCGGGGCAGAACTGTGTCCGCCCGGATTGGTCACTTCCAGCTGATAATCAACATAGGTCTTCTCTGCACCCTGCCAGGTCCAGTAGAGCGGGCGCCCTGTAGCTTCGTCCAGCGTCCCGCCGCCGCCATCGATGTTGATCACCAGTTCAGCGTTCTTGAGCCGCTGGGCGATGATCTTGCCAGTCTTCATCGTGGTTTCTTCATCACCCGAAAATTGCAGGATGATTGTCCGCTTGGGCTTGTAACCAGACCGGCGCAGTTCGATCAGGCTGGATGTTGCCATGGCCGCGTCGAATTTCATGTCGCTGGCGCCGCGGCCATAGAGGATCCCGTCTTCGACAATCGGGGTAAACGGATCGCGGGTCCAGTCCTTGGGATCGGCCTCAACCACGTCCATATGGCCCGAAATTACCAGCGGCTTCAGGCTGGGGTCGCTGCCTGGCCAGGTCGCGATCAGATAGGCGGTATCGTCAACCGGAGTGATTTCGACTTGCGCTTCGCTCCACCCGCCAGCCACCAGCGCGCCCTTGACGACGCCCAGTGCCTTGTCGGTTTCGTTGCCCGGGCCGCGGACCGAGCGCAGCGCGATCAGCCGCTTGGACAGGTCCAGTGTTTGGGCCTCAGCCAGCGGATGGCTGGCAAGCTTGACCGGCTTGGCCGGGCGAGCGCCAAGCTGCGGCGCGACCAGCGTTGCGGAAAGACCAAGAACTAAGGCAATCGAGGTGCGGCGCATGGTGCGAATCTCCGGGTTTGTGGCGACTTTGGCCGCATGGCCCAAACCGCACCGCGCGGCAATCGCGCTGCGCTATGGCTATCAAAAAATTAACCTTGCGGCCCTAGCAGGCACAGGGTTGTACGCCGATTGGGCGCGGGGGGTCGATGGTTAGCAAGCAGGCTGTGCTACGCGCCGCCATACCGTCAGAATTGCGCGATTGGGTCAATAACCGGCTGATCTCGGCGCACATCCGCATCGTTCGGATTATGGTGCTTGGCGCGTTGCTGAACGCGGGCGTCATCATTCTGGCGCTGTGGGGCGAAGAGATCGCCCCGATTCAATTGGCGCTTTACGGCACTTCGATGATCGCCGCCGCGCTGCACCGGCTGTGGCTGGCTGAAGGGATCGAACGTGGCCGCCGTCGCCGCCGTTCGGCCAAAATCATGACCGCTTTCTGGCTCAATTCGCTGTGGTTAGGGCTCAATCTGGGTATCCCCTTGGCGCTCTGGTTTCCGCATATTTCAGCTGGCGATCAACTGCTGCTGGCAATCAGCGGCGTCGCGCAAATTGCGTCGGCCGCCTATACTGTCCGCACGCTGGTACCTTCCGCAACGGTCTTCATCACCACCCAGGCTGCCGGTCTTGCGATCGGATTGGCCCGGCTGGGCGGGCTTGACGAAATTGGTGCGGTTGCCGTGCTGGTCACTGCCAGCGCACTGCTGATCCGGATGACCTTCACCGCCCGAGACCTGTTCGTTACCCGAATTCTATCCGACCGTGAGCTGGCGGAATCGACCCGTACCGTCAAAATGCTGCTCAATGAATATGAAGAGAACGGGTCTGACTGGCTGTTCGAACTTGATCGCAACGGGCATTTGCTCAAGGTTTCAAAGCGGCTGGCTGCCGCCGCCGGAGAAGCTCCGCATGCGCTTGAAGGACGGGCCTTTGCCGCCCTGTTCGCACCCGGCGCTGCCCACGACGAACTTGTTGCTGCGATTGCCGACCAGCGCCCCCTCCGCGAGATAGTGCTTGCGCTCGACAGCATTGGCGATGGCGAACCGCGGTGGTGGACTGTGAGTGGCCGGGCCTCGCGCAGCAGCGGCAAGACGGCCTATCGCGGCGTCGTCTCTGACATCACAGTCCGCCGGCAGGCCGAAGACCGCGCCCACCGGATGGCCCATTTCGACACGCTGACCGGGCTGCCTAACCGCGCCTTGTTTGATGCTGAGCTGAATAAGCTGATGGCGGCCCGCGCTGGCAGCGAACAGGTTGCCTTGATGTTGCTTGATCTCGACCACTTCAAGGCGATCAACGATATGCATGGCCATCCGATTGGTGATGCATTCCTGCGTCATATCGGCGAGCAACTGATCGATCTGGTCAGCAAGAGCGGCCTCGGCGGGCAGCAACCGCAGATTGCTCGACTGGGCGGCGATGAATTCGCCATCGCTGTAAGTGGTGTCGATGCCTGCGATCACTCGATCCGGCTTGCTGAACTGTTGCTGATCGCGCTGGCCGAATCTGTCGTGATCGAGGGGCACGAGCTGCACTCCGGCGTATCGATCGGTATCGCCCTGGCCCCGTTCCACGCCGATAACCGGGCTCAACTTACTTCTTATGCCGACATTGCATTGAATGCAGTCAAGCAGACCGGGCGCGGCAAGTGGGAAATGTTCGAACCTGAAATGGACGCCCAACTGCACGAACGCCACACTTTGGCGCGCGATCTGCGCCATGCCGTAGGGCGCGGTGAACTGCGCCTGTTCGTTCAGCCGCTGGTCGATATCGCCAGCGAAGCGATGACCGGATACGAAGCTCTGCTCCGCTGGCAGCACCCGGCCCGTGGTCTGGTCTCGCC
>Ga0209480_10000811_pt1 | contig 24094 bp, 29 predicted proteins | sample JI61114C2DNA_FD_187501 | JGI IMG/M metagenome (GOLD analysis project Ga0209480, IMG submission 187501) | Wastewater effluent complex algal communities from Wisconsin, to seasonally profile nutrient transformation and Carbon sequestration -... | ecosystem: Engineered > WWTP > Effluent > Algae... | reverse complement strand
CAAAGGATCATCGGCAACATGAATCGGTAGTTTCGTCTTTAAAGAAAGTCGCTTGTCCAATCCACGAAGCATAGCGCCACCACCAGTCAAGTAAATTCCGCGCTCATAAATATCTGCTGATAATTCAGGCGGTGAAAGTTCAAGAGCTTTAAGAACAGCTTCCTCTAATTTTGAAATCGACTTATCTAAAGCAAAGGCAACTTCTGAGTATGAAATCTTAATTGTTTTAGGAATACCCGTCATTAAATCACGGCCTCTAATTTCATAATCATCCGGGCCATCGTCTAACTCGGTAAGGGCTGAGCCAACTTCAATTTTTACCCGCTCAGCAGACCGTTCACCAATCAACAAGTTGTGCTGCCTGCGCATGTAATCAAGAATATCTCTATTAAAGGTATCTCCGGCAATACGAATTGATTGATCGCAAACAATTCCTGACAAGGCAATAACAGCAATGTCGGTTGTTCCGCCACCAATATCCACAATCATGTTGCCCACAGGCTGCTCAATATCAATACCGATACCAATCGCTGCTGCAATGGGTTCATGAATCATATATACTTCTTTCGCATTGGCGTGCTCTGCCGAATCTCTTACCGCACGCTTCTCAACTTCGGTAATGGCTGATGGAATACAAATTACCATCCGCAAAGAAGGTGGAAAAAGTCTTCGGCCAGTATCAATCATTTTGATCATGCCGCGGATCATCATCTCGGCCGCATGGAAGTCGGCTATCACACCTTCTTTTAAAGGTCGAATGGTTTTTATGTTATCATGAGTCTTTTCATGCATTTGCATGGCTTCGCGGCCAATGGCAAGTACTTTGCCCGAGGCGCGATCCAACGCAATAATAGACGGCTCGTCTACTACTACTTTGTCTTTGTGAATGATTAAGGTGTTGGCAGTGCCCAGGTCGATAGCAATGTCCTGAGTAAAAAAATCAAAAAGTCCCATTCGTTCCCGTTAAGGTAAAAAGTCAGGCACGAAATTACAGAAATAATCCGGTGAATTTTAAATGCAATCAGTCGAAAAAACTTACAGCGTATTAATGCTTGAAGTGGCGCGTGCCTGTAAAGACCATTGCCATCTTATGTTGATCACAATAGTTGATGGAATCTTGATCTTTGATTGAACCACCCGGTTGAATGACCGCCTTGATGCCATGCTGATCGGCAATCTCAACACAATCCGGAAAAGGGAAGAAGGCATCAGAGGCCATAACCGAACCTTTTAAGTCAAACCCGAAAGCGCCAGCCTTTTCAATAGCTTGCTTTAAGGCATCTACACGACTGGTTTGTCCAACGCCACTTGCCAACAGCTGACCATTAACAGCTAAAATGATTGTGTTGGATTTAGTATGCTTACAAATCTTACTTGCAAAAAGAAGTGCCTCTATTTCTTCAGCAGAAGGAGTTTGCTTGGTAACTACTTTAAGATCGGCTTTCGAATCCGTTTTAAGATCGATGTCTTGTTCAATAACGCCATTGAGTAAACTCTTAAATTGTTTTTTGGCAGTTAAAGGCTCTTGCTGCTTTAAAATGATTCGGTTCTTCTTTGACTTAAGCAGCTCAAGAGCGGCCGTGTCATAATCCGGGGCAATCAAAATCTCAAAGAAGAGTTTATTGATTTCCTCTGCGGCCGCAAGATCAATTTTTTGATTGGTTGCCAACACTCCACCAAACGCAGAAATCGTATCGGCTTGAAATGCTTTTAAGTAAGCTTGCTTAACATCTTTTGCTATTGCCACTCCACAGGCATTGGTATGTTTTATAATTACAAAAGCAGTTTCATTTTCAAACTCTTTAATCAGATTAATGGCAGCATCTACATCCACCAGGTTATTGTAAGAAAGTTCTTTGCCATTTAGTTGATCAAACAACCGATTGAGGTCACCATAAAATACACCTTGTTGATGTGGATTTTCGCCATAACGCAAAATTTTACCTTGTGGAACACTCGATTTAAAACTTGGTAGTTGCTGCTCTGAATTAAAGTATTGAAAAATGGCAGAGTCGTAGTGTGAGGTGACATCAAACGCTTGCGCTGCAAATAACTTTCTATCTGCTAAATCTGTAGTGCAATTCTTTGCTTCGAGTAAATCCAGCAATTGTTGATATTGGGTGCGGGCAGATACAATCAACACATCTTTAAAATTCTTGGCCGCAGCACGAATCAATGAAATTCCACCAATATCAATTTTCTCTACAATGTCCTCCTCGCTTCCACCTTTAGCAACTGTTTCTTCGAATGGATAGAGATCTACAATCACCAAATCAATAGGCGCAATTTTAAATTCTACCGCTTGCTTCAAATCATTATCATCGTCTCTACGAAAGAGGATTCCTCCAAAAACTGCAGGATGCAAGGTTTTAACACGACCACCAAAAATGGATGGATAACCTGTTAATGTTTCTACAGGAATTACTTTGTAGCCTAATTTTTCAATGAAGTCCTGCGTGCCGCCTGTGGAGACAAACTCTACGCCTTGTTTGGCGAGTTTATGAATGATTGGTTCTAAATTGTCTTTGTAAAAAACTGAGATGAGGGCGCGGGAGATTTTCTTAGACATATTATTCGATTGATGGGCAAAAATGCAAAATGTTGCACGCAAAGGCGCAAAGAACGCTAAGTTTAAATGTAAAATCTTGGTGGCTCTTTGAGCCTTAGTGGTTCAAAAAAGAACCACGAAAACACAACGTACACGAAGTTTCACAAAGAAAAATTTTCGGGGCGATCAACTATAAAAGAAAATTCTTAGTGTCTCTTAGTGGTTCAAAAATTCCGAAAACCACGAAGACGCTAAGCTCATGAAGTTTCACAAAGAAAAAGATACTTTATATTTTTTGCGTTCTTTGCGCCTTAGCCTGCAAAAACTGAAACATTGAAACTCTTTCTTCAACTTGAACTTAGAAAATGGCAAGATTCAGGCTATCAAAAGCCATTGCTTGCATACGCCTCATCGATATCCAGCGATTTGATAGGGGCCGAAATAGATAATCAATCGGATAGCTCAGTTGTAGATATTGTCTCCCGACTATGTGATCAGGTTACTTCGATCTTTATTTTTATTCAAGCACAACCTACCGAACCTTTTGGCTCTACTCTAAAACTGTTAAACAATTTGCTTCGCACAAATGAAAAAATTCATAGCGTTATCCTTTCGGGAGATCATGAACAAGTTGAAAAATTATTCAAGCATCTTCAAATTAGATTCAGAAAAGAATCGGATGCCGAGAAAATAAAAATTTTGATTAAAGAGTTTTCAACCTCATCCCCTCTCCAAAAGGAGATGGATGACTGAATCTAAGCCGAGAAGGAATCACGCTCTTCGTATTCTTCGGCCTCGATTGAAAAATCATCGGCATCCATAAAAGCAGGAAACTTATCGCGATAAGATTGTAATGCATGCGCATTAAGCTCCAATGTTTTAATTGCCTCCACGCCTTCTACCGAGTAAAAAGAATCTCCCTTAGGCCCAATAAACGCTGAGTGGCCATTGTACTCAATACCATTTCCATCCAACCCAACGCGGTTAACGCCAACGGTATAACTTAAATTCTCGATAGCCCGCGCTTTAAGCAAAGTTTCCCAAGCGTTGCCACGCACCATCGGCCAGTTAGCCACATATACCAGCACATCGTACGAAGGTTTTTTCAATGATGCATTCCAACGATTGCGACTCCACACAGGAAAACGCAAATCGTAACAGATCAACGGGCAAATTCTCCACCCTTTCCAATGGCCAATCAAAAGACTCTCGCCCGATGTATAGACTTGATGTTCTTCAGCCATGCGAAACAGATGGCGTTTGTCATAAGTCTTATAATTACCGCCCGGTTCCATCCACAGCAAACGATTATAAAACCGATCGTGAACATTTGAGATAAAACTTCCCAAGATCAGCGCCCCGGTTTGATCTGCCATTTGCTTCATCCACTTGAAGGTGCGCATATTCATGAGCTCCGCCAGCTTAGGCGCTTTCATGGTAAAGCCTGTGGTAAACATTTCCGGAAGCACAATTACATCAGTAGACCCATCAATCTGCCAGATTTTCTCCTCAAACATGGCCAGATTGGCGCCAATGTCTTCCCAATGGAGATCTGCTTGAATAATGGTGATTTTTAAATCCTGCATAATGATTCCCGAACGGGTCTGCAAAGAAAGCAATACGAGGGCAGATTTTGAACCCTTTGCGGAATAAAAACCAGTTAAAGTTTTCGCAAGATTTCTGCTGCTTTTTCCAAGGTTTCATCGGCCTTGGCAAAGCAAAATCGCAGCAGTTTATGATCGGAGTTATCCTTATAAAATGCTGAAACTGGAATAGGAGCAAGTTTTTTCTCCTTAGTCATCCATTCGGCCATAGCCATTTCATTTTTGTCGGACACTGAGTTGTAGGACAAAAGCTGAAAGTAACTGCCAAAGCAAGGAAGTGGCTGAAAGGATGAACCCTTTATTTGATCGAGAAATAAATTTCGCTTGCGCTGATAAAAATTTCCCAACTCCAGATAATTGTTTGGATTGGTGAGATATTCAGCGAACGCTAATTGAACCGGTGTGTTTACACTAAACGTAATAAATTGATGCGCCTTCCGGATTTCTTTCGTGAGGTTTTCAGGAGCAACCGCATAGCCAACTTTCCAGCCTGTAGCATGAAATGTTTTACCAAATGAAAACACCGCCACGCTTTGTGCCGCAAGCTTTGGAAATTTTAATACACTTTGGTGTTGGTGATTATCAAAAATGATTCGTTCATACACTTCGTCACTAACCACAATGAGGTTGTTCGCAACGGCAATTTGTTCAAGCGTTTTTAAATCAGCCTCCGACAAGATTGCACCCGTTGGATTGTGCGGAGTATTGATCATAATCATGCAGGTGCGAGCAGTGATTTTACTTTTCACTTCTTCCCAATCAATGCCAAAGTGTGGTGGTTTTAATTTAATATGAATCGGCACACCCCCATTTAAGCGTATGGAAGGATCGTACGAATCATAGGCCGGGTCAAATACGATTACTTCGTCACCATGTTTTACAAAAGCTGCAATGGCCGAAAAGAGTGCTTCCGTTCCCCCTGCCGTTATCGTTATTTCAGTTTCAAAATCAACTTCGCGTTGATACGTTTTAAGAATAACCTCAGCAATTGATTTTCTTAATGCTGGCGTTCCGGGCATTGGCGCATATTGATTATGCCCCGCTTTCATATTCTTATAGATGAGTTCAATTAATTCCTGTGAAACAGGAAAATCAGGAAAGCCCTGTGATAGATTGATGGCTCCCTCTTCCGCAGCCATGCGCGACATTACCGTGAAAATAGAAGTACCAACTTCCGGAAGACGAGAGTCTATTAACATTATTGATTTTTATCTAAACCTGCTTGTTTTAGAATTCCATAATACGTGCCTTTTGGCAAATCCTTGTTTCCATGAACAGGAACAACCGTTATTTTATTCGTAATTGGATTTTCGTAGATGTGATGACTTCCCTTTGATCGTTTAAACTGGAATCCATTTTGCTTTAAAATTCCAATTAAGTCTTTTGATGAGAAACTCAATTTGTGGTGAGATTAAGCGAGTACTCTAAAGTCTCACTATCGTCAGGTATCGATTCACCCTTCTCCTCAAGATGTTCAATATAAACTTCTATTGCCTCCTTGGCCATGGAAATCGCATGATCAATATTATCTCCGTAAGTGATGCATCCAGGCAAGGCCGGTACAATTGCGGTGTAGGCTCCTTCAGGTTCTTTAGTCAATAAAATCTTGTATGTCAAATTCCGCATATCCTCTCTTAACTTTTACTAAAGATAGAAAATCGACATTATCTTTTCAATGGTGCCAATATCCGATAGTCAATATCTACAATACCCCTACTGATATTGCCCAACTTACTTTTTATCATTCTCTTTTTGAGTGAGGTCAGGTAGTCTATAAATAATTTACCTTCCAGGTGATCATACTCATGCTGAATGATGCGTGCCTTCATGCCATCAAACTCCTCTTCATGGGCCTTCCAGTTTTCATCAAAATATTTAATCCTGACTTTTTCCGGACGGGCTACATCTTCGCGAATATTAGGAATACTCAAACAGCCTTCTTCAAAATCCCATTCATCACCTGTTTCATCAAGAATAGTGGGGTTAACGAAAATCCTTTTGAAATCAACCAATGTAGGTTCATCATCCAAGGTGGTTCCATCCACTACAAAAAGACGAATGCTTTTGCCAATTTGTGGAGCAGCAAGACCAATACCATGCGCAGCATGCATGGTTTCATACATATCTTTGATTAACTCTGTTAAATCAGTTCCTTCTTTAATATCTGTGGCGCGTTTTCGCAGCACAGCATCTCCATAAACAATTATCGGATAAATCATCAGCTAACAACTTTGATGCACAAAGGTAGGCTACAAAGGATAAATTTTAAGAATTCTAACTACGAATTTGCCGCTAATGACCCTTCATTTGGAGATAATCCTGCAAAATGAGGGTTGCACTAATCTTGTCGACATTGCCCTTTGTTTGGCGATCCTTCTTTTTCATGCCACCATCAATCATGGCGCGTTGGGCAATGGAGCTGGTAAAACGCTCGTCAATGGTTTGAATAGGTTTTCCGGGAAACGTCTTTGAAAATGATTCAATAAATTTTCGAACTGCGGGTGCCGTTGCTGAATCGGTATTATTTAATTGGCGTGGCATTCCAATAACCACTTCATCGACCGTCTCTTTTTGGAAGTATTTTTTTAAAAACTCAATCAATTTAATTGTCTCAACTGTATCCAGGGCGGTGGCAATAATCCGCAATGAATCTGTAACCGCAAGCCCGGTGCGCTTTGTTCCATAATCAATAGCAAGAATTCTTCCCATGAGGAGCTTGGGAATCAATTGAGCTTGGTTCGCTCGAAGAATTTTTTCTTCACTTCATTTTCCAAAGCCATTGCTTTAGGAAAAAGGATTTCATTTTCAACGCGCGCATGCACCTGCAAACTTTTTTCAAACTGAATTAATTCAGAATAGATGACTTTAACATGCAACGGAGCATCAGAAACTAGCAAGTAATTCTTTGTTATCTTTCTAATACCTTCCATTTCATCATCATGCGCTTCATGCTCCATAGCACATTTTTGTAGCGAATGCTTCTCCATCTGGTTATAGAGTTTGGTAGGATTAAAATGACCACGGGAAGCCCGGCCTAAAACCCGGATGTATTTGAACAATGTGTCTTCCTCCTCGTAGATATGATGAATGAAGTCTTCCAAAAAGAGTGGAAACAAGATTTTTAAATCGCGCTCAACAAGATTATAAGCCTCATGATTAGCCTTAAAGCTTTCAACCAATCTGCCTATATAAGGCAACTTATGTTTTACAAATAGATAATGTGAATGCTTGAGATATTCGATAATCAAATCGATAGGATAGCTAATCAGGGGTAAATCAGATTCCTGAAAATTTGTGCTCGGTGACTCTAATTCGCGCACAACTGACTCTACACTCAAGCCTTTTTGCTCACAAACCTGCTCAAGGGTTTCTTCAGCATATTCGTAAAATTTAATGCCAAAATAGAACAGCACGTGCGCCCGAATGCTCTCCTGATCTACCAACTCAACGATTCTACGATTCCTTAAAGCAATTTTTTCCATCAATCTGGTAAATATAGTAAACTCATTTTTAGTGAAAATCTAACCTTAACAATTAATTTGGCGCTGCGTTAAAGAACCATTAACGTAACGAAATAGTATGGAAGAGCAGAAGAATTCATCGTATCAGATCAGTTTACCATTGATTTTGTGCATTGGCCTGGCGGCAGGAGTATTAATTGGAGCCAGTCTCACTAATAAATCAGGAAATGGAGATATCAGTGATGATGTGCAAAAATTTAGAGAGGTATTAAGTCTGGTTAAGAATGAATACGTAGATGAGGCCCCAACGGGCGAATTAGTAGAAGATGCTATTCAACACATGCTGGGCAAGTTAGATCCGCACTCTTCTTATATCTCAGCCAAAGATCAGATTGCCGCCAATGAAGACCTGCGCGGAAATTTTGAAGGCATTGGTATTGAGTTCAACATCTTTCACGATACGCTTGTGGTTGTTGCCGCACTTAGTGGTGGACCATCTGAATCGGTAGGCCTTCGCTCGGGCGATAAAATTGTAAAGGTTGACGATAAGTTGATTGCCGGCATTGGCTTAACCACCCCTGAAGTTCCAAAAATACTAAAGGGGCCAAAAGGAACAGAGGTTAAAATTGAAGTTGTGCGAAGCAACACCAAAGAACCGATTACGTTTACCATCATCCGCGATAAGATTCCTCAATTTTCTGTTGATGCTTTCTATATGGCAACGCCTGAAATCGGCTACATTAAAGTAAATCGTTTTTCGCAAACCACGCATGAAGAAGTTAAAAAAGCGATTGAGAAGTTAAAAAAAGAAGGCATGACCAAATTGGTTTTAGATCTACAAGGAAACCCGGGTGGTTATTTGGACGAAGCAGTGGGAATTGCCGATGAGTTTCTTCAAAAAGGCGAACGGATTGTTTTCACCAAAGGACAAGAAACAAAATACGATGAAGATCTTTCTGCCAGTGGTGAGGGTGATTTTGAGCAAGGCGATCTTATAATTTTAGTAAATGAAAGCAGTGCTTCAGCCTCCGAAATTGTTGCTGGTGCTTTGCAAGACAATGACCGGGCATTAATTGTTGGCCGAAGATCGTATGGAAAAGGATTAGTACAGCGGCCATTTAGATTGAATGATGGCTCTGAAGTAAGACTAACTATTTCAAGATACTACACACCCAGTGGGCGCTCAATCCAAAAACCGTATCTCGATCTTGATGAATATGATAAAGATATTTCCAAACGCTATAAACATGGCGAGTTCTTTTCGGCCGATAGCATTCACTTTAACGATTCATTAAAGTTTGAAACCACCAATGGACGAACTGTGTATGGTGGCGGTGGCATTATGCCCGATTATTTTGTGCCGTTGGATACTACCCACAGCAGCAAATATTTTAACCAACTGTTTAATGCCAACATACTTCGCGAATATGCCTTTACTTATGCCGAACAAAATCAAGCGACATTAAAAGAAAAAGGCTACAAGAATTATTTACAAAGTTTTGAAGTAAGCGATGCCATGCTAAGTCGCATAGTAGTGATGGGTGTCAAAAATAAAATAGACCCACGCCCAAAAGATTTGGAGAAAAACAAACGGATATTTCAGATTTATCTGAAAGCGGAGATAGCCCGCAATGTATGGGATAATCAAAGTTTTTATCCAATCATAAACGAAACTAATGAAGTACTGCAGCAAGCGATTCAACTCTTTGATAGAATACCAGAACTTAATCGAACCAAGATGTAATTCTAAACACATAGGCACATAAGAAACACAGTGTTGTAGTCTCAATGTGAACTATGTTTCTATGTGTATAAAAACTACACTGGCTTGAGCAGCTCAAATAACTCAGGTTTTTGTACCTTCACCAAACAGATTTTAGCAGAACACTCAACACTATGTACTATCACAAACTAGGAAACATTCCGCATAAACGCCATACTCAATTCCGTCAACCCGATGGCAGTTTGTATAAAGAGGAATTGGTAAGCTCGGAAGGATTCTCTGGAATTTATTCTAATCTCTATCACATCAATCCGCCAACGCGAATTAAAGCGTTGAAAGATCCTGTAAAGTATGGTCCAAAAATAATTCAAGACTATGCTTTGCGTCAAACTCATCTTAATACATCTAAGGTGACTGTAACGGGTGACGACTATTTGTCGGCACGCAAGGTACTGTTGGCGAATTCTGATTGCTCAATTTCCATTTGTTCACCAACACAGCGTAAGATGGATTACTTCTATAAAAATGCTGAGGGTGACGAAGTGATTTATGTGCATGATGGAACAGGTGTTCTCATTTCGCAGTTTGGTAAATTAGAAATTCAGCAAGGCGATTATGTGGTAATCCCGCGCACGGTTATTTATAAACTTGAATTTGAAGCCGGGCCACTTCGTCTTTTAATTATCGAATCATCTTCACCTGTTGAAACTGTAAAGCGATATAGAAATCAGTTGGGTCAATTGGGTGAGCATTCACCTTATTGCGAGCGCGACATTCGCCCGCCACAAGAATTAATAACTGAAACTAGCAAAGGCGAGTTTCTAATGAAAATAAAAAAGCAAGGCTACCTGCATCAATACGTGTATGATTACAGTCCGCTTGACTTAGTTGGGTGGGATGGATTTTTATGGCCCTATGCTTTTTCGATTCACGACTTCGAACCGATTACAGGGCGCATTCATCAACCACCGCCAGTGCATCAAACTTTTCAGGCGCACAACTTTGTTATTTGTTCTTTTGTGCCGCGGTTGTTTGATTATCATCCGCTTGCAATTCCTGCGCCCTATAATCATAGTAACATTGATAGCGATGAAGTGCTTTATTATGCCGAGGGAAATTTTATGAGTCGCAGGGGCATAGAGCGCGGGTCGTTTACCTTGCACCCAGGTGGTTTACCACATGGGCCGCATCCGGGCACGGTAGAAAAAAGCATTGGCGCCAAAGAAACACATGAGTTGGCAGTAATGGTTGATACTTTTCGTCCACTCTTTCTTACGGAAGATTCTCTTGAGTTTTTAGATTCAAAGTATCCAATGAGCTGGACTGATAATTCCAAGGATGGTTTTAATGAAATTAATACTCCTTAACTTTACACATTCACTTAACTAATTGATATGAGTACGGCTCTAATACAAAAAAAACTTCAGGCTGTTATCGATACTGGTGACTCAAGGCTTTTGAAAATGTTGTATGCGGTTGCAAAAGAGTACAATGATGAAAATTTGACCCTGCCAGGAAAACCAATGTCGGTTAAAACTTTAAATACAAGAATAAATGCCGCCAAAAGCAGAATTAATTCTGGTCAGTTTACCACACAAGCTGAACTTGATAAAGAATTGAAATTGTGGTGAAAACCAGAAAAATCATCTGGGATGATGAAGCCAAGAAATCGCTTCGCAGTATTTACGATTATATAAAGAGCCGAGAATCAGTATCAACTGCTTTGCGAATCAGAAATGAGATTATTAAGCAAGTCAAGATATTGCCAAAATATCCAGAAAAATTCACAAGAGAACCATACTTTATAAATCAATCCGATAACATAAGATTTAAAGTGATCTGGAGTTATAAGATTATTTATGAGATTACAGAACGAAATATATTAGTATTAGACATTTTTCACACCAGTAGAAATCCTTCTGAAATTGATGTTGAAGACTAAAATTTGAAATATGAAAAATATAATTCTCTTACTCCTTGCAGTAGTCAGTAGTTCGTTATCTGCTCAATCTATCAATATAGAAGGTGCTTGGCAAAGTGGGGCAGACGAAAATCATATTGCCATGATTATTGCTGGCAAATATTTTTCGGCATCGGCTTACAATAAAAAAACAGGTGCTTACATAGGCACGTTCGGTGGAACCTGGCGAGTTGAAAAAAATCAATTTATTGAAATACTTGAATTCAATACTATTAATCCAGAAATGATTGGAACGGAGCAAAAATCAGAAGTGTCTTTGAAAGGAGATAAACTAACTTTCAAAACAAAAGAGCGTAATGAAACTTTTACCCGAATTGATGATGGCAAACCTGGAGCCCTTGCTGGAGCCTGGTTGATTACTGGCAGAGTTACTGATAATGGGTTACAAAAAATGACACCTGGTGCACGCAGAACCATGAAGATACTTTCTGGAACACGCTTTCAATGGATTGCGTACAATGTGGAAACAAAAGAATTTTTTGGAACCGGCGGCGGCACCTACACAACCGCAGATGGCAAGTACACCGAAAACATTGAAGTATTCTCCAGAGATAATAGTCGCGTAGGCGCAAGTCTTGAATTTAATTTTTCTCTTGAGGATGGTGATTGGCATCACAGTGGCAAGAGCAGCAAAGGCGATCCCATAAATGAAGTCTGGACCAAGCGCGAAAAGTTGGGCTTATAAAATTTCATTCGTAATAAATTTAGTCCATGAGACTTATTATTTTAATCCTGATAGGCTCAATTGCTTGTTCCCATGTTCTGCGGGCTCAGCAAAAAAATAAGAAATCTTATCCAGCCAAAATTTCTAAAATAGAAAATATTAAAGCTAGTTATTCAGGTTGCACTCTAGGCCCTTGTTATAGTTGGTGGTCTATTGCATTAAAAGATGCTAATGAACTCTTAATGCAGAGTGGCGGTCATTATCCAGCTGCGAAATCAAGATATTTTTCTATCGGGACATGGCAAGTATCAGGAGACACATTAAAGTTAACTATTGAAAAAGAATTTTATAATGCTGAATATATGAGTAATCTATATCGGATTGGAAATGCATTGGACTTTGAAATCCTCTTACCACTAGACAGTTCAAAAAACTGGGACGATTTTCTAAAGGAGATTAAAACAGAATTTGAGCAAACAGATAATTATAAAGATTTGATGCAGTATAATCCTCCCAAAGAAGCGATTTCAAAACTCTTTTCTGATTTTGTTCGTTGGGAATATTCAACTGAAAACAAACTTCTCGTTAGTAAAACAAAATTTTATTGATGATCGATATTCTCTTAAAATGCAGAAATATTAATATTCACTAATTGATGCAATCCTATTCGCTCCCCATACAAGTTCGCTGGTCTGATATTGATCAAAACCGACACCTAAGACATTCTGCTTATTATGATTATGGCGCTACCGTGCGCATCGCCTGCTTTTCAGATCATGGCCTCACCAATTTAAAATTTGAGGAACTACGAATGGGGCCTATTCTCTTCAGGGAAGAAGCGCTTTTTAAACGTGAGATAAAATTTGAGGATAAAATTACCGTTGACCTTGTGGTAACGAAAGCAACTCCAGACTTCAGTCGCTGGAGCGTTCGGCATCATTTCTACAAAGAAGATGGAACGCTGAGTGCTATCATTAATATGGATGGTGCCTGGATTGATATGCTAGCGCGAAAGTTAGCTACCCCTGATAATTTCATTCAACAAGTCTTCGAAGATTTTCCTAAAGCGAAAGATTTCGAAATAATTGTTAGAGATAAAAAATAGTTAGATCGTGCTATTCTATTTTGCCATGAAGGCACTAGGACACAATGTTTTGTAAGTTTTTCATGGTTATAGTGGCGAATCATAGATCAATCCACCTCTCTATTTCAACAGGATAGTGCGCGTGCTCAAGTGCTTGCACTTTTTTAGCAATTGATTCGGGCGTGTCTTCTGGAAGTACTTCACACTTAGCTTGAAAAATTATTTTTCCCTCATCATATTTTTCGTTCACTTCATGTAAAGTGATACCCGTTTCTTTTTCACCAGCCGCTTTAACGGCAGCGTGAACTTTCGACCCATACATTCCTTTACCTCCAAACTTAGGTAACAATGCCGGATGAATATTAATGATGTGTTTGGGATACGCTTGAATCAGGTTTTGAGGAATCATCCAAAGAAAACCGGCCAACACCACATGCGTGACTTGTTCATCCTTTAGCCAATTTAGTACTTCACTTTCGTGGAATTGGTTTCTATCAAACACCTGAGTTTTAAGGCCAAAATTTTTTGCGCGTTGTAATCCAAATGCTTCAGGGTTATTACTTAAAACCAAGGCCACCGTAATGGTAGGATGATTTTTGAAATGCGAAAAAATCTGTTCGGCATTGGAGCCATTACCTGAAAGAAATATAGCCAAACGGGCAGATTGATTCATAGGTGCAAATAAAAGAAATTAAATAAACACCATGCTGAGAATGCCAAGAAGCATAATGATTTTGCACCATTGACTAAGCCAATAGAAATCCTTGCGGGTATCTGCCCTAATCAAACGAATAAGCAGGAAGCCCAGCGGCACAAAAAGAAAAATCAAAAAATAATAGAAGGGCAGTTGAATAAATTTTGCATTCAAAAGCAAAACCGAAGCAAACAACAATGCAAGCAAAAAATAGATTACGATTTTTGTTCGTCTAATTCCCCACACAATGGGCAACGTGCGGCAGCCAAATGTATTATCGCCTTTCAAGTCTTCCATATCCTTTAATATCTCACGAATCAACGTCATAAAAAAGGCAAACAATGCGTAGATAATAACAAATGAATTATCTGAATAGTAAAGGATATTCACCAACAGGATGGAAATGCTGGTAAGCCAGGCAACAACAAAATTACCAATGAAGGGTTGACGCTTTAAATTATTTGAGTACCACCAGAGTAAAAAAGCAGAGAAAAAATTAATGATCGCGATCTTCCAGCCAATGAAAAATCCAAGCCCTACTCCTATCGTTAGTAATATACTATGGAAAAAAAGAGCATACCTACGGGTAATACTTTTACCGATAACAACTCGCTCCGGTTTATTGATCAAATCAATTTTTATGTCATAATAGTCGTTAATGATATAGCCTGCCGCAGCAATAATCACAGTTGATGTTGCCAACACCAATAATCTCCAATCCCAAATAAGGCTTTTATCAATAAGAAAACCCGCAGCAAAATATTGAGCCAATCCAATAATTACCAGATTCCAAAACCGGGTGAGGCGCAAGAGTGCACGAATGGTAAAAGGCTGGTATTTTTTAGCGGCCATTGGTGCAAAGATAATCAGAACTGGATGCTGGTTACTAGTTACTCGAAACTTGAGAAATCAATTTATTCAGAAGTGAAGAGTAACCAGAATCCAGTGACCAGCGCTAAAACCTCAGCGCTACCATTATCAAATAATTTCTCCCTGCTTGTGGATAGTAAAAATTCTGTCGGTATTCGGCTGCTCCACCTCTATAACCATAGGTGTAACCATTTGATGAATACGCTACATTAAAAATATTATTTGCAAGAAGGCTAACCGATAGTTCGTGCATAAAAGAAGGCTTTACTACATAAGACAAACGTAAGTCATTGATAAAATAAGAATCTATACTGCGGCTATCATTTGACGTATTATCCAAAAATTGCTTTCCAACATACTTAGTAAGCAAACCTAACTCAACATTTTTAATTGGCGATAACATCAAGCCAGATCCTGCAATCACATTGGGCGAAAAAGAAATATCTGAGTTTGAATAAGTCCTTACCACTTCATTGTACTCATCAAAATTGGCTCCGTAGTCGTAAATTACTTCGTTGAAGTTTTTAATTTTATTCTGACTGAGTGTTACGTTTGCATTCCAGATTAATTTTGGACTTAGCCTAATCGTTCCTTCAACTTCAACTCCGGTGCGGTAACTCTCATCTACGTTCGTGCGAATTGCAGCACCTACATCATTCAGCTTGCCTGTAGGCACTAGCTGATTTTTATAATCCATCAGATAATAGTTAATGTTAAGAATCACATTATTTTTTCTGAATCGCCAACCTGCTTCTATGTCGCGCAAGGTTTCATGCTTAGGAGTTGTTCCCGAAAAGGCATTAATAAAATCATCGCGCACAGGTTCGCGATTACCAACGCTGTAAGAAGCATAAGCTTGCTGCTCGGTTGAGATTTCATACGTGGCCCCAACCTTAGGATTGAAAAACCCAAATTGTTGGTCAACGGCAAAATCAAATTGCTTATTCTCTTTGCCTGAAGCCTTATACGAAATACCTCTGTATTGCAGATCAACAAACCCAGTTAGCTTTTCGGTTAATTGATAATTGTTTTTCCAATAGATTGTGAAATCACTTTTCTTACCATTGTTAAAGTAATATTGATAATCCTTTGGCACAGCAGACACGTGTGCCCAAACAATTTCACCAAAGTGATCGCCATCGTATTGATTCCATGCTCCACCCAAAATTGAGTTCAATTTGTCTTTCTCATAATTCAAAGAATACGTGACTCCATAAAAGTTATTGTCGAGCCAGCGCCTACGAATAATATCTGTTGATGAGATCGTTTCATTGCCGATCACAACATCAGGCAGTCCATACTTACTAAAATCATCGGCAATTTTATACTCCTCATAAAATCCACGGCCATGCGTATAGTGCAGCGCTCCATTTGCTGTAAATGATTCTGTAAACCGATGCGACACATGAAGTTGATAATGATCTTGCGCATAATTATCAACCTGATTCTTGTAGGTATAAATATTAAATGTGCGCCCTGATGTTAACAGGTTATCAGTCTGTTCCTGATTCCAGCCTTCAATCGATGCAGTCTCTAACATGGCATCGGTATCATTATTCAATCGAGACTCAGGCACACCATACCAGCTTTGATACGTAATTTCTTTGCCCCCAAATACAATGGCCTTCACAATTGTTTTCTTACCATAATATCCACCAGACAAATAATACGATTTCAAGTCGGAGCTTGCGCGATCGACATAGCCATCAGAATTAATTTGTGAAAGCCTGCCATCAAACACAAACTTGTCGTTTATTAGTCCGGTACCAAAGGCAACGGTATGTCTGTGTGTGCCGAATGATCCAAATGAATTTATCACATCTGCGGAAGCGTGATCATTTCGAGTATTCGTTTGCATATTCACGCTCGCGCCAAAAGCACCTGCACCGTTTGTAGAAGTGCCAACACCGCGTTGCACCTGCACACTTTGCGTGGATGTTGCCAAGTCGGGAGTATTAACCCAAAACACACCTTGGCTTTCACTATCGTTTACAGGTATTCCGTTGATGGTAACATTAATACGCGTGGCATCGCTTCCGCGGATTCGCAAGCCTGTATAGCCAACACCAGCGCCAGCATCAGAAGTTGTGACTAAAGAGGGTGTCCAATTAAGAGTTAGCGGAAGATCTTGCCCAAAGTTTTGCTTTTGCAACGCAGCCTTGTTGATGGTTGTAAAGGTAGTGGTGCCTTTTTCATTGGCTCGTGTTGCCAATACTATAACTTGATCTGTTATAAACACATCTTCTTCCAATTGAATTGAAACCCAACCCGATTGATTGGCTTCCAATTGTTGTTTCAATGATTTATAGCCAACGAAACGAATCTCTGCTTCATAGTTTCCATCAGTCAATTGAACAAACGTGAAATAGCCATTCTCATCCGTTACTTGTACCCGATTCGATTCCGTTAATGAAACTGTAGCTCCTGGAAGAGCTTGCCCGGTTTGTTTGTCTTTAACGTAGCCGCGAATGACCGCCTGCGCTGTTGCGCTCCACGACAGCATACTGAATGCTGCACACACAATAAATTTTAACATGTTTATTTTTTGTTTAAACCCGCAGGCACATCGGGGAATGTACCTTACTTACGTGTTTTTTACTGCCTCCCTTCGTCCGCATTACCGGCATCAGGTTCTATGGGTATAATCTCAGCCCTATTATTTGGCACCCCCTGTCATGATTTTCTTTCATGACGGGGCAAAGTAACGATGACTTTATCTATTTTGCAATGCACTCCACGGATACTGGATGTTAGTTTCTGAAAAACTACAATCATTGAACAATTTATTATGCACAAAGCTACCGTTAACAATAAAGTATTTGAAGTTGATTCGGATGAATCAGGTTGGTTGCTGAATGGCGAACCACATTCGTGGGATCTTGTTAAACTTGCCGATGGCTATTATCATATCTTATATAAAAATAAAAGTTATCGCGCGGAGCTGATTAAGAATGATGTTGAAACAAAAACCATCACGTTTAAAATCAATGGTAGAAATTATTCGGTAAACCTTAAAGACAAGTTTGATTTGCTGCTTGAAAAAATGGGGATGACTAATGCTGCAAGCAGTAAAGTCAATTCTATAAAAGCCCCGATGCCCGGTTTAATTATTGATTTGAAAATAAAAGCAGGCGACACCGTAAAATCTGGCGATGCACTTCTGATACTCGAAGCCATGAAAATGGAAAACATTTTAAAATCGCCAGGCGAAGGCGTTGTAAAAAATGTGAAAGTGAAAAAGGGTGATAGTGTGGAGAAGGGTCAGGTGTTGATAGAGTTTTAGTCCTAAATCATATTCAACTCATCAAATAATTAGGTAGAACATATCTTCTTAAAATTGAAAATCCCCTCGAAAATTGCCTAAACCTGCCGATATTTGCGAGATTTAAATTTTCAGACCACTACTAAAAATGAAATATAAACGCATCCTCCTCAAACTCAGCGGTGAAGCGCTGATGGGTTCCAAAAACAGTCACATCGATCCAGCTGTATTAGAACAGTATTCGGAAGAAATTAAAATGGTAAAAGAGGCAGGCGTTGAACTTGCGATTGTAATTGGAGGCGGTAATATTTTTAGAGGCGGCCAGGCCGAAGCGCTGGGCATTGATCGTGTTCAGGGAGATTATATGGGCATGTTGGCAACGGTTATTAATGCGATGGCTTTGCAAAGTGCGCTGGAGCGACATGGTATGTATACCCGCCTTATGTCTGGAATAAAAATGGAACAAGTGTGCGAACCGTTTATCAGACGGAGAGCGATTCGCCATCTTGAAAAAGGAAGGATTGTAATTTTTGGAGCGGGCATTGGTAATCCCTATTTCACAACAGACTCCACCGCAAGTCTACGTGCCATTGAATTGCAAGCGGGTGTTGTTTTAAAAGGCACGCGCGTGGATGGTGTATATGATAAAGATCCTGAAAAGTTTAACGATGCAGTTCGCTACACCAACCTCAGCTTTCAGGAAGCATATCAAAAGAAATTAAATATTATGGATATGACGGCCTTCACACTTTGTCAGGAAAACAAATTGCCGATTATCGTTTTTGATATGAACAAAAAAGGCAATCTATTGAAAATAGCAAAGGGAGAAGAAGCCGGAACCCTTATTAGCTGAAGGGTAACATTAAAATCTTAAATATAAAATCGTCATTCGTAAATATGTAGTGTATGGAAGAGATTGAATTATTTCTGGAAGAAGCGCAAGATCAAATGAATAAAGCGTTGAATCATGTTGGTGGTGAGCTAGCAAAAATTCGAGCGGGCAAAGCAAACCCGGCCATGCTGGATGGCATTCAGGTTTCATATTACGGAGCTATGAGTCCATTAAATCAAATTTCATCCATTACCTCACCCGATGCACGCACCTTGTTTATCAAACCGTGGGAAAAGAGTTTGATTCAGGAAATTGAAAAAGCAATCATGATCGCCAACTTAGGCCTTACACCACAAAATGACGGTCAACAAATTATTATTAACATTCCTATGATGACTGAAGAGCGCAGAAAACAATTGGTGCGCCAAGCCAGTCAGGAATGTGAGCACGGTAAAGTAAGTGTGCGCAGCATTCGCAAAGACACAAACGAACAGCTCAAAAAAATAAAGGGCGTATCGGAAGATGATGTTAAGAACGCTGAAGAATCCGTTCAAAAATTTACCGATGAATTTAATTTGAAGATTGATGCGCTTTTGAAAAAGAAAGAAGCGGAGATAATGACTGTATAAAATTGACAATGGATAATGTACAATTGATAATAGGAAAGAGTATTCCTTTTCAGCATTACAAATTATCCATTATCCAATTGTCACGTATCAATTGCTTTAGCTATGCATCCTATTCTATTTAAAGTTGGTTATTTAACAATCTACACCTACGGTTTTTGCATTGCGCTAGGCGCTTTGTTTGGTTTCGCGTACATGTACTGGCAGGGCAAAAAACAATTCGGCCTTACCTTCGATCAAAGCAATAATCTTTTTATTCTGCTGGTACTGGCTGGTGTTATTGGTGGCAAGCTCTTTATGATTTTCGAAGATCCGGCTTTGTATCTCGCCAATCCCAAAAAATTAATATCTGGCAGTGGGTTTGTGTTCTACGGCTCTTTGTTACTCACTATTCCAACCATGCTGTGGTATTTTAAGAAAATTAAAATTCCAGTACTGGGCATGTTGGACATCATGGCCTTGGTAACCTGCATCGTTCATGGGTTTGGAAGAATTGGTTGCTTTATGGCTGGTTGTTGCTACGGAATTCCTACCGACAGTTTCTTGGGCGTGATCTTTACAAATCCAGTTTGTCAAGCCGAACCATTAAATACTCCGCTTCATCCTACTCAGTTATATGAAGCCGTATTTATTTTTAGTTTATTAGTTGTGTTAAATTCTTTTAAATCCAAAAAGAAATTTGATGGTCAGATTTTTTTGATCTACCTGATGGCTTACGCTACTGGACGTGGAGTGCTAGAAGTATTGCGCGGAGATATTGAGCGCGGCTTCTTAATTGACAATATTCTTTCAAACTCCCAATTCATTTCACTTTTAATGATTTCAATTGCCCTTTATTTCTATTTAAGATTGAATAGAAAGAGTAACTTGCTCAACCAAAAGAAATAAGCATGGAATCAGAAAGCTTTATTCAGAAGACAACCCGCACGACAGTAAAATTTGTTAAACGCGTACTAATAGTCGCATTACTCCTTGGCATTGCAACACTATGTTTCCTATACTGGGGTGTTTATGAGGAAGGTGTGATGGCCGGAAAGGTTTTACGCGTTACTGAAAAAGGAATGCTTTTTAAAACTCATGAAGGTAAGATAAGCCTTGATTCATTTGGGGCCTTGAAAGGGGTCAGTCCAATCTTTGAAACTTTTGATTTTTCCATTGAAGGTGATCAAACCGAAGTGCTTCAAAAATTACAAGAAGTATCCTTAAGCGGTGAGCGTGTGAATCTCTATTTTGTAAAACGATATATGGCTTTCCCATGGCGTGGCGACACGAAATATTTTATCGAAAAAGTAGAACGAACAAACCTTAAGTAATATGCTAGCTCCTTTAGTTAAAAATAATATAGATGAAATTACCAGGCTGTTAAAAAAGCATAAGGTAAAACGGGCTTTTGCTTTTGGTTCTGTTTGCAGCAATCAGTTTAGCGAAACTAGTGATATAGATATTTTACTCTCCTTTTATGATGAGAAAATTTCATTAGAAGACTATGCTGATAATTATTTTGATTTAGTCTATCAACTTGAAGATTTATTAGGTCGCGATGTTGACTTGGTAACAGAAAGAAGTATAAAAGATCCTGGATTTATTAACGTATTGAATAAAACCAAGACACCCATCTTCAATGAGTGAAGAAAACATAAAATACTTAAACGATGTTTTAAAGGCTATCGCTAGAATTGACGAGTATATAGGGAGTCCAAAGAAACTTGATAAGTATATTTCTAATTTCATGCTTAAGCATGCTGTGGAGCGAAATCTTGAAATTATTGGTGAGGCTTTAAATAAAGTTATAAAGTCCGAATCATCCTTAACTATTTCCAACTCAAGAAAAATAATTGATACTCGAAATAGAATTATTCATGGCTATGATGAAGTAGAGGACATAATTGTCTGGTCAATTATTATTAAGCATCTTCCCATTCTTAAATTGGAAATTAAAGATATCCTTGCAAAGAAATGAATACAATAATTTTATACGGCTCTTATGGCTACACAGGCCAACTGATTGCTAAAGAATGTAAATCAAAAAACCTGAATGTAATTCTGGCTGGTCGCAATAAGGAAGCGCTCCAAAAACAAAGTACTGAAACCGGATTTCCATTTGAGGTAGTTGATGTTTTGGAAACAACGGCACTTAAGGCTCTGCTTAATAAAGGAAAAATTGTTATTCATTGTGCGGGGCCATTTCGCCACACTGCCAAGGCCATGGCCGATGCATGCTTAGAAACTAAAACTCATTACACCGATATCACTGGAGAGTATCAGGTGTTTGAATTACTTGCTGGCTACGATCAAAAAGGAAAAGCAGCTGGCATCACAATCATGCCCGGTACTGGTTTCGATGTCGTGCCTTCCGATTGTCTTGCCTTACATTTAAAAAATCGATTGCCCTCTGCAACACATCTGCAACTTGCGTTTACTATGTCGAAGGGCGGGTTATCACGCGGCACAAAGAAAAGCATGACCGAAGGTATGGGTGAAGGCGGGCAGATCAGAACCAACGGAAAGTTAACGCACCTTGCCTTAGGCGCTAAAAGCATGGAGGTGAACTTTGGTTCTTTCAAAACACCAACTCTTTGTATTCCGTGGGGCGATATTTCAACTGCCTGGCGCAGCACGGGCATTCCAAACATTGAAGTTTATACCGGTGCAACCGAAAGTATGATAAAGAATGCGAAGCGCACACGCTATATAAATTGGCTACTGCGCATGGGCTGGGTTAAAGATTTTATGTTAAAGAAAATTGATAAGCAAAAGCCCGGACCAAGCGATGAAAAAAGAGAAAGCGGTCGCAGTTTTTTATGGGGAAGAGTTTGGGATGGAAAAGGCAACTCTGCCGAAAGCAGATTAGAAACCGTAAGTGGGTATACGCTGACTGCAAAAACTTCTGTACTAATTGCCGAAAAAATTCTATCAGGAAATTATAAAGCAGGTTATCAAACTCCGGCTATGGCTTATGGTGCTGATTTGATTTTAGAAATCGCTGACACTAAAAGAACGGATTAAAATTTAGGATTGCCTCAATTTTAAATATGATACACCCAATCCTTATACTGGCCATCGAGCGGGTTAAAATCCTTCTGAGGTTCGAAATGCAAGTCCAGAATTTCCAATTCGATTACACGGTCAAGTTGTAGATTTCTATAACCTTCCTTACCACCCGCTTTTGTAAATCCTACTGTTTGCCAGCAAACCAACACTACCTGATTTTTTAATGTGCTTGCAATGCCATATGGGGAAACGGTTCGGGTCAACGGTTCGCCCGAAAGTAATATGCGACAGGCAAGCCGATCCTCAGATGCCCGCCAGAATAATTGTGTAACTTCTTCCAGATCCATGCTACTTAACTAAAATACAAAGTTCTTGTTTTGGAATCATGTTGCCTATTGGTTGTAACACATATCCTTTCACTTTACAAAAATCTTCAAACTCTTTCCGCGATTCTTTATCGACAGAAACTAATAGGCCACCGCTCGTTTGAGGATCAGCCAAAATAACTTTTTGCATATCTGTTACTGCACTAATTTTATGACCATAGCTTTCCCAGTTTCGCTGGGTACCACCAGGCATTGACTTTTGCGCAACATACTGATCTAAAAAATCAAACTTTGGTACTTTATTAAAATCTATCTCGGCAGATAGTCCGCTGCCTTCGCATACTTCCGTAAGATGACCTAACAACCCAAAGCCCGTTACATCAGTCAACGCATTTACATAAGGTAAGCGCCCAAAATCGGCACCGAGTTTATTTAATGTTAACATGCTATTAACGGCCATCTTCAAGTGCTCATCTTTCACTATACCTTTTTTCTGCGCAGTTGTTGTGATGCCAATACCGAGGGGTTTGGTTAAGTATAATAACGAGCCTTCTTTAGCGGTATCATTTCTTTTTAGGTTCTCTTTCTTCAGCTTACCTGAAACTGCTAAACCAAAAACGGGTTCGGGGCAATCTATACTATGCCCTCCCGCCAAGGGTATTCCAGCTTCAGCACAAATTTTTCTGCTTCCTTCCAATACACGTTGAGCAACCTCTGCTGGGATTTTATTAATAGGCCAACCTAAAATTGCAATTGCCATAATGGGCTCGCCACCCATGGCATACACATCACTGATTGCATTCACCGATGCAATTGAACCGAATGTAAAAGGATCATCTACTATAGGCATGAAAAAATCAGTTGTACTGATAATGCAGGTTCCATCGCCTAAATCAAAAACTGCCGCATCATCTTTCGAATCATTGCCAACTAATAGGTTAGGAAACTTCGCCTTCGGTAAATCGGAATGAAGCATCTTGTCTAATACAGCTGGAGAGATTTTACATCCACAACCAGCACCATGAGAATATTGAGTGAGTTTTATTTCTGTCATAAATTCAAATTAAACACATAGGAACATAGAACACATAAGTTAGTTAGGCATAATCTAAATTGACAATTATGCTTTAAAATATATTTCTGTCATAAATTCAAATTAAACACATAGGAACATAGAACACATAGGTAGTCAGATAATAGTTTAAAGCGAAATAATTATACTTCAAAGACCAGGCATAAATTCAAATTAAACACATAGGAACATAGAATACATAGGTTAGTCAGGCAATAGCCTAAAGTACGGGTCTGTAAAGTAAACTGTGTCAGTTAATAATTATTGTAATCATATTTGATGTTGTAATGTGGGCAACTCCCACGCTGAAGTTCCTTTACAATGGTATAAAATTTAGTTGGGAGTTGTCCATATTT
>Ga0209480_10000810_pt1 | contig 24109 bp, 12 predicted proteins | sample JI61114C2DNA_FD_187501 | JGI IMG/M metagenome (GOLD analysis project Ga0209480, IMG submission 187501) | Wastewater effluent complex algal communities from Wisconsin, to seasonally profile nutrient transformation and Carbon sequestration -... | ecosystem: Engineered > WWTP > Effluent > Algae... | reverse complement strand
CGTATTTATCTGCTCGGTAACGGCATCAGCAAGGATTTCCTGGTACCGATGGTCGAAGCTGCCTAATCTGAACGGAGAAAATTTGTGTCTATCCACGTTGCACTGAATCATCTTACGCATTACACCTATGATCGCCTGATCAATCTCGGACCGCAGGTAGTTCGCTTGCGCCCGTGTCCACATTCCCGCAGTCGGATTATTTCTTATTCGCTGAAAGTCGGTCCGGATGCGCATTTCATCAACTGGCAACAAGACCCGCAGGCTAACTGGCTGGCGCGTCTGGTCTTCCCGGAAAAAACCAGGGAATTCCGCGTTGAGGTTGATCTGGTGGTTGAAATGTCGGTTATCAACCCCTTCGATTTCTTCCTTGAGCCTTACGCTGAAGAAATTCCTTTCACTTACGAAGCGTGGCAGCGTCACGAACTTGAGCCTTACCTGCACAAACTGCCAGCCGGGCCAAAGTTGCAGGCTTACGTTGACAGCATTTCACTCGAACCGCTGCGCAGCGTCGACTTTCTGGTTGCGCTCAATGCCCGTGTGCAGCAATCGGTCGGCTATACCATTCGTATGGAACCGGGCGTCCAGACACCAGAGGAAACGCTGACGCTGGGTACTGGCTCCTGCCGAGATTCTGCCTGGTTGCTGGTACAGATACTGCGTCACCTGGGCTTGGCCGCACGTTTCGTTTCCGGCTACTTGATCCAGTTGACCGCAGACGTTAAATCCCTGGATGGTCCATCCGGTCCGGAAAAGGATTTCACCGACCTGCACGCCTGGTGCGAAGTTTATTTGCCGGGTGCTGGCTGGGTTGGCCTGGATCCAACCTCCGGCTTGTTTGCCGGTGAAGGCCATATTCCGCTGGCCTGTACCCCGGAACCGTCATCGGCTGCGCCAGTCACCGGCGGCATTGATGAGTGCGAGACTGAATTTGAGCATCACATGCAGGTCACCCGTATCTGGGAAGCGCCGCGTGTTACCAAACCGTATACCGACGAGCAATGGCTGGAAATCGAAGGCCTTGGCCACAAGATTGACGAACAGTTGCTGGACATGGATGTTCGCCTGACCCAAGGCGGCGAGCCAACCTTTGTGGCGGTCGACGACCCGGACGGCGCGGAATGGAATACCGATGCCATGGGCCCAACCAAGCGCTTGTATTCGGCTGACCTATTCCATCGTCTGCGTGAAAAATATGCGCCGCATGGTTTGATGCACTTTGGCCAAGGCAAATGGTATCCCGGCGAGCAACTGCCGCGCTGGAGTCTGAATTGCTACTGGCGCAAGGATGGCGAACCAATCTGGAATTCGCCATTGCTTTACGCCAATGAAAAGCTGAATTACGGCGTAACCAGCGCCCACTCCGTACAATTCATGACGCGTGTCGCTGAAAAGCTCAAGCTCGATCCGCAGTACGTTTTCCCGGCTTTTGAAGACACCTACTACTACATGTGGCGTGAGCGCCGTTTGCCGGGCAATGTCGATCCGTTTGATTCGCGTCTTGATGATGAACTGGAACGTGACCGCCTGATGCGGGTATTCACCCAAGGGCTGGCACACACTGTTGGTCACGTCTTCCCGGTCATGAAAAATGCTGCCGGTCAGTGGCAAACCGGGCCGTGGTTCCTGCGCTCCGAGCGTTGCTACCTGTTCCCCGGCGATTCGGCGATGGGCTACCGCCTGCCGCTTGATTCCCAGCCCTGGGCATCGAAGGCCGATTACCCCTACACCAATCCGCCTGATCCGGCACAACCGACCAACCCGCTGCGCAGTCATTCAGAAATCCGCCGTCAATTCGAGCGTTCTTTCGGCACAGAAGCAGCGGTAGGTCGTGGTGCCAATGAAGCTAACAGCGCTGTAAATGCTTTGAGTAGTTCAAAGCGTTTTCCCGGCGATAGCGATGCACAGCGCACAGATATCCAACCTGGCAGCAAGCAATCCGCCGGTTGGATCACGCGCATGGCGATGTCGGCCGAGCCACGTAACGGTATTCTTTACATCTTCATGCCGCCGACCAATACGCTGGATGACTATCTGGAACTGGTCGCTGCAGTCGAGTCAACCGCCGAAGAACTCCATTTGCCGGTCATTCTCGAAGGCTACGAGCCGCCATCTGATCCGCGTTTGACCAGCTTCCGTGTAACGCCTGATCCAGGTGTGATCGAGGTCAATATTCACCCGGCGCACAACTGGGATCAACTGGTTGAGCAGACCACACACCTCTACGATGCGGCCCACCTCACTCGCCTGACTACTGAGAAGTTCATGGTCGATGGGCGCCATACCGGCACTGGGGGCGGTAATCACTTCGTGTTGGGTGGTGCTACGCCAACCGACTCGCCTTTCCTGCGTCGTCCGGACATGCTGCGTAGTCTGGTTGCCTATTGGCACAATCATCCGAGCTTGTCCTACCTGTTCTCCGGCCTGTTTATCGGCCCGACCAGTCAGGCACCACGGGTTGATGAGGCGCGTAACGACAGCCTTTACGAGCTGGAAATTGCCTTCAGCCAGATTCCCCCGGTTGGCGATTACATCCCGCCCTGGCTGGTAGACCGTGTCCTGCGCCATTTGCTGACCGATGTCACCGGTAACACCCATCGTTCCGAGTTCTGTATCGACAAGCTCTTCTCGCCGGATGGCCCGACCGGTCGCCTGGGCCTGCTTGAGTTGCGTGCCTTCGAAATGCCACCGCACGCCCGCATGTCGCTAACCCAGCAATTGCTGTTACGGGCGATGATCGCGCGCTTCTGGGAAGAACCCTACAACCCGCCGCGTCTGGCGCGTTGGGGAACTGAGTTGCACGACCGCTTCATGCTGCCGCATTACGTCGAGCAGGATTTCCGCGATGTCATGGAAGAAATGCAGATGGCCGGCTATCCGATCCAGGCGGATTGGTTTGCCCCGCATTTTGAATTCCGCTTCCCCAAATACGGTGATTTCACCGTCAAGGGTATCGAATTCGAATTGCGTCACGCGCTTGAGCCCTGGCATGTCATGGGTGAAGAAGGCTCGGTGGGTGGCACGGTACGCTACGTCGACTCGTCAGTTGAACGGGTTCAGGTCAAGATCAAGGGGATGGCGCCGGATCGTTATGTGCTGACCTGTAATGGTGTTGCTGTGCCATTGCAGAACACGGGTATCAATGGCGAGTTTGTTGCGGGTGTTCGTTACCGTGCCTGGCAGCCGCCATCATGTCTGCATCCGACCATTGGCGTTGATACGCCGCTGGTATTCGACATCGTCGATACCTGGATGAAGCGTTCTCTGGGTGGCTGTCAGTATCACGTCGCACACCCTGGTGGGCGTAGCTTTGATACTTGTCCGGTCAATGCGTTTGAGGCCGAAAGTCGTCGTCTGGCACGCTTCTTCCGCTTTGGTCACACGCCAGGGCACATGGAGGTTGCCGCACCAGAGGTCAGCGCCGAGCACCCGTTTACGTTAGACTTGCGCCGTTTCTAACCGGCACCCTGCAGCAAAATAATGGGCGCCCCGCTTCGGTGGGGCGCTGCTGCAAATAATAACTGGCTTTATGGCCCGAACACTCCTCGCGATCTACCCGCAAAGCGCCCGCCGATACGACGAAATGTTGTCATCGGATGGCGAGGTGCGTCCGCACTGGCGAAAATTTTTTAATCATCTGGATGCTGTTGCGCCGGAAGATATGCGGCAGCGACTGGAGTTTGTTGACAGACGGATTCAGGAAAACGGCGTCACCTACAACGTCTATGCTGATCCCAGTGGCTCTGACCGCCCCTGGGCGCTTGATCCGCTACCGCTGATCATTGCGCCGGAAGAATGGGCCAAGGTTTCAACCGCAGTCGCGCAGCGCGCCAAACTACTCAATGCCATGCTGGCTGACCTTTACGGTGACCAGACACTGCTCTCTGAAGGCTTGTTGCCACCCTCGCTGGTTTTTGGGCAACACGGCTATTTGTGGCCCTGTCGCGGTATCAAGCCGATAGGTGGCATCTGGCTGCACAATTACGCAGTTGATCTGGCGCGTTCGCCGGATGGCCAATGGTGGGTGATTGCTGATCGTACTCAGGCGCCTTCCGGTGCTGGTTATGCGCTGGAAAACCGCTTGGTCGTCTCGCAGGTTTTCCCGGAAATGTTCCGTGATCTGCATGTGCAGCATCTCGCCGATTTCTTCCACGATCAGCAGGATGGTCTGGCCGCGCTGGCGCCTGTTGAAGGTGACGAGCAGCCGCATATCGTGTTGCTGACCCCCGGGCCGTACAACGAAACTTATTTTGAACACGCCTATCTATCGCGCTATCTCGGCTTCCCTTTGGTCGAAGGCCAGGATCTGACGGTGCGTGGCGAAACGCTCTACCTGAAAACCTTGCGCGGCCTGGAGCGAGTTCATGTCGTCCTGCGCCGGCAGGATGATGGCTATTGTGATCCGCTGGAACTGCGCGGTGATTCGGCTCTCGGTATACCCGGATTGCTCAATGTTATTCGCGCTGGCCGGGTGGCTATCGCCAATGCGCTGGGCAGCGGTCTGCTAGCCTCGGGGGCACTGATGGGCTTTTTGCCGGCGATCTGTCGCAAATTGCTTGGCGAAGAACTGGCCATGCCTTCGGTGGGTACCTGGTGGTGTGGCGAGAAGCCGGCACTGGATTTTGTCCGTGAAAACTTTAATGATCTGGTCATTAAGCCTGCCTATCCAACGCAACGCATGGACCCGGTCTTTGGCTATGAATTAAAAGGCGAAGCGCGGGCAGAGATGTTGCACCGCATCGAAGCCAGACCGCACGCCTACGTCGCGCAAGAGATGATCAATCTGTCGCAAGGGCCAACCTGGAGCCGTTCGCACGAGCGTCGTCTGCTCGCCCGCCCGGTTGGGCTGAGGGCTTACGCCGCAGCAACGCAGGATGGTTATTCGGTGATGCCGGGTGGCTTGGCGCGTGTTGCAACGGGCAGCAATACCCGAATCATTTCAATGCAGCGCGGGGGCGCTTCGAAGGATGCCTGGGTCTTGACCGATGGCCCGGTAAGTCAATTCACCATGCTCAAGCCGTCGATTGGTATTCGCGATCTGGTGCGGGCTGGCGCCAATTTGACTTCGCGTGTCGTTGAAAACCTGTTCTGGCTTGGCCGCTATTCCGAGCGTTTTGACGATAGCGCCCGCATGTTGCGCGTCGCCTTGAGCCGGGTGGTTGAGGCTGGTGGCGGTAAAACGCCAGCGGTGGTTTCGGCGATGGAGCTGGCCTTGCATCTTGGTATTTTGCCCAAGCCGGAAGAAGATACACCGGTGGTAGATGGTTCCGAGCATGTTTTGCTTGAAGCGATCTACGATCCCAAACAGCCGGGTAGTCTGGCTGGCAACATTCGCAGCCTGATGTGGTCGGCTACGCATGTCCGCGAGCGACTCTCACTCGATCACTGGCATTCGCTCAATCGCCTGCAACGTGAGCAGCAGGCGGCACAAAAAACGCATCCGACACTTACCGAGGCGATTGCTTTCCTGGATCGCGTGCTCGGTGTTTCGTCGTCGTTGACCGGTTTCGCCATGGACAACATGACGCGTGATGATGGCTGGCGTTTCCTGATCATTGGTCGACGTCTGGAGCGGCTTAGCTTCCTTGCCAATGCCATTTCAAACTTCCTCAGAATGCCCTCGACACGGAGTCCCGGCAGCCTTGAGTGGCTGCTCGAACTGACCGACTCAATCATTACATACCGTTCGCGCTATTCCCGTGCCCCCGAACTTATGCCGGTGCTGGACCTGCTTGTTTTTGACGATAGCAACCCGCACGGCGTACTTTTCCAAGCCAGTGTGCTCGCCCGCTACCTTGAGCGGATGGCGCGTGAACTTGGCGAAAAGAGCGAGAGTAATTTGCCGGATGTGCTCAATCGCTTGCGCAAGTTCGATATGGAAAAACTCGTTCATCTGGAATTCAACGAGTGCACTATCTGCGATCCATGCGAACAATTGGCGGCACTGCTCAAAGAACTCGATAACGCCGCCGTTCAGCTTTCCGAATGGTTGGGCATGCGCTACTTCACGCACGTTGGCGATGTCAGCCGGCAAACCATGGCGCTCTGAACATGGAAAAAACGCCTGTCCGCTACCATGTGCTGCACGAAACGTTTTACGACTACGGCGGCAATGTTTCGCTGTCGCAGCAGCAACTCCATCTGTCTCCACGCATTCTCGACTGGCAGCAGATTGTCGAGCAGCGAGTTGATGTCGTGCCAGCCCCGACCTGGCGGCGTGATGGTCAGGATGCCTTTGGCAATCCGGTCACCTGGATCGCCTTTCACGCGCCGCACGACAGCTTGAAGATCAGTTCCGAAATGACCGTGGCGGTTACCCCGCATCTGCCGGAAAATCTGGAAAGCTCACTGGCTTGGGAGGTGTTGCGCGACCGACTGGCTTACGATGCAACGGTGCCGAAACCCGAAGACCTTGATGCCACGCGCTTTCTCTTTGAGAGCGCTCACGTCCGCATCAAGCACGAACTAGCCGACTACGCCGCCGATTGCTTCCCGCCCGACACTCCGGTACTGATCGGTGCACAGGCGCTGATGGCCAAGATATTCAGGGAATTCAAGTTTGATCCCGAGGCCACCACCGTATCGACGCCGGTCATGGAGGTGCTGGAAAAGAAACGTGGCGTCTGCCAGGACTTTGCGCACCTGATGATTGCCTGTCTGCGTGCGCTCGGACTGTCTGCGCGCTATGTCAGTGGTTATCTGTTGACCCGGCCACCGCCGGGCAAACCCCGGCTGATCGGTGCCGATGCTTCGCACGCCTGGGTTTCGGTCTATGCGCCGGGATTTGACGACAACTGGGTAGATTTTGATCCGACCAATAATTTGCTGCCCAATACCGAGCACATCACTATCGCAGTTGGCCGCGATTTCGGCGATATTTCACCCCTGCGTGGCATCATTCTCGGGGGTGGTGGCGCTGAGCCGGAGGTTGAGGTAACGGTGACGCCGCTCGATGAAGAAGAGTTGCCGACGCTGCGCAAAGAAGACCTTGAAGCCGTCAAAGTTGCAACGCCGAAACCTCCTGAAAAGGCCGCCGAGTTGCCGGCTGTCGAGACTAAAAAAGACTGATGTTGCGTGTTGCCATCATCGGCGCCGGCCCGGCCGGGTTGATGGCAGCCGAGCAACTCGTCCCGGTCGACGGCATAGACGTCGATATTTTTGATGCCATGCCCTCGGTTGGCCGCAAGTTTTTAATGGCCGGCAAAGGGGGAATGAACATCACCCACAGCGAACCGCTGCCGGCTTTTGTTGCCCGTTACGGCGCGCGTGCGCCGAATATTGCGCCGCTCCTCGATGTCTTCGGGCCGCAGGCGCTGCGTGAATGGATCGCCAATCTCGGAATAGAAACCTTTGTCGGCACCTCGGGGCGCGTCTTCCCCAGCGAAATGAAAGCCGCGCCGCTCTTGCGTGCCTGGCTGCACCGCCTGCGAGCGGCGGGCGTTCATTTCCATGTTCGTCATCGCTGGCTCGGTTGGGAGGAGGATGGCAGCCTGCGCTTTGCCACGCCACAGGGCGAAGTGGCGCTAGAGGCCGATGTGGTCATTCTGGCACTGGGGGGCGGTAGTTGGGCACGCCTGGGGTCGGATGGCGCCTGGGTGCCGCTGCTGGCGGCGCGCGGGGTGCAAATTCAGCCATTGCGACCGAGCAACTGTGGTTTTGATGTGGCGTGGAGCAATCATTTTCGTGAACGATTTGCCGGGCAGCCAGTCAAGTCGGTGCTTGCCTCGATTGGCCAGCAGTCTCAACAGGGTGAATTCAACATCACAGAGAATGGCATTGAGGGCGGCTTGATCTACGCTCTCTCGGCACCCCTGCGCGATGCGCTGGAACGCGATGGCCGGGCCAGCCTGACTTTGGATCTGGCACCGGGACGTAGCCTGGCGCGGCTGATTGCCGATCTCTCTCGCCCGCAAGGACGCGATTCGCTGTCCAACCATCTGCGCCGCAGAGTCGGCATCGAAGGTGTCAAGGCGGCCTTGCTGCGAGAATTTTGCCCTTCAGAGACGTTGACCGCAACAAATAGCCTGGCGGCGGCGATCAAGGCGCTAGCGGTGCCGGTAATCGCTACCCGGCCGCTCGATGAAGCGATCAGCACGGCCGGTGGCGTCTGCTTTGAAGCACTCGATGAGCGCTTGATGCTGCGCCAGCTGCCGGGTACTTTCGTTGCCGGTGAGATGCTGGATTGGTATACGGAGCGCACCACTTGCCGAGTATCCCAATTCACGCTCCACTAGCGGCTTTCGCGCTCATCAAGTGGGATATGGACTTGATGGAAGTGTCAAACGGTATTTTCCATCAAGTGCGTTAAGTGAGAAATATCGCCCAGCTGACCACTGGTTGAAACGTACGGACAGTGGAATCGGCTTGGCAATTCAGCTCAATGACTGCGATGCTGCCGGCCTGTCTCACTAGACTAGCGTCTGTGGGAGTGCGGGCCTTTCGCTGGCCCGTTTTGGGTGCGATACTTCGGCGCCTGCGGCTCCGAATTCCGTCCAGCCCGCGTGATCAAAAAACTAAAGACCACCCATAGTGAATAAGCAACAACTCGCCGCCAAAATCTGGGAATCGGCCAACCAGATGCGCTCCAAAATCGAGGCCAACGAATACAAGGACTACATCCTCGGATTCATCTTCTACAAATACCTCTCCGATAAATTGGTGCGCTTCGCGAAAGGCGAGGGCATCAGCGACGCGGAACTCCGCGCCCTCTCAGAGGAGGACACGGAAACCGTTGACCACATCAAAGGCAATATCGGCTACTTCATCGCCTATCAGCACCTGTTTTCCACCTGGATCGAGCACAAGGGCGACTTCGATGTCTCCCATGTGCGCGAAGCCCTCTCAGCCTTTAGCCGCCTCATTCACCCGAACCACAAACGCCTTTTCGAGGGCATTTTCAAGACCCTTGAAACAGGCTTGAGCAAGCTTGGCGATACTGCCGCGAAGCAGACCAAGGCTATCAGCGAACTGCTCCAGCTCATCAAAGACATCCCCATGGATGGCAGGCAGGGCTACGATGTGCTCGGCTTCATCTACGAATATCTCATTAGCATGTTTGCCGCTAATGCGGGCAAAAAGGCGGGCGAGTTCTACACGCCGCACGAGGTTTCCGTGCTCATTTCCGAGATCATCGCGCACCACGTGAAAGACAGGGAAACCATCCAGATTTACGACTCCACCAGCGGCTCTGGCTCGCTCTTGCTCAATATTGGCCAGTCCATCGCCAAGCACATGGCGGATAAGGACAACATCAAATACTTCGCCCAAGAGCTTAAGGAAAACACCTACAACCTCACGCGCATGAACCTCGTTATGCGCGGCATCCTTCCTAATAACATCGTCACTCGCAATGCCGATACTCTGGAAGACGATTGGCCGTTCTTCGACGATCAAGACCCGGTCAATACCTACAACCCGCTGTACCTCGACGCTGTCGTCTCGAATCCGCCCTACTCGCAAAAGTGGGACCCGCAGCACAAAGACAGTGATCCCCGCTACGCCCGCTTCGGCCTCGCGCCCAAGTCCAAGGCCGACTACGCCTTTCTGCTGCATGATCTTTACCACCTCAAGCCCGGCGGCATCATGGCCATCGTCCTGCCCCACGGCGTCCTGTTCCGAGGCGGTGAGGAAGGCGCAATCCGCAAAAACCTCATCGAAAACGACCACCTCGAAACCATCATCGGTCTGCCGTCCAATATCTTCTTCGGCACCGGCATCCCCACCATCATCCTCGTGCTCCGGCAGAAGCGCGAGAGCAGCGATGTCCTCATCGTGGATGCCTCCAAAGGCTTTGCCAAGGAGGGGAAAAGCAACAAACTCCGCGCCTCCGACATCAAGAAAATCGCCGATACCGTAATCGGGCGCCTCACCGTGCCGCGCTACAGCCGTCTCGTCCCCAAGACCGAGCTTCAGGCTAATGGCTACAACCTCAACATCCCACGCTATGTGGATTCCTCCGAGCCCGCCGAAAGCTGGGATCTCTACGCCTCCATGTTTGGCGGCATCCCGCTGGCCGAGCTGGACGCCCTGGCGGATTTCTGGAAAGCCTTTCCCAGCCTGCGCGCCGCCCTCTTTACCGACAACGGCACGCCCTATGTCGCGCCACAAGTGGAAGACCTCGCCCAGGCCACCCGCGAACATCCCGAGGTGACGATATACGGTAAAAATTTCACCGCCGCCTTTGCCGATTTCAAACCTTGGCTGCGCGGTGCACTTCTGGAGCAGATGCTCACCCTGCAAATTCCCCGGCAAGAGGCACTCATCAGCGAAGAGCTGTTTGCCCGCCTCGCTCCGCTGCCGCTCATTGACAAGTACCACGCCTACCAAATTCTCGACGATCACTGGCAACCCATCGCCATCGATCTTGAAATCCTCCAGACCGAGGGCTTCGATGCCTCCCGTGTCGTTGACCCCAATTTCGTCACCAAAAAGAAGGATGGCAAAGACGTTGAGGTACAAGATGGCTGGAAAGGTCGAATCATGCCCTTCGAGCTGGTGCAGATGACGCATCACAAGAAGGAGCTGGATGCGCTGCGCGAAAAGGAAACCCGCCTCAGCGAAATCACCGCCTCCCTTGAGGAAACTTTGGAGAGTTTCAGCGAAGAAGAAAAGGCCAACGACACCGTCAACGACGCGGGCGACAAGTTCGTAAATGCCGCCGTAGCAAAAGAGGCGAAGCCTCTGCTTGCCGAGGCAAAAAAATCAGGCGACTTCGATCCCGAATCCTACGAGGCCAAGATCATCCAGGCTGCCGCTTGGCTTGCCGACGAGAAAATCCTGAAAGCGGCCATCAAACATGAAGCCGCAGCCCTCCACCTCAAGACCAAGAAAACGATTGAAGGGCTGAGCGACGCCCAAGTGCACGAACTCTTGGAACGTAAGTGGATAACGCCCCTCAGTGACGAGCTGCACAGCCTGCCCGGCCAGCAGATTGATGGCTTGGCCGACAGATTGGAAGCCCTCGTGCAAAAGTACCAAATCACCTACGCCGATAACGCCCACGATATCCAGCAAACTGAAACCAAGCTGGCGGGAATGATCGAGGAACTCAATGCCAACGAGTTCGACCTCAAAGGCCTCGATGAATTGAAAACATTACTGGCCGGAAGCTGAGATGACCGAGCAAACAGAAATCAAAGTTCCCAAAGTTCGGTTCAAGGGGTTTGTAGGTGGGTGGGAAGAGAAGGCTTTGGGAGGCCTGTTTGCAATTACGTCTGCCGCGCGAGTTCATAAAAATGAGTGGACCAAATCAGGAGTTCCATTCTTCCGATCAAGTGATGTCGTTTCTGACTTTAAAGGTAACGAGAACACAAAGGTGTTCATCTCTCATGAGCTTTACGAAGAGCTTTCCGCGAAGGTGGGGCGGATCAGACAGGGAGACATGTTGGTTACTGGTGGTGGCTCAATCGGAATACCATATTTAGTGAAAACAGATGAGCCGTTGTATTTCAAAGATGCCGATCTTCTTTGGTTCAAAATTCGTGAAGCAATAGATAGTCACTACCTCTACACATTTTTCTCTTCTGAACTATTTCGCCGATATCTCAAAAGCATCAGCCATATCGGAACGATTGCCCACTACACGGTTGAGCAAGCCAAAAGCACTCCGCTTAGGCTTCCAAAAAAAACCCTCGAACAAACCAAAATCGGCGGATATTTCCGAGAGCTGGATCGGCTGATTGGGCTTCATCAGCGCAAGCGCGACAAGCTGGTGACGCTGAAAAAAGCGATGCTCCAAAAGATGTTCCCGCAACCCGGTGCCACGACCCCAGAAATTCGCTTCAAAGGATTCTCGGAGGATTGGGTGGAAGAAAAACTGGGGAAACTAGGTACGTTCTCGAAAGGTCAGGGGTATTCAAAAAGTGACTTAACGACCTCTGGAACACCAATCATTTTATATGGAAGATTGTATGTAAATTTTCAAACTGCAATATCTGGCGTTGATACCTTTGTGGTTGAGAAGAAAGGGGCGTTAAAGAGCGTTGGAAAAGAGGTAATTGTTCCTGCATCGGGCGAAACTGCTGAAGATATAGCGAGAGCTTCTGCGATCCTTGCCGAAGGAATCATTTTGGGCGGTGATCTAAACATTATTTACCCCTTCAATGAGCTGGACTCGTGTTTCTTGGCTCTCACTTTATCGAACGGAAAACCTCAGACCGATCTGGCTAAAAGAGCCCAGGGAAAGACTGTTGTCCATGTGAGGAAAGCAGATCTCGAGTCAATTCTTATTCCTTTTCCTAGATTGCCCGAACAACAAAAAATCAGCACCTACTTCCGCTCACTGGACGAGCTGATCTCCAAACACGCCACCCAACTCCAAAAGCTCCAGCAGATCAAATCCGCCTGCTTGGAAAAAATGTTTATCTAAGTTTTTTACCGATCACCCATGACCACCTTGTCCAAAGAATCCGAATTTGAAGCTGCCGTCATCCACGAGCTGCGCCAGCGCGGCTGGGGCGACGCGGAAGTCATTAAGCAGCCGAGCGAGGGGGACTTGCTGGCGAACTGGAAGCAAATCCTCTTTGAGAACAATCGCGGCAAGGATCGGCTCAATGAAGTGCCGCTCACGGACGGCGAGATGCAGCAGATCATGGAGCAGATCACCGCGCTGCGCACCCCGCTCAAGCTCAACGGTTTCATCAATGGCAAAACCGTCGCCATCACCCGCGACAATCCAGCGGACGGGCTGCACTTCGGCAAGGAAGTAAGCCTGAAGATCTACGACCGCCACGAGATCGCCGCAGGGCAAAGCCGCTACCAGATCGTGCAGCAACCACGCCATGGAAGAGGCTCGCCGCTACTCAATGACCGACGCGGCGACCTTCTGCTTCTCATCAATGGCATGCCGGTGATCCACATCGAGCTGAAGAAGAGCGGTGTGCCGGCGAGCCAGGCGTACAACCAGATCCAGAAGTATTCGCGTGAGGGAATTTTCAGCGGCATCTTTTCGCTCGTTCAAATCTTCGTGGCGATGGAGCCAGGCGAGGCGCTTTACTTCGCGAATCCTGGGCCGGATGGGAAGTTCAACAAAGACTACGCTTTTCACTGGGCCGACTTCAATAACGAGCCGATCAACGATTGGAAGACCTTCACTTCCAGACTGCTGTCCATCCCAATGGCGCATCAGCTCATCGGTTTTTACACCGTGGCCGATGAGTCAGACGGCGTGCTCAAAGTGATGCGCAGTTATCAGTACTACGCCGCTCACGCCATTTCCGACAAAGTGGCCAAGACCGACTGGAAAAACCCGAACCGTCTAGGCGGCTACATCTGGCACACCACCGGCTCGGGCAAGACGATGACTAGCTTCAAATCTGCCCAACTCATCGCCAATTCCAAGGATGCAGACAAGGTGGTATTCCTGCTCGACCGCGTCGAGTTGGGCACCCAGACCCTGAACGCATATCGCAACTTCGCCGGAGACGGCAACGAGGTGCAGGCCACGGAACACACTGGAGTGCTCGTAAAAAAGCTCAAAAGCACCGACCCCGCCGATACCCTGATCGTGACCTCTATCCAGAAGATGAGCAAGCTCAAGGATGAAGAGGATGGGCTCAAGGCGCACGATCTGGACACCATGCGCGCCAAGCGCATCGTGTTCATCGTTGATGAATGCCACCGCTCCACGTTTGGCGACATGCTCATCGATATCAAAGAGAGTTTTTCCGGCGCGGTCTTCTTCGGCTTCAGCGGCACGCCCATCCATAAGGAGAACGTTCGCAAGGACAACACCACCACCGATGTCTTCGGCGATGAGCTGCACCGCTACAGCATCGCCGATGGTATCCGTGACAAGAACGTCCTCGGCTTCGATCCCTACCAGGTGCTCACCTATCGCGATCGCGATCTACGGCAGGCCATCGCGCTGGAAAAGGCCAAAGCTACCACGGTGGCTGAAGCGCTTGCCGATGCTGCGAAGAAGAAGGTCTTCAATCGTTACATGAACGACGTGCCGATGGCTGGATACCGGGACGCCTCCGGCGTTTATCAATCTGGTATCGAAGACCATCTTCCCAATACCCAATACAGCCGCGACGAACACCAGAACGCGGTGATACAAGACATTGCCGATAACTGGGTGACCCTGAGCCAAGGCAGTAAATTCCACGCCATTTTTGCCACAAGCAGCATCCCGGAAGCCATCATCTACTACCGCCTGATGAAGGCGCAGTGCCCGGAGTTGAAAATCACCGCACTCTTCGATCCGAATATCAACGATGAAGACGGCGGCGCTGATCCCGTCTTCAAAACTGCTGGCCTCGTCGAAATACTAGAAGACTACAACGCATCCTACGGGCAGAAATTCGACCTCGGCAGTCACGGCAATTTTAAAAAAGACCTTGCCGCGCGTCTCGCCCACAAAGCGCCCTACATCCGCATCGAAGCCGAGCCCGAGAAACGGCTCGATCTGCTGATTGTGGTCAATCAGATGCTCACTGGCTTTGATTCGAAATGGGTGAACACGCTCTACCTCGACAAGCTGCTGGAGTTTGAAAACATCATTCAGGCGTTCTCTCGCACCAACCGCCTGTTCGGGCCGGACAAGCCCTTTGGCACCATCCGCTACTACCGCAAGCCCCACACGATGAAGCGAAACGTCGCTGCCGCCGTAAAGCTTTATTCCGGCGACAAACCGATTGGCCTCTTCGCGGATCGCTTGCCGATGAACTTGGAGCGGATGAACGCAAGCTTTGCCGAAATCACCGCCATTTTCAGCACAGCGGGTATCCCGGATTTCATGAAGTTGCCGGACGACCTCACAGCGCGCGCGGCCTTTGCCAAGCAGTTTAACCAGTTCAACGCCATCCTGGAGGCCGCGAAGATCCAAGGCTTTACGTGGGAGAAATCAGTTTATGAGGTCGGCGAAGATCCCAAGACACAAGTCCTGCTCGCCATTAGCCACCATCAATATCTGACGCTCCTTCAGCGCTACAAAGAACTTGGTGTGGGTGGCGGCGGTGGTGGCGAGAGCATCCCCTTCGAGATCGATAGCCACATCACCGAAATCGACACTGGCAAGATTGACGCCGACTACATGAACTCGCGCTTTGAGAAATATCTCAAAGTCTTGCAAAGCGGTGATGAGCTGGCCAAGGAAAGCACTTTGGCCGATTTGCATCGCTCCTTTACGTCGCTCTCCCAAGAAGACCAAAAAATCGCCGAGATCTTTCTCCACGACATCCAGCGCGGTGATGTGCAGATCGACACCCACCGCACCTTCCGCGATTACCTGACCGACTACAAAACGCAGGCCAAAAACAAAGAAATAGCGGCCATCGTCTCTTATCTCGGTCTGGACCAAGCGAAGCTGATCGCCCTGATGAACACCCATGTCACTGAAGCAAACCTCAATGAATATGGTCGATTTGATGATCTGCGGGAAACTGTCGATCAGCAAAAGGCCAAGGCTTACTTTGAAGGCGTAGAAGGTACAACGCTACCGATGTTCCGGGTCAATATCAAAGCGGCCAAGCTGCTGACTGACTTTCTTCTTCGGGGTGGTATTGAGCTGAAGAAAGCAAGTTAAGAAGAAGTTGCATGGGAGGCAAGACCTCCAATTCACCCACGTCGGCGGGCACACCAGCCTTATTCAGCATTGGTGCTCCGGCGGTGATTGAGACAAGACCGACGTGGGCTGGTCATGCGAATCCACTGCATCAATCTAGCTGTCGGCTAGCTCACTGTTCGGTATCTGAATTCTCAACAAAATCGCGTACTCCTGATCGGCGAAAAACTCGCAGGTTGAGTCAGGCCGAGTTTCTCGATGCTCGTCCACTTGCCATTGTGGATCGGGCCGACCGATAGCTGGTTCTGCATACGCGGTTTGTTCGACCATCAATGTTTGTCGACTGACAATTTCGATTCCCGGCTGGGAAGGTCGTCTAAAAAACAAACTCCCAATACCAGAATACATATTGTATTTCTTTTTTTATTTTCAGATGTCATCTTGTCCGTCATGGACGTCGATGAGGAAAAATATTAAAAAATCATATACATAAGAAAAACTTTCAAGAAAATTCAGGTGAAGATTTTTCAAAAATAACCACCTCAGGTCTGTAACTTTTACTTCAGTTCGATGCACTCGCTTTTCGAGAAAAGAGGGCAGCGAATGGACAGTGGCTCTGCCACACCCAGTATCAGACCGAGGTAGTGAAAATGAAACAAGACAAAACCGAAATGGTTGCCCAGCAAGATGGCGATCACCAACCAATGATTATTCAGAAGGAGGAAGGAGATTCTGGCACCCCCGTACTTGGGTATGGCTTCAAAGTCGTTATCCCCAATGTACAACAACTAGCCGAGGCCGGATTTGAAAAGGTAGCGCGCGTTCCTGTCATCTTTGATTCTGGCGCTGGGTATGCACGGCTGCCCAGCCAGTTCCTGATTGATAGAGCGCTGGGTGTGTGGGATCCCAAGTGGCGAGGCGCTCGCCTCAACCCCCAGCCTCCCACGCGGAAGTCGATGAAAAACTATGCCTATTGGCTTTGCAACTCACTGGAGTGGGCGGAGATTCGTGGGATTGAGCTGATGACTGCTGATTACACGACTGTGCTGATTGGTCGCTACCAGGAAGAAATGCTGAAGGGCATCTGGTCTTCTCGTGGCCAACCGCTGAGCGCCGCAACTGTGAATGCGCGTGTTCAAACTGCATTGGATTTTCAGATGTGGAGCGCAGACAAGAAGCATCGAGAACCATTTTTAGTCCCTACGGTTACGCGCACCTATGTGGCTGGTTCGCACAACAACAGCAAGTCCCATGAAACCAAAACAGTCGAATCCCGGAAGGGCAAGGTAAGGGTCAACAAGCGCACGTTGGCGTTCCCAACCAACGAAGAAGTCAAAGCATGGCGCAAGCGCATCTATGAACAACCTGTCGTTGGCGCGACCGAAGGGGTGATGGTGGACCATGTCCTCAATACTGGCATTCGCCGAGAGGAGTTGGCCTGCTGGCGCCTTGATACCTTGCCACTCGATCCTAAGGACTGGAAGATCATCAACCCGGACCAGCCAGAGGAGGTGCAGCAGGTCATCGTGCAAATTAAGTTGGGCACAAAGGGGCGAGAGTATTGCTTCGACGAATGCGACGACAAGGTAGGCCCACAAGGCGACATTCATTTGCCACTCTCGCTCGCCAAGCAAATTCACGAATATCGCAATAAGGATCGGCCGCTGGCGCTCAAGCGGGCTACCAAGGGTATCCGCGACCCAGCAAAGGCGAGGCACGTTCTCAAACAGAGCGTCCATCTCTACATCAACCCCAAGACTGGCAAACGCTATAACGGCGCGCAGATCTATGAGTTCTGGACCAAGGTGGAGGGACCCAGCCATTGGAGTCCGCACCTTGGACGGGACTGGTGGGCCTGTCAGTATCTCTGGCAAAAGATGCAGGAGCACACCGCTTTGATCAAGCAGGTGGGGGGGGTAGCTAATCTCGACGCTGATCATCCACTGCTACGGGCGCTGAAGGACACCATACAGACCGTGATCCAACTAGAAATTCAGCCGCAGTTGCGCCATGCGAGTTCGCAAACGACAGAAATCTACTTGCAATGGCTCTTCAACAAGTTGCGCGTGCCGCTCGACCTTACGCGCAAATGGCAGGAAGAAGATGAAACCGCCGAAGGGAGGAAGCCATGAGCATCCGCAACAAAAACAAGGATCACCTAAAGCAACACGGCGGGGTCGAACTGGTGGAAGCGGCCCTTGCGCCGCAAAGCGATGATCCGCTGCGTTTCTGGACCCAGCACCCTACCGAAAACACCATCGTCGACCTTCATGTGTTTGCCCAGGGCGAATCGAAAAACCCCAAATCCAACGGGAGTGGAAGCTGGTCCGGCCCCTTCTTCGGTCGCCAGGAACTGATCATGGAACTGGCCCCCGCCATCCAAGCACGGCTATCGTTAGCGGCTGCGAGTACATGCCAAAACTACACAAGTGCATTACGTTCGATCTGGCGCGCGCTTGATCTGTTGGAGGCGGCAACTGCAGCCGACGGTCGCTCTGTGGAACGGCTGACCAGCGTGAAGGATCTCACGTATTTACACGAAGCCGCAGTACATCGCGCCGCTATTGACGCTGTACGATTCAGCATTTTTTTGAGAATCGCTGACGATACGCGGCGCTTGATGTGCCTCACTCCTTTGTTATGGTCAGCCCCTTTAGAAAGGGAGCCCAACCGGCAACTGATTCCGGTAGATCAAGCCAAGGTACTCAAGATCGCGATCAAGCAAGACTGGGAAAAAGTACGCAAGGGGTGGTTGCGCAACGATGCAATCCGCCGGGGCGACGAACCCGATACACTTTCAGTATGGGAGAAGCGGGATGCATCCATCGTTTGCCAATATGCCGAGCGTAACGATGAACTGCGGCGCAACTGGCAGCATCTAGCGCGCATCCAGAAGGCCACGAGCCGGACGCTCCCGACACCTGGGCAACTGGCAGATGGCGCATCAAGTCTATTTGCTTCGACCAGGCTTGAAACAACGCTGATGCGTGGCATCGCCTTCCCGACGGTCGAAGAGGCGGACATCGCTTTCCATGCCGCCCTGATGGGCAGTGGCTGGAACCCGTCGACCTTGATCACCGGTCTCGATGCCACCTTACCCGAGCGAATCTTTCAGCACCCCAAGGATACGAAGCAAAGCGTCTTGATGGTCGATGTCCCAGAGGCCACGGAGGAAGAGGTAGATGACGTTACCATGCAAGGTGCGAAGCGCCGCGCTGGTGGGCGCCTACAGTTTTGCATGGGGCAAAAGAAGAATCCGGCCAGCCCTCCGGCCATCGTGGCGGCATGGCTGGAACGCTCGGCCCCTCTGCGCGACCAATTGAAACACGATTGTGCGGCGGCCAGCGCCGAACTTGCGCGACTCAAGGCTGCCGGGGCTGCGCAGGAAACCATCGAAAGCCAATTCAAGGCGATTCAGAAACTACAGCAGGGGCTGCGCAACGTCTGGCTGTATGTCGATGGAACTGGAAAAATCAACTGGATCGAGGGCAAAAATTGGTCCAGATACAAATTTCCGGGCGCGGAACGGAGGAAGCTCAGCTACCTCGACCGTGTGATCGGACGCCTCAATGCTGAGCGGGCGACCCGCGGTGAGCCTGCCATAGGGCGCATCACTCCGAGCGACTTCCGTGATATTTACGCCCGCTGGGTGTACATCCAAAGCGGTGGCAACATCATCGCCGTGATGCTAGCGCTGGGCCATGCCAGCTTACGCTCTACGGACAACTATACGGACAACAATATCTTCTCGTCCGAAAACGACGAGAGCATTCGCTGCTTCATGACCCATTTGTTCGGCGAGTTACAGCGAGGGCGCATGGATCTCACCATCCTCGCTCAGCTAGTGCGTTATGGTCCGCTGACGCATGAGATGCTGGCGCGGCTGGGTGAATACCGCCGGCTGATGCGCTCGCGCGTCAAAGTTGGCTGTGCTGACGCGAAGCATCCGCCGGCGCACATCGAGCCGGATCACGAAGAGGGCAAGTGGTGCGGCACCCATCGCTGCTTGCGCGAATGTCCGAACGCACGTTTCCTGCCGGAGTCCTTGGATGGTATCGCCATGCGGACTGAGGAGTTACTTGTCATCTCCGACTACCTGCCGCTCGACAAGTGGGTGAAAGAAAAATTCGAGGAGGAACTCAGTGCCGGCGAATTCGTGCTGGCCGAACTGTATCCGGCAGATGAAGTTGCCCAAGCGCGTTCAAACTGGCGCGAGAAGATTTTGGCAGGCAAGCATGTGGTGCCTGGCGTGGGTTTCATCCGTGAGCAGGAGGAAGCATGAACGCGCCCGACCACCTACAGGTATCCTCAACTGTCTCCGACCCGGCTGATTCCGGTCGCATTGCCGCGCTGAACAAGTTTAAGCTGGAGGAGTTCCAGTCTCTCACCACGGAGGACCTCCTGCTGGCGCAGACCATCGCCGGTCACGGTGATGAATGGGGAATCTGGAAGACCCCAATAACCATCTCGCCCGGAAAACTCCATGCTGGTCTGCGCTACATTGACCTCGCCAAGCGCCTGCGTGATTTTCTTGCCAAGGAAGCGGCACTGGCTGTATCCGAGGCCGAGCTCGACGCGCTAGTGGAGAACGGCGTTCTGCACATCACTCGCCTAGCCTTGCTACAGCGACTGGCGCCCACCAGCGGACAGCGTAAGACCAAGATCCGGCGGCTCAAGCCGAGCAGTCTTGCAAACTACATATACAACTATTATCCGAAAGTACTCGCGCGCGCGATTCAGCGCAAGGCTAAGCGCCCCGACGCACACGGGCTGTTTGCCTGCCTCACGGAAGAAGATGTGGCGGAACTGGGCAGAGCTGACAAGCTCCGGATCGCGCTCGAACTTCCCACGACCCTAGCGGTCAGGGGTTGGTGGAGCGACCTGCCGCCCCAACCTAACATCACCCGCACAACTAATCCGCGGGGCGTCATTTCGGCGCGGGTGCCGGAAGACATTTCGGGCGAGTATCAGCCCATCCCCGACGAGTATCTCGCCGAGATCGGTCCGCGTCTCCTGTGGTTGATTTGTGATCTGGGACCGAACCTGTTGCCCCTGTTGGAGACTCTGGCCACCTGTCTGGAGAGCTTGGACTGGTCGGTAATGACCAAAGACAAACTTACTCATGACTATGGTGTCATCAACAAATTTATCGCCCGTCATCTGAGTACGTACCCGTGGAAGGACAGTGTGGACAAGCCGCTCCAGCCAGGCTTTCCCCTGATGACTGGCATGGGCTTCAAGAATCAGTTTGAATGGCCACCGCGCAACTTTAAGCAACTGAAGGTCCTCAGCGTCACTCTGCAGTCGGCACATCTGTTCCTCTCCCTGCTCGCTAGCGCCGGCCGCATCGGCGAAGTCGAAAGCCTGCCGCGTTCATGCGTGACGACCCTACGCGACGGCAAGGACTACATACGCGGCTGGACTTACAAGCTCTCCGGCAACCTCTTCGGCGATGCCCGCCAGTGGCCGGCGCCTGCAGTGCTGGTACAAGCGCTCGGGCAGCAGGCCCGCCTAGCGGCGGTCTGGAGTCGTCTGCCTCCCGCTAGGCTTGAAGAAGGGCTGCCTACGGCACCTTCCACACACCAGAGTTTGTGGCTTTCGCTCGGCACGGGAGGGAAGGCCAGCGCCGGCGAGCCGCTGGGAAATTGCGGCAACGCCCTGCGGATGCTTGCCAAACGGATTGGCATGGACCCGAAACCCGGCGGTATCAACCTGCACCCGCACCGCTGCCGCAAGACCATCGGCCGGCTGGCCGGAGTGGCGCTGTTCAACTCCCCCCTTGTGCTCAAACGCCTGTTCGGGCACAAATCTATCGAGATGACGCTGCACTACATCCTTTGCGACCCGGACATCCGGACGGAGGCGGAGGCTGTGTTGCGCGAACTGCGCATCCTGCATTGCGCCGATATGCTCGAAGAAATTCGCGAGGCACTCGCCAAGGGAGCTCCTCTACCTGGGCATAGCGGCGCTTCGGCGCCGCGGCTGGTCGAGGCGGTCAAAGATCATGAGGCCCGCCTTGCCAAGTCAGGCCGGCTCTGGACAGATGGCAGTGCCTACGATCTAGCGTACATGATGACGGTCAACGGTCAGGCTTGGCGCTTCTGCCGGAAAGACATCGTTTGCACCAAGGTGCCAGGCGAGGGTGGTTGCGACAAACAAAAGTCAAGTTGCAAGCCCGACTGCGATAACCGCATTGTGCTCGCACTGAAGCAACGGGATGCGATGGAGGTCGCCGAAAGCTACCTCGACGTTGCCCGCCAGGCCCGTGACGACGAACAATTCCTTGTTTTCTACGCTGAGATGCTGCGGTTCCGCGAGCAGTTGGACACCTTCCCGGACATCAAGGCGCAGTATCTGTCCAATCCCGAAGTGCAGTCACTGCTTGCACTTTGCGAGGAGCTTCCGTAATGAGCGAAAAGCACAAAATCGCCGGCGCCGCACGAACGGCGGAGGTGGAATTGAAGGTGACCAATGCCATGCAGGCGATCCTCGCCGACATAGAATCAAATGACGGTATCTATCCACACAATGGCGGGGGGGTCAGCATCGCCGAACTGGTGCGGCGATCCGATATCAACGAGTCGACTATCTACAAAAAGGAACCGGCAAACCTGGCTCTCAAGGAGAAGGTAGACCTCTGGCTCGATACACTTAAGAAGAAGGAAACCGTAGGGCGGAAGCGCGCCAAAAAGGCGCTGTCCGAACGGGCCGAGGAATGGCGACAGAAACATGATGCCCTACAGCAGCGGCACATATGCACCGAACTGGAACTGCAGGCAAGCAAGGCCGAGTGGGAAGTCGAGCGCAAGGAATTGACCGAAAAGATTGCAACCCTCAAAGGTGAAAACGCCGCCCTTACGAAACTATTGAAATCCAGTGGTGACGGGAAAGTGACACCGCTGCGACTTGAGGATAAGTAAATGGCACGTCCCAGCATCATCCCCTCCGTCCGGCTGCGTCTTGAGGAATACCTTGAGCAAAGCGAGGCCGAGTATCTGGCCCAGCCCGACTCCGTCCGCAAGCCGACCCTACCCTACACCGGAGACTTCAAGGTCAACGTCCGCGCTCTGGCCGAAGCCATTGGCCTCAAGCAGACCCAGGAGAAGTACCTATACGAGCGGGAGGAGCTGTTCAGTCTCGTCAACCTCACCGCCGAGGGCCAGGGCCTGTTACCGATTGGAGCACGCACCCAACCGCAGATCGACAAGTCGATCCGGGAGCGGTTGATCATGCAAGCCGCGGGGGCACGTATCGATGCACAGGCCACCGTAGAGGCCAAGGCGCGGGAGGAAGCGCTGACGGAGGCTCTTGCCCTCGCCAACAGCCAAAACGTCGCTCTACGAGCTGAAAACACCCGTTTGCGCGCACGTCTGGAAATGGTTCAGGCCGGAATGCTGCCTTGGGTGAACGAATGATCGGGCCCGGTTCGACCCAAGTTACTGTTGAACGCATACTCTCCAAACTGGAGAAGGGCGTGATTTTCTCCGGCCGTCAGGCAGATGGTGAGCGAATCCGGGTCAAGGTCTCAGGCGTCGACCTTTCTCCTGAAGTAGGAGAGACATATCACGTCGACGGACTAATCCACGTCTTCACGGACAAGTACAAGGTCTCGGTCAAGCAGTTCAATGTCATCAAGATAATGCGCGTCAATCCCGTAGGCGCCCTTATGATACCGTTTCTTGAGCGGTTGCCGAATGTCGGGCCTGTTCGAGCAAAACGGCTGCTTGAAGCCTTCGCTGTCGATCTTCCCCAAGTCCTGACTGATCCTGATCGGCTGGGCGAGATTGCCAAGGTGCTCGATCCAGCTAAGCCCATCCTGGCCAGCAAGATTGCCGCCCATGTGTTTGCCGCCATGACTCACAAGGCCGAGGAAGAAATCTCGGCCAAAGCAGAGATCGAATTTCTCTCCTTGCTTGAAAAAGCAGGCGTAACCAAGCCCGGTGCGGCTCGGCAACTGTGGCGCTTGGTGGGTGGTGCGGGATCGCAGGAACGCTTGCTCAAGAATCCCTACCTCGCAGCCAGCATCCTCGACTGGAAGTCAGCCGATCACCTCGGTAAGCGCCTGCTCAGGCAGGCCGACCCGAAGGTTGATGTTATGGATCACACCCATCGCTTGCTTGGTGCAGTAGATAACGTCTGGCGTGAGCTACTGGGCGAAGGGGACAGCGGCAGCGAAGAAGAGCCTTTTAGGGGCCTTCTGCGTCGTCGTGGCATCGATCCCGATCTTGCCCTTGGCCTTGCCCGCAAGAAAGGCGCTGTGGCCGAATCTGAGGCATTGCTGCGCGCTCCCGGTGCCGCCTACATTGAGAACTCGCTGGCGATCAGGCTGCGCGACATGGAGCAAGCCATTTGCCCGGTCGTCATCCCCGATGATCGACGCCTCATGGAATTGATTAATCAAGCGGAAGCGGATACCGGCCTTAAGCTCTTTCAAGAACAACAGAATGCTGTGGTGGCGTTGATCAAACGTCCTGTCGCCTTGCTCCAAGGTGGCGCTGGTGTTGGCAAGACCACTGTAATGAAGGTGCTGGCGGCCGTGTGGGAACGTCTGGGTGGCAATGTCGTGCTGGGCGCATTGGCCGGCAAAGCGGCGCTTGGATTGGCTCG
>Ga0209480_10000808_pt1 | contig 24174 bp, 19 predicted proteins | sample JI61114C2DNA_FD_187501 | JGI IMG/M metagenome (GOLD analysis project Ga0209480, IMG submission 187501) | Wastewater effluent complex algal communities from Wisconsin, to seasonally profile nutrient transformation and Carbon sequestration -... | ecosystem: Engineered > WWTP > Effluent > Algae... | reverse complement strand
GAAAGCGCTTCCTCAAAATTCCCAATATCGCTGGTGAAAACCTTAAACTCGGCAGCAAGTGCTTCAACCTGTTCGCGGACATTTTCTTCTTTGTTGGCCAAAATTAGCTCCGGCTGAAGCTGACGAATCACTTCCATCCGCAGGTTTTTTGTCCCTCCAACTATGGTCGTATTTTTTCGCAAGTGTTCCGGGTGCACACAAAATTTCGTCACACCAACAATATGCTCTTCCAGTCCCAAATCCACCAACAATTCGGTAATACTTGGAACCAGCGAAACAATTCGTTTAGCACTCAAAATAAAATTATTTAGTTAAGGCATTCATTACATCGTGACGCGTAATGATATATGTTTTGTCCACCTTAAAATCGCGCACCAATAATGCAGGATTATCAGAAGTAAGCATCGCACTGATAGAATCAATTGGTGCCGAAATATCTACAAACGGAAATGCAGCGCTCATTACTTCACCAACATGTTTATTTTTAATGTCAGGATGTGCAACAATTTGCTGATATAAAACACTTTCGTTAATTGCACCAACAATGCGTCCGCCATCTGTAACCGGCATTTGCGAAAAATCATTTTGCATCATAAGTTGTAATGCCTGTGCAACAGTAGTATGTGTATCAACACTAATTAAAGCACCTTTCTGATTGGTTGAAATTAAATCTTTTGCAGTTAAACCCGTTTTATCGATATAACCCATTTTCATCATCCAGTCAGGGTTAAACATTTTACCTAAATAACGTGTGCCATGATCCACAAAAATCACCACCACCACATCGTCTTTTGTAAATTTATCTTTTAATTGAATGAGACCCTGCAATGCAGCACCCGAGCTGTTTCCAACCCAAATACCTTCTTCGCGAACAATACGTGCAGTCATAATTGCACCATCTTTATCCGTTACTTTTTCAAAATCTTCTATGATATCGATATTCACATTTTCCGGTAAAAAATCTTCACCAATTCCTTCCGTCACATAAGGATAAATTTCATTTTTATCGATGGTCCCAGTTTCTTTTAATTTTTTGAAAATCGAACCATACGTATCAATACCCCAAATTTTAATATTCGGATTTTTTTCTTTTAAATATTTTCCAATCCCCGATATCGTTCCACCTGTTCCAACACCCGCAACTAAGTGTGTAATTTTTCCTTCCGTTTGTTCCCAAATTTCCGGACCGGTAGTTTCATAATGCGCAACGGCATTACTCGGATTATCGTATTGATTAGGCTTCCACGAATTCGGCACCTCTTTAATTAAGCGACTGCTCACTGAATAATAACTGCGTGGATCTTCAGGATCCACATCGGTAGGGCACACAATAACTTCTGCACCAAACGCTTTTAACGCATTTACTTTTTCAATACTTTGTTTATCGGTAGTCGTAAAAATACATTTGTAACCTTTAATTATCGCCGCAATAGCAAGTCCCATTCCCGTATTCCCGCTGGTGCCTTCAATAATAGTTCCACCCGGCTGCAGGCGACCATCCTTCTCCGCATCCTCAATCATTTTCAGCGCCATCCTATCCTTAATCGAGTTCCCCGGATTAAACGTCTCCACCTTCGCCAGCACAGTCGCCGGAATATCTTTCACAATATTATTCAACTTAATCAGCGGCGTATTGCCTATCGCTTCGAGTATATTATTTTTCCACATAATGCCGCAAAGGTAGGAAGATTATTATTTGAGAGGAAAAGATTGGTGAAATTGGGGGAAGAGAGTGCATTGAAAAAAGCTTGCCATGAGGTGAATCCGTAATCTTTGCATCGAATTTTGTTTTTGGTGGAAATGAGATTTTCAGGCAGAATTACAATTTTAGTTTAAAATAGGGTTCTATTCTAAGGGCCTACCCTGAAGTGAATCCGTCATTTTAATTGGGAATTTTGTTTTTGGTGGAAATGGGATTTTCAAGCAGCATTACATTTTTAGTATAAAACAGGATTAAATTGTAAGGGCCTGCCCTGAAGTGAATCCGTAAATAATTTGAGAAACTTGAATCTGGAAAAAAGTATTCGCGATGTATGAAATGACAAACCGACTAGGAATTAGGATGCTACTTCATGGGAGCAGCGCCATCCCGCTTCGAAAGGCAATCCGGTCCGGCCATCCACTCCAACTCCGCTCCCGCAGAAAAAGCGGGATGCGGGGTTTCCGTTTCTGTCCGGGCTATGAGTTACTTTTTGTGAAACTAGGGCATTATTTTTCGTATAAATTTCGTTTTTTTGTGACATGGTAAATTGTTGATTTTATGGGATTGGATTGGCTAACGATTCATTAAAATTGCATTTTATTAAGTAACTACTACTTTTTTTGTGACTTGTTTGGCATTAACGGTTTTCCGTGAATTTGAGGTGATTGAATGATACAGTCAAATTATTTAATTTAAATTTAGGACGTAATCACATTTAGCAAATTTCATTTAAAATAATAACAAGAATAAAAGGCTTTGAGCAACTTAAATAATAATGTATATACAAAAATTCGCAAGTTTTGTACTTGCTATTTAATCATTTGCGATCGGCTGTAAAAATTGTTAAATTGTGAATTTGTGTATATATTGTTACTTGCAAGCCTAAAGAAACACAGAAATAAAACTTTCAGTTAAATATATAATCAATGAAAGAAACAGGAATTGTAATAATAACCGGATCAGGAGGTTTAGTAGGAGTCGAGTCGGTCAATTTTTTTTCTCAATTTTTTGATAAAATAATTGGAATAGATAATGATTCTAGGGGCTATTTTTTTGGCAAGGGAGGTTCAGTTGCAAAAAACATAAATAAACTAGTCAATAATGTTGATAATTACGAGCATTATCCAATTGACATACGCGACAAAGAACGTATCAGAAGACTTTTTGAAAAATATGGTCAAAATATTAAACTAATAATAAATGCTGCCGCCCAGCCAAGTCATGATTGGTCAGGAAAGTTTCCTTTCGAGGATTTTGAGATTAATGCATTAGGGACAGTTATTTTACTAGAAGAGTTGAGAAATAAATGCCCTAAAGCAGTATTTATTCAGTGCTCATCAAGTAAAGTTTATGGTGATGCTATAAATAACTTTGAATTTGCGGAAACGAACAGCCGCTATGAACTACCAAAAGATCATACTTATTATGATGGCTTCCGAGAAGATATGTTTGTAGACCAATCACTGCATTCTCCATATGGGGCAGGTAAATTAGCTGCAGATGTAATGTGTCAAGAGTATGCAAGGTATTATGGATTAAATGTTGGCATATTCCGTCCAAACTGTATTACAGGAGGACCTCATTCAGGGGTAGAATTACATGGCTTCCTGTCCTATTTAGTAAAGTGCACTGAGACATACAATGTCTTTGGGTATAAAGGAAAACAAGTAAGAGATAATATTCATGCAAGTGATCTAGTTAGAGCTTTTTATGAATTTTACTTAAATCCAAATAAAGGTGAAGTTTATAATCTTGGGGGAGGTAGAGATAATAGCTGTTCAGTATTAGAAGCAATAGAACTTGTAGGCACCATATTGGGTAAAAAGGTTAATTATAAAATTGTTGAAAGCCCGAGGATAGGCGACCATAAATGGTGGATAACTGATAATAGCAAATTTATGTCTCATTATCCTAATTGGTCTATTAATATTTGTTTAGAAGAAATAATAATTGAAATCAATGCAAATGCAAAATAGACTGTTCCAAATTTTCAATCAACACAGGTTTGTGATTTTAATTCTTTTGATAAGCATTGTTTTTTCTTGTTCAAAATCCGAGAATTTTTATTTTAAAGAGGGTGGTTCTCTACTTTGGATTAACGAACAACACGAAGACATTGCAATTAAAAGTGCTGTAAAATATACTTTAGAAAATTCATCCATTATTATAGCCCAGTTGCACTGGAGTCCTCAAGATAGCAGTTTTTTTGATAACGCTGCTTGGTATTTTTCCTTAGCCAAGGATCATGGCAAGAGTTTTATGATTGCTATAGACTGGCAAAAAGTTGATCGTTTAGGAACTAATGGCGGCTGGAGCTTTGAAGATGAGGCAACTTCAAAATTATTCAAGGAGGATATGATAAGATTATTAAATGCTTATAATCCTGATTATTTTAATTTGGGTGTTGAGGTAAATTATTATGCATTGACATCTTCTCTAGGATTTAGAGCTTTTGCTTCTGTATTTAGAGAACTTAAAAGTGAATTAAAACAACTTAAACCAGATGTAAAGGTGGGGCTCTCATATCAGCTTGAGTTGCTCTATGGACATCACAATGGTTGGAATGAGACTAATACACTAGCAACTCTAGATAATCTACTAGGAGATATTGATTATTTAGGAATTTCCACTTACCCAAATATGGTTTCAGAACAGAATCAATCCGACATGCTATTTTCCATAACATATCTTGATAGTTTGACTACAAAATATTCATTGCAAATAGGGATTTCAGAGACAGCTGTAAGTAGCAAATTGTACAATGAGGACCAGCGTAAAACTTATATTAAGACAGTTTTTCAAAAAGCTAGCGACTTAAATTTAATATTTGTTATTTGGGGTTCTATGATTGATGCGAATACTGATAATCTTTGGTCGGATAAAACAGGTTTGTTAAATAAAGATGGAAAACCTAAAAATGAATTTAGCTTTTGGCAAAAAGAAAATCTAAATTTTTATAAGTAGATGGAGCTATGTGTAATCATACCAGCCAAGAACGAAATGCTTACCTTGACTGAAACAATAGATAATATTCAAAAGAAATTAGAAGGAGAAATGCCATATAATATTTTGGTTGTAAATGACCACTCAGATGATGGAACGCTTCAATTATTAGAAAATTTATCTAGAATGTACTCACATTTGAAATTTGTTTCAAATGAATGGAATGGAGGTGTTGGTAATGCAATTCGTTTTGGTTTAACCCAATGGCAAGGTGATATTGTTGCAATTTGTATGGCAGATGGTTCAGATTCCCCAGAGGATATTCTATTATCATACAAAATGATTTGTAAGGATGGTTATGATTGTGTATTTGGTTCAAGATTTATAAGAGGTGGTATAGTAGAGAATTATCCTTATGTAAAATATTTCTTAAATAGGATTTTTAATAATTGGGTTAGAATTAAGACAGGAATTAACTATAATGACTTTACAAATATCTTTAAGCTGTATCATAGACGTTCTATTGAAGTAATATTCCCATTAGATTCAATTGGATTTAGTATTGGATTAGAAATGAGTTTAAAGGCATTTAAAAGAGGTTTAAGCATAGCTATTATTCCTGTTTCTTGGAAACAAAGAAAAGCAGGTGTATCAAAATTAAAATTGAGTGAAAATTTCAAACTCTATATGTCAACACTTCAAAAGAATTATAAATAATGAATCTAATTAGCAAACTTTCACTTGCAGTAACATTAATACTTTACCTCGTCCTTGGACTAAGTTACAGTGAAAAGCAGGGTTTTTGGCATGACGAAATGTATACTTTGTCTTTTTTGAAAGGGGTAAGTATTTATAATTTTGAAGGCAGTATTTGGTCTAAACAAGATACTATTTATGATGTCAATCATTTTAAAACTTTGTTAGCTGAAGATAACTTCTACTCTAACTTTCCTACTCAGATATTGCATGAAGGACATCCGCCGCTTTATTTTATTTTATTAAAACCTTGGTCTTACGTATTTGGATATTCTGAGTTGGCACTTCGAAGTTTCTCCTTATGCTGTGGATTAATTTCATTATTGGTGCTGTTTAACTTATTCAGAAAAAAAGCAAAGCAAACTTATACAACTTGGCTAGTCCTTATTATGTTAATATTTAATCCATTTCTATTTTACTTTTTTACTGAAGCAAGAATGTACGCCTTAGCTTTTTTATTGGCAGTATTAAGCTTTCGGTATTGGATAGTTTATCAAGAGGACAGAAAAATAAAATCTTTTGCTTTCTTATTCTTTTGTCTATCATCCATTGGCTTGTTATATACACACTATTATGGCCTATTCTTTTTATCTACTTTAGCATTGGTTGAATTGCTCAAATTTGGTTTTAATAGATCTATATTGAATCATTGTATTGCCTTTCTAAGCTTACTGCCCTGGGCACCTGCTATAAGAAAACAAATGAGTTTTCATGATGTACATTGGACTGATGGAATTATCTCTTTTGGTGATTCAATTATAGGTTATTTTGGTGGAATTAATCATTTATTGGTGTCTCCAATAGCGAATCCTGTGACATATGAAACAGTTATGATGATGGTGATTCTAACAATTATGGTAGTGTTTCTTTTTATAAAAGAGAGAAAGTTTACGCTGATTTTATTAGCTGCTATTTTAATATATGGCCTTCAAGTATATGTATTCGATCAGTTAGTTGGTCATCATACCATTCTGGTGCCAAGATACTATATTTTCTCTCTTATTTTTATCTATTGGGGCTTCTATAAATTGATAGATATTTCTTACAAGTTTGTATCATTATTATTCCCTTTAACTTATTCAATTATAACTGGTATTGTAATATTCCAAATTTACCAACTTGAACGAGATTCAAAACAAATGTTTCGAGAAGTAGCAGGCTTTGTTGATAGTCAGGTTGATTCAAAGACTAGAATATTAGTTTTTGAACCTGAAGGTGTTTTAATGGTAGGAATTGCTTACTATCTTCAGAATAATTTTAAATTAGTATCTGCCCATAAAACAACTGACGAATTGGAATCTTCAGCTGTCTTTATTGATGAAATGTTAGGAGTAGAATATTGTGAAAATAAATATCATCTGGAAGAACAAAATAAACTAGAGTTTATACCTTTTGTAGCTGTCAACTTATATAAATAATATGCGACCATTATATGTTTTCTTATTTTTTGGTTTGGTTCTTAGCATTCTATTTTCATCTGGACAAATTGAGAACCCAGACACTCATTTACGATTAACGCAAACCCGAATAATTCTAGATGATAATAAGTTTGGTTTGCCAGATGATGTAGGGGAAGACTCGCATGGAAACATTTCTATAAATAAAGGCGGAAAAAGGTATATGGTTTACAATCCAGGTCAAACAATTATTTTCATCCCAATATATTATATTGCAAATCTTGTCTCAACAGATGAAGCAAATGCTTATTATATTTCAGCATTCTGTGTGTCTTTTCTAAATTACATGGTACATGCACTTTGTGCTTTTATATTATTTAAAATTGCCATACTTCTTGGTGCTGTTAAGAAGCAAGCTTATCTAGTAAGTATTTTTTTTGGGTTAACATCTTACTCTTTTGTTTTTGCTCAAAGCACATACGAACATCATTTTGAAATGTTCTTCATTTTACTGAGTGTATACTTTGCTCTAAAAAAAGATACGAATCATGCTGGTCTTTTATCAGGTCTAGTGCTTTCGTTAGGATTGGTTTTTAGAACAACTTCAATACTGGCTGTTCCAGCCATCTTGTTATTGCAAAAAAATAATAATGAAAGATTAAAAGTATTAATGAGTCTTACAATTGGCGTTTCTTTTGTGTTGTTATACAATTATTATCGTTTTGGAAATCCTTTAGAAACTGGATATTCTTTAGCATGGTCATTGGCTCATTCCGATAAATCTGATTTTTGGTCTTTCTCAGGTTTCCCCGAGGCTTTCTTCGGCTTCCTATTTTCCCCCGGAAAAGGAATTGTATTTTTCTCTACAACCGTAGTAATTGCATTGTTTGGGATAAAAAAATTCTGGGAAAGGCATCGATTAATATTTTATGCTATCCTACTAATTTCGGCAACTTATCTTATCGTTTTTTCTTTAAATTTTGCTTGGCATGGAAGCATCTGGTCTTATGGTCCTCGTTATATCCTACCAATCATTCCTTTCCTTTATCTTCCTATTATTTATTTAAAACCTCAAAAGTGGGTTTTCGTAACTTTACTATTTGCATTTATTTTGCAGATAGAGCTAATTTCAGTAAATTATAAAAGAGATCTACTTAATGACTTTATTGCAAATAAGGGACTTTCTGATCTAGAATATATTTATAATTTAAAGAAAGAGCCTCATCTGACACAGATAAAACAATTAGCAATTATTTTACCTAAAAATTCTACCAAATTGAACAATTACATGCCTTATTCACCTTGGAAGAAAGAGATACGAACTGCATCAAATGTAGATATTTTAAATTCTTCAATAGAGAAAAATTCAATTAACTTTTGGTGGGTAAGAGTTTTTCATTGGGCTACCTCGAAAGAAATTCGTTTTTCCTCTATAATTGTGCTGGTTTTTGGATTAATTGGAGCATTTTTATTATTTCAATATGTCAAAAGAGAATTTATATAAATATCTAATTGTTGCCATCATTTGCTTAGGAGGTATTTTAAGGCTAACTATTTTTTGGGTAAGTCCTGTTAATAATTCATATGATGACCACTTAGAGGTAATTAAGATCTATTCGGAAAGTCTTAACAGACCAGCCCCGTTTCAGTGTTGGGAATGTTATCAGCCCCCCTTTTACTATTATACTAGTGCTGTTGTATACAATATAACCGAATCGTTAGGAGTTGATAAGCTTTATTGTTGGAAAATGGTTCAATTTATTAATCCCTTTCTTTCGATTTTTCTGCTCATTATTGTTTACAAAATTTTGCTGCTTTTTAAAATGCCCAAACTTTCAATACTAATAACATTGTCTTTTGTTGCCATTCTCCCAAGAGATATTTTTACCTCTGCTATGATTGGAAATGACTACATGTTAGTGTTCTTTGCCATATTGTCATTCTATTTATTTTTAAAAACCCTATTTGCATTAAGTAATGGCCATAAAGTTTGGTTTTGGTTTATTTTACTGATTCTTGCCGCCACTTTAGGTAGCACTACAAAACAACATGGTTTATTGATACATTTATTTCCAATTAGTATTATTCTTTTGCTTTGTCATAATATATATCGCAAAAAATTATTTTGGGCAATTCCTATTTTGATTTTAGGTGGATTACTGTCAATTTCTGATGAATTATGGAAATTTAATCAAACTGGTGAGTTATTAGTTAGTAATCAACATTTTTTTGACTACGCGAAAAATCAGTTTCCTGGTTCGCTAGATAAGGTGGAATTTTTCTCGTTTCGAATTTTTCAATTATATCAAGAGCCTTTTATTTCCGAAAGCACTTCAGCATCTATTTTTACCGAATTGTTTGCAAGAACATTTTATGATTACGAATGGAGATTTTTAAGCCCTAATATTCCTTGGGCCAATAAACTTGGCTTTATAGGATACTCATTAGGTTTAGTATGGGTGTTCTTTTTTATCATGATTGTTTTTATACTCATAAGGAATTTAAAAAAGGGTTTATACAAAATTAGTTGTCTCACCCTTTCTACAAAAATAACTCCCATTTTATTAGGGTTCTTATTTATTCTTGTCCCATTTATTCAAACTTTACGATATCCATATTTTTCAAGTATGAAGTCAATGTTTATGCTTTCAGGTTTAATACTGTTACTTTTAACCCTTGGTAGTCAGATTAAACAAGGTTCTTTGACTCAAAAATTTGGTATATTTATGATTGTAATAAATATTAGCTACGGGATTATGCTTACTGTGAGTATTTCTATGTATATAGGTATTTCTCTCAATCACTTACATGGGCCTTTGTGGATCATCCCTTAAAATATTACAAGATTAAAAATAAGAATACTTTGACATACAGCCCTATAATCGCAGCAGGCAATAAGACAAAAACACAAAATTGATAAGACATACAGAGAAATGGTGTATAGAAGGCCAGCAGGTAACAGCGATTTTGCAAAAAAGTGGGTTAAGTGGTTAATTGAACATTCTACCTCTCATCAACTTTTGTGGTGTATTGACAGTTTTGTGCTCCGAAATCCGCTACTGCGCCAAGCGCCAAAACGTTATGCCGAGTGCGGATTCGATCGAAACATTGACCACAAACTGAAAGAAAAAACTAACTTTGGACTGTAATATTTGAAACTAAAATTAATGACTTTAGAACAGTATATTGAAAATATAAATAAACGGTATAAACTTGGTAACGCAACTGAGCATACTTTTCGTGGCGACCTGCAACAACTTTTAGAAAGTTTAGTCCCTGACATCAGGGCGACCAACGAACCTAAAAGGCAATCTTGTGGAGCGCCAGACTACATTCTGACAAAAAAAGAAATTCCGGTAGGTTTTATTGAAGCAAAGGACATTGGCGACAAAGACCTTGAAGGAACTAAGAAAACAGGAAATAAGGAACAGTTCGACCGTTATAAAGCATCTTTAAACAACCTAGTTTTTACCGACTATTTAGACTTCCACTTATACATTGATGGAATTTTTATTACAAAAATTGCAATAGCTGAGATACAAAACGGAACTATAGTTCCATTGCCTAACAACTTTGTAACTTTTACAAATCTCATCAAAGACTTTGCTTCACACCTTGGGCAAACAATAAAAAGTTCAAAAAAACTGGCAGAAATGATGGCGGGCAAAGCCCGCCTTCTTTCTGATGTCATTGAAAAGGCGTTGACAAGTGACGAAGCAAATAAAGAAGACAGTACACTAAAAGACCAGATGAACGCCTTTAAGCAAATCCTTATTCACGACATTACTCCCAAAGGATTTGCAGATGTGTATGCACAAACAATTTCTTACGGAATGTTTGCGGCTCGTTTGCACGACCCAACTTTGCCAACATTTAGCCGACAAGAAGCTGCTGAACTCATTCCAAAATCAAATCCATTTTTACGGAAACTGTTTGGCTATATTGCTGGCCCCGACATTGATGACCGTATCAAATGGATTGTAGATAGTTTGGTAGATATATTTTTGGCTTGCAATGTTGAAGAGATTTTAAAGAACTACGGAAAGTCAACAAAAATGGAAGACCCAATCATCCATTTTTATGAAACATTTTTGAGTGAGTACGACCCAAAACTACGCAAAGCTCGTGGCGTTTGGTACACACCTGCTCCAGTTGTAAATTTTATTGTTCGCGCGGTTGATGATATTTTAAAAACTGAATTTGATTTACCGCAAGGACTTGCCGACAGCAGCAAAACAAAAATAAAAGTTGATGTACAAGGCAAAAAGTATGAACAGGAGGTTCACAAAGTGCAAATACTTGACCCAGCCACAGGAACAGGAACTTTCCTTGCAGAAACCATAAAACACATTCATAAAAAGTTTGAAGGACAACAAGGCATTTGGGGCAATTACGTAGAAACGCATTTATTACCTCGTCTTAATGGCTTTGAGTTGCTAATGGCAAGTTATGCAATGGCACACCTTAAATTAGATTTGCTTTTAACTGAAACAGGTTACAAACCAACAACAAACCAAAGGTTCAGAGTTTATCTTACCAACAGTTTAGAAGAACACCACCAAGACACAGGAACGCTATTTGCAAATTGGTTAAGCACAGAAGCAAACGAAGCCAATCATATCAAAAGAGATACGCCAGTAATGTGTGTAATTGGAAATCCGCCTTATGCAGTTAGTAGCACCAATAAAAGTGAATGGATACAAAATCTTCTCATTGATTACAAAAAAAACCTTAATGAGAAAAAAATAAATTTAGATGATGATTATATAAAATTCACTCGATTTGGTCAACACTTTATTGATAAAAACGGAAGTGGAATTTTAGCTTATATATCTGCTAATAGTTTTATTGATGGTGTTACTCACAGGCAAATGCGTAGAAGCCTATTAGAAAGTTTCGATAAAATATACATTATAGACCTACATGGAAATGCGAAGAAAAAGGAAGTTTCCCCTGATGGTTCAATAGACCAAAATGTATTTGACATAATGCAAGGTGTTAGCATTAACTTGTTTATTAAAACTGGCAAAAAAAAGAAAAATGATTTAGGGGAAGTCTATCATTTTGATTTACAAGGAAAGCGAGATTTTAAGTATGACTTTCTTTTTGATAACTCTTTTAAATCTATTGGCTTTAAAAAATTAGTTCTTGAATCAAAGTATAATTTTTTCGTGCCTAAAAATTTTGCCGATGTTGAACAATATAACAAGGGTTTTAAAATGGATTCCTTATGCTCAATAGTAAACAATGGTTTCCAAACAGACAGAGATTCATTGTTTATTGACATTGAAAAGAATGTACTATCAAAACGTATAGAGCAATTATTCTCAAGCGAATACGATAATACATTTATTAAAGAATATAATATTGCTGATTCAAGTAGTTATAAATTAACAAAAGTAATTTCAGATAATTCTTTTAACCCAAGCCAAATTCAGAAAACACTTTATAGACCTTTTGATATACGATACATTTATTATGACACTAAAGTTATAAGTCGTCCGGCCAACAAAGTATTTAAACATTTCCTTAAAGATAATTTAGGATTAATTATTTCTCGACAGCAAAGCACTTTTGATTTTCAACATATACTTGTTACTGATATTATAACTGAAAGATGCTCAATTTCTCTGCAAACAAAAGAAACTGGATATGTATTTCCACTTTACTTATATCCTGAAAATAACAGCCAACAAACTATTGGGCAAACAGCAGAAAGAACACCAAACTTAAATACAGAAATTGTAAAGCAATTGGCAAAAATAGTAGGGTTAACTTTTACAACAGAAAAAGAAACAACCAAAGATACATTTGCACCAATCGACATTTTAGATTATATCTATGCGGTTTTACATTCGCCAACATACCGCGAAAAATACAAAGAGTTTTTAAAAATTGATTTTCCAAGAGTGCCTTATCCAAAAGATAAAGACATATTTTGGCAATTAGTAAAACTTGGCGGTGCAATCAGGCAAATACATTTATTGGAAAGTCCGACCGTTGAGAAATACATAACACAATATCCAATAGACGGAGATAATGTGGTTGTAAAACCAAAATACGAAAATGGAAAAGTTTATATCAACGACACGCAGTATTTTGACAATGTTCCGCAAATAGCTTGGGAGTTTTACATTGGGGGGTATCAACCAGCACAAAAATGGCTCAAAGACAGAAAGGAAAGAACACTGGAATTTGACGACATTTTACACTATCAAAAAATAATCGTTGCATTGGCAGAAACAGACAGATTAATGAACGAAATAAACAAAATCGGTATCGAATGAGAATAAGCACTGGGCATAACAGCACCTTCTAGAAATTGGTGGTTCAGTGGTTAAATGAAGCTTTGTGCTTCGTATCAAGTTCACTGTTTGCGGATAGTTTTGTGCTTCGAAATCGCCAACTTCTTAAACACGCAAAACGTTTAAGCCTTGCCCTCAATTGAACACCTGATGTTTAAACTATTTCATTGCGTGCCGCAAATTTGAAAATACTAAGGAGGCTTTAATTTACAGTAATTAGGATTTTACTTTAGAGGGCTATGTGAGGTTTTTCGTGTAACCATGACGTTAGTTTTTCGTATAGCCGGCCTTTTTTTGTGACATGGTAAATTGGGGTGATATTTGTAGTTGGGTTAGCGGGTGGTTTGTTTTTTGGTTAGTGTATTTGTTCCATATGTTGAATTTTTGCGAAATTGTGACACATAGAATATTGACGGTTTTCCGTGAATTTGAATTGGTGGGTAAGTTTTTTGAGTTTAAAATCGTAGGTTTGAAAGTGATTTTAAGTCGCGATTACTAAAAGAATAAAAGGATGTTGACAACATAAAGGTTCTCAAATTATGCTTTTTAGGCAAAGTTTGAGGAGTTTTTTTGGGAAAACTGCTCAAATAATCAATTTATAGCCAATTGTATAATGGACACACTAGCATTTCAGGACTTTGACTTAATTGGGAAATTTGCTTGGACAAGCAACGATGAATACGAAAATAAACAATTAGACGGATTTTTGGGACTTTATAAACCTGAATTAGAGACAGGACGGACTTGTCTTTATGTTAGCCCTGAGTGTGGTGAAATTGGGTGCGGAACGGTAACAGCAAAAATAGGAGTGGTTGACCAAAACGTGATTTGGAGAGACTTTGGTTATTAAAATAATTATTCAGAACCAGACTTGACTGATCAAAAAAACATACGACCATTTACATTTGACAAGAAACAATACTTTGAGACGCTTGAAGGTCTAAAAACACTGACGACAAAATGAAACCAACTGGATAAAAAAAAATTTAAAAGAACAAATTTATAAATTTGAAAGAAGTTCTTTGAAGCAACTATAAAAGATATTTAAAATCTTGGTTTGTAAGTTTAAAATGTTCTTATACTTTGCTTTTTCAATCGGAATAGAAATGGACTTTACCGCTGTTTATTATTTATTAACATCATTCTTAATTCTTATGACAACAAAAGTAAACAAAATGACTACAACGATTAATATGACAAATGTATTATGTGTAATGGGATGCGGAGCACAACTGGAGAGTCCATCTATTCCGATTGCAAGAAATGAATTTATATCCATTTTAGGCCGAAACAAGAGAAGTGCGTGGGAGGGAAACCTCCCCCTCTCCACCATTTGCCAAAGAATTTTAATTAGAAAAATAATTTAATTTAACCATTTGATTAAAAATGAATAAGAAAAACTGGCTCTACCAGAAGGTTTATAAAATGGGGAATTTAGTGATAAAATGAAAATTCGGATTTCTAATAAAACTTCATGCTAAATTGAAAATACACTTTTAAATCCGCCACTTCGCTAAGCTGCGAAACGCTACCGTTCATGCAAAACGATAGTGCATCAACAAACAGACAACTGTAAAATGAGCATAAAACAAACACAACTAAAAACAATTAAGGACTTTAAAGTTCGTTTCGCCTTGGACGCGACAGATGAAAATGTTGTAACGACAATTCACCTAATGAATACTCATTTAATTGATAAAGACACAGCACTTGACCAGAGTTCTTTAGGAAGCAGTGACTACGGAATTGATGGTTGGTATTATGATAGCAGGACAAACGAGCTTTTTATCTATCAGAGCAAATTGACCGATAGTAAAGGACTTGCGCTTAGAGGACTTAAAGACCTAACGACAGGACTTTCTTATCTCGAAAAAATAATCGTTCAAAAAGAAGTAGGCAAAATACCCACAAATAAATCAATCTACAATCTATATATCGAATTAGCCAAGAATCTCGAAAATCTAAAAAAGATTTCATTTATTTTAATTTCGCCTTTAAATCCAAATGACTTGTTAGATGCTCCAGAGTTGAATGAAGCTGAAAAAACTATTAGAGAGAGTGATTTATACAAAATGTTGTATGAAAAGGGCGGACGAATTTCATTGGACATTCACGAGTATAACTTTGAAAAATCTATCGCACCTTCAAACAAAAAATATACAATAAACAAACTTGATAATTCCGTTATAAGGTTAAGAAACAACTCCTTTTTGGAAATTACATTTATTCCAATTTATAATTTAGTTCAGCTTTACAGACAACGGGGCGATATTTTGTTTCACAAAAATGTCCGCTTATCTCTTTACGACTATAAAGATGCAAAAAACAGGGTTGTTACACCAATGGAGGCGACACTTGACCAAATTTGTAAAGGGCAACTCAATCCAAATATTTTTCCGTTTTATCATGTTGGTATTACTATTTCTGCGACAACAAACTCCTCTGAAGGAGCAAATGATATTTCTCTTGAAACTCCTTATGTTATTAATGGTTGTCAAACAATTACAATTGCCGATCATTTTCTTCGAGAACTTGAAAACAAGAAGAATTTTGAAGCCATTGAAAAGTTTAGAGAAATAAATGTTTTGGCTAAAGTAGTAATCGGAACGACTGATGAAGAATTAAAGGAAATTACAAACTGTAATAACAGACAAAATCCAATTGAGAATTGGCAGTTATTTTCAAACGACCCAATTCATATAGAAATTGAAAGCAGCCTATTAGATTTAGAAATATTCTACGAAAGACAGAAGGGTAAGTTTAATGCATTAATGCACAAATTAGACATTGCAAAAAACTATTCAAAAACGAATCAAACATTTGTTGATGTGGAGACCGTTGGACAGCTTGTCGCACTTGCCAAAGGAAATTATCAATGGACAGCAAAGCCTTCTGAAATTTATATAAATAAACAAAACCACGACAGCATTTTCACTAAAGACATTCCGAATTACGGCAAAGACATAGTATTCTGTTCTAATCTTTTCAAAGCCGCAAAAAGAGGTTTGACAAAATATTTGGAACTTCAAGTTCATAACAATGAAGTGACTTGGAATATATTTAATAAACCAATCGTAAAAGCATATGTTTATCGCACAGCACTTTTATATTATTATCAAAAGATTAATCACGATAGAAAATACGCAGACTGGCTTTATAAAATTGCTTCACCGACACTTGTTGCTGAATTTGAAAAAATATACGCCAAATTCGTAACTAAGACCAAAAACTTTTACTTAGCCGAACAAGCAAGAGATGTTTCAAGCAAAAAGTTGACAACATTTTTTGACAACCAATTTATTGAATTAGGTATAGACACAGAAGAAGGAGTAATGCCATTTACAACAAGGACAATTGACTGGAATGGATAACAACGAAGAACGAACCGGTAACAGCGGGCTTAAGAAATTGGCGGGTTCAGTGGTTAATTGAACATTCTACCTCGCATCAACTTTTATGGTGTATTGACAGTTTGTGCTCCGAAATCCGCCACTTCGCCAAGCACCAAAACTTTTGCAAAATTTTATCTACTAAACACAATGCGCCAAATCCCATTTATACTACTATCAATTTTCCTCTCCTGCAAACCAAACCAAGAACCCAAGCAGAAAATTACAAAGGCTGACACAACAGAAATAAAAAACAACGAAATGCCTTTTGGTAACAACCCTTTTATTTCCAATCAAAACCTAGATACAGCAAAAACAGCAATTATCGAAATCTTTGTTGACAGTTTAAATATTGGCGTAAAAGGTAAATGCAAAGTTGAACTAATTAAACATAGGGTTTATGACGACGTGTTTGTTATAATTAAGTTTTACGTAAAAGGCAGAAATACAACCAAAGGCACGGAACATTGGATGAATACAAACACTTATAGTTACGAAACCACTGCTATGATGGGGTTTGAGCCTGTTATTTCACATTTTAATAATGATAATTTTAATGACATTACTTTTATTTCAGGAACTGCTGCTCGTGGTGCAAACGAAGTAAGACGACTTTTTATTTACGATAATCAAAACAAAAACCTTGTATCAATCGTCAATTCAGAGGACTATCCAAATATGCTGTATAACAAAAAACTTGACTGTATTGATGCGTTTTTAGTTTATGGTGGATGTTCAACAATATTTCTTAAAATAGAAGGAGATAGTTTAAAAATGTTTGCAAGTGTTGAATTGTCGGATGGTTTAACTGTAAAAACTTATGATAATAACGGCAACGAAAAAAAAATAATTAAAGAAGACAAAACAAACAAGCCTGGTTATATAAGATATCAGAATTTTAATCCGTTAATAGAATATGATAGTTACTGAAAAAATTATTGCATAACAATCGTGATATTTGTTGATGTGTGTAAAAGCGCCCATGCCATTCGGATTGAATTTTTCATTACCTGTCCAAGCAGGGTTCCGGCCACATTAAAAAAATATAATACCGGCCTAACCCTGCGTCATTCGGAGTCGTGAATGTTATTTCAATCGAATTTTTCGTGTCCCAAAAGTCGCTCCGCCGCGGCGGATGCGGGATTAATTGATTTATTTTTGTCGCAAGAACCCTGCTCGTACTGCAGGTGTTTGCCCTGCGTCATTCGAAGCACCATTTGCATATCATAACAGATTATCCTTTTTTCTAATGGTTTTGCTTCTTTTTCGGATTATTTGGTAGTTTTGAATGGAATATAAAGGAGGGGGGCACACCAAATGGCTATCGGCCTGATATGCGAAACATCCATAAAGTTAAATTGTGAAAATTTCATATTCAATATTGCTCCTTATGTTTACTCTAATTACAAATTATTGTTTTGGACAAGACGATAATTTGGAAAATGATTTTCCTGATACAATTTACTATTCAAAACTGGAGAAAATAACACTGTCGAATTATGATTCTACCAAAATAACGTTCCTTGACACAATTGAAAACCCAAATTGTTATCTGGTGCGGATATATCCAAAACCTTATGAGCAAAAGCTTTCCATTGCCTTCAAAAAGAAAAACTCATGGAAGCTTTACGAAATAATTCAAGATGTTGGCAATAATTTAAAAATTGAGAAAGTTGATTTTAATGGGAAAGGCAATAATGAATTAATCGTTTACTATTCCAACAGTAATGGAATGTCATCCTGGTTCGGAGGTTGGGGAGAATATCAGAAAGGTTTTATCATTATCGACCTGGATAAACTTCAGTTAATTGCAAACATCGAAAATTATAGTTCTCACGTGGATTGGTTCCAGGAATTTGATCCGAATGAGTCCGATACTTTAGAATTCAGTAAAAAAACAGTAATTAATTCAGGGGGAGAACAATATGGAAGTAATTATATTGTATCAATTTCCGAGGGGAAAATAATTCTTACCGAATCCAAAATATGTGATGACTTTGATGAAAATATTGTAAATGAATTCGATAAACCTAAAATAGTTACTTATAATTCTGCCAAAAATTGCTTGATTAAGGCAATAACAAAATAAAATTGATTGTACTAGAAAAATAAGGGTACTTGTTACAACGGTTAGGGTTACATAATAGCTTAATTCTAGTATGTATTAATTAAAATTATCTGAAAAATTTCATTTCTTTCCTAGCAGGGTTCCGGCCACCTAAAAAAAATAAAATACCGGCCTAACCCTGCGTCATTCAGAGTCGTGAGTGTTATTTCAATCGAATTTTTCGTTTCCCAAAAGTCGCTCCGCCGCGGCGGATGCGGGATTAATTGATTTATTTTTGTCGCAAGAACCCCGTTCGGAAAGGAAAGGAATTGCTGAAATAATGATGTTTTATATCATATATGTCAGGTTAAGCCTGACAAAATCACTACAAATAGCAATTTATTTGATAAATTGCGACTAATATCTCAAATTTTATTCGTATCATTGTTGTCAGGTTTAACCTGATATTGTTACTATGATGAATAAATACATATCAACGCAATCAAATAAGTTGCTAACCTATTTCAATATACAGCACAAAAAATGCTTTGAGTATTCTTTGGCCTACAAAGCCCTACCCGACTCTAAAGCAAGTGCAGTTAGAGAACTACTCAGCGACATGACAAGGAGAGGTTTGCTGATGCGTTTGAAAAATGGTGTTTATTGCATCATACCATATGAACAAAATGCGGAAACCTTTATGCCCGACTGGCATCTGATTGCAGAACATTTAGTGAATGATGCGAAACAATATATCGGCTATTATTCCGCTTTGCAAATTCATAACCTTATTACACAACCATCATTAAAAGAACAAATAGTCGTTTCAAAACAAATACGACCATCGGAAATAAAAATTAAAGAAGTTCCCTTCCAATTTATCTATCACAATGACAAACATTTTTTCGGTTCAAAGAAAATTTGGATTGATAGCTTTAATAAAGTTATGTGTTCCGACTTAGAAAAAACATTTATTGATTGCCTGTTCAAACCTGATTATGCCGGTGGAATTGTTGAAGTGGCAAGGGCAATCTATGCTTCTAAAGACAAATTAAAATACGATATACTTCTCGAATATGCCAAGAAATTTGATTCGCAGGCAGTTATAAAACGATTGGGTTTTCTTTTGGAAACATTAGATATCAAGACCCATATTATTGAGGAACTGCAACAAATGAAAACCGCATCTTATGTACTGCTAGATACCGAATTGCCAAAAACGGGAAAACGAATTAGTCGTTGGAGTATTCAGCAAAATTTAGAAACCGTTACTATTAAGTCTGCTATTTACACATGATTAACCCTGGAGAAATACAGCAAAAAGCAAATGCGGTTGGCGTTCGTGACCAGCAGATTGAAAAGGATTACATGCTTTCATGGGTGCTATTTGGCATTTCTAAACATGAGCAACTTTGTAAAGCAATCGTTTTTAAAGGTGGAACAGTTCTTAAGAAAGTTTATTTCGAAGATTACTCGGACAGAAAAACCAAACAACGAGCGCGAATACTAACAGATTGCATTCACAGTTAATGACGAAAAAACATTTAATCGTGAAATTTCGTCATTAAGAAATATTCGGGATAACTACCCTAAATATTTGCTTACTTTGGATTTTGATAATACGAGCATTGAAGGAATACAAAAATTGAACGTAATTGATTGGATGTTAGGTTGATAATAATAATAGAACTAATTGCAACTAGATTTTAAGTTGTGTTAATTTCACGACATAAGTGCTGTTGCTAATAATTTTCTTATGATTAGAATCTAAAAATACCTTACCACCACTCACCCCGGGCAAGTGATTGCAGCGGAAAACCCGCAGCCCGCTTTTTCAGCGGGTGAGGATTTGCAGCGAAAAGCACGGTGCCGCAGTAGGATTGTGAATCGAAGGAAAAATTGTAATGCGGCATGCCCCCAAAATCGTGAATGTATTACTACAATGACCCCAAAGTACAAATCTAACTAAGCGCGAAAGGGAATTTATTATCAACAACAAAATTAAATTAGTGCTACCAGCCTAATACATATTTCATTAAGGGATTAGCCTGCATTGCTGCTAAATTATGGTCAATTTCAGTCCTCATTTGAGTGTATGATGCCGTGTCTAATTTTTCCTTGTGCTTTTCTAGTGCCGCAGAAAGCTCTTCGTGTTTCGCATGATAATTTTCATAGGCAAATTTTAAACCTAACTTCAATGACTCACAATTTTCAGTTCCTTTATTATAACAGGTTTCGTATGCCACGCCACTTTCATCTACTTTTTTATTTAGCTCCACCAACTCATTATATTTTTTTATGAGCAAGTCCTCAGCTCGTTGATACTCGCCAATGAGTTCCATCGATGGACTCCCATTTGCATTTGCCACTGAGTCTAAAAAATAATAGGAAGTTTGAGATACATCAGCAAACAAAACAATTTTATTCAATCCCTTCGCATAACCCTGAACAAGGAATGGAAGCTCTTCAATAACAACCCCATTTTTAACTAACTGCGGATACTGCTGGTTTTTTTGCCCATAAGTGCTTTTATCCCATTTATAATCCAGATTGAAATTACTTACCACAGGCATATCATAAACCAACATGTCAGATGAATATAATGATACGTTTACATCCTTCATGCGGACAGCCTTGCCGGACTCAATTTTATATAGCCGTTTCTCCGTTTCACAATAGTAAACACCATCCTTGAAATAGAAACCGGTTACATCTTCGCCATCCAGATCAGTTAAATAACCTCCGGTATTATGTGTATAATCGTAATAACCATAATAAAAATCTTGCTCGATGTAATATTTGAATAAAAAGTAATCCTGGTCAGGACGCCTGTTCACCGAAACATTACCCGCAAAACTCACCACATTTATTGGCTTCACTTCACCTGTAACAAAGTCGTAAAGAAAACATGGCAATTTAGTGGTTTTAGGACTCAGGTTTGAATGATAGGGTTTGAAATATATAAGACCCTTCGTTGAATCCTGCAAGGGCAAATACTTAGTATAATACTTAGATCTTTCATCAGTACCATTCTTACCGATTATCTTTTCATCAAACGCAGTATCAATGGCCATTGGCAATTTAAGATCAGTTTCATCACCGAGGGCATTAAATACATGAAAGAGATTACCGGTTTTTAAAGCTACTTTACATATTACATAAATATTATCATCTTTGACAAAGTAGCTGTCGCCCCAACAGGAGTTGTCCTCGCATTTTTCCCAATTGGCAAATTCAGCGTTACGACCTTGGGCAGCTCTTTTTCCGTTTGCATAAATACATCTTGTACCTTTACCCAACGCATCCTTATGTTGAATAACTGCGTAATCGTCGTGCATATAAAGGAGCTCGGAATAAGCGTCTGCATCGTAGTCGGTGAAGTAAGAATAATCACTAAAAATAAATACATCATCGTAATATTTATATGGAATCACCTGCGTAAACGCAGAAAAAAGTATCAAATTAAGCAGCAAGAATACGCTCGATTTCCTATTGAAAAAAATCGTTTTCATTATCATGAATAAATTTGAAACCAAAAATAAAAAATTTATTTAAATTTGAATTTATGTCACGATGTAGGGAAAGTGAGACAAACAAAGTCCTTAGCACTGCCGCCATAAAGTTTAAAGTTTCTCACCTACATTTGTGGTCGGTAATAGCATCCGTTAAATACCTGTAACTGATTAAACCGCTATTGATATCATACCGGATATGAACATAAAAACTATTTTTAAAGAATTAAATACAAAAGTTTTCATAATAACCGAAAACGATTACGACAGTGAACTTAATTGGGTGATTGAAAAAACCGATTTTGAACTGATTCCGGAAGAAGAAAATTATTATCTCGTAAAGGCGTTTGAAGTTACACCAAACGAAAATAAAGAATGTTACATCGCAGTAGCAATACCTGAGCGATTTGCCGATATTGTTGTAAAACAAAATGCAAAGGGAGAGGCTCTGGTAGAATACATTTCACAGCAGGAAAATGCTATCATTCCGGCCATTGCCCATGATGCTGCTGGTTATTATGAATTATATTATGCCAAAGGAAATCCGCAAGTGGGCATTGATGTGTTAAGGCGTGGATTAGCAATAGCCAAAAACAAAAGTGCAGTTGCTGAAGATATTGGCTATTTACTGATTGACGAAGAGCGCACCCAAGAGGCCATAGAAGCCTTTGAAATAAGTGAAGCACATGGCCCAACCAATAGATTTACTTTTTGGGAATTAGCTAAACTGTATGCAAAACTGGGTCATGCAGACAAGCAAGCTGAATACTTAGTAAAATATACAACCTTCAATGCCATCAACAACAAAGATAAAAGCACAGGCCGCTAACCATTGATTTTTTTAATGCGACTAAGTTGGTGCTAATATAAGTTTAAATACGTAAATTTGTAGTAATCAAAAAAATATTAAATAAGGCGAAATATTATAATCACCTAAATGCATCAACTAACCGCTCAAAGTGCCATTCCTACCGTCACCAATTTCAACGATTTAGTAACAACTCCACTTAAAGGTAGCGCAAATGTGGTATGCTGGGAACGCGAAATCATTGGTGATTTTTATGAAATAATTCAGCAATGTGTTTCCGCTGAAAATATTACCGTTATTGAGCCGGAATTATTGCGCAGTATTAAATTAAGTGACGCAGGTCAGCTGGCACGAAATATTATTTTAAACGATTTTGAATTACTTTCCGAATATGGTTCAGCACCAACATTAAATATTATAAAACAATATGACAGAGATGCAGATGAAAATATTTTCCCCACCGATGTCTACTCATTTCATATCGACCGTTCTCCAATTCCGGTAGATACTTTTTTATGCACTTATTATGGTGCAACCACAGAAATATTACCCAATGCGCAAAGCATCCAAAAAATCCTTATCCCCGAAATTCGCCAACAGTTAAAAAATAATTTTGCCGGTTCAGAAGCCGCCTTCGAAACATATTTAATAGAACAATTTTACGATTTACATTTCGCAGCTTTACCTAATGCTCAAATTATACAAATTCCGCTGGGACATATTTGTCGTTTAGCGGTGGATCATCCGAATAGCCAGACATTACCATGTATCCATCGTGCACCGCTTGAAAATCCTGGGGAGTATCGGTTGTTATTAATTTGTTGAAGTGTTTGAGAAAAAGTATTTGATAATTATCATTTACATCCGAAACCCACCTGCCCGTCCCATGAGGGAGTTAACTCCCGAATAACATTGGGAGACTTCAAGAGGTATTGATGTGTTAAAAAAAATTGATAATTATAATCTACATCTGGATCCCACATGCCCGTCCCATGAGGGAGTTAACTCCCGAATAACATTGGGATGCTGGTTTCCCCGAAAAAAATGTTGTTTTGTTAAGCGTAATATAATTAGTGTGTTTAATTTTTTCGCTCGCAAGCGCAATCCCATCATCATAATATGCAGCCAGCTCCCAAGGAGGACATCAAGAGGTATTGATGTATTAAAATCATTTGATAATTATAATCTACATCCGGAACCCACATGCCCGTCCCATGAGGGAGTTAACTCCCGAATAACTTTCGGATGCTGGTTTCCCCGAAAAAAATGTTGTTTTGGTAAGCGTAATATTATTAGTGTGTTTTATTTTTCCCCC
>Ga0209480_10000804_pt1 | contig 24216 bp, 21 predicted proteins | sample JI61114C2DNA_FD_187501 | JGI IMG/M metagenome (GOLD analysis project Ga0209480, IMG submission 187501) | Wastewater effluent complex algal communities from Wisconsin, to seasonally profile nutrient transformation and Carbon sequestration -... | ecosystem: Engineered > WWTP > Effluent > Algae... | reverse complement strand
CCAGGCTTGTGCAAATGCGCCATCCAGCGGCTCGGCGACGCAGAGTCGCGTAGGTAATCTCCGATAACGAAGATAGCGTCCGATGGTGGCTGACGTTCCGCCAGTACCGGCACCGCAGACAATCCATGCCGGTACCGGATTCGATTCCTTTTGCATCTGGCTCAATATCGACTCGGCAATATTGTTATTGCCGCGCCAGTCGGTCGCGCGTTCTGCCAGCCCGAACTGGTCCAGATAACAGGCGCCTTCAGCAAGAGCGCAATCGCGCGCGTGTTGGCTGGCATCGGTTCCCGCCGGCACCAAATCGCATTCGGCACCAAGCGCCTGCAAGACGCTGATCTTGCGCGGTGTGGTGCAGTCGGGCATCACGGCGGTAAATTTCAAGCCCAACAGACGCGCGAACCAGGCTTCCGATATCGCGGTGCTGCCGGACGACGCGTCAATCACCGATTGACCTTCCTGCAATCGTCCATTGCATAGCGCATAGAGAAAAAGCGAACGTGCCAGCCGGTGCTTCAGACTGCCGGTCGGATGCGAGGATTCGTCCTTGAAATAAAAATCGATACCGGGAAATCCCGCCAGATCCAGTTTCAGCAAATGGGTATCGGCCGAACGCGCAGCCTCCTGTTCGAGACGGGTGATGGCATCGTGTACCCAAATCCTGGCTGTATCGTTTGGCCGCATAAAGTCTCCGTTTTCGGCAGAGTAATCCGTAGGTGCGGCCCGGGTTTTGACTTCGATCATGTCGGCGGCTTTATCCGCACACAAGAACCCGCTTTTCAGGCATCTACCGCAATCAATTGAGCAGCAGGAAAAATATGCCGGCCGGATGATGCGCCCGCGCCACACTGATCATGAATGCGAACACCGATAGGGCAGCGATAAAAAACAGGGCGCGGCTTTTCCGGCTGCGTCCGCGTTTCAAGGCAAAACTGCCTAGCACGATGTACACCACCAGCAGGATAATTTTTTCCAGCAGCCAGCCATTGGCGAACATCGCCGATGGCAGCATCGTGGCCAGCATCAGCGCGGCTGTCAGCAAGACCGTATCAATCCCGTAACTCAGGTAGCGCACTATCGGTGTCATCGCGATTTTCATATTGTTCAGTAGCATCAAACCGCGCACAAAAAACAGGCTGCCGCTGCAAAGCACGGCAATAATGTGAACCCATTTAATCTGAGGATAAAATTCGATCACGATCAGCCTGCCTGTCCATCAACTCTTGGCGTCAGGTAAATCCAGCTCGAACGAAACACCCAGGGCACGAATGCGAGTAACCAGAGAATGCCGGCCACGCCCTGCCACAACAAGGCATCCGGCAAAACTTCGGCAACGACACGCAATACCGCCGTTATCTGGATCACGATAAAAGCGAATGCCGCCACCCGACCCAATTCAAGCGGCCGCCCCGAATGGCCCCGGGTAACGCGCGTTACCATCGCGACCAGCAGGCTGCCGAAAAATCCGACAAACAAGGCATGCGCCGGAGCGCGAGCCAGAATGAATTCGCCGGTGCCGATAAACCACGCGCTCTGGATCGCATACAGCGACATCGCTATCGGCAACCAGGCGAAACCGACCATCAACACTTTTAGCAATGCCGGCGCTTCCGCTTTTTGCAGGCGCCATTGCCAAAGCAGATACGAAGTAAGCACGACAAGCGCAATATCGGGCAGCCATAACCACGCGTAGCCATGCATTAATTCCAGCGAAAGATGCAGCAGTATCAAACACCAGAACAATGCCAACGCCCAAAGCGGTCGTACCATCTTGTAGCCCGGAATCACCACACTGGCGAAGAACGGCAACATGCGGTGGCAGACGGTGAAATACATCGGCAGCAACAAACCGAAACTGCCGAACTTGATCGCGGCAAACATCAATCGCGCATTTCCGGTATACGAATACGCAAGCACCAGCAGCAAACCCGTCAAGCCAAGGCTTAATGCGGTGGCACAACTAATGGCATGCCAGGTCGTTTGTTTTTCTTTCCAGAGCAGCGTCAGCAGAAATATCAATCCGGCAATCCAGCCTGCCGTCGTTTGCATAAGACCGATATGCAGCAAATGCGGAAACCCGAACAAACCGATCAAGGTCAGTAATTGTCCGCCAAACAAGCCGACACCTACCGGCACGTAATGCCAGCGGCTCAGTGCCGGCAGGTTCATCCATTTCGGGAAAACCGTTAACAGAAACCCAAACATGAAGGGGGGCAGCACCTGGTACTGCATGATGATCGCATGCATCCAGCCCGCTGGAATCGCCGGCTGCGGCATCGCGAACCACTGGAAGCGTGCATCCAGCAACCAGACCGTCCACCACAACATCGCCATCAACACATTGCTGGCACCAACGAAAAACATGAAGCGATGCGGCGCGGCGGCCAGCAGGCGGATATCGGGAAGTGAAACATTTTCGGTAACGGCGGCCATGGGTTTCTCCTAGCCTCCACTATAGATCGCGACTGTTTTCCTCTACTTGATTTATGTCAGCTCACTGGCTGATTCCGGCGATTCCGATGAAAGCGAAACATGAATCTTGTCTGCTTTCGGCCAAGAGTGGACATATGCCCGTTGAGAAGCGGAAATATTTTCATACGATGTCCATTTTTGGACTTCGTATGTTATATTGCGCGGCATGATAAGCCAGACATCCGATCGCCGTAGGCGCAAGCGCGAACGCACAGCCTCACACCTGAGCGAGACTGCCTTCAAGCTTTTTGAGTCCCGCGGCTACGAGGCCGTGTCGATGGAACAAATCGCCGACGAAGCCGATGTGGCGAGAGCCACGCTTTACAACTATTTCCCCGTCAAGGAAGCGCTCCTCGCACATCGCTTTTGGGAGGACATCGCCGCCGGCATGGTCGAAAGAACGACCGCACTCAAAGCGCATAAGACCTTCGAAGCACGCATGCGCTATCTGTTGCGCGAGTCTGCCGAGTGGCATACGGCGCGAAAAACGTATCTCCCTCACTACCTCCGGTATCTGACTAGTCAAGCCCGCTATGGCGACGAGACAAGACACGAGGGGGCTTCTGACAGCGGTAGCCGGCAGATCCTCACCCTGATGTTTCAGGCCGCCCAAGATTCGGGTGAAGTTGATACCCGACAGACGGCAGCGCAGATCGCCGGAAGCTTTGAGTACCTGCTCTTCGGAGCGGTCGCCGCCTGGCTCGCTGACCCAAGCACGGATCTGACGAAGCGATTTCTCGCCGCTTTTGACCTGACCATGCACGGCATGGCGATCACCACAAAAACGAAACTGTCCAAATCACGTACGGCAGGAACCAAGTAATGAACTTTGACAAGAGTAGCGCGCCGATCAAGACAACTCTTCTTGGCCTGCCACTACTCAACTACATCCAAAAAGATCCGTTAGGCGCTGCCAGTCGCTTCCAGAGCAGCTTTGGCGATATTGCGCGACTGAACATTCTATTTCGCCGCATTTACTACTTCTTCAGCCCGGAAGCCGCCCGCCAGATTCTGGTAGACCATCAGGCAGATTTCACCCGCGAAGCTCGCCTGCTGAAAATCTTCGAGTCCTTTCAGGGCAAGAACGTTCTGACCACCGAAGGCCCGGACTGGGAGCGCCAACGACGCATCCTGACACCCGGTTTTTCACCAAAACGCATCTCCGGCTACATGGATTTGATGCGTGCTGCCATCGACGATAGCGTCGGCGAAGAACTCCCTGCCGAGCCAGGGCACAGTGCAACGGTTGACGTTGATTTCCTGACCGCGCGCATCACGATGGATGTCATCCTGCGAACGCTTTTCTCCCACGCAACGACACAAGCCGAGGCGAACAGCGTTTCAAAAGCGATTCGTGGACTGACCCGACAAAGTATGCGTGAAGTGTACTGGGCCTTTATCCCACCTAATTGGCTGCCTTACCCCGGACGTGCTGCCAAGCTCGAGCATCTGCAAACCATCAACAGAATGATTGCCACGCACATCAAGGCGCGAACAAGCGGAGCCAAGGGTGGCAACACCCATAACGATGTGCTCGACATGCTGCTGGCGGCCCGTGACGATGCTCCAACGACTGGCAGTGCATCGCTCACATCCCAGGAAATTCACGACAACTGCATCCTGCTCTTTACCGCAGGTTTCGATACCGCTTCTTCTGCGCTGACCTGGTGGGTCGGTTTGATGGCGACGCACCCGGATGTCGTGGAAAAATTGCGCCTCGAAATAGATGGCGCAAGCATCAGCACCTCGCCGATGGAAAGCATCGCGCGCCTGCCTTATCTGAACGCGACGATCAAAGAGGCCATGCGCCTCTACTCGCCGTCTACAGCACTATTTACCCGCGTCGCACTTCGCGACCTTGTGATCGGCGGAACGCCTGTTTCAAAAGGTACGCTGGTCGTGGTCCCGATCTGGCACTTGCACCATGATGCGCGATCTTTTGCCGAACCCGATATTTTCCGTCCGGAGCGCTTTATGCCCAACGCGCCACCCATCCCGCGCAGCGCCTACATGCCCTTTGGGGCGGGGCCCCATTTCTGCCTCGGCCAACATTTCGCCAGCATGGAAATGGCATTGATTGCCGCTCATCTCGTACAGAATTTTGACCTCGACATGGAAGAAGGTGCAGTTCTGCCCGAACCGGTTGTGGATGTTGCGCTAAAGCCAAAGTCGACCATGCGCGTGCGGTTTACGCGGCGCCCTTCTCGCACGAAGCCGATGCCATGAGTGATCCCTTGCTTTCGAATCAAGCATTTTTAGGAAATAGCATGAAGCGTCTGTTCGTATTATCCGTTTTAGCACTGTCGACTGTCGTGCACGCTGAAGACAAACACCAATACAGCTTCGTGATGATTGATGGCAACAAGCTGGCCTATTCCTGCAGTGGCAAGGGCAATAAAACGGTGTTGCTGATCGAGGGGATGGGCCTGGATGCACACAAGTCGTTCAAGAACATCTATCACAATTATCAAGCCGACGGTTACCAGATCTGCATGTATGACCGCGCCGGTGTCGGTGCCAGCAGCATTGCCAAGCCGCGCGTTCGCTCGGTGAAAGAGCTAGCCGATGAATTGAATGCAGTGGTGGAGGCAAATAAATGGAGCCACTTGATATTGGTTGCCCACTCGTTTGGCGGCTTCGTGGCGCGAGCCTACACCCATCAGTACCCTGCCAAAGTTGACGGTATTCTGTTTGCCGATAGTGCGCATGAATCCTGGTACTACGACATGAAGCTGTCGATGTCCGTCGCCGGTTGGAAAATCATGGAAAACATTATCGAATGGGAAAAGCAGGAACACTCCCATGAAGATTTAGTGGAAGCTGTTATTGCAGCACCAAGTTTTACTGTCCCCGACAAGCTGCCCATTACCGTGATGAGTCGCGGTCTGCCTCACAATACTCTGCGCCAGGCCAAGATGAGTTACGCCGATGTGGATGCCTACAATGCTGCCTGGAACAGCTCCCAATACAAACTGTTAAAACTTTCCTCGAATGCCGAACACGTGACCATGCATTACTCCTCTCACTTCGTGGATGAGAACGATCCGTGGCTGGTGCTGGACGAGCTCTACAAACTTCAGCAGCGCGTGGAAGCAAGCTCTCTTCTCCCCTGAACGTCTACTTTGGGTCGTATGCTGCCACCCACACTAAAACTTTCTACCTGCACTGTTCATTGCGAAAGCCTGCTCCTCACCACTTCCTCGGCAGCTTCTTCAACACCACCAATTGCCGATCCTGGTCTCTTCTCAGAAATCCGCCTTGCACCAGATCACGTATGACGTGATTGACCATTTCGCGGGTGGCACCGACTCGATCGGCAATTTCTTGCTGGGTGATGGTGATGGGAGTGCTGTGGGCAGTGTGCTCGAATGGCACGATCTCGTTGAACAAGGTGACGATGCGTTCGTAAACACCATCGAGTGCCAGGCTTCGCACTTGCTGGGTGGCGTGGCGCACGCGTGCGATCAGTTTCAGAATCAGGCTTTCGGCGAACTCCGGGTAGTCGCACAGGAATTGCCGTATCTCGTTTTCATGCACCACGATGCATTGGCTATCCAGCATCGCTTTCACCGAGGCGGAACGCACACCGCCATCGAGCAATAATTCGCCGAAAAATTCGCCGGGTTCCAATACGTTGTAAACCAGCTCGCGGCCCTTGTCGTCGCGGGTAAACACCTTCAAGCGACCTGCCACCAGAATGTAGAGTGCGTCGGAGGCATCGCCCTCTTCGATCAGCAATTGCCCGCGCTTGAACGATTGAACATTACCGCGCGTGCCAAGCAAGGCCAACAGCTCAGGCGACAGACGATCCGACTCGCGTTTAGTGGCCTCCGCTTTCATTTTGCCCCCCGGCGAATGCGCGTGATTCTTGTGTACTTTTAACGCGACATCGCGATGCAGACAAGCGTTTTCGTGCAGGTGAAATATTTATGTTGTTTTGCAAACGCACCGATGGGAAGTCGTTTTGAACCAAACACCATTGCCAACGATAATCGTAAGGAAATTGTAAGGATTAAATTACGTAGCCCGGGTCACGCTTCACCGACCCGGATGCCGGATTCCGAAGGGGCGACTTTCCAAAATACATTTTACGAAATAGACGATTCGAATGCGTTGCGTCGAAAGTTTGAGAACCCGGGTCGGTGAAGCGTGACCCGGGCTACGATGCTTGGGCGCAGCAAGCAGGCGCCCCTACGATGCTCAGGTTTCACTCGGAATGGCGGCGGGCACCTTGGCTGTTTTCGTCTTTGGTGAAATCCAGACGCGAAAGACAAACCAAGCCAAAAACAAGGCGCCAATCGAGAAGATGGTATCGCCGGGAACCCGCATCCATACCAGCAAATCGATGATCGGCTTACCCATGAAATCGGCCGAGCGCGCATACCAGTAACCATTTTCCAGCACCGCGTTGAGTTGCAATAAGCCCAATGGCAACAAGGTCAGCAAAGCCATCATGGTCAGGCCGATGTTCAGGGTCCAGAAACTGTTGCGCAGCAATTTTTCATTCCAGACGGCGTCCGGTTTCAAACCGCGTACGCAAAACAGCAACAGGCCGATGCCGAGCATGCCGTACACGCCAAACAATGCCGTGTGACCATGCAATGCGGTCAGGTTCAAACCTTGCATGTAGTACAGCGCGAGCGGCGTGTTGATCAGGAAGCCGAACAAGCCGGCGCCGATCAGATTCCAGAACGAGACCGAGATGAAGAACATCAAGGGCCATTTATAACGCGCCATCCACGGCGTTGCCTTGCTATGCGACCAGGTTTCATAGGCTTCGATACCGATCAATGCCAGTGGCACCACTTCGAGCGCCGAGAACGAGGCACCGAGAGCGATCACGGCAGTGGTCGTACCTGTGAAGTACAGATGGTGAAAGGTGCCGAGAATGCCGCCGGCCATGAAAACAATTGTGGCAAACAATACATTCACGGTTGCGGATTTTCCGCGCACCAGACCCAGCTTCACGAACAGGAAGGACATCACGGCAACCGCGAAGACTTCAAAGAATCCTTCGACCCACAGATGCACTACCCACCAACGCCAGTATTCGACCATCGACAAATGCGTGTGCTCGCCCCACATCAAACCGGCCGCATAAAACATGCCGATCGCGACGGTGGATAAAAACAGCAAACCGACAATCGACGACATCTCATCCTTGCGACGCAATGCCGGCCACAAGCCGCGGCCCATCAAGATGAGCCAGACCATCAAACCGACAAACAGGAAGGCCTGCCAGAAACGGCCGATATCCACGTATTCCCAACCCTGATGACCGAACCAGAAATTATTGGCCAGACCGAGTTTTTGCATCACCGCAAACCATTGCCCGGTGAACGCGCCGACGACAATGATCAGCAAACAGGTAAACAGAAAATTCACGCCGAGACGCTGGAATTTCGGTTCATGCCCGGAGATGGCCGGTGCGATATACAAACCGGTCGCCAACCACGCGGTCGCAATCCACAAGACCGCGAGTTGTGTATGCCAACTGCGAGTTAGTGAATACGGCAAAATCTCCGCCAATTTGAATCCGTAGAAATACTGACCCTCAACCTGGAAATGCGCGGTCGTTGCACCGAGCAGAATTTGCACAAGAAACAAGGCGAGTACCAGCCAAAAATATTTTGCGGTCGCTTTCATCGACGGCGTAACCACGATACCGCGCAATGGGTCTGTGGCCGGCGGAGTGACCGGGCCTTCCTTGCCGTGATAGACCGCATAATGCCAGGCCAGCAAACCGATGCCGGCAATCATGAACAGCACGCTGAAAACGGTCCACAAGAACGTACTGGACGATGCCTGGTTGCCGACGGTCGGATCGTACGGCCAGTTATTCGTGTAGCTCACGCTGGCATTCGGACGATTGGTCACGGCGGCCCAGGAAGTCCAGAAGAAAAACGCTGACATCTGGCGACGGTGTTCCATCGTGTCGACGGTGCCGTCTTTCATCGCATAGGTTTCGCGCAGTTTTTGCGTGGCCGGATCATTGCTAAACAGGCTTTCATAATGGGCGGCCACTTCCGAGATGGCTTGCGCGCGTTCATCGGTAATCGTCAGCGTGTCCGTGGCTGGATCATAAGTATTGGCACGAATATCCGGCTGCAATTCCGCACGCAGTTTTGCCTGATCGCCGGCTGGCAGGAATTTATATGCCTTGCCGTATTGCCCACTGGCACGAAGGGACAACCAGGCTTCCGATTCGCGATGCAACCAATCGGCACTCCAGTCCGGCGCCACCAAGGCACCATGGCCCCAGATGGAACCCAATTGCTGTCCGCCGATGCTTTGCCAGACGGTACGTCCGGTTTCGATATCGTCGCGGGTAAAGAGCACCTGACCGCTTTGCGTGGCGATCGTGCCGGGAATTGGCGGTTGCTGGCGATGGATTTCACCACCCATCCAGAGCAACACGCCAAAACCGGCAATCAGCAAGGCCGTCAGTCCAATCCAGAGGCGTCTGGTCGTATTCATCGCACATCTCCACTTTTTTTGGATGTGCCATGTTTATCGATATTGCCGCGATGCCTCATGACTTACATCAAGCAGCGGTCACTTTTCCCTCAGTCGCGCAGCACCGGTCTTGCCAGTTGTTCCAGTTGCTTGAGCTGGGTGAGTTCGATTTCGCGGCGTTCGACCTGGACCAGGCCTTCGGTCTGGAAACGGCGCAGGACGCGGCTCACCGTTTCCGGTGCCAGCCGTAAATAATTGGCCATGTCGGTACGGCTCATGGTGAGATGGAATCGGGTCGCGGAAAAACCGCGCGCCGCATAGCGCCGCGATAACGCAATGAGAAACGCGGCCATGCGCTGGTCGGCGGAATAGTCGCCGGCGAGTAACGCGGCCTTGCCGATATCCTGCGAAAGCAAACGAAACAATTGCGTCTGCAGCCCCGGCATCCTGGTTGCCAGCAAGGCCATTTTCGGAAACGAAAAACGGCATAGCATCACGGTATCCAGCGCCACTGCATTGCAGGGATATTTGGCGTGATGGATTGCATTCAAGCCGATCACTTCGCCCGGCAGGAAAAACCCCTGCACCTGCTCGTTGCCGTCGGTATCGACGACATAGGTTTTGACGGTGCCGCCACGTACGGCGGCAATGGCGTTGAAATCATCGCCTTCGCGAAATATGTGGTCGCCTTCGTGGAACGGCCCGATGTGTTCGACCAACACATGCAAATCCTGCAAGGCGTTCTTGCTGAACCCTTCCGACAGGCAGGCGCTTGAAAAGGCGCAGGTACTGCAAAAACGAATTTCATCGCCGTCGTCGGCGATGGGCGATATCCGTCGTTTTACGCTCATCGCGAAAGCCCCGCCGCAGTCTTCAGATGGTCTTTGAAAACTGTAGCACGGTAGCGGATGGATTGAGGTAGGCATCGAAGCATGCGGCAATGATACGCAGAAGCAGACGACCACGCGAGGTAGCTTTCAGATGCGTCGGCGATATGGTGACCAGCCCGTCTTCCGCAAGGCTTTGCAGTTTTTTCAGGTCAGTGTCGAAGTATTCGTTAAAATAGATATCGTGCCGTTCCTCGAATTTGGCGATGTCGATTTCGCCCTGACACATCCAGCGTTGAATCAGGTCGGCGCGAATCACATCGTCTTCGCTCAGGTTCATGCCGCGCCATATCGGCAAATGGTCTGCTTCGACCGCAGCCTCCCAACTCGGCAGATCGCGCGGATTCTGGCTGAAGCTTTCGCCAATATGACTGATCGAACTCACGCCCAAACCAATCAAGTCGCTGTCGGCATGCGTGGTATAGCCCATGAAGTTGCGATGCAAATCGCCGCGTTCCTGCGCAATGGCGAGTTCGTCTTCGGGCAGGGCGAAATGATCCATGCCGATATAGCAGTAACCGGCCTGCGACAATTTTTCGATTGCCAATTGCAGCAATGACAATTTGGTCTCGGCGCTCGGCAATTGAGTTTCATCCAGTTGCCGCTGCGGTTTGAACAGTTGCGGCATATGGGCATAGCTATAAACCGCGATGCGGTCCGGTCGCGCTTCGATCACGGTATCCAGTGTTTTACCGAAACCGGCCAGCGTCTGTTTCGGCAAGCCGTAAATCAGATCCACGTTTACGGATTTGAAACCGCTATCGCGACAGGCCTTGATCACGGCCAGTGTTTCTTCGACCGATTGGATGCGGTTGACCGCTTCCTGCACTTCGGGATCGAAATCCTGCACGCCGAGACTGGCGCGGTTGAAACCCATTGAAGCGAGCGCAGCGATGTCATCGGGCTTCACGCAACGCGGATCTATTTCGATGGAAATGTCGCGGTTCTCCGACTGGCTGAAATGGAAATGCTGCCACAGGAATTGCATGAACTCGCCCAATTGTGCGGGGCTCAGAAAATTCGGCGTGCCGCCGCCGAAATGCAATTGCATCACTTCGCGGTCGCTTTCAAATAGCGGCGCGACCATCGCGACTTCCTTGCGCAAATCTTCCAGATATTTTTCGCCGCGTTTCTCATCGCGCGTGATGATGCGATTGCAGCCACAATAAAAACACGGGCTGGCACAGAACGGAACATGCACGTAAATGGAGAGCGGGCGCGGAATCGGGTCTTCGTTGCTGCGCTTGATCACTTCCAGCAAATTCGTTTCGCTGAATTGACCGGAAAACTGCGGCGCAGTCGGATAGGAGGTATAGCGCGGGCCCGGACGGTCGTAGCGTCGCAGCAGATCGGCGTCAAATGGCGGCGGTGTAATCATGGCCAGATCATATTGGCCCGTACTGAAAAACGCTTTGACTTGAGTCAAACGCCGGTCCGGTTTTTGCTGAATACGCCGAATTTCTCAAGCCATGGCAAAACCCGTAAACTAAACGGCACTGCCTGTCCCTAACGAGAGCCCCATGCCTGTCCTGCGTTTTGATGCCGTCAGCAAAACCTATGCGGGGCCGCACAATGCGTTGAACGACATCAGTTTTGCGGTCGAGGCCGGCGAGATGCTGTTCGTTACCGGCCATTCCGGTGCCGGCAAAAGCACGCTGTTGAAATTGATCCATCTCAGCGAGCGAGCCACCCGCGGCACGGTGCTGGTGAATGACCGGAATCTGGCAAAAGTCCGTGGCCGCCAAGTCGCTTTTCACCGCCGGCAAGTAGGCGTGGTGCATCAGGACCACCATTTGTTGATGGACCGCAGCGTATTCGACAACGTGGCACTGCCTTTATTGATTGAAGGCGTACCCTCGAAGGAAATCGGCAAGCGCGTTCGCGTAACGCTGGAAAAAGTCAGCTTGGCATCGAAGGAAAAGACCCGTCCGAGCGAATTGTCTTCCGGCGAGCAGCAACGTGTCGGCATTGCACGTGCATTGATTTCCCAGCCGCTGTTGTTATTGGCCGATGAACCGACCGGGAATCTCGATCCTTCGCTGGCAGCCGAGATCATGGGGTTGCTGGCCAGCCTGTCTGCCCAGGGCAGCAGCGTGATTATCGCCAGCCACGATCTGGCCCTGGTCAAGCGCATGCGCAAACGCGTGCTGGTATTAAGCCAAGGCAAGCTAATGGACGATATCGCGCCAGAGGAGCTGGCCCCATGAGCACCACACGCACCAACAACTCCGGTTTCGGCGCCCGCTTTGGCGCCTGGCGCGATCAACATGTGTATTCCCTGCTGTCGAGTCTTGGCCGGATTGCCTCGAAACCTTTTTCCACCTTCCTGATCGTCGGGGTGATGGCGATCGCCATGGCGATGCCCTTGGCGCTGGGCATGGTGCTGCTGAACGTGCAACGGGTTTCCGGCACAGTGCAGGCGGCACGCGAAATGAGCGTATTCCTGAAGCCCGAAGTGACGCTGGATCAGGCTAATGCGCTGGCCAAAAAGCTGGAGCAACGCGGTGATGTCGAAAAAGTCACCGTGGTCAGCCCGGACGAAGGCCTCGCGGAATTCCGCAAGCTGAGCGATCTGGCGCAAAGCATCGATCTGCTCGGTAGCAACCCCTTGCCGAGCGTCCTGAAAATTCGTCCCAAAGACGATGGCATGGCCTTGGCCGAAGCTCTGCAGCAATGGCGCGAAGCCGATGTCGTGCAGCACGACGGCCAATGGCGACAACGCCTGAATGCCTGGCTGAGCCTGGGCGAGCGCATGCTGAAAATATTGAGCATCCTGTTCGGCGTCGGCGTGCTTCTGGTGGTGGGCAATACCGTGCGTCTGGACATCGGCACCCGCCGCGAAGAGATTGCCGTGATGCAGCAATTGGGCGCTACCGATGGCTTTATCCGTCGGCCATTCCTCTATCTCGGTTTCTGGTATGGCCTGGCCGCAGGCGCGCTGGCGCTGGCCTTGTCCCTATTCGCCGGCTTGGCACTGGATGAACGCCTGCGCCCCTTGCTCGCCAGCTATGACAGTCGCTTTGCACTGCAGGGACCTGATTTGACGATGGTATTGGCGTTGCTGGCCGGCAGCGCCATACTGGGCTGGATGGGTGCATGGCTCGCCAGCGGCCATCATCTCAGGCAAACTCGACCTACAGATTTATAATTCAAGACCTTATGAATACACCCAGTTTCAAAATGTTCGACACGGCAACACCACGCATCATGGTTGTGGATGGGTCGAAAGTCGTGCGCAAAATGATCGAAGGTGTATTGCGTCAACAATTGCCAGACCTGGAATTCATCGGCTGCGAAACCGCCGAAGAAGCGAAGGCCGCATTGCAATCGGGTAGCGTCAATCTGGTCACGATGGCCTTGCGCCTACCCGATATGGATGGCCTGGAGTTGGCGAAATATATTCGCGAACATACGCCGCAAGCCTATATCCCGATCATCGTGGTCTCCGGCGATGTGCAGGAACGTCTTGAAACGCGTTCGATCACCGATGACGTGACCGATTATTTCGACAAGTCGCTCGGCTTCGGCGCATTGGCCGCTTTCATCAAAGGTTATGTCGCTCCGGAATCCGAAGCTGGCTGTGAAGTGCTTTATGTCGAAGACAGCCGCGTGGTCGCCATGGCCACCCGCCGCATGCTGGAAAAACACGGCTTGAAAGTGGTGCATGCCACCTGCGTCGAAGATGCCGTCGCCCATCTGGAAACCATGATGGCGCAAGGTCGCATTCCCGGTCCCGACATCGTATTGACCGACGTGTATTTGAAAGGCGACCTGACCGGCAAGGATTTGCTGCAAAGCATCCGCAATACTTTCGGTTATCCGAAAGGTTTGTTGCCTGCTCTCGTCATGACGGGCGATGCCAATCTCGCCAACCAGACCGACTTGTTGCGCGCCGGTGCGAATGATCTGGTGCAAAAACCGATCGAAGAACGCTTGCTGGTGACCAAACTTTTATTCCAGCTACGCGTCGGCAGACAAATGCGCGAGAAGATGCAAAAGAAATAGCCCAATTTGCGAGCTACTTTGTGGGAGCTGCTTTAGCAGCGATTAGCTGATTCAGATTATCGCAGTCGGAAATTTTCAATAGCTGCTAAAGCAGCTCCCACAGTCCATTCAGCCTAATGCAAGAAAATACTATCCAGCTCGAAGCTTCGTGGAAATCACGCGTCGGCGACTATCTGCAACGCCCTGATATGCGCACGCTATCGGATTTTCTGCGCAGCGAAAAAGCGAAAGGCAAAAAAATCTATCCGCGTGGTACCGACATTTTTACGGCGCTGAATACAACGCCATTCGAACAAGTGAAAGTCGTCATTCTTGGGCAGGATCCCTATCACGGTCCGGGTCAGGCACATGGCCTGTGTTTTTCGGTTTTGCCCGGCGTCGACATTCCGCCTTCGCTGCGGAATATTTATACCGAAATCGAACGAGATTGCGGTATCGCCAAACCCAATCACGGCTGCCTGCTGCATTGGGCCAACCAGGGCGTGTTGTTATTGAATGCCGTGCTGACCGTGGAAGATGGCAAGCCGGGATCGCATCAAGGCAAGGGCTGGGAAGGTTTTACCGACCATATCGTCGAACAACTGAATGCAGAATGCGAAGGCTTGGTATTCATGCTCTGGGGCAGTTACGCACAAGCCAAGGGGCGCGTGATTGATTCCCGCAAACATTGTGTATTGCGTGCGCCACATCCATCGCCGCTTTCGGCTTATCGCGGCTTCATGGGTTGCGGACATTTTTCCGCTGCCAATCGTTGGCTTGTCGGCGGGCAAAAGAAGCCGATTGATTGGTCGGTGCCGGATATTGTGTAAACATGTTGTGTTGCGTCGTAGGAGCGTCCTTTAGGCGCGAAAAATCACGCCAGATCTTTCGCGCCTAAAGGACGCTCCTACGATTCAAATCGCGACTTAAGCCGCCAGGGTCTTCGCTTCAAACTCCGCCAACCACTCGTCATCCGAACCTTCGCTGACACCTTCAAACAGGAAGGTGCTGAGATAGCGTTCGCCAGTGTCAGGTAACATCGCCAGGATTACCGACCCTGGCTCGGCTTTTTCCGCGACACGCAATGCCGCTGCCAAAGTAGCGCCGGCCGAAATTCCGACGAACACACCCTCTTCGGCCGCCAATCGACGTGCTGTGTCACGTGCGAGTACATCATCGACCGGGATGATTTCATTGGCGATATTTTGATTCAGTACGGCCGGAATAAAATCCGGCGTCCAGCCCTGGATTTTATGCGGCGCCCAATCCTTGCCCGACAGCAAGGACGCACCGGCCGGTTCGGTCGTGATGATTTTTGTCTGCGGCCGGGCCACTTTCAGCACTTCGCCAACTCCGGTCAAAGTGCCGCCCGTGCCCCAGCCGCTGACAAAATAATCCAGCCGTTTACCGGCAAAGTCTTGCAGGATTTCCGGCGCCGTCGTGCTGCGGTGGTATGCAGGATTCGCCGGATTCTCGAATTGTCTCGCCAAAAACCAGCCATGCTTGCGCGCCAATTCTTCGGCCTTGCGAACCATGCCGCTGCCGCGTTCTGCCGCCGGTGTCAAAATGACTTTCGCGCCGTAGGCACGAATCAATTTTCTGCGTTCAATCGAAAACGTTTCGGTCATCACGGCAACAAATGGATAGCCCCGTGCAGCGCAAACCATTGCAAGCGCGATGCCGGTATTGCCGGAGGTGGCTTCAACTACGGTTTGTCCGGGCTTCAACAAACCTTTTTGTTCGGCATCGAGAATGATCGCGAGCGCGAGACGGTCTTTCACCGACCCGCCGGGATTGAAGGATTCCACCTTGACGTATAAATCCACATGCGATGGTCCGATTCGATGCAGTTTTACAATCGGTGTGGAACCGACGGTATCGAGAATGCTGTTGTAGATCATGGAAAGCTCCTGAATATTTTTATGCTGCTGCCAGCAAAGAAGGTTTTATCTGGATTTCTTCTGCACCCAGCGGCGTATTGCCGAACCAGTGCAAACTGTTCGCGAATGCGGCGACTTCACCGATGATCAACAAGGCTGGCGATTTGACTTGGTGTTGCATCGAACGCTGCGATAGATTTTCCAGCGTGCCGACAATCACGCGTTGTTCGGGTCGCGAACCGTTTTCGATCAGGGCAATCGGCGTACTCGCATCACGGCCATGCTCGATCAATTTGTTTTGCAGCCGCTCCAGACTGGCCACGCCCATGTACACGGCCAATGTTTGTTTCTCGGCTGCAAGTTGTTGCCAATCGAGGCTGTCTTCCGATTTCGCACAATGCGCCGTGACGAAACGCAAGGATTGCGCGTGATCACGATGCGTCAACGGGATGCCGGCATAGGCGGCACAGGCCAAGGCTGCGGTAACGCCGGGAACTATTTCATACGGAATGTCATTTGCCCGCAGCACTTCGCATTCTTCGCCACCACGTCCAAAGATAAACGGGTCGCCGCCCTTCAATCGCACGACTCGCTTGCCCGCTTTTGCATGCTCCACCAGCAAGGCATGAATTCCATCTTGCGTGGTGTAGTGATGGCCGGATTCTTTCGCAACTTCGATAAATTCTGCATCACGGCGTGCCAATGCCAATACTTCCTTACTGACCAGTCGATCATGCAGAATCACATCGGCTTCGTTCAATAAACGCAGTGCACGCAAGGTCATCAGACCGGCATCACCGGGACCTGCGCCCACGAGTGCGACCGAACCCTGTTTAGCTTGCGCATCCTGCTGCGACAATGCCGACAACAAGGCATGCTCGGCCTTGATAGTTTGGCGTTGACGCAATAAAGATAAAACCGGACCTTGCAACAATTTTTCAAACCAGCGCCGACGCTGCGGCAATACCGGCAAGTGCTGGCGAATACGTTCGCGATGCTGGGCAAGCAAAGCGGTGAGGCTGCCATAGGATTCGTCAAATTGCGCTTCCAGTTTTTCGCGAATATGGCGCGCCAACATCGGTGCGGCACCGGCACTGGAAATTGCGATTTGCAAAGGTCCGCGTTCAATCACCGATGGCACCTGGTAACTCGATAGTTCTGCATCATCGACAACATTCACGAACAAACGGCGCGCTTCGGCGGCAGCAGCGATGTTCTGATTTACTGCATTATCATCGGTCGCGGCAACGACTAGCCAGACATCGCTTAGCCAGGATTCTTCGAACTTGCCGGGCAGATAATCAATTTCGTTATTCGATACGAGCACTTTCAATTCATCGACCAGTTCGGGCGAACCGACTCGAACCCGTGCACCGGCCGATCGCAAGGAAGCGATTTTTCTCACTGCGACCACACCGCCGCCCACGACCAGCACGGGACGATTTTTCAGGTCGGTAAACAAGGGGAATAAACGGCTGCTCATGATTTTGCTGGCTAGGGAACTGGCGGTGATCACACGCTAAACCCGGCGATGGGAAGGGTGAAATGATTTCGCCTACTGAGTCCATGCTCAGAAGTTATGTGCCACAGTCCGTTTGCACTGGACGCCTCCAGACACATGGGCTAGCATCATTTCATTCAGTTAAACCCGTTCGGAGAGCCGTCATGTTTCTCATGTGTTGTCGTACGCCGCGCTAAAAAATTCGATTTTCGCGTTCACGCTTCGAGAACTTTCCATGACACTGACACAACTCCGTTACTTGCTCGCCATTGCCGATTCGGGCCTGAATATCACGCTCGCCGCCGAGAAAGTGCATGCCACACAACCCGGCCTTTCCAAACAACTGAAACAACTGGAAGACGAGCTCGGCTTTATCCTCTTTACCCGTGGCGCCCGGAGCTTGGAGAGCATCACGCCCGCCGGCGAAAAAGTGATCGAGCACGCGCGCATTTTATTGGCTGAAGCAAATAATATCCGTGCGATCGCAGCGAATCTGCGTCGCGATAATCAGGGCGAATTGCATATCGCCACCACGCACACACAGGCACGTTACGCACTGCCCGCAGCGCTGGCCGCATTGAACCGCCAGTTCCCGAATGTGGCCGTACATCTGACGCCGGGTGGCGATGGTGAATCGATAGCCAGCCTTGCGCGTGGCGATGCCGAGATTGCCATTATCAGTACTGCCGGAAACGCACCGAGTGCTGCCGATCTGGCTATCCCCCTATATCGTTGGGATCGTGTCGTACTGGTTTCCAAACAACATGAACTCGCGAAACTGGACCGACCGCTCACTTTGGCCGATATCGCGAAATTTCCATTGGTCAGTTACGAATCCACCCGCGAACCGGAATCGTCTTTACGCCAGGCGTTTTCGAAAGCCGGCCTCGAAATGAGCATCGCCGTCACTGCACGCGATGCCGACCTGATCAAGACTTATGTGCGCGCCGGATTCGGCGTGGGCGTATTGGCTGAAATGGCGATTACGACTGAAGATTCGGACTTGGTCGCCATACCTGCGGATAATTTATTGCCGCGTTGCACGGCTTGGCTATTACTGCGACGTGATCGCGTATTGCGCGATTACACACAGGCACTAATTACACGGCTGCTTCCGCAACTTCATGCACTGGAACTGCAACGCGCGATTAGCGATGGCGAAACACTGAAGGTGAATCCGCTGCATTGGCGCGACATTGCAAGACCCGGCGCCATTGGCGATTTTGAAATCTGATAAAGGATTTATATCCAGACATCGTTTTCCGCGGTGAGCTCGCTGCCTGCCTCGCCGGTATTAATTACGCCACGCGGCTCGATGATCATGGCATGGCATTCGCTGTTCGCACGGGTGATGTGTTCGATACCTTTAGGTACCACGAACATTTCACCTGCTTTCAACACCACATCGCGATCACGGAAACCGATTTCCATTTCACCCTGCACGACCAGAAAGACTTCATCAGTATGCTCATGGCTATGCCAGACAAACTCGCCCTGCAATTTCACCAGTTTGAACTGGTAGTCATTCATTTCGGCAATGACTCGCGGCGACCAGTGCTCGGAAAATTTCGCGAGTTTTTCAGCCAGATTTATCGCATTGGTTTTCATGCAAGCCTCGATATTTGAGATTGATTGCATGATATCGGATTTGCAGGTTGGGGCACCGCCCGACGCTTAGATATGAATTCCACACTCGCGTATCAAGCCGGCAAAGCGGGTATCTTCCTCACGCATGCCCGGCTCCCATTTCGATGTCGTGTGGGTATCGCCAATCGAGACGTAACCGTTATGCCAAAGCGGGTTGTAGGGCAGATCGTGAATCTGCAGATAGGTCCAGATATCGCGATCGGTCCAGTCGGCGAGTGGGTGTATTTTCCAGCGGCCATCACGCAATTCTAGGAAATCGATATTCGCACGCGTGGTAGATTGCGAACGTCGCAAACCGGCAAACCAGGTGCGTACATTCAACTCTTTCAATGCCCGCTGCATTGGTTCGACTTTATGCAACTGATTATAGCGGCGAATACCTTCGGCACCGCGTTCCCACAAGGCACCGTTACGTGCCTGATTCCAGGCGCTGCTGACCTGAGGTGTGAATACTTTCAGGTTCAGGCTCAATCGCGTTTGCAACTCATCGACGAAGCGATAGGTTTCCGGAAACAGATAACCGGTATCGACAAGAATAATTGGCAGGTTCGCGCGCTGGCTGGTCAACATATGCAAGGACACGGCCGCTTGCGCACCGAAGCTGGACGAAAGGGCGTGCTCGCCGGCGAGGGATTCCAAAGCCCAGGCAACGCGTTGTTCAGCACTTCGCGTTGCCAACCAGCTATTCAAATCTGCCAGCGCGCGCGAATCTTCGGCGGCGGTTACAAGATCGGGCAAGGTCATGACACTAACTCCATATCAATGGTTTTCGGTTCCGACAAAACGCCGGAGCGAAATAAATAATCACCAAATGCTTCGTTATCCAGACGCTGCGAGGCGTAATCACGTAGCAGTGGTTCGAGTGTTTCCAGGATGCCTGCCTCGTCGATATTTTCCTTGAATAAACGATTCAAACGACGGCCCTGAAAATCAGCACCCAGATGCAGGTTGTAACGGCCAAGTGCCTTACCCACGAGTGCGATTTCGCCGAGATACGGGCGAGAGCAACCATTCGGGCAACCAGAAATCCTCAACAAAATCGGCGCATGTTCGAGCGAATATTTTTCCAGGATCACTTCGATGCGATCGAGGAAACTTGGCAGATATCTTTCGGCCTCTGCCATCGCCAGGGTGCAGGTCGGGAATGCCACGCAGGCCAATGCATACAAACGCATCGCACTGCTGTGTTGGTAATTATCCAGACCGTATTCTTTTACCAGCAGATCAATTGCATCGCGTTGATCGGCGGCAACACCGGCAATAATCAGATTCTGGTTCGGTGTCAGGCGGAAATCACCTTGATGGATTTTTGCGATTTCGCGCAGTCCGGTCAGTCCCTGCTGTTTTTCGGAATCGACCAGACGTCCACTTTCAATGCGTAGTGTCAAATGCCAGCGACCATCAAAACCTTCGGTCCATCCAAAGCGATCGCCACTATGGACGAAGCCATAGTCACGGGCTGGCGGCAATTTTTCACCGATGCGCTTTTCGACTTCGTCGATGAACCAGGCAAGACCGTGTTTATCGATTGTGTATTTCAGACGCGATAATTTGCGATCACTGCGATTGCCGAAATCGCGCTGCGTGGTCAGCACGGCTTCAGCAGCCGGAATCAATTGCTCCGGACGGATAAAACCGAGCACGTCGGCCAGCCGCGGATAAGTACGGGCATCGCCATGGGTGCTGCCCATGCCGCCGCCCGCCAACAGGTTGTATCCTATCAATTCGCCATTTTCGATAATGGCGATAAAGCCCAGATCCTGACTGAATACGTCAACATCATTGATCGGAGGCACCGCGATACCGATTTTGAATTTACGCGGCAGATAGGTCGGGCCATACACGGGTTCTGATTCATCGGCGCCGACGATTTGTTTTTCATCGAGCCAGATTTCGTGATACGCCCGCGTGTGCGGCAGCAAATATTCCGATAACGCCACCGAGGCTGCATGCACAGCGGCATACGCTTTAGATTCGACCGGATTGGCGCTGGCCATCACATTGCGGTTCACGTCGCCGCAGGCGGCCACGGTGTCCATCAGCGTTTGATTGATCGCGGCGATCGTCGGCTTCAGATTGCGCTTGATGATGCCGTGAATCTGGAACGCCTGACGGGTGGTCAAACGCAGACTGCCATTGCCGTATTGCGTTGCCAGCGCATCCAGATCCAGCCATTGCTGCGCCGTGGCAACACCGCCGGGCAAACGCGTGCGAATCATGAAACTGTAAGCCGGCTCGAGTTTTTGTTTACGGCGTTCTTCCCGGACATCGCGATCATCCTGCTGATAGCTGCCGTGGAATTTCAAAAGTTGCGCATCACCTTCGCGCAAGGCACCGGTGATCGGATCGGCCAGACTTTCGACCAGCGTACCGCGCAAGCCATGGCTATTGGCTTTCAGGGTTTCAACCGGAGACAGTGGCGCGTTCATCAGTAGACATCCTTGGCGTAGCGGCCGGCTTGTTGCAGCTCGCTCAGATATTCGGAAGCGTCTTCTTTCGACTTGCCGCCTTGTTCGCTGACGATTTTAAGCAAGGCCTGATGCACATCCTTACCCATCGCAATCGCTCCGCAAATATAGAGATGCGCGCCATTTTCCAGCCAGGCAAAAACTTCGGCGGCATTTTCACGCAGACGTTGTTGCACATAAATGCGCTCGGCCTGATCGCGCGAAAACGCAAGATCGAGACGATGCAACTGGCCTTTCTTCAGGGCTTCCTGCCATTCGAGTTGATACAAAAATTCCGAAGCAGCCGTACGGGCACCAAACAGCAACCAGTTCCTGCCGGTGGCACCGACTTCAATGCGTTCCTGCACAAAGCCGCGGAAAGGAGCAACGCCGGTGCCGGGACCAATCATCAAGATATCGCGCGAAGTGTCCGTAGGGGTCCGGAAACGTTCGTTGCGTTCTATGAAAACGGGAAGCTGCACACCGACATCGCGGTCAGCGAGAAAACCCGAGGCCAGACCGCGGCGCAGGTTTTCGTCTTTTTGATATTCCAGCAAGGACACCGTGATATGCGCTTCGTCACCGACAGCCTTGCGACTCGATGCAATTGAATAAAGGCGCGGTGTCAGCGGACGCAATGCATTCACCAGCTCCACAGCCTTCCATTCACCCGGATAGCGATTCAGTAAATCCGGCAATTGCTGTTGGGTGATAAATTGCGAAATCGCTTCGTTGTTTTCCGATGCCAGCAACTCATTCAAATCATTGCCGGAAAACCTTGTCGCATGTTGCTGCACAAAAGATTTGCTCAAGCGTGTCAGCTCGCGTTTCGAGCTCAGCCACTCATGCAATGACAAACTTTGCTCACCAATGGAAACTTTCTCATCGGCATTGAGCTTGAGTTGGCCCAATACCGTTTCAACGAGTGCAGGATGGTTTCGAGGCCAAACGCCCAATGCATCGCCAGGCTCATAGCTCAGGCTTTCATGCAACGCGATTTCAATATGACGGACATCTTGCTCGCTTTCTCTAGCGGTAATGCGTTGGTTGACCAGCACCTCGGCAAGATACGGCTTTTCACGGCCATACAAACTGCTCGCAATCGCCGGACGCAAGGGCGTCACCGTTGCCGAGCTGATGGAGGTTTTCAGAACTTCACGCGCCTGCGTCAAAGCATTTTGACGCCAGGGCGCAGCAACACTGGCTACATCGACATCGGCTTCACCGACATCGAATAAACGGGTGCCGCCCAACTCAGCGAGTCGGGCATCGAGCTTTTTCGCGATCGCGTTGAATTGCGGATAACTCGAGTCACCCAGACCCAGTACGGCAAATTTCAATTCTTTCAGTGACGGTGCACGACGACCGGAGATGAATTCGAAGAAGGCTTGTGCATCATCCGGCGGATCGCCATCGCCTTGCGTGCTGATCACGACATACAATAAGCGTTCGTTCGCCAATTCGCGAACCTGATAGGCATCGGCACGCAATAGACGTACCGACAGGCCTTGAGCCTGCGCTTCCTGCGACAGTGCTTCGGCTTCACGTTTGGCATTGCCGGTCTGGCTGCCATAGACAATCGTCAAACGCATTTCAGTTTGTGCATCGGCAACCGGTACTGCCTGCAACACGCGTTGCATTGGAGACAATTGCGCCGCCAGGCCTGCGGTATAACCCGACAACCACTGCAACGCCGATGGTTCGAGGCCTTCGGTCAAGCGCAACAAAAGACCCGCGCGTTCATCGGAAAGCGGTGAAGTGAGGGCATTGGCAAGCGTTGCGTTCATGGTTTGGCGGCTTTGGATGAGGCTTCACTCTATGAAGCCGCGCCTTTGAACGGAAAGTATGTTTGCTTATGTCCTTATGCCTTGTGCTCATTTCCGCGCGATTGAGGCAGAGCCGAGTATGCTGGCACTCTTTGTGCTCACCCAAACTGGTTTAACTATGTCGGTTCCGTTTTACGTCTTCGTTATCGTTGGTTTACTGGCGCAAATGGTCGATGGTGCGCTCGGCATGGCCTACGGCATTACCAGTTCCAGTTTGCTGCTTGGCCTCGGCCTGGCGCCTGCCGTGGTCTCTGCCAGCGTACATGCGGCCGAAGTCGCGACGACCGGCATTTCGGGCATAAGCCATGGCTATTTCGGCAATATCGATCGCAAATTGCTGCTGAAACTCGCCCTACCCGGTGCCCTTGGCGGCATGATCGGCGCTTTGTTGTTGACGCATCTTGACACTCCATGGCTGCGGCCAATCATTGCCGTCTATTTATTGATACTCGGCGTGTATCTGATTATTCGCGCCTGGCGCGGCTTGAATAAAGCGGCCAAAGTCAGCCATGTGAAAACCACGGCCGTCATCGCCGGATTTCTGGATGCCGTTGGCGGCGGCGGCTGGGGGCCGATGACCACGACAAGGCTTATTTCGCAAAATATGGAGCCGCGTTATGCGATCGGCACCGTGAATGCGGCCGAGTTCTTCGTCAGTCTGGCGATCACGATCGTATTCTTCAGCACGCTGGATTTATCGCATCTCTCGACCATCCTTGGCTTACTGATCGGTGGCGCGATTGCCGCACCGTTTGCCGCCTGGTTGACCAAACATCTGCCTGCGCGGATCACCATGGGAGTGGTCGGATCTCTGGTGGTGGTCATCAGCATTATCAATATCTGGCGGTATTTCGCGTAGGAGCGTCCTTTAGGCGCGACTGATCTGGCGGGATTTGTCGCGCCTAAAGGACGCCGCTACGAAACTCCATCGCTTCATCGCGATGAAAGTATTGACTATTTCAAAAAAGCCGGTATCTTAGGCTTCGTAATCCATCAAGACCGGCAGAGGGATAGGCCCGACGACGCCGGGGCAACCAGTCAATACGCAAGTATTGGAAAAGGTGCCAACTCCTACGGCGAACTCGTTCACCGGAAGATGGATCGCAAACGACGGAC
>Ga0209480_10000802_pt1 | contig 24292 bp, 19 predicted proteins | sample JI61114C2DNA_FD_187501 | JGI IMG/M metagenome (GOLD analysis project Ga0209480, IMG submission 187501) | Wastewater effluent complex algal communities from Wisconsin, to seasonally profile nutrient transformation and Carbon sequestration -... | ecosystem: Engineered > WWTP > Effluent > Algae... | reverse complement strand
CCAAGGCTAGTGACTGTCCCTTAATGCCGACCGACCTATCTATTGCCGTTGCTCCGATTGAGGTAAGTAAAAGTAGCATTGCTGCTACCGCTTCTAAGGCCTCTGTGGCCCCTTACTGGCCGCAATTAGATGGTCTGCGCTCCCTTGCCTTCCTTCTGGTTTTTCTGCATCACCTGGGGCGGGTTGCCGATGTGGAACGCGCTGCTCTTGGTTCGGCCATTGCTCCAGCCCTGCCTACTCTTGATGCCATCTGTGCCTGGGGTTGGGTTGGTGTGGACGTTTTCTTTTCGCTTAGTGGCTTTCTAATTACCCACTTGCTTCTTGCCGAGAAGGGGCGTTTCAATAGTATTTCCTTCAAGCAGTTCTTTGCCAGGCGCGCTTTGCGCATTTGGCCTGTTTATTATTTAGTGCTGCTTTTCGCCTGTGTTGTTGTGCCTTTGATGCAATGGCAGAGTTTGAATTGGCCCGTATATTACGAGTTCTTGGCCAAACAGGGAGTGCCCCTAACGTTCTTTGCCGGCAACTATAGTTTGACTTTTGCTAACAATATCTTGCTTAAATTTACCAGCGCCATGGCCTGGCCGATACTCTTCCTCTTTTTGCCACTTTGGTCTCTGGCTGTGGAAGAACAGTTCTACCTCACTTGGCCATTTTTGCTTAAAGTACTACCAACAGCCAAAGCGCTTTATCGCGCAATTGCCGCTCTGGCTGTCTTTTCTCTGGCTGCACGGGCTATTCTTTGGTACATTTCGCGTTACCAATACCATATTGCTTTCCCCGTTAATCTCTACTACCAGACTACTTTCTCTCACCTAGAGCCGCTCATGGCCGGAGCCGCTTGTGCAGTTACTGTGTATTATTTCCCAGACCTGTTACCTCGCCTCAAGCGTTTCGCCCCACTCCTTATTGCTGCTCTTGTGGCTGTGGTTGTGCCTGGCGCTATCTTCTTGCCTGATCTCGTCTACAACAGCTACTACAACATTGCCACCTTTAGTATTGTGGCCTTGGCCTGTCTGTTGCTTTTGACCACCACTTTGGTTTCGCCAGCATTTGCCAAGTTTTTTAGCAACAAGGCACTCTCTGCCTTTGGTCGCCTCACCTACGCTATGTATCTGGTTCATTACTTCGCCATTGCTATGGCAGAGAAAATCTGGCAGGGTAATAGCGCCCCGGCTTCAAGCTGGCAGTTACCGCACTGGCCGACTAAGTTTGTCTTAGCCCTCGGCATGACCTATTTGTTTGCTTTTGTTAGCTGGCATTTGCTAGAGCGTCATTTCTTGAAAATGCGCAAACACTTTAGCCGCTGATACGATCTCTATAGAGGCTTTCTGCAGACTGTCACAAGGCCAATTCCCGTGGGCATATCTGTGCCGCTCACAATCATGTTGGTGTCTAATTGCAAGACGCTGTTGACGATATTGGTTAGCCACTGCGGGTGGTTCTCAATTACAGAGTGCTCGTCTTTGTTGTTTGCATCTAAGCGTGCTTTCAACCAGGCCGGAAAGAAGAGCGGAAACTGACAGTAAGAGAGACGTTCAATATGAAAACCGGCAGCTGTTAGTTTGTCTTTTAAGTCTGGCTTTGAGTAGCGCCTGGCCGTATGCACATAGCGGTCATGACTGGTGTACAAACTATCGTTAGCAGGAACGCGCAAGACCATTGTGCCGCCAGGCTTCAAGACTGAATAGAACTGGCGCAGAGCTGCTAGATCGTCTTCTACTAACTTGTGATAGATGACATCGATTGAGGTAAGCAGGTCAAAACTGTTGGCGGCAAATGGCAGTTTTTCAACTGAGCTCTTGATGGCATCAATGCCGCGTTGCCTTGTGAAACTGAGAGCTTGATCGTGGGCATCGATAGCACTGACGTGGCCATATTTAGTTAGTGCCTTGGCTAACCAGCCTGTGCCGCAGCCGGCTTCGAGAATTTCGAGGTTTTCTTTTTGTTTTACGTATTTATCAATTAGCTTGAGTATGCAGTCGTGCACAGCCACATAGTAAAAATGGTCGTCTTCGCTACTAAATATGTTTCGATACTCGGCGGTTTCCATTGCTCTTTGCTTTTAGCTCCGCGCAGCACGATCAATTGCATCTGCGGTGACTTTGCTCAGAGAGCTTTTCTTGATGTTTTCGCCAGCTAACTCTCTGCCAGCTTTCTCGCGCTCCAGCTTCTCTTCAGGGCGCTCGAATCCAAGGCGCTCGCCGACAATATAGGTCGGTCTGCCTCTTGTCTCTTTCAGCACCTCAGCTAAGTACATCGCTAAAAGGCCCATGCAGCTGATTTGAACACCAGTCAGGAAAGTAAGAAAACTAATTAGGCCCAGTGACATACCAAAGAAGACGGCGTTTGGCGAACCACTGGCAAAAAGGCACTGGAGGAAGGACAGGGTAATAATTGAGAGGGCGAGGATAGGCACAAAATAAAGCGGTTGCATGTTGAAGGAAATTAGGCCTTCAACAGCTAGCTTTATTAGCCTTTTAGCCGAATAGCTACTTTGGCCAACTGTGCGAGCATCGCGGTCAAACGGAATAACCATTTGCTTGAAGCCCACCCATGGCACTAGGGCGCGGAAGAATTTGGTTTTCTCTGGGGCCGCGCATAGCGCATCGACGGCACGCCGACTAAGTAACCTGAACTCGCCAGCGTCAACAGGAATGTCGACTGAAGAAAAGGTATTCAACATGCGGTAGAAGGCAAAGGCAAGGAATTGTCTAAACCACGATTCTTTGCGGCTGGCTTGGCGGGTGAAGACTACATCGTAACCCTCGCGCCAGTATTGCAACATGGTTGGTATCAATTCTGGTGGATCTTGTAAGTCAGAGTCCATGTTGATGACCGCGTCACCGCGAGAGTGGTCTAGGCCAGCGCAGATGGCAGCAAGTTCGCCAAAATTTCTTGATAGTATAATTAGTTTGACGTAGTCGAACTCTGAGACCAGAGCTCGGCAAGCTTCGTTGGCCGGTGTGCGACTGCCGTCATCGACAAAAATTACTTCATAAAAAATCAAAGTAGGTTCAAGAACCTGAGCTAAGCGAGCGAGCAAGCTTCTCAAATTCGATGGTTCTTCGTTGTATACAGGAACAACGATGCTTAGCTGTGGTGAAAGTGGGTGTGGCAAAATTATGCTCAATAGGTGGAAGCAAAATGCCTCTTTAGGATTCCTGCGGCTAATTATATGACAATGCTAGACCTAATACTCCAGTTTCTTTTAAGAACTTCTTGACTTTGCCCGTTTTGGCTAATGATTTGTCCGTATAGGCCTACAATACTGAGTTTGAGCGCTTACTAAAATGTCTTAATTTATTGCGCTGAGCTAACTTCGCTTATCTGATTGAAGCGATAGTTGAAGGTATAGCGCACGTCGAGATATGTGGTTTTGAGCTCTTCCGGTAAAGGTAAGAAGGGGAATGTTTTGTTTAGAGAGGCTACAGCTGCCGCTTCAGCCTCTCTGTCTGCATTTTCTGCGGCACCATGAGGCATTGCTTTCGTCGAAACTAATTTGCCTGCCTTGCTTATGCGAAATTCAATAATGGCGATTCTGTCTATTCCGCGGGGCGGTATCCAGTTGTTTCTAACTTTCTGGTTGAGTAACTTTAGGTATTCGTATAGATGTGAGGGGGCACCTGTGCCGTCAGCGGAACGGCCGCCTGACTGTACGGTCAGTAATGTCAGCTTACCATCGCTGTCAATCGATTCGATCATGTTGGCAGGCTCGACTTCGCTAAGATAGGCCTGCGAATTTCGCGGGGAGTAGATTTAGTTGCCATTGCTTTCGAGTAGGCTGCAAAAGCAATGGAGTTATCTTTTCCTTTTGCGACAATGACAGTTTTCCAGCTGTCTGGAGCTTCGAATGTCAGTGGCGCGGCCGGATAGCTGATATTTTCCGCGGCTGGTGTTTGTTGCCTAATTGCATCAGATTTAGCTTCTGGCTCTGCTTTTGCTTTGTTCGCTTCTAGCAAATCAGTTTGTTTCTTCGGCTTGATCGCTAAGTTTGTTTTGTCATTGTTAGCGCTTCTAGAGTCAGGTCGCGATGTCAGATTCGACCTTGGATTCGATCTTGGTACAGGGGCTCCTGTTAGCGCTGGGCTTGCCACTGTATATAGTGCGCCTTTGTGTGCTTTGTTTGCAATTTCTTTTTCGCTTGAAGGTAAAATCTCTTTTCTGTCGATTGCATCGCTGGGGGCTACAAGCTCTATCTCAACTATTTGTCTTGTAGAGTTTGGCTTTCTTAGCTGATTTAAGTCAATATGAAAAAATAGACAAATTGCTAGTACTGTTGCCGGCAGTGCAAACGAGAAAAAGGCAATTGTCGGCGCTACGAGTTCTTCAAGTTCTGGTTCTAACGTTATTTTGTTCGAGCTTGCTAACGATCGAGATTCGAGCTCAGGCTTAAACAGTGTCTCAGTGCCGAAATGCAATTCTTGCCGTACCCTGAGCCAGCGCGTCACTGAGCAAAACTTTAGGGCTGTGAGCAGCAGCACCCAGGCAAGTACATCCGCTGCATGATCTGTCAGCACTATACAGCTTAGCCAAACGCCGCAGCTAGAGCCCATTAGTAGATGAGTTTTACTTTGACGCTCTAGCCAGTTATGCTTTTGCGATTTCGTATGCGGCCTCAAATAACTATCGTATGCACTCCCTGTGGTGTCAATGATAGCGATGCTGCTTACTGCTGATTCTTTATTGCGATCTAAGAGTGCTGTCTGTTCGGTCAAGGCAATTCACTACAAAAAACGACAATCCCATGCTAGCACGGGATTGTCATTAGATTATTCGGATCCTTAATCTAGCCTAGGCTAGATGCTTATTTGCCCATGGCTGCGAAGTACACAGCGCAAGCGTGGTCTAGATACTCTCTGGAGAGTCTAGGATCGGTCTGCAAGAAGGCGCAGAGGTTAATTACCTGGTCGACGATGTCTCTTGGGTGGCAGCAACGCATCATGCGCTTACCGCTACGGTATTGAGACTCAATCAAGTAGTTAACGGCTTCTTCGTTATAAGGTACGCCAGTGCGTTGGCAGTACTGCAGGAAGATCCACTTGAACTCATCTTCGGTAGGGTTGGTGATATTGATTTTGTAAGGAATCCGTCTCAAGAAGGCTTCGTCTACTAGATCGGCTGGGTTGAGGTTGGTTGAGAAAACAATCAACTGTTCAAATGGCACTTCTAGCTTTTTACCGGTGTGCAATGTCAGATAGTCGACCCGTTTTTCCAACGGTACAATCCATCTGTTCAACAGTGATTTGTGGTCAATTCTTTGACGGCCAAAGTCGTCGATCAGAAGCAAGCCGCAATTACTCTTAAGTTGAATTGGGGCTTCGTAGAGCTTGGTACCGTAGTCGAACTGAAGCTCGAGCATGTCAATCGTCAACTCACCGCCAACCACTACGCAAGGGCGCTGAATGCGCACCCATCTGTGGTCATAGTCTCTAGGGTAGTTGGCTGCTGAGACTTGTTCGTGGTTGTGGTTGTCGTACAAGCGAATGATTTGGCCGTCAATTTCTACTGCATACGGAATAAAGATGTGGCCTTTGAACGAGCGCACGATTCTTTCTGCAATTGAAGTTTTGCCATTGCCGGCTTCACCGAACAAGAACATCCCGCGGCCAGAGTTGATGGCTGGACCAACGGCGTTGATCGTACGGCGGTTGACCATGATGTCAGAGAAGGCTACTTCTAAGTCACGGGGAGTAACGTGCTCACGGCGAATGGTTTGATATTTCAAAGAGTCAATATAGCGACTCCATGGCACAGGGCAGGCGCCGACGTACGCGTTGTGGTCGAAATAAGCACGAGCTCTGTCACGACCCTTTTCGGTTGGTGAATATTCATAGTCGGCTAGACCGCCAGAACTTTTGACTTCGATCAGGAGCTGCTTCTTCAGAACTTCCAAGATTTCTTCAATGATTTTGAATGGAAGCATTGTTCTTGACGCGATTTCGCGACCGAGAGCAAAGTTGACCATGTAGATATCTTTGAGAATCAATTCTTCTAAGAAGCCTTCTTTCATCCCGGTTTCGAGAATGGTTGAAGGATAAGGAGGAACGAACTCCTGTTGCTGCTGTGCTCCGGTTCTAACCTGTTGCATATCTTTTTTTAGCCTCATAGAGCCGCTTTTGACGGGCAATCTTGTTTAGTAGATTGTGGTCTTAGCTGCTCAGCATTCGAATTGTCTGATAAACCTAAAGACTTGACTTCTTATCTACTCTCTTTGAAACTCAATGAGAGAGCCAAGTCATGCAAGTATATTCACTTTAGCGCGTTGTGCCAGTTTCTACTAGCTCTTAGGAGCTTTTCTTGGCTTTGTGAGCAGAAAGGTAAAGAACTTCTTATTTGCGGCCCTTAGATTGTACAAGTGTCTTGATTTTTCCCGACATAATCGTCAGCTCGTCTAGCTTGTCCGTTCCACCAAAGCGATCTTCGCTATAGATTTCCATAAAGTTGCTCACCATCTCTGGCAATTCATCAGGTATGTAGCGCCCGCCCTGGGCCAATTCGCTAATGCGATCACCTAAGCGCAATGAAAGCTCATCGGCGGTTTCTGTAGGCCCTTTTAGCAGTTCGTAACGCTTGAGGTCAGACAATACTTCTAAAAAGATCAAAGTAGAAGGTTTGTGGGTCTGCAGGTACTCTCTTCGCTCAGTCTCTTTGCGCTGTTTCAGGTAAACGAACAAAATGGCAGCTAGGGCCAGCAGCGCAAAAAATACTATGGAGTATTTAAAGAACTGTTGCATCAGGCCCTGGTCAACGTTGCCGATCAAAGGCAGTTGGATTTTTTGAGATTTACCTTTGTTGGCGCCAAAGTCAAACATTCCAAATTTGTTGTTCTTTGTATCATTACCTTTATCGCCAGGACGATCTCCCTCGCGGTGGGTTCGTTCTTTTTGGTGTCGCGGCTTACGTGAAGGCGAGTAATTTTGACCAAAAGGATTGGCTAATCCGCTTTTGACAAAGCGGGTGAGGGCGTTGCCTCCTTCTTCGTGGGCTGGGAGCTGACCATTGGGGGTGGCATCAAAAGGCACCCAGTTCCAGTACGGCAGATAAATCTCGGCCCAAACATGGGCATGCTTGCCGCGTACTTCCCAATAGCCGGTCGCTTTGTTCAACTGGCCGGGCAGGAAGCCAGTCACTATGCGGGCCGGGATGCCCTGCGCGCGGCATAGTAATACAAAGGCCGTGGCAAAGTGACGACAGTTGCCACGTTTCTTGACGAAGAGAAAATCTTCGACAAAAGATTCTTTTGTTTCCTTTATTTCTTGTACTTGCTTGGTTTCAGCTTCAGTTTTAGATTCAGGTTGAGTGCTAGTTGCTACGGCTGCTGGCTTATTTTTGCTGCTTTCTTTACTAGTTAGTTCGGGTTTGGCTTCAGGCGTTGATTTGGCCTTCTGCTCTGCTCCGGGTGATGACGATGGCGCTGAGCTTACTGCTGATGCTTGTCCGGGTGCGGGAGGGTCTTCTGCATAGAAACTGCCGGGATCATACTTGTAGTTCTTGCGCAGGTATTGGCAAATTTTGTCACTACGATAGAACCAGTTACCTTCTTTGCCAGCTACGTCATTGGCCAGCTTCTCAATCTCGTCACCGCCAGCGGTGTATGGTGTTTGGCAGCTTCTCGCCAACTTGATTTCGTTGTCTCGGTCATCTGTTACTTGTTCGATTGTCTCAAGGGGCAGGTGCCGCATTTGATCAAAGTCATAGACGGGAATCTGGGAGACTACCGAATAGGCTGAGCCGCGCTGCAGTGTACTGATCAGCTTGATGGTGCCATCGCCGTCTACTCTAATTTCGGCGTCTTCTTTTCCTTTCTGCTTAACCAACTGCGGTATCCAGCTAGCAGGAAGGATGTGGCCGAAGACATTATCTTGTTCGATGCGGAAGTCTTGTTTAACTTCCAGGGTCGGCAAGCGTGGTGGTACGTAAACGGCATCACTTGCCGTTAAATCTAGACCTATGCGGCTATTTGGTGTCGGTCTAATCGTGGTTGTCGCTACCGGTACAGATCTTGTCCATTGCACACCATCAAAATTGTTAAGTGAGTAGCGGCGAATATAGCTTGCTTGTGGTGACGAGACTTTCAATACTATTTCTTCAAGCTGGTTAGCTGCACCACGCAGCTCCACTGCTTCTTTTTGGTAGGCTTCGTTAAGAGCTTTTTCTCTTTCTAGTGCTTTTAGAGCTTCCGGAGAAGGTAGTCCACCTGTACCGGGCTTGCCGCCGCTGCCTGAATTCTTCTGGCCGTTGCTGTTATTTCCTGTATTACCATTGCCTGAACCGCTGCCGGAGCCGCTACCAGCGTCTCCTTTGTTAGGGCTGCTACCGCTGGCAGTGCCACTCTGATTGCTTTTGCTTACAGTATAGCTAGCTCCTCCTTGAGCTTTTGTCTCGGGGGCTCCTCCCCTTATTGACTGACTGCGTCCGCCTTTGCCCAGTTGATCGCTGAGAGCCGCAGAGATAGGGAGCTGTGCTCTGACAAAGTTGTCTTTGAAAACATCTATGACAGAGTCGATTCTCGGCATTCCGCTGAAAGCCAGGTAGCTAAGAAAGGGCAGGATGAAAACTGGGATAAGTGGGCTTAGGGAAGCGATGCGTAAACGCTTGATCACTAACTCTGGTGGTTTTACTTGAGTTGAAGCTTGGGCCTCTTTTTGTGTTGCCTTTGCCGTTGCGCTATTAGCAGAGGGCACTGCCCTTGAGGGGCCAATCTCGTGAGACCGTGATGAGGAGTCGTAGAAAAGCAGGAGGCCGGCGAGAATTGTGTAGGTGAAAATGTAAAAACCGTAGATTACATCTTTGGCCATACCGGCTAGACAGGTAAGCAAGCCCAGGCCGATTAGAGCAGAAATTGAAAAATCAGTACGACTGCGCAAATCAAAGCAGTGCAAGGCCAGCAGGCCAGTTAGCATGTGAATGAAGGCACCGACGGCTGTGTGCATGCCATTGGCATAGCCTGTATAAAGCTCGAAGAAGAAATTAGTGAATAAGAGAATGGTGGCAACTGTTGGTATGGTTCCCACCCAGGCCGGGCGGCTATTTCTAAAGGCATAGGCCAAATAGCTACCAAGAATGGCTGTGGCAGCGAACATAAATGTAGCAATCGGCAAGGTTGGTACATAGCTAGCCGATGCGATTATCAACAAAAGGTTCATCGTCAGAGCGACGATTCGTATTCCTAGCGATTGCTCAACTCTTGATTCTTTCTTGGTTTTCTTTGTTTCGGCGAGGCGCTTGGGCTTAATTTTAGGTTTGGTAATCACAGTTGCGACATCTCCTCATATTCGGAGAGAGTGGCAAGAATACGGCCGGGGGGCGCATTGCTGCCGACGATGGGGCCTTGACGGCGGTCGCCGGAACCTTGAGCGTGCATTGGAATTCGTGCTTTGATTGCCATGGCATCGTCGAGATTGGCGCTTTCTTGAATGCGAGTTGAATCGGCTTCAAGGTATTGTCTCGACATTACCCAGATATCAACTTGCTTGGGTGATGCTACAGGAAGCTCTGGTTCCATCAATACTGTTCGGTCTTGATTGCCGTTCTGGCTGTCGAGAAATGCCTGGTAGGCCTCGACGGCATCCGGGCTAGGTGCAGCCGGTCGGATTGTTAGAAGTGCTAGTGCGTCTGCTTCTCCCACTCTTGGCACCTTGACCGTATAGTCAGAATTGTCTACAACCAATGCATCCACTCTAGCAAGAATTTGCGCAGCCCACCCGATTCCGCGAGCTAGCGGCGGCAAGTCAGTGAGAATTTTGGGCAGCTTTTCTAGATCTTCGTCCAAGCTGGGGATAATGAAAAGCTCGGGTGAGCCGCCTAGTTTGAAGCCCAGTTGCAGCAGGGAGAGAGCAATTGAGATGGCTAATTCGAATTGCTCTTCGGTTTGCCAGGCGGAGGTAAGGTCGAGCAAAACATCGAAGCCCGGTAAGCCTTCTGATTCAAATTCGCGAATCATTAGTTTGCCCGTGCGGGCGCTAGTTGGCCAGTGGATTAGTCGAGGGCTGTCGCCTTGACGAAATTCACGCAATGACCGCACTGAGGCTGACGAAAGTGCAGCGATTGGCCGGGAAGAAGAGAAGAAAAGTGCAGAGTCGCCCACGGCTCTGAGGCGGAAGAGGAAATTACCATCGACACTGTCTGTTCTTGGGAAGACAATCATCTGTGGCGCACTGCCGGTGGTGCGGGCGGCATCGGCGGCAAGAATGCTGGCATAGGTGGCGGTTTGGCTGTGGCGTTCTTCTGTAAATTGAGTAGTAAGGGGATAACTCTTCACCCACCATGCCAGGCCAAAGGGATAGCAGGAATACAGTTCGATCGACTGCAGTGTATAGAGGCCGCGCCTGAGCTTGGGAGTTTGAGCAACTACCCAGGCTTCTTTCGACAGCTGCTCAACCATAATTGAGCGCAGCATGTTTTCTTTTTCGCCCAGTCGAGTCAGTTTGATTTTGACGAGCAGCCATTTAATCGGAAAAACGCGAGCAAGCGGCCCCCACCAGTTCTTGCGCACCACGTGTACGCGAAGGTTGAGCCTTTCTTTTGATACCGCTTCTTTAGGCAAGTTGAACTTAACGTTAGTCTCAAGCACCTGCATCAGTGGTATGAAGATGCCCAGAGCTAGCACTGTAAGGGCAATGGCTGTGAGCAGGTAAATGTACTCGCTGCCAGTTTCACCGGCGAAAATATAGAGCACGGCAATAATTACTGCCATGACAAAAAAACGCTCTTCCAAAACCAGTTTCAAGTGAGAATTGGTCAGAGGAATGGTTATACGAATGCCTTTGAGGCCGCTCTCTTCTTCCACGGCCCGAGCGCGTTTCTCCGCTTCGGGACCGGTGGCGAACCTAAACCGGTACGGCGACTTCTTCGAGGATTCTTTCAATAAGTTGAGCATGGCTAACCCGGTTATCTCTTACCTTCGGAATGATTCTGTGACCTAAAACATAGGGCGCAAGTAGTTTTACATCGTCAGGTTTTACATAGTGTCTACCGTCAACCAGCGCGGCTGACTGGGCTGCCCTCATCAACAACTGGCTGCCCCGGGGGCTGACCCCAAGCACTATTGATGGGTGTTTGCGGGTGGCTGCCACAATCGAGACAATATAGTTTTTGATTGAGTGGTCAACAACTATCGTTTTAACAACATGCTTTGCTTCTAATACTTCGTCTTCGGTCAAAACGGCTTCAACAGTAAATGAACCTTCTTCAAGGGTCTTTTCTAAGATTTCAATTTCTTGTTTTGGTGTGGGGTAACCAAGAGAGAGCGAGACCATGAATCGGTCGAGCTGGGCTTCGGGAAGGGGGAAAGTACCGTGATATTCAATCGGGTTTTCAGTGGCGATTACAAAGAATAGATCTGGCAATCTTCTTGTGGCGCCGTCGGTGGTGACCTGGTTTTCTTCCATAGCTTCCAGCAAGCTTGACTGCGTTCTCGGTGTGGCGCGGTTAATTTCGTCAGCGAGGAGGATGTTGGTGAAAATCGGACCCGGCATAAATTTGAAGACACCTTCTTTCGCTTCGAAGATGCTTACACCGCTGATATCTGATGGCAGAAGGTCAGGGGTGCACTGAATACGTTTGAACTTGGCATGTACTGAAAGAGCCAGGGCTTTGGCTAGCAGGGTCTTACCTACCCCGGGAACGTCTTCAATCAGAGCGTGACCGCCAGCCAAGAGGGTAATTACAGCGAGCTTGGTAGCATGCTCTTGACCAACCAGCACCCCGTTGACGTTGTCGAGTAGCCGTTTGATCTTTGGCGCTAGCGCCTGAACCATGAAGGCGGGGCTGCTTGATTCTCGAATCTGAGACTCGTCGTAGTCTGGTGTCGCCTGCCTCTCCAATGTGCTCTCCTCTAAGTGGTCTTTGAAAAATTTTGAACTTTGTCTTCTTTTTGAAGTAAGAGTTCTATTTTAGATTCTTATTCTAATGGTTTAACAATGAATGGACGTAATATTTGTCATTGCCAATATTTAGCCCTTCTCTTGACGTGTTAGACTTAAAACCGCATGAATAGAGGAACTCAGCTATGGCGCTCACTTTCCAACAAGTTATACACAAGCTCAATAGCTTCTGGGACAGCCACGGCTGCGTCGTAATGCAGGCTTACGACCTGGAGAAAGGGGCCTCAACCATGAGCCCGGGAACTTTCTTGCGGGTATTGGGGCCAGAACCGTGGAACATGGCTTGTGCTGATCCTTGCAGACGCCCTACCGACGGCCGTTACGGCGATAATCCAAATCGCTTGCAGCATTATTTTCAGTACCAGGTGATTCTTAAACCATCTCCTGACAATGTTCAAGAAATCTATCTTGAGAGCTTGAAGCAGTTAGGAATTAATCCACTAGAGCATGACATCCGCTTTGTTGAAGACAATTGGGAGTCGCCGACTCTCGGAGCTTGGGGTGTGGGCTGGGAAGTCTGGTTGGATGGCTTGGAAATCTCGCAGTTTACCTATTTCCAGCAGGCCGGTGGTCTTGAGGTGCGCCCCGTGGCGGCTGAAATCACTTATGGCTTAGAGCGCCTATCTATGTATTTACAGAACGTCGATAGCGTCTATCAACTTAAGTGGAACGACAATGTCACCTATGGCGAAATCTACCACTTAAATGAAGTGCAGCAGTCGACCTACAACTTTGAGCAGAGCGATCCCGAGATGTTGCAGACTCTCTTCAACCTTGCGGAGAAAGAAGCGCTGCGCTTGCTCAGTATTACTCCTAAATTGGTCTTGCCTGCCTACGAGCAGATTCTTAAGTGCTCCCACGCGTTTAACCTATTAGATGCCCGTGGTGTGCTCGGCCGGGATGAGCGGATGGCTAATATTCTGCGTATTCGTAAATTATCAGAACGGGTGGCCCGGGGCTATCTCGAGCAGCGCATTGAATTGGGCTTCCCGCTAATGGCGGAAGATGCCAGGCAAGCGGCTGTTGATGCTTATCGCGAGCGCTATCTGGCGGTCAAATAGCGTTCATCTGTTTACAACCCCGAGTCGGAATGCCTGTTTGTGGGCCTTTCGGCTGTCTTGCGTATATACCTGAACGCCGAGCGTCGCTTTACATGCGGGAAATTGAAGATTCTTAGTTGCGTCTAAGAGAGATTCGTAGTAGAACTGGGTATATGTTAGCTAAGTGTAAAAAACTAGCTCTCAGCCATTTTGAACCGTTACTACATCTCTTGCTGCCGTTTTTGACTTATTTTCTTTCACGCATTCGGAAACATTTAAATTGAAGAGTAAATCCAAAGGATTAAAACCATTCTCGAATGGTGCACCGCTAGCTAAGAGCAATTCTGTGCTTTCGCTATCAGCTAGTTGTGGCCTTGCTCTTAGTCTAATTCTAGTTTCGGCCTCAGCGCCTGCCGCTTTGGCTCAACGTAACTTGGGCAAGCACAACTTGATTGCCATGGCTGTGCCTCACGCCAGCGGCCATCGGGCTTTATCTTCTTTGGGCAATCTTGGTCTTCATCGTGCCCGTCGCCCAGGTCATTCCTTTGATAATGCTCCTGGTCGGCGCCTGAAAACAAAGGTGCATAAAGGGGCCTACACCAAGCTCACCTGGATGAAGGCGAAGCCCGTAGCAAAAGCGGTTGTTAAGCCAGTCTTGAAAGCGTCAGCAAAGCCGATGGCTAATTCGGGCGCAGCTATTGCCTCGCATTCTGCTGCATCATCGGTTAGAACCATTGGGCCAGGTGTGCTCTACAAGGTTTATGGTGGACGCACTCGCATCAATTTGCTCGACGTCAATATGTCGGTTTCTCCGGTTCAAGTGCGACCCATGCCAGCCTCGTCGACTTTTCATGCATTGAAAGATGTCCATGATCATGTGCGTGATAGTGGTGCCTTAGCTGCTATCAACGCTAATTATTTCAAGGGCAATGGCACTCCTCTTGGCACTTTGATGCTTGATGGCGAGTGGCTTTCTGGCCCGCTTTACACAAGAGTCGCTCTGGGCTTTACCGATGGCGGTTATGCTCGCATCGCTCGGGTGGCGATGCATGGAATTTTGCATACATCGATTCTTGGCCATGAGACCCTCTGGATCAACAATATGAATCAGCCCAGACATTCTGGGTCGCACTGCATTCTCTATACGCGCCGTTGGGGCGAATCTGTTTCTCTGCCTTACGAAGGCACCTTGATTGCCGTGAATAGCTATGGCGAAATAGTCGATAGCGACAGTAAGAGTATTGCCATTCCTTTTGGTGGCTTTGTACTTGCTGACTCGAAAGACAGCCCATTAGCAGCTCTTCGCCAAAACAATGGCGCCAAGGTTAGTGTTGATTGGAATATCACTCCCAAAGAGTGGAGTAATGTCACTCAGGCTGTTAGTGGTGGCCCACTACTGCTCAAAGATGGCAAGTTCGCTTTTGACTTGAAGGGCGAGAAGTTTCCAGCAAGCTGGACTGGTAGCCACATAACCCGGCGCACAGCCGTTGGTATTACTGCTGATGACCACTTATTGATGGCAACTTTTGAAGGTCCCCATTCACTTTATGATGTCGCCAAGTTCTTCCTTAATCATGGTTGTACTGAAGCGATGAATCTTGACGGTGGCGGTTCTACCACCATGGTCGTCAATGGCAATACTGTTACTCGCAATGCCAATGATTCTCAACGCAGGGTGGCTGTGGCTCTTGGCTTGTTTAGTGCCGAGAAAGCTCAAGGGGTGGCTAGTGCCAATAGCTTTGGTGGATACACCGGCTCTAACTATCGCCCTCAGGCTGATATTGCCTCAATGTTGCCTGCTTATCATAGTGAGAAGGCTCTGCAGCCAACCGCTCAATCAACCCAAGAAGCCCTAGACCAAATCAAAGCATTAGTACCGTCGGCCCAGTCAGCTTTGGCTGATGCCCCGGAAGTGGCTGTTTCTGATTTAGCTAGAAGCATTCTTCGTTCACCGTTGCCTGTTGAGTCTCTAGTAGAAGAAAGCAGTGGCAGCGAACAATCGGTCACTCTTGGTCAGCTTGAGGCCCCTGTTAGTGCATCACCTATGGAAAATATTGGCCGTCAACCGGGCCCTGAGCAAGGTGCTCCTGCAGTAATAAAACAGACCGTACCGAAAACCACTAAATCTGCTAAATTGAAAATCGATTTTGCCGCCCGCCTTTTCAAGGGGCTTGGGCGCTAAGAGGCAAAGTTGATCTAGATTTTCATAGGTGGATTCGTGGCTGAAAAATTAGCTATTGGCGTTGACTTGGGCGGCACCAAAATTATGGCAGGGGTAGTCAATCTATCGACGGGCCAGATGATAGCATCAGCCAAGAAGAAGACCCGCCTTGTGGCTGACGGCCAAGATCTGGTAAAGCGGATTGCCCTGGTCATTGATGAAGCCATTAGTGATGCTGGTGTTGATATCAAGAAACTCAATGGTATCGGCATTGGTGCTGCTGGTATGGTGGATAGAGAAAAAGGCATTCTCCTTGCTGCTGCTAATATTGGTGCTAATGATCTGGCGATGGCAGAACCATTGCAGCAACAGTTTGGTCTTAAGGTCAAGCTCGGAAACGATGTAGAAGTTGCTACCATCGGCGAATTAGCTTTCGGTGCCGGTCTTGATTGTGATGATTTCGTTTGTATCTTTGTTGGAACTGGTATCGGTTCTGGTATCGTCCACAATGGCGAAATTTTGCGGGGCTATAGTGGAACCGCTGGTGAAATCGGTCATATGATAGTGGTGCCCGATGGCCGCGATTGCGGTTGTGGCGGCTTTGGCTGCTTAGAGGCTTATGCTTCGCGCACGGCTGTGGCTCGCAATTGCATATTTGACATTAACCGCGGTTACGAATCTATTTTGCGTGACAAAGTAGATCCAGCTAAAGGTGGTCTGCGCTCTAAAGCTATAGCCCAAGCCTATGAGCTAGGTGATTCGGTTGCCGTAAGAGCCGTTGATCATGCTGCTTGCATCATGGGCATAGGGCTTGCCAGTGTCGTTAACTTCTATAATCCACAGCGCATCATCCTTGGTGGCGGCTTCATCGAAGCTATGCCGCTTTATTTTGAAAAGGCTGAGGCCGAAATGCGCCGCCGTTCATTGCGTATACCGAGCTTTGAAACAGAGCTAGTTAGAGCCGAGCTTGGTGATTATGCTGGCACTATCGGTGCTGCCCTTCTTACTAAATAAGTTCAGTGATTTATTTCGTTTGTTTTTCGCAACTCTGCTTTAGCTTGGCTGCGGCAGCAATTTCGAAGGCCATCACTGCTGAGTGTTTTTGCCCTAAGAACCTCTGGAAATTTTCGTTTGCTCTGCTCTTGTCGCCAGCGAGATAACGATTGACTCCGATCCAGAATTCGGCGCTGCCGCGTGAGTGCCGCTGGAATTCATTCTCGGGTGTTTCACCCAGCAGATATTTGCCAATTGTAATTGGCTCGCTATCTACGTAGCTGCGCTCAAGAGCGCTTATGTCTAGTTTTGCTGGCTTACCGACGATCTTATTATTGAGCCACTGGTAGATGGGAAAGAGCTTTTTGTATGCTTTGCAATTCATGTGTGAACCGCGATAGGGGCCAGCTATAGTTGATTCGAGATTGTTGAAGCATTCATCGAAATTCGACTGACCCAGGGCTAGACCGAGTTGGTAATTCTGAATCAGGGCCCACTTTTCGCGGTATTCATCTTTAGCGGCTATAGGTTTTTTTGTGGAGCCATCAACCAGGTCTCTCATTTTGCTAAGCACAGAAAGTGATTCGGCGATTACTTGTTGTGCTGCTTTGTCATTACCCTGACGCAGGTAGTCCGAGATTGTTTCTGATGCCAGTCTGTCGTTGAATTGATAAGTGCTGCCAAGCTGGTCGGGGCGGTAGAGATCCGCTGCACCAAGAGGAGACGACTTGTCGGGGTGGGCAGAGGAGAAGACAATAATTCCTTCTTCTTGGCCTCTGGGGAACCAGCTCACTTCGTGCACTTGATCTAGGCCGCCATCGCCTACTGAACAGGTTTCCAGTGTGACATAGACATAGTCTTTTGTTGGTTCAATCTCCAGCTTATTTGGAGACCAGCCGCAATAGACGTCACCGTAAACATCGTCATAAGAGCGTGCCTGGAGATAACCGGGCTCTGCAAATTTGACATAACCGCTAATCTCGTTGCCACTTTGAGTTAAGCTGTTTTTGTCTAGTTTCTTTGTGCGCTGATAATCTACTTTATTGCTGTTATTGGTAGCGTAGAGGTTCCAGCCGCCAGTGGGGCCAAGTGGATGCATGGCGACGCGCTTGATGCTCGCTGAGTCTCTGAGGCTGCACTTACTGCCCACTAGGCGGTCATTAGAAATGGCAGGAAATCTGCGCTTGTCTGCTTCTATGTCGGCACTACAGGCGGTGACTAATGTCGTAGCCAATATAACCATGGCCGAGCCAATAGTATTTTTAGCTAAAGGCCACCGAACTTGTCTTGCTACTGGTTTGATCATGTGTAAGAACTCTGGCCGTTCAGTCTGAAATTGACATGTTGATGGTTCCAGGTTTCCTTAGGCTTTGACAGCTAGCTCCGCGTAGCGAGAACCTTGTTTGGTACCGCGGCGCTCTAGCTCAGCTTCGATTTTTTGCATAATTCGGTCTTTCTCAAAACACCATTCCGGTGCAATGATTTCATCCCGTGAGCCTTCAGCCACCAGTCGCATAATCACAGTTTCTTCTGGAATTAGTTCTAAGGCGTCAGCCACCAAGCGCACATATTGATCTTCCTCTAACAGAGGCAGTCTTCCTGCTAGGTAGTCTGCTTCCATCGGCGTGCCTTTATAGATGCAGAGCTGGTGAATCTTAAGTGCTTCCAATTTTAGGGGCGCGATCGCTCTGACCGTTTCCATCATGTCGGCTTCTGATTCGCCGGGCAATCCAAAAATCAGGTGCGTTGCCAGGCGGAAGTTGCGTTTCTTCGCCCTTTCCACGGCGTCAAAGAATTCTTCGGCCGTATGACCGCGGTTGATGGCTTCAAGGGTGCGGTTGTGAATTGTTTGCACGCCAACTTCTAGGAATAAGAAAGTGCGCTCGTGATAGACCGATAACAAGTCGAGAATATTCTCATCGAGACAGTCTGGTCTTGTGCCGATGCAAAGTCCAACCACGTCGGGGTGGTCAAGTCCTACATCGTAAAGTTCTTTGAGGATGCCTTCCGGGGCGTAGGTGTTAGTGAAAGCCTGAAAATAGGCGAGGAATTTATGCGCCTTAAAACGATGCCGAATGCGCGCTATACCTGTTTCTAGCTGGTTCTTAATAGAGAGAGCTGTCTTGATTGTGGGGGCGCCAGAGCCGCGCTCATCGCAGAAGGTACAGCCACCGAAGACCTTCGTGCCGTCGCGGTTAGGGCAGGTAAAGCCGGCGTCGAGGGGGACGCGGTAGACGCGCTCGCCAAATATTTCGCGTAGGTAGCTGTTGAAGGTTCGGTAATAACTCATGTTACGTTTGCTTGCTGAAGGCGAGATGCCGCTCACTGTGCCCGCCTGAATGTTTTCAGGAGCCTCCAATAGTACTACGACTGCTTACAATCTTCAGTTCTCTCTTCATTGTTGTTGACACTATTGTTTCGGGTTTGTTATTCTACGACCTGCTTGCGGGAAGCCGCACCTCTGATGCCCCCATCGTCTAGAGGCCTAGGACACCTCCCTTTCACGGAGGCGACGGGGATTCGAATTCCCCTGGGGGTAAATTTTCTTCTTAAACTAGCCATTTTGGCTTAAAATGTCCTTTAGTCTTTGCCCTCGGGCAATTAACTAAAGGATTTTTTTTGCGATAACGCACTCAAAGTAATTACAGTGGCATTCCCGTGGCATCCCCGTGGCATTAGTAGATAACAAGAGGACTAAGTGAAACCAGGCACCAAATCTCCTAACTCGCATCGTTTAGGCGAGCTATTGATGGAAGCAGGAGTTCTCAGCGCCGAAGAGCTGAAACACGCTATGGAGCTTAATGGCGAAACCGGACTACCGCTGGGTCGGGTGCTGGTAATGTGTGGTTATATTGATGAAAAGGAGCTTGAGTCGGCTGTTTGGGCTCAATCTTTAGTTAAAGACGGCGCCATCACCTTAGATAAGGCACGCGAAGCGCTCAATTTATACAAGCGCAGTAGCAACGATTTTGAAGCTTGCTTAGCCCATGTTGGCTTTGTTAAAGAGTCCCGCACTCCCACGGCCCGGCTGGGTGAGCTGTTAGTTGAGGCTGACATTATTGGCAAGCCTCAATTGCAAGATGCTTTGAAGACAAGTCAAGAAACCGGATTGCCCCTGGGGCGTATTCTTGTGCTCACCGGTGCGATTTCTGAAGAGATGCTTTCGGCAGCCCTTACGGCCCAAGTACTTGTTCGTGATGCAAAAATTTCGCGCTCGCAAGCGCTGCAGGCCCTCAAATCTAGTCGCTTTAGACAGGTGAACATCGAAGTTTCTTTGATGGATCTTGGCTTCTACAGGCCACCGCCCCGTCAGCGCGTTAAGTTGGGCGAACTTTTGGTCTTGTCAGGCATGGTCAATGAGCCTGATTTGATGAATGCTCTTGAGATGGGATTGATTCGAGAAGTGCCTGTGGGCCAGATGTTGGTTGAGGGCGGCTTTATCAGTAAGCGTATTCTTGATACAGCCTTGAAGTTACAGGAGATTGTCGCCAGTCATTCCCTTAGCGCTTTGAAGGCCGCTGAAGCGCTGCGACAGGTAGCAGAGCGCGATATTTCTTTGGCTAGAGCCATTTCTGAGCTTGACCTATCTGGAACAGAGGTAAAAGAGCGCATTCGGCTTGGCGAAATGCTCAAGGCCGCTGGCATCGTTAACGACAATGATATTCGCAAGGCTTTGCGAGATGCTCGGCGCAACTCCGCTTTGCTCGGCAAAATATTGCTGGTTACTGGGGCAATTGATGAGCCGACATTGCATGCTACCTTGCGTTCGCTAGTACTGGTGCGCGATGAGAAGATCACCATGGAGCAAGCAATTATTGCTATCAACCATGCTCGCAAGCATCAACTTACTCTTGATGAAGCTTTGTCTGAGTTGAAGTGGACATCAGCGGTTGTTATCGATAGAGAAGTCTAACTAATAGAGAAGTCTAAGTAACGGGAAAGCCTTGCTAGCCTTTAATTACCGACCATAAAATAATCACCACAGCGAGATCAAAAACAAGGCCGTGCCATAGGGCTGGCAGAACTAGTGAGCTGTGGCGGCGATAGAGATAAGAGAGAAAAATGCCCACGGCCATCACTGTGCAGAAGGCAACATACATAAACGCCGGTGCTACGAAAAGCCTGATTACCAGCACGTGCCAGGCGGCAAAGAGCAGGTTTGTCCAAAGCGATGGCATGCTGAAAGCATTTGTTTCTTCTTCACCCAGTTCGTTCAGTACGACCCCGCGCCAGAAAAGCTCTTCAACTATTGGGTTTACCGTAACAAAATAAATACTAAGGGGCACTAACCAAGATGGTTGGAAGCCTCTATAAGTAAGACTCTCAAGCGCTCTCTGCTTATTGAAGATGTAAGGACCAAGAAGGTGAAAACTTGCCCAGGTGAACAGGCTAAAAATTAGAGAACCAGCCACAAGGTATGCCACTTCTTTCTTTGTCGGCAGTGCTAAATGCTGTTTCCAGTGTTTGCGCTTCCAGATAATAGCTGGCAGCAGACAGCAGCCATGGTAGAGAAAGAATGACCAGAAAATACTATGAAAGATATGTAGTCCGGCTGCTAAAAATGGCCATGGAGCTAGTGTCCAGAGTATTACTATCGGTTTTGTTGGCAAGCGCATAAAATCAATGGTACTGCACTGGCGGAATACCATGGCGAATTACAGTAAACTTAGGTAACTCTGGAGAAAGAACTGTGAGCGAAAATAATTCTGGCGAGAATAACTCAGGCACATCTGGCTCGGGCCAGACTAGTTCGGACAAAAGTAGTTCGGACAAGATTAGTTCGGGTCAGAATAATTCTGGCAAATGGATTATGGCTGTCATTATTGGTGGTGCCGTCTGGGTTGGTGTCAGTCCTTTTGTTGGCGCGATGTTGGTCAAAGACAAGCATCTTGAGCTTAGTGGCAAACCGCCAGAACCACTAGATATTCAGAAGAGCGCTGGTTCTTTTGGTTACTTAAATAAGGCGCGGGAAGGCAAACCCTTAACCTTGCCAGCTGATCTGCGAGGTGGTGTAACGCCAAACACTGCTGCGCCAGGCAGCGCCACCACCGATGCGGCTAGTTCATCGGCAAGTGCGCCGCTACCCAGCTCAAGTTTGTCCGGTCTAGGCCTTTCTGGTTCCGGTATTGCTGGCTCCGCTGAGGCCGCCAAAGGGCCTGGCAGCGCTGATGCTGTTCGAGAACGGTTCCGTAACGCAATCATAGCCTTGAAGCCAGCTGCCAGCCATCCGGCATCATCTTCATCTTCTGCTGCTTCTTCGTCTTCAATTAGTCTTGAAGACAGAATGAACGCCATTACCAAGCTGTGCGTATCTGGTAAGAATGCAGAAGGTTTGGTCGAAGCCGACAAATTCTTGGCCTATATTGATAAAACCCCTGGAATCGACTCGCAATACAAAGTCGCCACTGCTGCTTTGGCCATGCAAATGGCTGACAATTCCCATTTGAGAGACCGTGCCAAAGAATACAGCCAAACGGCTTTGACTGCGTCTCGAGCGAGTGAAGATTTTTTGATCGAGAAAATCGAGCCTGTCTATTATGGTCTACGCGGCTCTAAAGTTGACTTCGCTGCACTACAGCAATTGAACAAGCAGTATGAAAGTGACGTGGCTGCTGCGCGCTCCGCTGAGGCCCTGAGTTGTGCTAAGCAAATGGTGGCAGCTACGGCTAGTCTTCCGCCTCAGAGCTTCTTCCGCATTAGAGGCCGAATATTTCTTGCTCATAGTCAGTATGTCAGCGACCTCAATGAAAGCACAGCCAGGCGTGAGCTGACAGACATTAAGAAAACCGCTGAAGAAGCCGGTGATCAACAATTGGCCAAAGCCTGCAGCAATATCATCAATGGTCTCGGCGGCCCAATCTAGATAGGTCCTATTTAGATTCTCTTGTAATTACTTGCTAGATTGCCTGACGACGAATATGCCCGAAAGGGCAATTAGGCAGGTGCCGACAATGGCTGCCTGCCCCGGTAGTTTAGAGAAAAGTATAATATCAAGAAGAGCGGCCCATACCAGGGCGCTAAAACTCAGTGGTGCCACGGTCGATGCTGGAGCATGGCGGTAGGCTTCGGTCATACTGAGCTGCGCCATACCACCTATGACGCCAATGCCAAGCAAAATAAAGGCGTCGTGAAGCGTTGGTATCACCATTTGGAATGGCAGCGACAGTAGGCCGCCTAATGAGCAAGCCAGCATGAAATACACAACTATTGTGATGCTCTTCTCGGTGGCGCTCATTTTGCGCAGCTCAATATAGACAAATCCTGAGCTGATTGCCGATGCCAGAGCCATTAAGGCTCCAGGAATGCTTGAGGAAAGCTGGGGCTGCATCATATAAACAACGCCAAGAAAACCAATTGATATTGCTATCACTTTGCCTTTAGTGACTTTCTCGCCTAAGGTGCAAATGGCTAAGACTGTGGTGATTAGAGGAGCGGCATAAAACAGAGTGGTTGCTTCTGAGAGAGGCAGCAATTTGAGCGATTCAATGCAAAGGCAAGCTGAGCTAAGGCCCACAACAGAGCGGGTTAAGTGCATGACCGGATGCTTGGTTTCGAAGACTTTTAAGCCTCCTTCTCTCAATACCACTGGCACTAATGGAATCAGGGCAAAGAAACTGCGGCAAAATAAGACTTCGCCGGCCGGATAGCCTTTGCCTAGCAGCTTAATCAAGGCGAACATCACTGAAAAACCAAGGGCCGACAAAAGGGCGCATTCTACAGCTTTCTTTGTTGAGCCTGGTTTTGAGCTAAATCTAGCTTCAGATTCAGGCTCAGATTCAGATTTAATTGTTGGTGTGGTGGTGGTCACTTTCAGATTCGCTTAATATCAATGATTATCGTACTGCTAAACACCATCGATTCAGCTTATTTCTTGCTTCGCAAAATAGGTGTATATACGCCTATTTGCTGCATAGAGGAAACCGGCGCACTAAAGTATTTTGTTTTATCCTGAGTTATTCCGATTTATTCCGAGATATGCAAGATCTGCGGAATGCTTGAGTACTCAAGTATTTCTTCTGGACAGGCTTGGGTCATATTTCGTTGGGATATATGCTTTGTGAACTTGGTATTATTAAGTGGCAGTTTAATTCTTGCAATTGAAACAGGATCTCAAGCATGTCTGAGCAACCCGGGCAAGGTGGCGGAACAGCCGTAGCCACCGAAACCAAGACAAAAACAAAACGACCAGCGCTTTACAAAGTTTTGCTGCACAATGATGACTTTACGACCATGGAGTTTGTCGTCTTTATCTTGCAGACCATTTTTCATAAAAACCCCATCGATGCCCATGCCATCATGATGGCTGTGCACAAAGCCGGAGTTGGAGTGGCTGGTGTCTATTCGTATGAAATTGCTGAGGCTAAAGTCAACAAAGTGATTGATCTGGCGCAGGCTAATGAATTTCCATTACGCTGTTCAATAGAAGAAGAGTAAAACAATGATTACGCGTGAACTACAGAACACCTTGAACGAAGCCTATAGCGAGGCTATGCGTCGTCGTCATGAATTTCTTACCCTTGAGCATCTGCTTTACGCCATGCTTAAAGAGAAGACTGGTCGTGAAGTGATTGAGAACTGCGGTGGTGATGTCAGCTTCATTAGTCGTGAGCTAGAAGTTTATCTCAAAGAAAAAATTGAACAACTGCCTAAAGGCAAAGACGGGCTGCCCGAGCAGACTGCGACATTTGAGCGGGCAATTGAACGGGCCCAAATACAAGCGCAATCGTCGGGACAAACTAGCATCGATAGCGGACATTTGATTGCCGCCATGTTTCACGAAAGACGCTCATATGCTGTCTATTTGTTAGAGCAGGCTGGTATATCGCGGCTCGATGTTCTCAACTATATTTCTCACGGAATTTCTAAAATCAACTCCGATGATGCCGATTCGGACGGCGATGCTGTTGCCCCAGGGGGCGAAGCCAATGGCCGTCGCAAGACCAATCCGCTAGAAGATTTTTGTGTCGATCTCATTGCTCAGGCCCAAGAGAACAAGATTGATCCATTGATTGGACGAGAGGCTGAAGTAACAAGAACTATTCAAATTCTTTGTCGTCGTCGTAAGAATAACCCGATCTATGTGGGCGAGCCTGGTGTTGGTAAAACAGCCATAGCTGAAGGTCTGGCTCTGAAAATCCAGCGCGGTGAAGTGCCTAAGCAATTACTTGGCGCTGAAGTATTTGCCCTCGATATGGGCTCACTGGTGGCCGGAA